>Ga0335082_10008525_pt1 | contig 11135 bp, 7 predicted proteins | sample Lox_Sample_41_FD_206718 | JGI IMG/M metagenome (GOLD analysis project Ga0335082, IMG submission 206718) | Soil microbial communities from Loxahatchee National Wildlife Refuge, Florida, United States - Lox_Sample_4.1 | ecosystem: Environmental > Terrestrial > Soil > Wetlands | place: USA: Florida... | reverse complement strand
CCCGCGGTGTCGATCAGGTCGTCGGGGATCAGACAGTCCCGCCCCTCGACCTCGCCGACCACGTTCACGACCTCGGCGATGTTCGCCGACGGGCGCCGCTTGTCGATGATCGCGAGCGAGCCGTTGAGCCGCTTCGCGAATCCCCGCGCCATCTTCGCCGAGCCGACGTCCGGCGCCACCACCACCAGGTCCTTCAGCATCTTCTGCCGGTAGTGCGCGGTCAGCACCGGCGCCCCGTACAGGTGGTCCACGGGGATGTCGAAGAACCCCTGCAGCTGGTGCGAGTGGAAATCCATCGCCAGCACCCGGTCCGCGCCCGCCGTGCTCACCAGGTTCGCGACCAGCTTGGCGCTGATGGCCACCCGGGGCTGGTCCTTGCGATCCTGCCGCGCGTAGCCGAAGTACGGGATCACCGCCGTGATCCGCGCCGCGCTCGCCCGCCGCGCCGCGTCCATCAGCAGCAGCAGCTCCATCAGGTTCTCGGCCGGCGGGTTGGTGGGCTGGATGATGTAGACGTCCCGCCCACGCAGGTTCTCGTCGATCTTGACGAACAGCTCGCCGTCGGAGAACCGCCGGATCGTCAGCTCGCACAGCGGCTGCTTCAGGTGCGCCGCAATCTCCTCGGCCAGGGGCCGGTTCGCGGTCCCCGCGAGCAGCATGAGCTGGCTGCGCCGAAGCGAGACGTCGGCCATAAAAGCCTCTAAAGCTAGTTAGGCGGTTGCCGGACGGCAAAGGGGAAGTGGTTGCCAGCCGCGAGCTTGAAGGGGCCAGCCCAGTCGCCGGTCCCGGCAACTGATCTGGCCCCTCTCGTCCGGCAACCGGCAACCCCCGTCGCCTTGCCGTCTGGCAACTACCCTGCGCGCTGCCCCCCGACTGCCGCTACCTGCCTCGCTTGGCGGGTGCCGGCGCCATCATGGGCGCGTCCGGGCTGATGGCCGCCTGGGCGATCTTCCAGCGCCCGTCGGCCTGCTTCATCATCGCGATCAGGTACTTGCCCGCGATCGGCGGCGGCGCCGCCGGCGCGGCTCCCGTGGCCGGTGCGGCCGGGGCGGGCGGCGTCAGGGTGTAGGTGCCCGCCTCCACCGCCAGGTCCTGCCGGCCGGTCAGGGTGACGAGCGTGATGGCGAGCGTGGGCCGCGTGGGCGTGCCGAGCGCGCTGTTGAGGTAGGTGCGGATCGCGTTGCTGCCCTTCAGGGCCGTGGTGTCCGCCAGCTGCTCGACGGCGTCGTCGGTGTACAGCGCGACCACGGCATCCACGTCGCCCTTGTTCCAGCCGGCGGCGTAGTCCGCCCGGTTCTTGGCGATCGCCGTGGAGTCGGCGCCCGTGAGGGGCTGGGGCTTGTTGGACGGCTGGCACGCGGCCAGGAACAGGAGCGCGGCGCCAGCGACGAACGACGTGGGGTGACGCATGAGGTCCTCAGGAGGTGATCGGGTGGCGTCAGAGGTAGCGCGCGGCGCGCGCCGGCGCAAGCCGCGCTACGCCGTGCGCACCGCCAGCCGCACGGTGCCCTTGCGCTCCAGCTTCCCCCAGCCCTGACGCTTGCCCTTGATCGCCGTCACCACCGACTTCCACAGCACCGCGTACATCAGCTGGCGGTAGACGAACCGCTGCCAGAACAGCCACCACAGGTCGCGGTACTTCTCCCGGTCGAGCCGGTAGGCGATGAACGCGCCCACCAGGTCCACCCCGAAGAAGATGCCGTAGAAGAACCCCACCTCGAGCACCAGCCGGGTGATCCCCGGCAGCGGCTGCCAGTCCTGGTGCAGGGCGCCCATCGTGGCCCAGGACCAGGCGAAATCGATCAGGGTCCACACCACCTTGAGATCCACCAGCGGGCCCAGCGCCTGGAACAGGACCTGGAACACCCACACCGCGGGGATCGCGAGGCCGCCGAACCAGCCGTAGCGGAACAGCGCCCCGCGGTGCTTCCACAGGCACTGCAGGGTGCCGTAGGCCCACCGGAACCGCTGGCGGAAGAACGCCTTGAACGTGGCCGGCGCCTCGGTGTAGCCGAGCGTCTCGGTGTCGGCGGTGATCCGCCAGCCCGCCCGCCGGAGCCGGTAGGTCAGCTCCATGTCCTCGGCCATCGTGTCGCTGAGGTAGCCGCCGACCGCCAGCACCGCGCTGCGGCGCCAGGCGCCCACCGCGCCGGGCACGACCGTGATGGCGTTGAGGTAGGCGTACGCCCGCCGGTCGAGGTTCTGGCTGGTGATGTACTCGATCGACTGCCAGCGGGTGAGGACGTTGATGCGGTTGCCCACCTTCACGTTGCCGGCCACCGCGCCCACCGCCGGTTCCTGGAAGTGGCGGACGATGGTCGCGATGCCCCGGGCGGCGATCTGGGTGTCGGCGTCGAAGCACACCAGGATCTCGCCGCGCGCGTCCTGGATCCCGCGGTTCAGCGCGGCCGCCTTGCCGGCGTTCTCCTGGCGGATGAGGCGGACCCGGGCGTCCGCGCCGAACTCGCGCTGCACGGCGTCGCCGGTGCCGTCCGCCGAGCCGTCGTCCACCACGATGACCTCGAGGTCCCGGTAGGCGTTGGCCAGGACGCTCTTGATGGTGCGGACGATGACCGGCCGCTCGTTGAAGGCGGCGATCAGGACGCTCACCGACGGGTGGTAGGCGGGGTCGAACGCGGTGCGCTTTGCCCGGCGGCGGGCGAGCAGCGCGACCGGGATGACGAACACCACCCGGCCGACCGCCAGCGCGACGGCGAAGATGAACGTGGCGCCCAACAGGGTCTCGAAGGTGAACAGGGCGTCGAACGTCACCCGGTCGAGGCCGACCAGCAGCTCCTCGTGCGGGTTCACCGAGGGCATGACGACGTCGGACGGCACGCCGATGAGCTCGGAGACCGTGACGAACTGGTAGCCGCGGTCCTCGAGGTCGTGCACCAGCGCCGGCAGGGCCTGCACCGTCGCCTTGCGCTCGCCCCCGCCGCTGTGGAGCAGGATCACGTTGCCCTTGATGCTGTCCACCTGCGACAGGGTGGACGCGATGATGTCGTCGGCGGTGCGGGCCGTCCGCGCGCCGGTGCTGTCCGTCTTGAACAGGTTCCAGTCCTGCGGGTCGATCAGCTCGCCGACGGTGATGTAGCCGAGCCGCGACGCCACCAGCACGGGGTCGGTCTCCTCGTTGGTGTTGGGCTCCTGGTCGGCGTTGTAGGGGAAGCGGAACAGGATGGTGGACCGGCCGAGCACCGCCTCGAGCGCGCGCTGGGTCGTGTTGAACTCCAGCAGCAGCCGCCGGTAGCTCACCGCCCCCATGTTGGGGTGGGTGAAGGTGTGGCTGCCGATCTCGTGGCCCTCGCGCAGGATCCGCCGCGTGACCTCCGGGTAGCGCTCGACGTTCTCCCCGATCAGGAAGAAGGTCGCCTTCACCCCCAGGGCCTTGAGCTCGTCGAGGATCTCCGGCGTGAACACGCGGTCCGGGCCGTCGTCGAACGTGAGCACCAGCTTCTTGGGCTTGTAGCCCGAGTGCCGGATCACGTAGGGCGACGGGAAGGCGACGTACTCCTCGTCGGTCACCAGCCCGGTGAGCGAGTCGGCGTCCACCGTGCGCAGCCCGCCGCGCGGGGTGGAGACCACCTCCAGCACGTCGCCCGCGCCGGACCGGAGCGGGGCGTAGGGCGGCGGGATGGTGTCGAGACGGCCGGCGACGGGCACGGAGTCCACGGCGCGGCGGTCGTACACCGCCCACAGCGACGGGTCCTCGGAGCCGAGCACCCACAGCACCGCGCCGGTCACCCCGCTGCGGCGCGCCAGCACCAGGTCGTCGTACGCCGTCGCCGCGTCCAGCATCCACACTTCGTGGGTCCGCGCCGAGTCGTCCTGGTACTGGAAGGTCGGGTTGAGCGCGACGGGGTCGAAGTCCACGACCTGCCGGGGCGGCACGTCCGGGTGGTTGTCCTGCGCGGTGAACAGCGCCTGCTGGTAGGTCACCGGGGTGGCCGGCTTGCCGCCGGCGGGCCAGTCGAGGCCGTAGTTGCCGATGCCCGCGACCAGCTTCGCGGCGGGCACGTGCGCGAGCGTGCGGGTGAGCACGCTGTCGAACCACGCCACCGAGGACACGGGGCCCGGCGGGCCGCTGGGCGCGTGCTGGGCGTACGCCATCAGGATCACGTAGTCCGCCGCCGCGGCGATGCGCTCGAGCGGGACGTCGCGGCGTCCCGCCTCCACGTCCACGCTGAGCTGCAGGCCCGCGGCGTGGAGCACGCCCTCGAGCAGCGCCGCGAAGCCCGCCAGGCGCGGGTAGTCGTCCGGCCGGAGGTTCTCGAGGTCGAGGTTGAGGCCCTGGAACTCCTCCTTCACGAGCCAGTCGCGCACCGCGTACGCCAGCTCGAGCTGGCGCCGGCCCGACGCGAGCAACGCGTGCGCGCGGACCGGGTCGAACTGGCCGCCCTCGGCGTTGTTGAGCACCGGGTGGACTTCGATGTGGTGCTCGCGGGCGACCTCGACCACGTCGAGGTTGGACTGGGTGACCTCGGGGTCCCAGTCCCTCAGGTCGAGCCCGGTGCCGGCGCGGTTGAGGTGCAGCCACTCGGGGAACAGGTCGGTCAGCCGGTCGGCGTTGAGGCGCAGCGAGTACAGGCCGCTGCGCTGCCAGATGGCGTAGAACGCCGCGATCATCGTGTCCGGCTTCGGCGGCGCGCCGGGGGCCGCGGCGCGCCGGGCGGCGCGGGCGCGGCGCGCGGTCATGTCTTTCCACAGCTCGTTGCGCGAGCGCCGGAGCAGCGCGCGATTGAGCCGCTGGCTGCGCCGCGGCAGCAGCGTCTGCCCGGCCCGGGTGAGCTGGCGCGCCGGGTTGGCCATGCCGGGGAAGCGCGGCAGGAACGGGACGACCAGGAGGCTGACGACGAAGATGGTGGTGACGACGGCCACGCCGAGTCCGAACACGGTCCACGAACGGTTCACCGCCCGCCGTCGCCTGCCGGATGCGTCGAAGAAGACCGGAGTCGTCACGCAGCCCGGAAGCTACGTCCGGCGGCGCGGCCGCGCGAGGCGCGGCGCGCGCCCCGCGCGGCGCCGGCGGCACGCACGAACCCCGGCGCCGCCGCCCGAAACTGGCGAGGCCCGTCGCGCCGCCGTAGCTTGTGTCCACCTCGCGACCGCTGCGCCGGTCGCGACCACAGCGGAAGCGAGCCCACGAGCATGTCTGTCCAGGTCACCCCCGTTACCGGCAAACGCGATCTCAAGCGGTTCATCTACCTGCCCGAGCAGCTGCACCGGGACCATCCGCGGTGGATGCCGCCGATCTACATGGACGAGTGGAAGTACTACAACCCGCGCAAGAACCTGGCGTTCCGCTACTGCGACGCCACGCTGCTCCTGGCCGAGAAGGACGGCCGGCTGGTCGGCCGCGCGATGGGCATCGTCAACCGCCGCCACAACGAGATGACCGGCGAGCGGACGGCGCGGTTCGCCGGGCTCGAGGCCACCGAGGACGCGGAGGTCGTGCACGCGCTGCTGGCGCACGTCGAGCGCTGGGCGCGCGAGCGCGGGATGAACCGGATCATCGGCCCGTTCGGCTTCAACGACCAGGACCCGGAGGGCTTCCTGGTCGAAGGGTTCGAGCACGAGCCGACGATCGTCACCTACTACAACTTCCCGTGGCTGGTCCGCCTGGTCGAGGCGGAGGGCTACGCGAAGGAAGCGGACTACGTCGTCTACCGCGTCCCCGTGCCGGACCGGATCCCCGACCTGTACGAGCGGGTCGCCAGACGGATCGCCGAACGCGGCCACCTGCGGGTGCTCGAGTTCACCAGGAAGCGGGATCTCAAGCCGCTCATCCGCCCGATCCTCGGGCTGATGAACGAGACGTTCCTCGGCATCTACGGCTATTCGCCGCTCGACCACGAGGAGATGGAGGCGCTCGCCCGGCAGTACATGCCGCTCCTCGATCCGCGGTTCGTGAAGGCGGTCGCCGCCGGCGACGAGCCGGTGGGCTTCATGATCGCGATCCCCAACATGGCCGAGGGGATCGTGAAGGCCCGCGGACGCCTGCTCCCGTTCGGCTTCGTGCACATCCTCCGGGCGATGCGGCGGTCCCGGCAGATCGACCTGCTCCTGGGCGGCGTCAAGGAGGGGTACCGCGGCCGCGGCGTGGACACGCTGCTCGGGGCGGCGATGATGCGCACCGCGATCGCCGGAGGCTACGAGGCCTTCGACAGCCACCACGAGCTGGAGTCGAACACCCGGGTCCGCGCCGAGATGGAGCGGCAGGGCGGGGTGATCTACAAGCGCTTCCGGATCTTCCACAAGCCGCTGTAGCCCCGCCGTCCGGAACCGCCGGGCGCGCGCGGGTTAAGAATGACGTGCGATGGAGCGTCTCACGGGTGGTGGGACGTCGCAGTGGTGATGGTTCGGACCGGAGCACGGCAATGAACATCGATCGGTGGACCCGCGCGACCATCCTGGTCGCCGGCGCGGCGCTGGCCACGGCCTGCGCGCCGAGCATCCGCAGCGAGCGCGACGAGAACATCCCGGTTCCGCAGGGGGCCACCTGGGCCTGGGCCGCTCGCGCGCCGGCCGCCCGGGACAGCGGCGCCCGCGGGCGCTACATCCCCGAGCGGCTCGGTTACGACCCGATCGCGCAGCAGCGGTTCCGGCGCGCGATCGAGGGCGCGATGCAGGAGCGCGGGTTCCGGAAGGTGGACGACACCGCGCAGGCGGACTTCCTCCTCGGCTTCTCCTTCAGCGGCTCCGACGTGTACCGCCAGCCGGCCCGCGGCGCGGGCGCCGTGAGCGTCGGCTTCTACGGCGGCTGGGGGTACCAACGGTTCGGGTTCTCCCGGCCCTGGGGCTTCTACCGGCCGTGGGGCTGGTATCCGTGGGGCTGGGGCTTCGCGTTCACCGGCTATCCCTATGGGTGGTACGCGCCGGCCTACTATCCGTACGCCGCCAGCGGCTATCGCGACGGGTGGCTGACGGTCGAGCTGCGGCTGAGGTCCGACGGCGAGACGGCCTGGCTCGGGCGCTACCGCACCGAGGAGCACGAGGTGCGGCGGATGTCGCAGGAGAAGATCCGGCAGGTCGTGCACCAGCTGTTCGACACGCTGCACTGAGCGGACCCGCACGGCGCGCGCTGTCGACGCCGCCCGAAGTCGGGGCGGCGTCGCACGTTCCGGGCCGCCGCGACCGCCGGAATCCCGGGCGCTGCGGTGCTGGACGCGCGTGGCCGGGGGCACTACGTTGGCGACGGTCACTCGCCCCGGAGGCGGCCATGACCGCTCCGTCCCCGATCCCCGTCGTCCACGCTCCCAACGGCAACGTCTACGCGCTGATCGCGGCGTGGGCCCGTCGCGCCCGCCGCCGCCAGCTCGCCACCTGGGCCGTCGGCGGCGCGCTCGACGCCGCCGGCATCGCCGCCGTGCGGCCCGGCTGGTGGCTGGCGGCCGCGCCGTTCCTCTGCCTGGCGGCCATCGGCGCCTGGGGCCTCGTGGCCCAGGAGGAAGCGCGGCCGCAGGACGCGGCGGCGAGGCCGCTCCGGCGCCGGCTGCTGCGGGTGGCGCGCGCCGCCGCGGTCGCGATCGGCACGGCCGCGGCGGTGGCGTCGTTCTACGGCGCACTGTGGCTGGTCTTCGGCACGCGCTGGGGGCCGAGCGGAGGCTAGCCCCGGCGCCCCGGCACCTCGCCGCGCGGTCCGGCGCTAGAGGCCGCCCTCCATCTTCACCTCGGCCAGCACGGCGTGCAGGTCGTTGAACGTGACCGACCGGGCCTCGGCCGGGAGCAGCGGGCTCGTGTACTCGCCGTCGGCGCCGCGCACGTCCACGCGGAAGCGCGCGATGCGGTCGTTGCCGAGGTCGGCGGCGACGAGGACCGGCATCCGGAAGTCGGCCGGCACGCGCTCCTGGGCGATCCGGAACCGGATCCGGAACCGCCCGCCCTCGGCGGGTTCGTTCTTCCAGCGCACGTGGTAGGTGGGGATCGCGGTGCCCCTCACCCACTCGTCGAAGAACCAGTCCATCGGCATCCCGAGGTGCCGCGCGACCACGCCCTGCAGGTCGGCGGTGGTGGCGGCGCGGCCCAGGAACGTCTGGTAGTAGTCGCGCATCATGGCCGTGAAGCGGTCGTCGGACATCGTCCGCAGGTCGAGCATCAGCACGCGCAGCATGTTGAACACCCACGCGCCCTTCTCGTACATCATGATCTGGGCGCCACGGCGCACGTCCGGCGACGCCGAGCGGTAGCCGATCCAGATGGGCCCCACGTCGTCCTTGTCGGCCTGGATGTCGGCCTGGTACTGGTCGAGGAACCTGAAATACTGCTGGCTCGTGTGGCGCTCGATCTGCAGGTACCAGAGCGCCGAGAACGAGGCCAGCCCCTCGTTGAGCCACTGGTCGCGGTAGGACGCCGGGCGTACGCCGTTCCCCCACCACTGGTGGGCCGCCTCGTGCGCCCGGAAGAACTCGTCGAAGCCGTCGAGCGACGTGTTCAGGAACGTGGTGGCCGACAGGTCGATCATGCCCGGGAATGCGACGCCCTCGTCGTAGGGGATCTCCGTCACGAAGAAGTGGTCGTAGGTGCAGCGGCCGAACAGGCTGGTGTAGACCTTGAGGCTGTTCGAGACGTCCACCGCCACCGTCTCGTTCTTGTTGCCCTGCTCGACCATCGCGCCGCGCGTGATCCGGCGGATCTGGCGGTGCGCCGCCTCCGAGCTCAGCACGTCCAGCGCGGGCGCCCCCTCGTACTGGGCGTGGTACAGGTCGAACAGCCCGACGTTGAACGTCGCCTGGTCGGTGGGCACGCGCTGCGTCCAGCTCGACACGTGCACCCGCGGGCCCTCGGCGGAAGAATCGCCCCGCTCGCCGATGCTCACCAGCGTGTACTGGCTCGGGCTGTGGTACGTGAGGTCGAAGGTCGAGACGGTGGATCCCTGGCCGTTGAACGGGAACCAGGCGATGCCCGGCTGGATCAGGAACCAGTTGAGCCAGCGGCGGAAGACGTCGCCGTGGTAGTACAGCGTCACCGTCAGCGTGTCGTTGGGGTGCAGGGCGCGGCCGACGCGCACCCAGGCGTCGTCGTCCTCGTCGGCCTTGAACACCGCCGCGGCCGCCCCGTCGCCCCAGCGCGCCGAGTCCAGGGTGAGCTTCGGCGCGAGCTTGAAGTTGAGCCACGGCCCCACCGGCTCGCGGTCCACCGTCGTCAGCGTGGCGCTCGCGTCGATCACCAGGTCGGCGTTGAACCCCTCCTTCACCCGCACGTCGAGCTGGTAGCGCGGCACCCTCAGCCGGTCGCGCGGGCCGCGCCAGTCGGGCGGGCTGGCGGGCTGCCCCTGCGCCACGAACCGGCTGACCGCCGCCCAGTTGGTGCCCCACCGGGTGCGGCTCACCGGCTGGTACAATGTCACCTCTTCGCTGGCCCGCGGATTCAGCTCGAACAGGACGGCTTCGCCGTGATCCCGTGCCACGCGGACGAGGAACAGGCCGCAGGTGTCGTCGTTCAACATCGCGCCCATCACGGCCGGGTCGAACGAGCCGTCCCGGCTGCCCTTGAGCGAGCCCAGGAAGCTGGCGACGTGGTTGCCCACGTCGCCGGGCACCTCGCCGGGGCCGAAGGTCAGGCCGCCCAGTTGGGCGGGCGTCGAGTCGGCGAAGATCAGGATGGCCTCGTGCAGGGAGTCGTCCAGCGCCGTGCTTCCCGCGTAGCGCCGCAGCTCGGCCTGCTCGGCCGGGACGGCCGGGGCAAAGGTGAACCGGCCGCTGCCCTCGAACACGGCGCCCACGGTCCGCCCTCCGACCGGCGACAGCAGGTACAGCTTGCCCTGTTCGAGAACCAGCTGTCCCGCGTCGCGCTGCAGGACCAGGTGGTGTACGTCGGCGACCTGGCCTGCCACAGGCGCGAGCCTGGTGACCTGGTTGTAGCGCTCGAGGTAGGTCGCGGCCGGACCGGCCTGGCCGGCCAGGCTCGCGGGCGGGACGCCGAGCAGCACGGTCAGCACGAGGCGTTCGATGCGGCGGATGGAGGTCATGGCGGTACCAGAGCGGTGGGAGGATGGCACGGCCCGGCCCGGTGCCGAGCGCTCGAGCCAGTCTAGGCGGGCGGCGTTAGTGTGGCGTTAGGAGCCGCCCGTCGAAAGCGGATTGGGAGAGTCGGAATGACGGCGGAGCGACCGCCGAGGCGGATGCCGGTCGCTCAGGCGCGGTGCAGGAGCCGGGGGACGAGCCGGCCGGTGGCCCGCGTGTACGCCCGGTATTCGTCCCCGAACTGGCGAGCCATCAGCGCCTCTTCCATGGGTATCCGCGTCGCGAACTGCCAGACATCCGTGCCGACCCACAGGCCGCCGACGAGCCAGTTGGCCGAGAGCAGCAGCACCGACGCGTGGATCAGGAGCGCGGCGGCGTACATCGGGTGCCGCACCCAGCGGTAGGGACCGGCGCGGACGAGCTGATGATCGGCGAGCAGCCGGACGAACACGCTCCAGTTCCGGCCCAGGGCCGCCTGGGCCCACTGCAGCAGGGCGAAGCCGGGGACGGCGAGGCAGAGCGCGGCCCACCGGAGCCACTCGGGCGACGGCAGCGACGCCCAGCGCAGCCACACGGGCTCGGCGACCCAGGCCGCGGTGACGACGAGAGCCAGAATCAGGAGGAGCCCCTTGAGTCGTTCCGCCGCCTCGGGAGGCTGCTCCACGACCGCGGAGTCGGGATGCCGCACCTTGCGGAGGTAGATGAAGCGGTGGGCGGCGAAGCCGAAGACGACCAGGGCGACGAGAACTCGGAACGCGAGGCGGTCCACCGGGGCTCCCGGGAGGAAGCTGATGCAGTTGGCCCCGAAGGATTCGAACCTTCATTACCGGATCCAAAGTCCGGAGTCCTGCCATTGGACGAGGGGCCAGCGGGTTGCAGCGCCCTAACTTAGCAGGTTCTCCGTCCAGCCGGCAGACGCTCGCCCACGCCGCCCTTCTTGGAGGCTACTCCGTCCGCAGCGCCCGCATCGGGTCCACGCGCGCGGCGCGCCGGGCCGGAATGGAGCTCGCGAGGGCCGCGACGGCGAGCAACACCGCACCGACCCCGACGAACACGACGGGATCCCGCGGCGAGACGCCGAAGAGCAGCGGTTTCACCCATCCGCTCACGAGCAGCGCGACGGCCCCCCCGAGGCCCACGCCCAGGATCGCCAGCGTCATGCCCTCCCGC
>Ga0335082_10008524_pt1 | contig 11135 bp, 7 predicted proteins | sample Lox_Sample_41_FD_206718 | JGI IMG/M metagenome (GOLD analysis project Ga0335082, IMG submission 206718) | Soil microbial communities from Loxahatchee National Wildlife Refuge, Florida, United States - Lox_Sample_4.1 | ecosystem: Environmental > Terrestrial > Soil > Wetlands | place: USA: Florida... | reverse complement strand
GCTCGGGCTCACTCGGCATCGCCATCAGCGAAGCGGTGGAAGATGCGGCGAGCCGCAGCGATACGAACTACTCGCTCGGGAGCGTGCTGAACCACGTCTGTCTGCACCAGACCATCATCGGCTTGGAGACACAGAAGCAACTGGCGATCGCCGGCGAGACGCCGGATGTGATGATCGGCTGTGCTGGCGGCGGTTCCAACCTCTCTGGACTGATCTTTCCGTTCGTCAAAGACGCGATCGCCGGCAAGGGGCCGCGGCTGATCGCCGCAGAGCCCGCTGCCTGCCCGTCGCTGACACGTGGGCGCTACGCGTACGACTTCGGCGACACGGCGGGGATGGCGCCGATGACCCGCATGTACACGCTCGGCCACACGTTCCTCCCATCTGGCATTCACGCCGGCGGCCTGCGCTACCACGGCATGAGCCCGCTGGTGTCGCTGCTGCGTCACATGAACGTGTTGGAAGCGGTCGGCTATCGCCAGAACGAGGTCTTCGAGGCGGCGGTCACGTTCGCGCGCACCGAGGGCATCTGTCCCGCGCCCGAGACCGCACACGCCATCAAGGCGACGATCGACGAGGCGCTGCGCTGCAAGGCAACTGGGAAGAGCGCCTGCATCGTGTTCAACCTCTCGGGCCACGGCCACTTCGACTTGACCAGCTACGACAAGTATCTCGCCGGCCAACTCGAAGACTTCGATCTGCCCGAGAGCGACATCGAGCGGGCCCTCGAACACCTGCCGGTGGTTCCGGACGACGCCGCCTCGTACGAGGTGTGAAGGCGAGACAACACAAGTATGGGCGCACTGCAGGTCCGGCTGCTCAAAGCCATCGATCAACTCATCGGCCGTACCGTCTACCGCGCGTTCCTGTACTGGCACCGCCGGCGCCCGCGTCCGGGAGACGGTGAACGGCCGTCGCCGGTGACCAAGATTCTCGTCGTGCGGCCGGGCGGCATCGGCGACGCGGTGCTGTTCTTCCCGCTGCTGCAGGCGTTGCGCCGCGAGTTTCCGCAGGCGCGGCTCGACGTGCTCGCCGAACGGCGCAACGTCGGGTTATTCCGCACCAACGACGTGGTGCATCACGCCTACGCGTACGACGGCAGTTATGGACGCGAGTTGCTCGCGGTGCTGCGCGGCAAGTACGACATCGTCATCGACACGGAGCAGTCGCACTTCCTGTCGGCGATCATCACGTATCTGACCCGTGCGCCAGTGCGCTGCGGCTTCGACACTCAGGGACGCGGCGGCTTGTTCACGCACCGCGTGCATTACAGCGACCAGATCTACGAAGTGCACTCCTTCCTCAACCTGTTTCACGCGCTCACCGGCAAGCGCCAAGCCTTCGATCCGGAGCAGCCCTTCTTTCCGATCGCCGAGGAACATCTGGCGTGGGCGCGCGCCCTGCTCGGCAACGGCTCCGGTGCGCGTCTCGCGGTCGTCCTTCCCGGGGCGAGCACGCCGTTGAAGCGCTGGGCCCCGGAGCGCTACCGCCGCGTCGTGCAGTGGTTGATCGAGCGCGGCTTGCGCGTCGCCGTGATCGGCGGCGCGACCGACGTGCGGGCCGCACAGGAGGTGATCGAGGGACTGGACCCGAGCCGCATCATCAACCTCGCCGGCAGCACCAATCTCCCACGCACCGCAGCGGTCATCGCACTGGCCGACGTCTACGTATCCAGCGACACGGGCCCGCTGCACATCGCCTACGGCGTCGGCACATCAACGGTCCACATGTTCGGCTCCGGCATCCTCGAGAAATGGGCGCCCGCCGGCTCGCGCTACCGTGCCGTGCACAAAGCCCTGCCCTGCTCGCCGTGTACGCGCTACGGCTACACGCCACCGTGCCCGTACGGCGTCGAGTGCATGAAGCGGATCGAGGTCGACGACGTCATCCCAAAGCTGATCGACGCACTCGCGGAGCGCGCCGCGGCAGCGCCCCGCCAGGCCCTGGCGTAACCTCAGTCGGGACCGCCGGCCTCGGGTCAGGCTTTACGTTGTCGACGCGACGGTGTACGTCCGCCGGAGATGGAAGCCTTCGCACGCTGGCTGGTTCGCCATCCGCTTCCACTGGTTGGCGCGCATCTGGTCGTGACCATCATCCTCGGCGTGTACGCGCTGCACATTCGCATCGAGAGTTCCCTCGAAAGTGTCCTGCCCGCCGGTGATCCTGAGGTCAGCTACTACGAAAACATCCGGGCGACCTTTGGCAGCGACGACGTCGGCGTCGTGGGAGTGCGGGCGGACGAGCTGTTTGCCGCGGCGACGCTCGAAAAAATCGCGCGTGTCACCGACGCCATCAGCCGGGTGCCCGGCGTCGAGCGCGTGCTCAGCATCACCAACGCCATCGATCCGGCCAATGACGTCTTCGAACCGCCGCCGTTGTTGCCCCACATCCCGCCGACCGCTGACGAAGTTGCGACGCTCAAGCAGAAGCTCACCTCGACACCGCTCTACGGAAAGAACCTGGTTGCCGACGATTTCAAGGGTGCGGCGATCAATGTCTTCTTCAAGAACCTGACCGATGCGGAGTACGTCGACCTCGATATCGACGGAAAGATCCGTGCGCTGCTAGCGCGCGAGGGCGGGCCGGAACGTTTCCTCTACACGGGCGCCGGGCACCTGAAGCAGACCGCCGTCGAGATGATGCGCCGCGATCTCTTGCGTTTCACCCCCATCGCGCTGGCGCTCGTGCTCTTGGTGCTGTGGCTGTCGTTCTGGAGCGTGCGTGGCGTCGTGCTGCCGATCATCTCGGTGCTGCTCGCGCTGGTGTGGACGCTGGGCATAATGGTGCTGGCGGGCAAGGCGATCACGTTGGGCACCTTCGTGCTGCCGCCGCTGCTCATCGTCATCGGCAACTCCTACGCCATTCACGTCATGGCGCGCTACTACGAGCAAGTAGACGCCGGTGCGCCGCCGGCGGACCTCGTGGTGCGCGCCTTCCAGCGTGTCTGTCTGCCGTTGCTGATCTCGGCGCTGACCGTCGCTATCGGCTTCGGCTCGCTCATGGTGAATCGGATCACGGCGATCTGGGATCTCGGGCTGTTCGCCGTGGTGGGGGTGGTGTTTCTGACCGTCACATCGCTCGCCTTCATTCCTGCGGCCTTGCAGTTGATGAGCGCCGAGGGGCGCACCGAGCGCACCGGAAAGGTGTCGCCACGGTTGTCACGCGGCCTGACGCTGCTGGCGCAGTGGGCGTATGCATCACGTCGCGTCATTCTTTGGGGTGCGGCCATCGTCGCGGTGCTGGCGCTGAGCGGCACGCGGCGCATCCACGTGGATTCCGACTTTCTCTACTACTTCGATCCGGACTCCGAGGTGCGGATCGCGAACGAAACCATCAACCAGCAGATCGTCGGCAGCAATCCCTTCTACCTGGTGATCGAAGGCGGGGCGCCCGGCACGATCAAACGCTGGGAGGTACTGAAGCTCATCAAGGATCTCCAGGGCTTCCTGCAGACGCTACCCGGCATCACGTCCTCCGTCTCGATCGTCGACTATCTGGAGCTGCTCGAAAGCGGCTTGAACAAGACCGGCGAGAAGGACGTGTTGATCGACGAGCAGGGGCGCATCGTGGCGCCGCAGGCCGTGAAGACATTCTGGGAGGAGCCGGCGCGTCTGAACCCGGTCCTGGAGCTCATGAGCACCAGTCCGGCGACATTCAAAGCCATCGTGACGCAGGACTTCCGCGCCGCCAACGTCCTGGTACGCACCAGGCTGACGGGATCGCGCGCCATCGAGGACACGCTGGCGCGGATTCGCGCCTACACCGCCGAGCACTTCCCCGCCGAGCTGCCCGTGCACCCGACCGGCAGTCTGGTGTTGCTCACCGGCACGACCTCGGACATCGTCACCGGCCAGATCGAAAGTCTGTCACTCGCCCTCGGCGTCATCTTCATCGTGATGTCGCTGATGTTCCTGTCGGTGAAGGTGGGCTCGCTGGCGATTCTGCCCAACGTGTTGCCGATCGTCATCTTCTTCGGCGTCATGGGCTGGCTCGGCATCCTCTTGAACCTGGGCACCAGCTTGATTGCCGCCATTGCGTTGGGCATTGCCGTCGACTCGACCATCCACTACATGGCGCGGCTCAACCTCGAACTGCAGGGCGAGACCGATCAGGCGGCGGCGATGGCGCGCACGCTGCGTGCCGTGGGCGTACCGATCATCTATGCCACGGTGGCGTTGTTCTTCGGGTTCCTGACCTTCGCGTTCTCCAGCTTCGTCCCCATTCAGAATTTCGGCATCCTCACCGGGGCGACGCTGCTCACGTCGCTGGGCACCAACCTGGTGCTGCTGCCGGCCTTGCTGGCAACATCGAAGATCATCACCCTCTGGGACCTCGTCTCCGTCAAGCTGGGCCGCGATCCGGCGCGCACGATTCCGCTGTTCGCTGGATTGCGTCCGGGGCAAGCGCGCATCGTCGTGCTCATGGGTCAGATCAAGCGCTTTGCGTCCGGCGACTTCATTGTCCGCCAGGGCGAACAGGGCGGCGAAATGTACGTCATCATCCAGGGCAGCGCGGACGTGATTGCCAGCCACGGTGAGCAGCGCAAAGCGCTCATGCGGATGCAGCGTGGCGACGTGTTCGGTGAAATGGCGCTGGTCCGACAGAACGCGCGCACCGCCGACGTCGTGGCGGCCGAACCGGTCGAGGTGCTCGCCGTCGACGAGACCTTCCTGCGGCGTCTGCAGCTGCGCTACCCGCGCATCGCCGCGAAGGTGTTTCTCAACCTCACCCGTATCGTCAGCGACCGCTTGCAGCGGATGACCGAGCAATACGTGGCGCGCGCCTGATCGCTACCGCACACGTGCAAGCTGGCGGTAGCGGAAGCAACGAACGACGTGGTCGTTCACCATGCCGACCGCTTGCATGAAGGCGTAGCAGATCGTCGGGCCGACGAAGCGGAAGCCGCGCTGCTTGAGGGCCCGGCTCATGGCCTGCGCTTGCACTGTCTGCGCGGGCACGTCCTTCAAGCTGCGCCAGCGGTTCTGAATGGTCGCGCCGTCGGTGAACGACCAGATGAAGCGCTCGAAGCTGCCCGCTTCGGCCTGCACGGCCAAGAAGGCCTGCGCGTTGGCGATCGCTGCCTCGAGTTTCAAACGGTTGCGCACGATGCCCGGGTCGGCGAGCAGGCGCCGCAGGTCGCCTGCTCCGAAGTGCGCCAGCTTGCGCGCGTCGAAACCGGCGAGGGCGCGGCGGTAGTTGTCGCGCTTCTTGAGAATGGTCAGCCAGCTCAGCCCGGCCTGCGCCCCTTCAAGGATGAGGAACTCGAACAACCGCCGGTCGTCATGCAGCGGCACACCCCACTCTTCGTCGTGGTACTGGAGGTACAGCGGGTCCTTCGACACCCATCCGCAGCGCGTCTTCATGCGGCGCACCGATCATCCGCATGGCGAATGGTGAACGCCAAATGTCGAATGCCACGTGCCGAGGGCTTTCACCATTAACCCTTCACCGTTCGCAGTTCACTTTCGACTACCTGATTGGTCGGCTTGCAGCGAGAGGGCCGCATCACTTGCCCTGCGGTGAGCGCGCCGCCAGGGTCTTCGCCAGCGCGGGATCGCGTTCTCGTATCGCTGCCAACACATCGGCGGAGAGCGGCGCCTGGGCTTCAAAAATGCCCTGCACCCGGTCGCGCACGTCCGCGGAGGGATCAGTGACGCGTCGCGCCAATCCCTTCAGGACGGTATCGTCGAGTGGAAGCCGGCGCGACAGCGCATACGCAGCCCACCGGCGGGTCGATTCGTCGATGCTATCGAGCCCGGCCAGCATGCGTGCGCTGAGGCGCGCATCGGCCGGCGATAGGCAATCGAGCAATCGGAACCCTTCCGAGTGCCAGAAGAGTTGCTCAGGGATTTCTTCAGACCGCAGTCCTTTGCCAGCAGGCACGTACTTGATCAGTTCACAGGCAGTGTCCACCACCTCGGACGACAGCGGCTCAGCCAGTAGCTGCTTGGCGCCCTCCACGGCGAGGCGGCGGTACTCGTCTGGGGTGATCCAGGCAAGCTGCAGCGCCAGATGCGCCATTTGCATCTTCAGGGCCGACGCGCTCAGGCTGTACATGAGATCGAGCATTTGCCGCCGCGGTGCCTCGAGCGATTGGATTTGCATGAACAGCCGCCGTTCTTCCCCGCGCAGGGTCTCAGGAGCGTGCCGGCTGAAGAATACCTCGATGGTCGGGACGAAGGAGAGGAAGTCGCGCCGGGCGAACAGCTGCTGAACGATGCGGAGACGCTCGACCACTGTCAGCCGGTCGTCGTACATTCTGCACACCAGGACTCGATCGGCCGCTGCGCCCTCGAGCGGCGTCAGCCCGGTCATTTGCACCAGACTCGTCCCCGCGAAGGCCGCGAGTAGCTCCTTGTTTGGCCCGCCATCTCGCCCTGCCCCCGTGAGATAGCGTGCGTAGTCGCCCTTGCGCTGGAAGTACTTTTGCAAAAGAGACGCCGCCTCCTCGCCGCGTGGGGCAACGGAGTCGAACCCGTAGATTCGCGGCACGCCCATGAAACTGCGGCGCAGCGATTCCCTGAAGCTCGGTCCGAGCGGACCGTAGCGCAGCTCGACCACACGCTCCGCAGCAGCGCGGCTGAAACCATGCGCGAGGAGGACCTGAAAATACTCGCTCGGTGTGCGGTTATCGGCATTCTTCGTTGCCAGCGTATTGCAGGCCAGCAAGAAAACCTCGCGCGGATCGTGAAAGAGGCCCTGACAACGTGACTGGCAAGAGGCTTCCTCAATCTCTTGGACATTCAGAGAGATGCCATAGTCGCCGAAGAACCCTCCCGCGAACTCCCCTGAATACACCACAATGTCGCAACGCAGGTCCGGCCGACAGCGATTCATGAGCCAGCCAGGTGCAGGCTGGGCCGCGGGGGCTGACGGAGCGGAAGAGCTACGCGCCGGGGTCAAGTCGACGAATTCGAAGTCTTGCGGAGACAACTGAGACTTGAAGGCGGCGATCTCATGCGGGCTGTGGAAGGCAAAGGTGCAGACGCGGAACTGCGCCGCCCGCACCTCGCCCACGAGCGTCATTAGCAGCCCGGCGAGCGATGCCGCTAGTCTCAAGTACTTCCGGTATGCGAAGTCAACGATCCGCGGGCTGTGCCACACTGCGGTATTGTAGAACGAGCCGGCTGCGGAAAAAGGGGGAGGTTGCACCCTTTTGCAGGATGCCTCTGAACTTGCGCTAACTCAGTCGCCTCCTCTGACCCCGGCCAACCGTACGTCGCAGTGCAAGTAGTGCGACTGCTGCAGCCACTGCGCGTCCGGGTAGTATGCGAAAATGGCCGAGCCCCCAGCGATGCTATCGATGATCTGCGGCGCGACGTCCTGGGGCACGGCTGGGCATCCCCAGGTCAGGCCGATTGTCCCCCATTCGGCAGCGAACGCGTGGCTGACGTCCGGGGAGCCGTGCACGACGATGGCACGCGCGCGGGCCTTGTCGTTGATACCGGGCTCGAGCCCGGAGAGACGCAACGAGTAGCCGAAGTGGCCCGTGTACACCTCGTCGGTGCGGAACAGCCCGAGGCTGGACTGATGCGAACCCATCTCGTTGGAGAACGCCACTGCCATGGTTTCACCGCTGCCCTCGCCGTGTGCGACCAACTCGTGGTGGAGCACCTGCTTCCGCTGCACATCGATGACCCACAGGCGCGGCTCGCTTGACGGCAAGCTGTAGTCGATGATGGTCAGCACGGGGCGTTCGAAGCGGCCTTCGCGTTCGCCGCACTGATAGGCTCGCATGGCAAGATCGAGCACCTCGCGCCGCGGCAAGGCATCCGCGGTCTCAGCGGGGGCCGGTGCCGGCAGCGGGCGCGGCGGGGGCACCGTTGCGCAGGACGGCAACAGGCAGAGGATGAGAGTTAGTGCGGCAGTCCGAATTGCACCAACTCCACTCTCTCGTTCCCGGTCTTCGCTGCTCACTGGCACTCCACGTTCATTTCAGCAGCTCGTTCACCGCTCCGGTTGTCATGCCCGCTTATCTGCACGCCTGAAAAACGGCCGTAGTCTACCCACAGTGGGCGAAAATGTCATCAAGAAACTGACCGGTCCGAGGGGCTGCCTCAGAGAAAATCGTCAGCCCCTTCAGCGGGCTTACCGCGACTCAGCCGTGGAATTTGATTCCACGCTGGCGCGCTGGCAGGAACGGGCGCGAGGTTGGGGTGACCGATCGCCAAACTGGACCGGTGTGGCGCGTCTCAGGTCGGACGTGCAAGGCGCCGGTAGAGATCCGCATACGCCGCCGCCGAGCGGTCCCAGGAGAAATCGGCGTGCATGGCGTTGCGCACCAGCGTGCTCCACGACTTCTCGGCGCGGAAGACGCGTAGGGCGCGGTCGACACATGCGAGCAGCGCTTCGTTGGTATATTCAACGAATTTGAACCCCGTTCCCGCGCCGCGCTGCGCGTCGAATTCGACGACGCTGTCCTGCAGACCACCGGTCGCACGCACGACGGGGATCGTGCCGTAGCGCAGGCTGTACATCTGGTTGAGCCCACAAGGCTCGTAGCGCGATGGCATCAGGAACATGTCGCTGCCGGCTTCGATCTTGTGGGCCAGCGTGTTGTCGAAAGCGATGCGGACAGCCAGTCGCTTCTTGAAACGGCGCTGCAGTTCGAGGAACAGATCCTGGTAGACGGCGTCGCCGCTACCCAACACGACGAGCTGCAGGCGCTTGCGTAGCAGCTGCGGCATGATGGCGGCGAGCAGATCGAAGCCCTTTTGATCGGCGAGACGCGAGACGATGCCGATCAGCGGAACTTTCTGATCAACCGGCAACCCCATTACCGCTTGCAGGTCGGCTTTGCACGTTGCCTTTCCAGCGCGGTCGTCGGCCGAGTAGCGCGCCGCGATGTGCGCGTCGTGCTCGGGGCTCCAGTCCTCGTAGTCGACACCGTTGAGAATGCCGGTCAGCGCCTGCCGCCGCGCCACCAGCACGCCGTCCAAGCCGTGCCCGAACTCCTTGGTCTGGATTTCTTGCGCGTACGTCGGACTCACCGTGGTGATGGCGTCGGCGCAGACGATGCCCCCCTTGAGGTAGTTGATCTTGCCGAAGAACTCGAGCCAGTCGGAGTTGAAGTAGCGCCAGTCGAGGTTCAGCAGGTGCCAGTCGAAGTGCCAAAAGAGTCCCTGGTAGCCGAGGTTGTGGATGGTCAGGACGGTGCGCAGGCGTTCCAAGCCCGGGTAGCGGGCGGCGTCAGTGCGCAGGAACACGGGAGCCAACGCCGTCTGCCAATCGTGGCAGTGCAGGATGTCGGGCGTGCCGAGATGCGGCAGCAGAGCCGGGATGGCGCGGCCGAAGAAGGCGAAGCGCTCCGCATTGTCGACGTAGTCACCGTCGGGGGTACCGTAGAGGCCGGAGAGACCGGCGCGTGCGAAGTACTGGTCGGCTTCGACAAGGTAGACAGGGACCTGGTCGTCCAGCTCGGACTGCAGGACGCCGGCGGTCACCGTTTGACTCGACACCGGCACCTGCAGCACCCAGTCGGTGCGCCGCAGTGGGAAGCGCTCCGGCGTGATCGAGCGGTACTTCGGCATGACGACAACCACCTCGATGCCGAGGCGTTGCAAGGCGCGCGGCAACGCGCCGACAACGTCTGCCAGGCCGCCGGTTTTGGCATAGGGCACCGCCTCGGATGCCGCCATCACCACACGCATGTGCTCTCCCCGCCGGTTGCTACTACGCCCAGGCATCGCGCAGGTGGCGCGCGGCGTCTTCCGGTGGCGTCGGATTGATATAGAAGCCCGTGCCCCACTCGAAGCCGGCGACCTTGGTGAGCTTGGGCATGATCTCGACGTGCCAGTGGTAGTAGCCGTCCTCGGGCTCACGGATGGGCAGCGAGTGGATGAGGTAATTGTACGGCGGCGAATCGAGAACCTTATTCAGGCGGTTCAGGATGTCGCGCAGCGCGCGCGCCAGATTGCGGTGGGCGTGGCGCGTCATCTGCTCGAAGGCTTCGCCGTGATTCTTCGGCAGCACCCAGGTCTCGAACGGAAAGCGCGGGGCGAACGGGCACAGCGTGATGAACTCGTCGTTCTCGGCGACCAGGCGCACCTGATCTTCGCGCTCCTGCCGAATCAGGTCGCAGAACACACAGCGCTCCTTGTGGCGGAAATACTCCCGCGCCCCGTTGAGCTCCTCGGCGACATTCAGCGGAATGATCGGCAAGGCAATCAGCTGTGAATGCGTATGCTCGAGGCTGGCGCCGGCCTCGGAGCCGTGGTTCTTGAAGATCAGGATGTAGCGAAAGCGGCGGTCCTTCCTCAGGTCGTGAACGCGGTCGTGGTACGACCACAGGACGTCTTCGATCTGCTGCTCGCTGAGCTGCGCCAGGTCACTGGAGTGCTCCGGCGTTTCGATGATGACCTCGTGGGCGCCGACGCCGTTCATCATGTCGAAGATGCCCTCGCCCTTGCGGCCCAGCTCGCCCTCGATGCGCAGGGCAGGAAACTTGTTCGGCACGACGCGCACGGTCCAGTCCTTCGAGTTCGGCGGCCCGCCGTTACTGCGGAACGCGAGCACCTCGGGTGGTGTCTCATGCTCATGGCCAACGCAGAAGGCGCACTCTGTCGCCTTGCGCGTCTCTCGTGAACGCGAAAAGTCGGAGGGGCGGCGCGCCCGCTCCGTGGAAATAATCACCCATCGACCCATGATTGGGTCCTTGCGTAACTCCGGCATTTGTCTCGACCACGCCCCGTGTTTTTTATCGCGCATTCAGCACGGTTGGGCAAGGGCGATTGCGGCGCGGCCGGTTGTGGCGCTGCGCGCCCGTTGCAACGTGGTTCCAGAGGAGAATCGACACCCCGGGGAGCGGGAAGGGCAGGATGCCTAGGACGCCGCCGCGGCGCGCAGCTGCTGCGATTGCTCGCGCGCTTCGAGCGCGTACTCAAGGACATCGTCCATCGTCTCGACGAAAATGAAGCGCATCTCGGCGCGCACCTGCTCGGGAATGTCTTCCAGATCTTTCTCGTTGCGCTTCGGCAGAATGATCGTGCTGATCCCGGCGCGCCGCGCGCCCAGCACCTTCTCCTTGATGCCGCCAACCGCGAGCACCTTGCCGCGCAGTGTGATCTCGCCGGTCATTGCCACGTCATGGCGCACCACGCGTCCAGTGAGCAGCGAAGCCAATGACGTCGCAATGG
>Ga0335082_10008523_pt1 | contig 11136 bp, 6 predicted proteins | sample Lox_Sample_41_FD_206718 | JGI IMG/M metagenome (GOLD analysis project Ga0335082, IMG submission 206718) | Soil microbial communities from Loxahatchee National Wildlife Refuge, Florida, United States - Lox_Sample_4.1 | ecosystem: Environmental > Terrestrial > Soil > Wetlands | place: USA: Florida... | reverse complement strand
TTCGGCGAGTCCAAATACGCGCGCACCTGCGGCGCCTATTTCGGCTGCGGCACGCCGATGGAGAACGACGCCAACGAGGGCTGGTTCAAGGGCGGGCAGAACTACGCCAAGGCGAAGGAGCTCTTCAAGGAGGCGGGCTACGACGGGCGGCCCATCGTGCTGATGCAGGCGACCAACATCGCCGTCATGAGCAACACCGCGCAGGTGCTGGCGCAGGAGATGCGCCAGGCGGGGCTCAACGTCCAGGTCGAGGCGATGGACTGGTCGAACGTCGTGCAGCGCCGCTCGAGCAAGGCCGCGCCCGACAAGGGCGGCTGGAACATCTTCATCACCTGGTCCGGCGGCGCCGCGATCGGCAACCCGATCCTGCTCGCGGCGCACGCCGCCACCGGCGACAACGCCTGGTTCGGCTGGCCCAAGAACGAGAAATACGAGGAGCTCCGCAATCAGTGGGCGCTCGCCGAGACGCTCGCGGAGCGCCAGAAGATCGCGCGCCAAATGCAGGAGCTCGCCTGGACCTTCGTCCCGCAGCTCTATTACGGCCAGTGGATCCAGCCCGCGGCGATGCGCAAGAACCTCAACGGCCTGATCCCCGTAGCCGAGGTCATTCCCTGGTGGAATGTGCAGAAGGCCTGAGACCGGGAGCATTTCAGACCGATAGAGCGTCCTTCGACGCGCTTCGCTTGCTCGGGATGAGGGTCATTGGGGATGGCATTGACGAACTACCTCGTCCCGAGCAAGCGAAGCGCGTCGAGGGACGCACGCGATTTCTCCAGCGCATAAGCACCTTCAACGCATGACCGCCTACATCGTCCGCCGCCTCGCCTCGATGCTGCCGGTGATGGCGATCGTGGCGATGTTCGTGTTCCTGCTGCTGCACCTCGCGCCGGGCGATCCCGCGGCGATCATCGCGGGCGACAACGCGACGCCCGCGAACATCGCGGCGATCCGCCAGCGCCTCGGCCTCGACGAGCCGATCTGGCGGCAGTTCCTGGTCTGGGTCGGGAGCCTCCTCCAAGGCGATCTCGGCCGCTCCATGTTCTGGGACGAGCCGGTCTTCAACCTGATCCGGCAGCGCGCGGAGCCCACGGTCGCGCTCGCCTCCACCACCATCCTCGTGGCGGTCGCGATCGCGCTCGTCCTCGGCGTCACCGCGGCGGCGCGGCCGGGGACCCTCATCGACCGCTCCGTCATGGGCTTCGCGGTGATGGGCTTCTCCGTTCCGGTCTTCGTGGTCGGCTATCTCCTGATCTTCGTCTTCGCGATCACGCTGAAGTGGCTGCCGGTCCAGGGCTACACGTCGGTCTCCGAGGGGCTCTGGCCGTGGCTCCGGAACCTGATCCTTCCCTCCTTCGCCCTCGGCCTCGCCTACGTCGCATTGATCGCGCGCATCACGCGCACGACCATGCTCGACGTGCTCGCGGAGGACTACATCCGCACGGCACGCGCCAAGGGTGTCGCCGCCGCGCCGATGCTGCTGAAGCACGCGCTCAAGAATGCGGCGGTGCCGATCGTGACGGTGATCGGGATCGGCGTCGCGCTCCTCATCGGCGGCGTCGTCATCACCGAGACCGTCTTCAACATCCCCGGCATCGGCCGCCTCGTGGTCGATGCGATCGCGCGCCGCGACTACCCGATCATCCAGGGCGTGATCATGGTCTCCGCCGGCGTCTACGTTCTCGTGAACCTCGCGGTCGATCTCTCCTATACGATCTTCGATCCGCGCATCCGGTATTGAGATGACGAGCCTCGCCGAAGCCCCGCGCGCAGCCCCCGGCCTCCCCGCCCGGCTCCGCGTCTTCGCGCGGCGCAATCCCACGATCGCCCTCGGCGGCGCCTTGCTCGCGGCGATGGCGGCGGTGGCGCTCCTCGCGCCAAGCATAGCCGGCGACCCCCTCTTCATGACCCCGGTCGATCGCCTGAGGGCCCCTTCGGCGCTCCATTGGTTCGGCACCGATCATCTCGGCCGCGACGTCTACGCGCGTGCCCTCTTCGGCGCCCGGATTTCTCTCGTAGTTGGCCTGAGCGTCGCCGCAATCGGGGTTGCCGTGGGCCTCACGATCGGCCTCCTCGCGGGCTACTACCGGCGCGTCGACGGCATCGTCATGCGCTTCATGGACGGGCTCATGGCGATCCCCGGCATCCTGCTCGCGATCGCGCTCGTCTCGCTCAATCGAGCGAGCGTGGGCATCGTCATCGCCGCGATCTCGATCCCGGAGATTCCGCGCGTCGTGCGGCTCGTGCGCTCGGTCGTGCTCGCGACGCGCGAGCAGCCCTTCATCGAGGCCGCCGTCGGCAGCGGGAGCCGCGGCCTCAAGATCATTCTTCGCCACATCCTGCCGAGCACGGTGGCGCCGCTCGTCGTGCAGGCGACGTACATCATGGCCTCCGCGATCCTGACCGAGGCCGGCCTCTCCTTCCTCGGCGCGGGCGTGCCGCCGGAGATCCCGACCTGGGGCAACATGATCGCGGGAAGCCGGCTCTTCCTCGCGGTCGCCCCCTGGACGATCTTCTTCCCGGGCGCGTTCCTCGCGCTGGTGGTGCTCGCGGTCAATCTCGTGGGCGACGGTCTTCGCGACCGGCTCGACCCGCGCCTCGCGCGGCGGATGTGACGTGAGCGCGGTGCTCGAGGTCCAGGATCTCCGGACATATTTCTACACGCTCGACGGCGTCACGCGCGCGGTCGACGGCGTGAGCTTCGAGGTACGAGAGGGCGAGACGCTCGGCATCGTCGGCGAATCCGGCTGCGGCAAGAGCGTGACGGCGCTCTCGATCATGCGGCTCATCCCCCCGAAGATCGGCCGCACCGTCTCCGGGATGATTCGCTTCGACGGGCGCGATCTCCTGGGGCTCGAGGAGCAGGAGATGCGGGACATCCGCGGCAACCGGATCGCCATGATCTTCCAAGAGCCCATGACCTCGCTCAATCCCGTCCTCACCGTCGGCGATCAGATCGCCGAGGCCGTGACGATCCACCAGAAGGCGGGCCGCGCGGAGGCGATGGCGCGGGCGGTGGAGATGCTCCGGCTCGTGCGCATCCCCGACGCCGAGCGGCGGGTGCGCGACTATCCGCACCAGTTCTCGGGCGGCATGCGCCAGCGCGCGATGATCGCGATGGCGCTCTCCTGCAATCCGAAGCTCCTCATCGCCGACGAGCCCACGACGGCGCTCGACGTCACGATCCAGGCGCAAATCCTGAAACTGGTCCTGGAGCTCAAGGGCCGCTTCGGCGCCGCGGTCATGCTGATCACGCACGATCTCGGCGTCGTCGCCGAGACCTGCCAGCGCGTCATCGTGATGTATGCGGGCCGCAAGGTCGAGGAAGCCGAGGTCGCCGAGCTCTTCGACCGGCCGATGCACCCCTATACGCGCGGCCTCATGGCCTCGATCCCCCGGCGCGGCGGCGCGAAACCCGCGCGCCGCCTCACTGAGATTCCGGGGATCGTGCCCTCGCTCCGCGAGCCCATTCCCGGCTGCGCCTTCGCCGAGCGCTGCGGCTTCGCGACAGAGCGCTGCCGCCGCGAGGCGCCCGCGCTCACCCGGAGCGGCAACGGCCATTGGGTCGCCTGCTGGGAAGCCGAGCGCGTGGCCGCCGCATGAGCGAGGCCGCACCCGTCCTCGAGGTCGAGAACCTCCGCAAGCATTTCCCGGTGCTCCGTGGTCTCCTCCGCCGCGCGGTCGCGCAGGTGCAGGCGGTGGACGGCGTCTCCTTCGGGATTGCCGCGGGCGAGACGCTCTGCCTCGTCGGCGAGAGCGGCTGCGGCAAGTCGACGGTCGGGAAGCTCGTGCTCCGCTTCATCGAGCCGACCTCGGGACGCATCCGGCTCGGCGGCACCGACATCACCGCGCTCGAGGGCGACGCGATGCGCGCGCACCGGCGCCACGTGCAGATGGTGTTCCAGGATCCCTATGCGTCGCTGAACCCCCGCCTCACGGCCGGGACCATCGTCGGCGAGCCTCTCGAGAACTACGACACCATGGGGGCGTCCGAGCGCGAGGCGCGCGTCGCCGCGGTGCTGGAGCGCGTGGGTCTCCGCGCCGAGGCGATGCGGAAATATCCCTTCGAGTTCTCCGGCGGCCAGCGCCAGCGCCTCGGCATCGCCCGCGCGCTCGCGGTAAATCCGAGCCTCATCATCGCGGACGAGCCGGTCTCCGCCCTAGACGTCTCGGTCCAGGCGCAGGTGCTGAACCTGCTCATGGACCTGCAGGAGGAGTTCAAGCTCGCCTATCTCTTCATCTCGCACGATCTCGGCGTGGTCGAGCACATCGGCCATCGCATCGCCGTCATGTATCTCGGCCGCATCGTCGAGATCGCGCCGAAGGCGGAGCTCTTCGCGCTGCCGCTCCACCCCTATTCGCAGGCCTTGATCGATTCGGCGCCGCTGCCCGATCCGCGCGCGCGGCGCGCGCGGCTCATCATCGAGGGCGACGTGCCGAGCCCGATCGACCCGCCGCCGGGCTGCCGCTTCCACACGCGCTGCCCCTTCGCGATCTCCCGCTGCCGCAGCGAGGAGCCGCGCCTCGAGGAAGTCTCGCCCGGCCGCTACGTCGCCTGCCACCTGCGCGCGGACGGCAATACCGCCGCGCTCATCCCTAGCGCATCGCGCTGAGCAGCGCCTTGGTCTGGGCGATGCAATTCATCTCCAGCATCCAGGCCGCGCGCATGTGGTCGTTGCTCAGCGACTCCGGCACCCCCAGGAGCGTGAGCGCCGAGGTCCGGCCTCCCATCGAGAAGAGATAGGTGCGCCGCTCCTTCAGCGGGAACCCGCTGGGCGCCTCGAGCTCCGAGGTACCCTGCGGCCATTCCGCCTGGGCACGCCAGCTACGGTCCACCGGCATGATCGTGAGCGTGACATCGCGCGAGCGGTCCGGCCGCCAGAACACCAGACGCTCGCCCTGGCGCAGGCAGACCTTGCCGGAGCGCGTGACGTCGACGACCCAGGGATTGGGCAGATTGGCGGTATCGACTTTGGAGCGGATGACGCCGTATTCGCTGCGTTGGCCGCTCACCAGCGCCGCCAGGGCCTTGGAGACGCCGACGCCGCTGCCGCCGCCGCTGCCCGGCACCCCGTCGTAGGGGCCGCGGAGCTTGAGGACGTTGCCGTCCTCGGCAACCAGGGAGACCTGCTCGCCCTCCTTGAGCGTCAGCGGCGCGGTGCCATCGATCGTCTGTCCGGCCTTGAGCGAGGTGCCGGTGGCCTCGATCACCACCAAATCGGCGGCGCGCACCTCCGGCGCGAGCAGCACGAGGATGATTCCCAGAGCCATCGTCAATCCGCGCGTCATGGCTTCACCGCCCCTTTCCCTGAGGCATCGCCGCCCAGCAATGCCTCCGTGCTCGCGCCAGCGCCGGGCAGGCCGCCGTCGCCGATGACGGTGAAGGCCGCCCAATAGAAGGGATGCGCAGTCGCGAGATCGCCGGCCACGGCGAGCTGCGCCCGCCGCAGAGACTCGGCCGCGCCGCCGGCAAGGCGCGGCCCGAGCTTGTCGAACATGTCCACCATCAAGGTGGCCGTCGCGCGGGAAGGAACCTGCCACTGGCTCGCCACCAGCGTCCGCGCGCCCGCGTAGAAGAAAGCCTCGGCAAGGCCTGCAAGCGCCTCGCCGCCGAGCTGCCCGCCCCCTGCCGCGGTATTGCATGCGGAGAGCACTACGAGATCGGCGTTGAGCGTGAGCTTCGCCACTTCGGCCGCATCGAGGAGCCCGTCGTCCTCGGTCGAGGTTGCCTCGCCCGCGGGCGGCGAGAGCGCGAGCCCCGGCTCGGAATCGCATTGCAGCTCGCCCGGCAGAAGCCCGTGCGTGGCAAAATAGAGCACGTTGTAGTCCTGCAGGTTTTGGCGCCGCAGATTCGCCTCGGTGGCGGCGGCGCCGAGGAGGATCGCGCTCGAATCGGCGTTGAGGCGCTGGCCCACGCGCCGTACCTCGTCCGCGCTCTCCGGCAGCGGCGGTAGCGCGCGTATGAGCGCCGGCGGCACCGGGCCGCTGGACCGGCAGGTCTCCGCGAGGCGCTCGAGAGCCGCCTCGGACTCGCCGCCGCCGACGAAAGTGGGATTGCCCACGCCGAGGAAAGGCCGCGGTGCCGGCTTCGCATGTGCGCGCGCCTTGCGCAGATCGATGAAGGCGCGGGCCGAGGGGACCTCGCTCAGGGCCGTCCGGCGGACGAGCCATTGCGCGCTCTGGTAGCCGCGCGGCGCCGGCTGGTCGGTCACGAAGAGGGCGAACGGCAGGCTCGCGAGCGGGCCCGTGGGCGCCACGATCAGATGATTGATGCCGTTGAGCTGCGCCTCGACCGGTCCGATCAGCTTCTTGTAGAGCGCATAGGAGGCCGCGAGGTCGAATTCCGGCAAGGTGCCGAGCCGCGGCGTCACGGTCCGCCGCAGCCTCGTCACCGCCTCGGTGAGCTGCTCATCGGTCAGCTCCACGGGTCGCACGACGATACCGTCGTGCCGCACCAGCATGACGTAACCGTGCCGGTGACCCATCACGAAGGTCAGGAAGGCCTCGTTGGGCCCGAGCAGCCCGAGGAACTGCTGCAGCCGGATCAGGCCCGCGACGTCGGGATTGGCGAACCCGACATAGGTCGGAAAGGCCTGCTCCAGGTTCTTCTGCAGCGCGGCCACCTTGGCATTGGCGTCGGTCATGCGCTTCTCGAGCGCGTTCTCGAGGATGCTGCCGCGCTCGTTGTCGGGCTTGGCCTGCTCGTTCGCGAGCGCGAGGCGGGCGATGTCGCGGTCGCGCTCCGCCTCCTGCGTCTCGCGGATGAGCTTCTGGATCGCGGGATCGCCGGTGGCGAGCCGCGCGGAGGCGCGGCTGATGGTTTGATCGGTGACGTCCGAATTGATGAGCTGGCTCATGCGGAACATGTCGCGCGAGAGCGTCTCGCGCTGGCTCGGATCCGTCGCCTCTAGCGCGGTCGCGGCATCGAAGAACGGCGTCACCTGGTCCGGCACCAGCTCGGCTTGGGCGACCTCGTCGCGCACGAGAATCTCGAGCGCGGCGCGATAGGCCGCGACCGCCTCGGCGTTCCTCTTCGCATAGGCCTCGAAGCGCCCGAGCTTGATGAGCGCCTGCGCCGTGGGCGCGGTGTCGCCGAAGAGCTTGCGCGCGAGCGCCACCGCGGCGTTGTAGTCGCGCTCTGCCGCGAGGTTGCGGTGGTTGGCGGCATCGATGTCGCCGAGCAGCGCCAGCGCCTCGATGCGCCAGGCGAGCGGCAGGCCCCGCACCTCCGACATGATCGAGAGCGCCTCGGTGATCGCGGCCTCCGCGTCGTCGAGCTCGCCGAGCCTGAGCGCCATCGCGGCCTCGAGGCGCAGGCTGTGCACGAGCTCGCCTTTGGCGCTGGCGTTCTGGCCGCCGGCGGAGAGCCCGGCCACCCCCGTGTCCTGGCCCTCGGCGAGCTTGCGTCGGATCCCCGTGGACTCCCGCGCGTAGTTGAGCGCGTCCTGGTACTTGCGCTGATTGGCGGCGTCGAGCGCGAGGTAGGAATAATAGCGCCCGTGCAGCACCTCGTCGGGCGAGCGCTGGATGATCGGATCGGCCCGATGGAAGAGCCCCGCCGCCTCCTCGAAGCGGCCCTGATTGCTGACCTCGAGCGCGAGCTCGATCAGCGTCGCGCCGACGCCCTCGGCGTCCGGTCCGAAGACGCGGACCTGGATCTCGAGCGCGCGGCGATAGGCATCCTCGGAGGCGGCGTAATTGTGCGTGCTGTTGTAGAGGCGCCCGAGCTTGGTGAGCTCGTTGTAGCTCGCGACGTCGCCGCCGCCGAGACGGCCGCCCTTCATCGTCGACGCCGCCTCGAGCTTGGCCACCACCGCCGCGCGGTCGCCCACATCGAGCGCACGGCCCTCGCGCTGCTCGATCGCCGTGAGGAGCACCGGCCAAAGCGTCGGCAGGCCCTCGGCCTGGTAGAGCGCGGCGCCGCTTCCCGACACGAGGACGATCTGCGGCCAGCCGCCGTTCCGGAGCGTGCAGCTATAGAGCGCGGTGTCGCCCTTGCCGAGCCATTCGGCATCGCCGCAGCGCAGACGCTCGCGGATGCTCTGCCCTGCGACGCCCTCGCGCGCCGCGCGCTCGATCGCCGCCCGACGCTCCGCGCCGCCGAGCGAGCCGATGCTCGCGGGGTCGGCCGAGGTCCAGAGGCTGCCGACCGGCTCTTTTCCTTCCCCGCAGAAGATGTCGAGCGGTGGCGCGGCGCCCGGAACCAGCACGCCGCTCCGAGGCACGCCGCGGCATTGCTCGCCCGCGAGATCCTGCCCCAGCCCCGAGCCGTCCGCGGAGCCGTTCCTGGCCGTGCCGCCCGTGCCGCCCGTTCCGCCCGCGCCTGCGCACCCCGCGAGGGCGAGCATGCCCAGCACGAGCAATGAGCGGGGTCGAAGCAGGCCGCGCGTCACCATTTGGGCTCGGCCCCCCAGTTCGAATAGTCGGAGTCCTGCTCCGGCGTCGTCTGTCCCTGTAGCTGATTCCCGAGCGGCCGCCACTCGTAGAGGAGGTTTCCGAGCAGCGAGACGTAGAAGCCCTGCACTCTCGGTGTTGCCTGCGTTGCGGGCTTGCTGTTCGCGGGGCCGGAGAGATCGGAGACGAGCACGTCGGTCGGCTGCGAGCCGCTGTCGCCGGAGCCGGGCGAGACGCCGCCCACGCCGCCGCCCGTCCCACTGCCACCTGACGAGCCGCCGCTACCGGTGTCGCCCACAGTTCCTGTCCCAACGCTACCGTAGATCACCGAGCCCGGAATGAACGCCGGCGGGGTCGGCCCGCTGGCCCCGGGGCAATCCGCGAAGCACACTCCGTTCACCAGATAAGGACCCACGCCGAGCGGTCCCACGAGGATCGTGAAATCGCTCGCGCCGGAGCCGCCGGAGCCGTTGACCGTGCCTGAGAAGTCCGCCTTGTTCGCGGCGATTTCGAGATCGCCGGTGCCTTTTCCGAGATTGACCGATCCGGGTCCGGTGATCGAGCCGGGGGTGATGAAAGCGGCGCCGCCGGAATTCTGCGTCAAGGTACCGGTGATGACGATGCTGCTGCCGATCAGGATCAGCGGCGCATCGAAGGTGAAGGTGCCGACGTTGATCGGGCCCGGCGGGCTCGGGGGCACGAAGAGCGGCTGGCCGTTAAGCCCGTTCTGAATCTCCTGCACGATCGCGGTGCCGCCGCCGATCACGGCGAAGAGCGGCGGCTCCGCGAGCATCGCAAGGTCGGTCGCATTCAGCACCCAATTGCCGGCCCCGTCGCCGAGGCCGATGGTCAGGTTCGAGAAGGGCGTCAGGCCGCGCGCGCCGGTGCCCGTCCACTTGCCATTGAGGGTGACGTGGTCGGCGATGACGATGAAGGTGTTGGCGCCCTGCTGCACCGTACCGAGGACGATGCCGCTGGTCTCGGTGTTGAGCGTGGTGCCGCCCGCGAGCGTGAGCGGGCCCGGGATCGTGAGCCCATCGGGGAAGACGAAGCTGCCGGCGAGCGTGTCGCCATTGCCGTTCTGGAGGGTGGGATCGCCGATGGTGCCGCCGCCGAGGAGCGAGAGCGAATAGGGATTGGTCCCGGTGAGCAGCGCCGCCGCGGTGACGGCCCCCGTCGCCGTGAAGGAGCCGCCGGTCTTGCCGGAGAGGTCGATCGTCCCGGTGTTGCCGAGATTGATCGAGGTGAAGCTCGCCCCGCCGCTCCCGAGCACCGCGAGGTTCGCCGCGCCCGCGAGCGGCCCTGTGACCGAGAGCGCGCCCGCGCCGGGATCGATGCTGGCGCCGCTCGTGAGAGAGACCGAGCCCGCTGCCGTGAAGGAGCCGCCGCCGGTGTCGTAGAGCCCGCCGATCCTGATCGTGCCGCCGCTGCTCAGGCGCTGCGTGCCCTGAGTGTGGATCGAAGTGACGGAGACGCCGCCGCTCCCGGCGATGCTGAGACCCGTCAGCGCGGCAACGCCGCCGATGACGCCGCCGACGCTCACGGTTCCCGCGCTCGCCGCGATCGAGAGCAAGTGCGCGCCGTCGATCGTGCCCGTGAAGACGATGGCACCGCTATCCGCCGTGATCGCGACGTTCGAGCCCAAGGTCACTGCCTCGGAGTAGCTCTGACCGCCGCTGGTGTGATAGGTCGCGCCGGCGAGGACGATCGAGCCGGGGTCGACGACGAGCGTCGTGAGCGCCGCCGATCCGCCGACGGAGCCGCCGAGGCTCACGGTCCCGCTGCCCGCGAGCAGCGTCAGCGCGTGCGCGCCGTCGATCGTGCTGCCCGAGCCGACGAAGGCGATGCCCGCGGCGTCGGAGGTCATGGTTTCGTCGTGCACAAGGACGACCGGACCCGTGAAGCTCTGGCTGCCCGTCGTATGGACGAGCGAGCCGCCCGTCGCGCCGAAGGAAATCCCTCCGGCGGTCACGGCGAGGGTCGACAATGCCGTCCCCCCGACATTGCCCTCGAAGAGGACGGCGCCGGGTCCAGTAGCGACGCTAAGCCCTTGCGCGCCCGCGGCGGCGGCATCCACCGAGCTCGCGAAGGTGACCGCGCTCCCCACTAGGACGTTGTCGGTCGTGAGGATCACGGGGCCGTTGTAGGCCTGCGCGCCGGAGGTGGTGACGGTGCCGCCGTTGAGGTCGGCGGTGTGCGCGACCGTGAGGCTCGCCAGCGCGGTGCCCGTCCCGACCGAGCCGTCGAAGGTGGTGACAGTGGCCGCGGCCGTGAGGCCGAACGCGCCGTCGACCGTCGAGGCGAAGGTGATCGTGCTCGCCGTCAGAACGTTGTTGCTCGTGAGGACCACGGGGCCGCCATAGGCCTGCGCGCCCGTGGTCGCGATGCTGCCGCCGTTGAGATCGGCCGTGTGCGCGACGGTGAGGCTGGTGAGCGCCGTAGCGCTGCCCACGCTTCCGTCGAAAATCGTCAGCGCCGCCGCCGCCGTCAAGCCGAAGGCGCCGTTCACCGTGGAGGCGAAGGTGATCGTGCTTGCGGTGAGCACGTCATTGGTCGTCAGGACGACCGGGCCGAAATAGTCCTGCGCGCCCGAGGTGATGACGCTGCCGCCGCTGAGGTCCGTCGTCCCGTGCACCGCGAGGCTCGTCAGCGCCGCGCCGGAGCCCACCGCCCCGTCGAAGGTCGTGAGGCCCGTCGCCGTCAGGCTCCAGGTCCCGTCGACCTTGTCGTGGAAGGTGACGGCGC
>Ga0335082_10008522_pt1 | contig 11136 bp, 7 predicted proteins | sample Lox_Sample_41_FD_206718 | JGI IMG/M metagenome (GOLD analysis project Ga0335082, IMG submission 206718) | Soil microbial communities from Loxahatchee National Wildlife Refuge, Florida, United States - Lox_Sample_4.1 | ecosystem: Environmental > Terrestrial > Soil > Wetlands | place: USA: Florida... | reverse complement strand
GCTTGCGTCGCGTGAACCTCTACGCCGTCGCCGCGGCGCTCATCGCGTCGCTGGAACACATCCCCGGCAGCAGCCCGTCCGCGTGGATGCTGCTCTGTGAGAAGTGTGAGAAGTGATGGCGGCACCTCACGGCGTGACCGGCAGCTTGTCGGGCGCAACCTTCAGGTTCGAAACCAACGCGCCGGATCTCGCGATCTACGCGGCGCGGCATCTCGCGCCGCTTGGCGCAGGTGCGGTGAGCACGCCAGCGGTGACTGCGACGCTCACCTGGCACGACGGCCAACCTCCCACCGAACGGCCGGTCGACCGCGCCGGCGGCGCGCCGATCGAACGGGTGGACCGTGACGTCTACACGGACGGTACGACCCTGCACTGGTTTCGGGTGGACGACTTACGCGACCTCTTTCTGCGCTGTACGTGGAACGACAGCCGCTTGACCGTGCACGGCGACTTCCACTATCGCCTCGGCAACAGCCCGCTCAGCGACCGCCTGCGTCGCCTCCGACGGTGGTCGCAACGGACCGAGCTCCGCCAGCGCCGCTTCACCACCCTCCTATACTATCTCGTCTACTATCCATGCTGGTGGTGGCTGGAGCAGACGCGTGACTTGCACCCGATCCACGCGGGTGCGGTGGCGACGGATGGCGGGGCGATCGTGCTCGCCGGCGCGAGCGGGGTCGGCAAGTCGACGCTAGCGGTTGCGCTGGCGATGTCGCCGGGGACACGCCTGCTGTCGGACAGTTTCGTGCTGCAGCACGGTGACGACGTCTGGGCAGTGCGCGAGCCGATCCTGCTCGACGCCTGGAGCCGCCACTGGCTCGGAACCGCCGCCGATCAGCTGCACGTCATCGAGGGGTGCTTCGGCCTCAAACGGCGCGGCTATCAGATGCCGATGCAGCGGACCGCCGAGGCAGGGCGCGTCGCGCTGCTGCTCTTTCCCCGGCGAGCGTCCGAGCCATACGTGCGACGCATCCCGGCCGCGCACGCCCATCACCGGCTCAGCGCTGCCGACCTCATGATCAACGACCTGCGGCGCTACTGGGCGTTTGCCGCCGTGCTCGAGCAGCTGCACCTCAGCGGGTTGGCGGCGCGCCGCGAGGCGCACTTGGCACGCCTCGTCGCCGATACACCGTGCTACGAAATCGGCCTGAGCGCCGACATGACCTGCGGCGCCGCCGTGCAAGCGATCATGCAACTGCTCCAGGAGCAGCCGTTGCGCGTCGTGGGCGCGCGGCAGTGAGTTCAGTCTATGGTGCGGGTCCTCTTCGTCGAGGCATCCTCCGGTGGCGTGGTCGGGGGTTCGCTCACCGGGCTCGTGCATTTGATTCGCGGCCTGGACCGCAACCGCTTTGAACCCGCGATCGTGCTGTACGAACGCAAGGCGATCGAGCCCGAGCTGGAGGCGCTCGGTGTTCCCGTGCATCACGTATCGCGACGCCGCATGCCGAAGGGGCATGCATTGCTGCAGTATGATGGGTATCACCGTGCCAAATCCGTCAGCGCGGTACGCTCGGTCCTGCGGCTCGGGCGTCAAACACTACGCGTGGCGGTCGAGGAGCTACCGGCGGCAGCGCGCCTGGCACGGGTCATTCAAGAGGTGGGCGCGGACGTCGTCCACCTGGGCAACGGGGTGCGTGCCAACTTTGACGGCGTCCTCGCCTGTTGGCTGACACGCACGCCGTGCGTGTGTCACGTCAAAGGGTTCGAGAAATACGCCAATCGCGAGCGCTGGGCGGCGCGGCACATTGATGCGCTGGTGTGTATGACCGAGGCGGTGCGGGCTCATTGTGCGGAGCATGGCGTGCGCGGTCGGACGACGCACGTCGTCTATGACGCCCTCGACGAGGCTGCGTTTGCGCCGCACCGCGATGCGGCGGCAATGCGTGCCGAACTCGGTATCACCAATGGAGCGCCGTGTATTGGGGTGATTGGCAATATCCAGGAGTGGAAAGGGCAGGCGGTGCTTGTCGAAGCAATGGCGCGCATAGTTGACGAGGTGCCGAAGGCGCACGCATTCATTGTGGGCGGTGTGCATCGAGCCGGGACGGCCTACAACGAACGGCTCACACAGCGCATCCAGGAGCTCCGCCTCAATGGTGCGCTCTCGGCGACTGGCTTTCGGCGTGACGTCGCCGACGTCATCAACGCCTTGGACGTTGTCGTGCATACCTCTGTCCGCCCGGAGCCCTTTGGGCGCGTGATTCTCGAGGGCATGCTGCTGGGTAAACCGGTGGTTGCCAGCGCCGCCGGCGGCGTCCCGGAACTGATCCGCGACGGAGAGACCGGTTTCCTCACACCGCCCGGCGATGCCGCAAGGCTGGCGGAGCGCTTGATTCCGCTTCTGCGCGACGCCACGCTGCGGCTGCGCATCGGAGAGCAAGCGCGCACGTGGGCCCGTGAACACTTCAGCCTACAGCGTCACGTCGCGACGATGTCGACAATATACGAGGGCTTGACGAGGGCACACTGAACGCATGCACATACTAGGAATCTCTTGCTTCTACCACGACGCGGCGGCGGCACTCATCCACGACGGCGAACTCGTTGCTGCGGCGGAAGAGGAGCGCTTCAGCCGCAAAAAGCACGACTCCGACTTTCCACGGCTCGCCATCCGCTATTGTCTGGAGACTGCCGGCATTAGCGCCGGCGATCTCGACTACGTCGTCTTCTACGAAAAGCCATTCGTCAAGTTCGAGCGCATCCTGACCACGTCGCTACAAGTGGTGCCGAAATCATGGAAGGTCTTCGGCGATGCCATGACGACGTGGCTGTTGGACAAGCTGTGGGTGAAGAACCTCATCCGTCAGGAGATGGGCATCCCCAGCAGCCGCATCTTGTTCAGTGAGCACCATGTGTCGCACGCTGCCAGTACGTTTCTGTGCTCCCCATTCGATGAGGCGGCGATCCTGACCGTCGACGGGGTCGGCGAGTGGGCCACAGCCACGATGGGACGGGGCAAAGGCACCGACATCAAGCTGCTGCGCGAGGTGCGCTTCCCGCATTCGGTCGGCTTGCTCTACAGCGCCTTCACCGCCTTCCTGGGCTTCGAGGTCAACGAAGGTGAGTACAAAGTGATGGGCATGGCCCCGTACGGTACACCGCGCTACGTCGACAAGGTCCACAAGCTGATCCATCTCGATGCCGACGGCAGCTTCTGGCTCAACATGGACTACTTCTGCTTCCACCACTCGCCGACGCAGACGTACAACCGCAGGTTCACTGACCTGTTTGGCGAGCCGCGCGATCCAGCGTGGCACTTCTTCACCGCAAGCTCGGGCTATCCGTCATACTTCGAGCCGAAGCCGTCGAACTACAACCAGCTGGCAGCCAAGAATCAGCATTACGCCGACATCGCGGCGAGCATTCAGCAGGTGACCGAAGAGATCGTGCTCGGCATGGTGCGCAGCCTGCACCAGGAGACCGGTCTCGAGCGCATCTGCATGGCCGGCGGCGTAGCACTCAACAGCGTCGCCAACGGGCGCATCATCAAGGAGACACCGATCCGTGAGGTGTTCATCCAGCCAGCGGCCGGTGACGGCGGCGGCGCTCTGGGTGCGGCGCTGTACGCCTACCATTGCGCGCTCGGCAAGCCGCGCCAGTTCCTGATGCGTCATGCGTACTGGGGGCAAGAGTTCGGCCAGGGCGAGATCAACGACTTTGCCCGCGGCTGCGGCATGGCGTATCAGACGTACACGCGCGAGGAAGAGTTGCTCGACGCAGTGGTCGCGGAACTGCAAGCCGGCCATGTGGTCGGGTGGTTTCAGGGACGTTTCGAGTGGGGACCGCGGGCGCTCGGGTCGCGCAGCATCATTGCCGATCCGCGACGCCACGACATGAAGGAGATCGTCAACATCAAGATCAAGTTCCGCGAGCCGTTTCGTCCTTTCGCGCCCTCGGTGTTGGCGGAGAGTGCGGAGCGCTTCTTCGATCTGCCCGACGCGCCGCGCCACTACCCGGCGCGTTTCATGTTGTACGTCGTCGACGTCAAGGACGGACAAGCCGACGTGCTGCCGGCGATCACGCATGTCGACGGCACAGCGCGCCTGCAAACGGTGCACAAGACGGAAAGCCCGCTGTACTACAAGCTGATCGACCGTTTCGGCCAAGCCACAGGTGTGCCGGTGATCCTCAACACGTCCTTCAACCTGAAGGGGGAGCCAATCGTCACCACGCCGGCCAACGCCTTCAGTACTTTCTCGCGCAGCGGCATGGATTCCTTGGTGCTCGGCAATTGTCTCATCCGCAAGGAGTCGTAGGGGCGCGTGCCGCGCGGTCGCGAACTGCTGGCGGGGACCGTCCTCGCCAGTGTGGGAATCCTGTTCGCCGTGGTCATGCTGGAATTGGGGGTGCGGTGGATGCATCTGGTCCCAGACCGCTTTTGGGAACCCGATCCGGTGCTCGGCGCCCGGCTGATTCCCGGAGCGCGCGGTTGGTGGACCCAGGAGGATCGCGAGTTCGTGGTGCCTGTGCAGATCAACCGGCACGGCCTGCGCGATATCGAACGCGACTATGCGAAGGCGCCGGGCGCGTTCCGCGTGTTGATTCTCGGCGACTCGTTCGTCGAGGCCATGCACGTGCCATTGGAGGCGACCCTGCCGCACGTGTTGGAACAGCAACTCAACACTGGCGCCGGCGGCAGGCGCATCGAGGTGATGGGCGCGGGCGTCAGCGGATATGGCACCGCCAGCGAGTTGCTGTACTTCGAGCGCGAGGGCCGGCGTTACCACCCCGACCTGGTGGTGCTGGCTTTCTACCCAGGGAACGACGTGAAGAACAACAGCCCCACGTTGGAAGACAAGCTGAAACCGGCGTACAGCACGGACGGGGCGCTGCAGAGAGTCGTCGGTGAGGCGCCGCGGGAACGGTTGCATGGCTGGCGCGCGCTTCTGGCGCGCTCGGCGGCGTACCATTACCTGCGCAAGGTGCTGCTGATCCAGCATCCGCAGGTGGCGGAGACGCTGGTACGACACGGATTGCTGCAGCGCGACGTCATTCCCAGCGTGCCGCAGCACGATGGCGTGCCGGTTGACTACGGCGTGTACGCCACGCGGCTGACGCCGGAATGGCAGGAAGCGTGGGTGCACACCGAACGGCTGCTCGACCAGCTGCAGAGCGCCACCGCAGGGAGTGGCGCGCGCCTGGCGATCGCCATCGTCAGCTCACGCGATCAGGTCTACCCACAGTGGTGGCGCGAGGTCGTGGACACCTATCCGCGCATGCCGTCGCAGACCTGGGATCTCGACGCGCCACAACAGCGTATCGAAGCCTGGTGCGTGCAACACGGCGTGCCGTGTGTCGCGCTCGCTCCGCCGTTCCGCGCGCAGGCGGCGCAGGGCGGTGCGCCGTTGCATTTTCATCACGACGGGCATTGGACGGTGGCGGGGCACCGCCTCGCCGCAAGCGTGTTGAAGGAATTCTTCGAGCAGCACGGTCTGGTGCCGACTCGACAACAAGGAGCACACGATGAAGGTCACTGAAGGAATGCGAGAGCGTTTTGGCATCGCCGGCGAGTTGATGGGCTTCCTGTGGCAGCGCAAGCTGTGGTGGCTGATTCCCATGGTGTTTGTGCTGCTGCTGTTCGGTGGATTGATGGTCACCGCGCAGAGCTCGGCCCTCGGGCCGTTCATCTACACCTTGTTCTGAGCGGCAGCCGTGAACGATGCCCCCAGATGCGTCGTCTCTGTGGGGGCGGGGACGGCTGTGAGATTGCTATTCGCGGTCGCGGTGCTGGCCACCGCATCCAACGCTCGGATGGTCGCGGCGCGCACGATCTACGTGCGCGTGGCGGGCAACGACGCGAACGACGGCTCGTCTCCGGCGCGCGCGCTCGAGCATATTGGCCGCGCCGCGACCGTGGCTACCCCAGGGGATCGTGTTGTGGTCGGTCCGGGAACCTATCGCGAAGGCGAGATTACACCGACGGCGTTCGCGCGCGTCAGCTTCGTTGCCGACCGTACTGGAAAGGAGGTCGGGGAACCGGCGGGCGATGTCGTCGTGGATGCGACCGGTCTCGGGAATGGCTTTGAGCTCAACCACAACCTGGCCATGACCATCGACGGGTTCGTCGTCCGCGGCGCGAGCAACGGCATCTACGTCAAGAGCCAGTCGGATCAAGCCGTGGTCAGCAACAACATCGTCACCGGCTGCAGCGAGAACGGGATCTACGTGCAAGATTCGAAGGGCCCTACCGTGTTCAACAACTTGGTGTACGCCAATGGAGGCTCGGGCATCCTCCTGAGCGGCAACGTGAGTGGGTCGCCCGGTGCACGCATCATCAACAACACCGTCTATGGGAACAGCAACCGCGGCATATTTTTCGCCGGCACCAGCACTGGATCGCCGAGTGGGTTGGTGCTCAACAATGCGGTGCAGGGGAACGGCGTGGCAGGTATCCAAGTCAATGCCTCGTCGCGCAACGGCTACGTCAGCGCTGGCAACGTGACGGCCGACCGGTTCGCATCAGGGACGCCGGTGGACGTTACCGACGTGCGTGACGACCCGCTGTTTGTAAACCCGGCTGGGGCGGATGGGACGCTCGGTGCAGGCGGCTATGCTGACGACGACTTTCATCTCAGTCAAAAGGCGAGCGGCCAAGCCGGCAACAGCCCGGCGCTTGATGTGGGCTCCGATGATGCTCGCCACTTGAAGCTCTGGCGGTCCACAACACGCACGGATGGCCGCCCAGACCATGGTGCCGTCGACGCCGGGTACCACTACGCTAACTACAGTTCGCCGCCGCTCCGTCCGGAGCGGCGACTACGGTACAAACCCCTTTACGTGAGCAGTATGAAGGGGTCGGACACGAATGACGGGATGAGGGCCGCGAACGCGATGCAGACGATTGCGCATGCACTTGAGATCGCCGAGGCGGGCAACCGCATCGTCCTGTTGGGTGGCACCTACAGCGAGGGGAACTTGCAGGTCGACAGGTCCGGCAAAACTGGACGCGACATCCTGATTCAAGGCTTGCAGGGGGCACATATCGACGCCACCCGGTTCACGCGTGGACTCCTCCTGCTCAACCGCAGCTACATCACCCTCGATGGCTTGGAGATCAGTGGAGCCACCGAAAGCGGGATCGAGATCCGTGGTGATTCCACCGCTGTCGCCGTGAGGAACTGTCACCTACACGACAACGGGCGTCGCGGGCTGTACGTCAACGAGGTCTCCGGGGTCACGGTGCAATCGACGGTTACCGACAAGAATGGGTCGACCGGCGTGCAAGTCGAAGGCGGCCAATGCGACATTGTAAACAGTGCGCTCAACAAAAACGTGGAGCAGGGTTTGTGGGCGCTGAGCGAAGCGACGGTTTCAGTGACGGGGAGCGACCTGTCAGAGAACCAGAAAAGTGGCGTGCTCGCGGACCAGAGTGCGGTGACGATCGCCGACAGCACGATCCGTGCAAACACCGACACGGGTGCGCGTTTCATCAATCGGGCCACTGGTATCCTGACGCGGGTTGTCGCGTCAGATAACGAGGACGGCGGCGTACAGGCCGTTTCCAGTTCCCTCAGCCTTTCGGACGGGGCCGTCGACGGCAATACGTCGGTAGGTATCGAAGCGCTGGTCGGCGCAGATAGCAGCGCCAGCGAGTTGGTGGTGACCGGAACGGCGGTTTGTCGCAATCAGGGCCCGGGGGTGCGCGCAGAAGCGAGCAGCATCGCGCTGACCGACGTCAGTCTGTGCGCGAATACCGAGGAAGGGTTGCGACAGATCGGCGGTACCGCACGGCTCGTGCATGCCACGGTCACCCAGAACCGTCGGGGAATTTCGGTATCCGAGGCAACCAGCATTCAGTTCCAAGACGGGACCGTGACCAGCAATGAGGACACTGGTGTGCAAGTGCTGTCGACGACCATGGCGGCGATCGCCGGTTCGACGGTGACATCGAACAAGGGAGGCGGCGTGATGTTCTCGGCTGTGCCGACGGCGAGCGTCAGCATGAGCGATCTGTCGAACAACGTGAACCACGGGCTGATCGCAGACCAGAGCGGCCTCACCCTGGAGAAGAGTACGGTTCGCGGCAACGGCCAGAACGGCGTGCGCCACACGGGGGGAAGCGCGCAGGTCAGGGGGCTCACGGTGGTCGACAACCGAGGTAAGGGAATCGAGGTATCGGGTGCCTCGCAATTTGTATTGCAAGACGCCGTGGTTGGCTCCAACGGGGACAACGGGGTTGAGATCTCCACGGTGGCGTCGCCGTCGATTGCCGCTTCCGTCATGTATTCGAACACGGGCGTTGGTCTGACCCTGCTCGATGCCGCGTCGGCAACGGTGTGGAACAACCTGGTATACGCAAATGGCTCGACGGGAATACTGATCACTGCTCGAACGGGCGGTACCGGTTCGCCGATGGCGCAGGTTCTGAACAACACGGTCTTTGCGAACGGCAACCGCGGTGTGTTCATCGGTGGCAGCGACGCGCAGCCCGCGTCGCCCGGCGCGACCGTGCTGCGCAACGTTGTGCAGGGAAATACATCCGCCGGAATTCAGGTGAACCAGTTGTCCCTGCCGGGGTACGCCGGTGACTACAACCTCACCCTCGATCCGTACGGTGCACAGACGCCGATCGGAGCGCACGATATCCTTGCCGACCCGTTGCTGGTTCTGCCTGCCGGGAAGGACGGCCTGCTCGGCGGTGCCGGCGCCGCCGACGATGACTTCCATCTCAGTCAGCGGGCAGCCGGCCAGGCGGCGACGAGTCCTGCCGTCGATGCCGGCGGCGCCGATGTCACCGCGGCCGCGCTACAAGGAACGACGACGCGAACCGACCGCGTCACCGACTCGGGGTCGGTCGACCTGGGATTCCACTACCGGCCATGATGAGCGCGACCATGCAACCGATTCGTCTTGCCTACGTCATCAAATCGATGGAAATCGGCGGGAGCCAAACGCATCTGATGCAGGTGTTGCGGCTCCTCGACCGCGACCGCTTCGCTCCGGTTCTCTACTGTCTGACCGGCGAGGGTGTACTGCTCGACGCGGTGCGCGCCCTGGGCGTACCCGTCTACGTGCCCAGGGCAGGTGCCAGCTTCAAAGGCCTGGGGTTGGTGATACGCGTGGCGGCATTGGCGCGCGCTTTGCGGCGCGGCCGCATCGAAATCGTCCACAACTATTTGCTGCGCGCCAATCTGGTGGGGTCGATTGGCGCGCGCCTGGCCCGCGTGCCGGTGGTGCTGTGCAGCAAGCGCGGCTGCCACTGGCGCCGCGGTTTCGAGCTGGTGGGCGCCAAGATCGGCAACGCGTTGGCGGATCGCGTCATGGTGAACGCCGCGGCGGTCCGCGACTTCGTCCACGGCAACGAAGGCTGCCCGCGCGAGAAGATGGCGGTGATCCCCAGCGGCGTCGACACCGACCGCTTTCAGCCGTTGCCACCCACCCCGTTCAAAGCGCGACTGGGGTTGCCGGAGGAGCAGCTGATCGTCGGTGTGGTCACCCGCATGCGCGTGCGCAAGGGAGTCGAGGAGTTTATCCGTGCCATTGGTGAGGTGCGCCAGACGCGCCCGCAGGTGCACGGTGTGATCGTCGGAGAGGTCAGTCTGGATGAGACGCTGCAGAATCTCGTGCGCTCCCTGGGGCTCGACAGGCATTTGTCTCTGCTCGGCCGGCGCAGTGACATGCCGGAAGTGCTTTCGGCCTTCGACGTATTCGTCCTGTCGTCGCACGACGAGGGCATGTCAAACGCCATCCTCGAGGCCATGGCGATGGAGAAGCCCGTGATCGCGACGGACGTCGGCGGCACCTGTGAGGTGGTGCGTCACGGCCACAGTGGCTTGCTCGTACCGCCGAAGGATCCACACGCGCTGGCTGTGGCCGTCAGCGAAGTGCTGGCGCAGCCGGCCCGCGCCCACGAGATGGGTCGACTGGGCCGGCGCATCGTCGTCGACGGCTTCTCCGCCCATGCGATGGTGCGGCAGATGGAGCAACTCTACTTGGATCTGGCTGCGGCGCGCGGCCTAGCGCTCGCCAAGCCGGTCGCCACTACCGTGTGAGCGAGTGTCGATAAAAGCGAACGCTCCCTCGATACGGCCGCTGCGAAGACGCGGCCTACTCGGGACGAACGGAAAAATATGAACATCAACTATTCGATCCGCTCACCCCGAGTAGCCGCCGTCTCTTGGCGGCGTATCGAGGGGCGTCCCGCGAGAAGTCGACACGCTCGCGAATGAGGGGGGAATGAAGGTCACGTACATCGGACACGCTTGCATGTTGATGGAGTCGGCCGGGACGCGCATCCTCATGGATCCGTGGCTGACCGACCCGACCTACCACGGCACGTGGTGGCACTATCCACCGCTCGCGCTGGGGGCGCGCGACCTGCCGAAGCTGGACTACCTGTACATTTCGCACGAGCACATGGATCACTTCGACCCGCCGACGCTGCGCCAGCTCGACAAGGAGGTCCACATCATCATTGCGAACTTCAAACGCAAGCGCTTTCGCGATCGCATCGCGGCCCTTGGCTTTTCGCGCATCACCGAGGTCGATTTCGGGCGCGACTTCCACTGCAACGGCAGTGGGTTCACGGTGCGCCTCATCCCGCCGGATCGTGCCTGGGACGATAGTGCCATCCTGGTAAAGGACGGCACCACCACGGTGCTCAACGTCAACGACTGCCATCTCGACGATGCGACGCTGGAGCGGTTGGGCAGAGAGCAACAGATAGATCTGGCCTTCCTGACGTTCACCGGCGCTAGCCAGTATCCCGGCTGCTTCGAGTTTCCGCTGGCTTCCAAGATCCAGCGTTGGCGCGAGTCCAAGGAATCCCACGTCGAGGAGTTCGTCAACTGGGCGCGCTTGCTGCGGACCAAGCGCGCCGTCCCTGCGGCAGGCAACTTTGCGTTGCTCGCACCGGATCAGCTGTTCATGAACACGCCCAACTACGTGAACACCCCGCAGGAGGCAGTAGAACGGCTGCGCGTCGAGGCGCCGGAGATCGAAGGGTTGCAGATGAACCCCGGCGATGTGTGGACTTCGGACGGTACACTGACGCGCTTGCGCCCGGCACCCGATTGGAGCCGGCGCTTGGAGCACATCGAGGAACTCAGCCGCCAGCACGGCGCGCAAATCGCCGAGGGCTTTGCCAGCGAAGGCGAAGCGTCAGCCGACCTGTACGAGCGCTTTCACGCCTATTTC
>Ga0335082_10008520_pt1 | contig 11137 bp, 12 predicted proteins | sample Lox_Sample_41_FD_206718 | JGI IMG/M metagenome (GOLD analysis project Ga0335082, IMG submission 206718) | Soil microbial communities from Loxahatchee National Wildlife Refuge, Florida, United States - Lox_Sample_4.1 | ecosystem: Environmental > Terrestrial > Soil > Wetlands | place: USA... | reverse complement strand
GGGAGGGTCAGCGGAAAACCGAAACCAATCCCAGAACGCCGGGGAGAGTAGCGAACTTCACGAAGGAAAGCGATCGAGTGCCCAGGCGGCGTCGAGCGGCGCGCGGCGGTACGGCCGCCCGTTGACGAGCACGAAGTCGCCGGTGCGCGGATCCATCGGCAGGCGCGACTCGGCCGGGTAGTAGCGGTTGTGCCGGTCGATCAGGTCGTTGACCACCCCGAAATCCCAGTGCGCCACGGCCTCGCGCCACGCCCGGCCGCCGCCGACCTCCTCGCGTGCCTGGGCGAGCCGGTGCTCGTGCGCCGCGGTGAGCGCCTCGATCTCGCGCAGCCGCTGCATCCACGGCAGGGGCCCGCCGAGCGCGGCGATGTAGCTGTCTGGCGCGGGGCGGAAGTTGCGCAGCCGTCTGCGCAGCGGCTTGCCCCGGAGCGGGCTGTCGGCCAGGTCGTCGGCCAAGGCCTGCTGCTCGCGCCGCTCGCGCGGGGTCTCCGCGTGTCGCCACTGCCCGAGAATCGCCTCACGCTCGCGCGGGTCCACGCTCCTATTCTGCCCGGCTGTATGCTCGTGCGGATGGCCTGGCTGCTCGCCTACAGCACCGGTTGGACGATCGCCGGCGTGATCCTGATCATCCCGTGGATCCTGCTGGTCGTGTACGCGCTGTACGACCTGCTCCGGCACTCGGGCTACTCGGCCGGGGGAAAGATCGCGTGGGTCGTGGCGATCCTGCTGCTCCCGTACATCGGCTCCATAACGTACGTCGTCCTGCGCGGGACGAAGAAGATGCGCTCGCGCGGGATGTGAGCACGAGGTAGAGGGCCCCGGCGAGACCGACGAGCAGCGCGAGACGGCCGGGTGTGCCGTTGATGCGGACTTCGACGGCACGCGGTGTCGGCCGGACGGACGCAGCCTCCAGCTTCTCACCGCTCGTTTACAGGATGGATCAGGTGGCGGTGCCGGCGCGCTCTGCGTTGAGGAGAAGCTCCTCGACGAGCTGCTGGATCCGCCTCAGGTGCGCGCGCTCGACGAGGCGGATGTCCTCGTGGACCGCGTTGAACTCGCTTCTCGGTGCCGGGTCGTCCGCCGCGCGCTGCAGAAGCCAGCGGGTGGTGACGACCTCACGATGGAGCTCCTTGAGCTGGTTCATGGACCGAACCTTAACGACCCGCGACGCCGCTACGGAAGGGCAGAGTGGTGACAAGGTGGTGAACAAGCGGAGACTCGTGAAGGCCCTGCCGGAGAGACCGGTGCGGTACGGTCTTTCCCGTGAAGGCGACGCTAGAGCGCGAGGTCAAGCTGCAGCCGCCCGAGGGTTTCGAGCTCTCGGGGCTCGAGGGTGAGCGCCGAGAGACGCGCCTGTTCGACTCGACCTACTACGACACCGACGACCGGCGGCTTGCCCGCGAGGGCGTCACGCTCAGGCGCCGCGTCGAGAACGGCGCAGGCGCCTGGCAGCTGAAGCTGCCGAAGGGCGCCGCCCGCCTCGAGCTCGAGGTCGACGGCGACGAGGCGATTCCGGACCGTGCGGCTGCCCTCCTCGTCGGCCTGACTCGCCGCCGGCCGCTCGCGCAGGTGGCACGCCTGCGCACCGAGCGCGACACCGTGGTCGTGCACGAGAACGGCAGCGTCCTCGCGGAGGTCGTGCTCGACGGTGTGTCGGTGCTCGAGGGAGAGCGCGTCGCGGGAGGGTTCGAGGAGCTCGAGATCGAGCTCTTCGCCGGAGGCGACGACGACCTGCGTCGCCTCGAACAGCTCCTGCGCGCCGCCGGCGCGAAGGACGCGCCCTCGTCGTCGAAGCTCGCGCGCGTGCTCGGGGTCGAGCCGCCGCGGCGGGCGAAGCTCGGCCCGGACGCCTCCCCCGCCGAGGCGCTGCGCGCCGCGCTCCGCGACCAGCTCGCCGTGTTGCTCGCGCACGACCCCGGCACCCGCCTCGGCACCGACCCGGAGGACCTCCACCAGCTGCGCGTCGCGACCCGGCGGCTCCGCGCCTTCCTGCGCGCTTCGCGGAGCTTCGTCGACGACCAGTGGGCGGAGGAGCTCCGCGCGGAGCTCGGCTGGCTCGGCGGCGAGCTCGGCCGCGTGCGTGATCTCGACGTCCTGATCGACCATCTGCGGGAGCAGAGCGAGTCCCTCGAGCGCGAGGAGACGAAGGCGTTCAGGCCCGTCCTGGCGGCGCTCGGGCGCGAGCGCGGCCGGCAGCGGCGCACGCTCGTGCGCGGGCTCGAGAGCGACCGCTACCTGGCGCTGCTCGACCGGCTCGAGGCGGTCGATCCGCCGATCGTCGAGGCCGAGACGACGCTCGAGGCGATCTGGCGGCGTGAGTTCCGGCGGCTGCGCCGCGCGATGAAGGAGCTCGGGCCGGAGCCGGCCGACGGCGCCCTGCACGACGTCCGGATCCATGCAAAGCGCGCGCGGTACGCCGCGGAGCTGGCGCGGCCCGCGCTCGGGAAGCGCGCGGCCCCCTTTCTCGAAGCCGCGAAGGAGCTCCAGGACGTGCTCGGCATCCACCAGGACGCCGTCGTGGCCGAGCAGGTGCTGCGCGAGCGGGTCGCCGCCCAGCCGGCGGCCGGGGTGGCCGTCGGACGCCTGATCGAGCGCGAGCGGCAGCGCCGCGTCGAGATGAGACGGACGTACCGCGCGGCCTGGAAGCAGCTCGACCGCGCCGGGCGCACGGTCTAGGCGAGCTAGGCCGCCAGCGACTCGGCGAGCATCCGGCCGACCGCCGCCTCGCGGAGGCCGCCGCGTGCGAGCCGCATGGGCCGGCCGAGCCGGCGCGTGACCTCGCGCAGCACGATCGCGCCGGCGGGCAGGACGCGGGCGCGCTGCTCGTCCATCCCGAACGTGCGCGCGACCTTCGCCGCTCGCTTCGCGCTGGAGAGCCCGAGCGCGGTGGTCAGCTCGCGCTCGCCCAGCATCGGCCCGACGAGCTTCGCGAGCGCACGTGCGCTTCCGCCGACGGCGAGCGCGAGCTCGGCGGCCGGCGGCTCGACCTCCGCGAACAGATCGAGGGCCAGCCGCTCCGCCGCCGCGATCGCCCTGCCCGACGGCGGGTCGTCGCCGAGACACGCCGCGGTGAGGCGCAGCGAGCCGAGATCGACGGACGTGCACCAGAACGAGGGCGCTCCGCCGTCGCCGATCACGATCTCCGTCGAGCCGCCGCCGACGTCGCAGACCGCGACGCGGCGCCCGCCGACGTCCTCGCCCGCGAGCGCGCCCTCGTAGGCCAGCTCGCCCTCCTCGCGGGCGGAGAGGATCCGCGCGACGGTGCCGCTCGCGCGGGCCACGGTCGAGAGCAGCTCCTCGGGGTTGCCCGCCTGGCGGCCGGGCGCGGTCACGATCACGTCGACCTCGTCCGCGAGGCACTTCCGCGCGAGCTTCGAGAACGTCCGCGTGACCTCCGCGGTCTCGGCGAGCTTCGCCCGGCCGACCGAGCCGTTGACGAGGATCTCCCCGCCGAGCCCGAGGTAGACGCTCTCCTCGCGCACCGGGACGATGCGGCCCTTGCGAACCTCCGCGACGAGAAGTCGCGCAGTGTTGGAGCCGATGTCGACGACGGCCGCGCGCACCAGGAGGATCTTGGCTAGCGCGTCGGATAGATGGTTGATGTCATGCCCGGGTGCGTCTGGGCCACCAGCCAGACGCGGGCAGGTATGGCATCGACCATCTAGCGCTCGCGACTCCTGTACGCGGCCTGGCGGCGCTCGCGGAGCCGTGCCCGGCGCATCAGCGCGATCTGCGCGACCCGGGCACGCTCGCCCTTCGCAGGCTCGAGCCGTTGCCAGGTGCCGTCGCTGCGAAGCTCCCAGGCCTGTTCGGTGTCGGTGAGAAGCGTCTCGAGGGTCGCGTTCAGCTCGGCCTGCGCCCGCTTGTCCTCGACGGGGACGACGATCTCGATGCGGTGGTCGAGGTTCCGGGGCATCAGGTCCGCGCTGCCGATGAAGTAGCTCGAAGTGTGGTCGGCGTGGAACGCGAACACGCGGCTGTGCTCGAGGTAGCGGCCCAGGACGCTGCGGACGCGGATGTTCTCGCTCAGGCCGGGGACGCCCGGACGGAGCATGCAGATCCCCCGCGAGATCACGTCGATCGAGGCGCCGGCCTCGGAGGCGCGGTAGAGCTCCTGGATGATCGCCGGATCGGTGATCGCGTTCACCTTGAGCACGATCTCGGCGCGCTTGCCCACCTGGGACGCGGCCGCGACCGAGCGGATCAGCTCGATCAGGCGAGGCTTGAGCGTGAGCGGCGCCACGAGCAGCTTGCGGAACTTCGTCGGGCGGCCGAAGCCGGTCACGAAGTTGAAGAGGTCGGCCACGTCGGCTGTGATCCGCTCGTCGGACGTGAAGAGGCTCAGGTCCTCGTACGAGCGCGCCGTCACGGCGTGGTAGTTCCCCGTGCCGATGTGGACGTAGCGCCGCTGGCGGCCGCCCTCGCGCCGGACGACGAGCGTCGTCTTCGCGTGGATCTTCAGGTCGGGGAAGCCGTACACGACGTGGACGCCCGCCTGCTCGAGGCGTCGCGCCCACTCGATGTTCTTCTGCTCGTCGCCGCGGGCCTTGAGCTCGACCAGGCACACCGTCTGCTTGCCACGCTCGGCCGCGGTGATCAGGGACGGCACGATCGGCGACTCGTCGCTCGTGCGGTAGACGGTCGTCTTCAGCGCGGTCACGGCCGGATCCTCGGCCGCGGTGCGGATGAACGCCTCGTAGCTCGTCGTGAAGGACTCGTACGGGTGGTGGACGAGCACGTCGCTGCGGCGGATCTCCGAGAAGAGGTCGCCGTCGCTCTGGGGCTGCTTGAGCCGCGCCTGCGTGATCGGCAGCCACGGGTCGTCCTTCAGCTCCGGGCGGTCGAGCGCGGCGATCTCGGACGCCTCGGAGAGGTCGAGCATCCCCTGCACGGCGTAGGTCTCGGCCTCGGGGACGCCGAGCCCGGCCCGGAGCCGATCGATCATCTTCTTCGACATCGTCGAGGAGACCTCGACGCGCACGACGTCGCCGAACCGTCGCCGGCTGACCTCGGCGCGGACGGCCTCGAGCAGGTCGTCGGCGTCGTCGGAGAGCTCGAGGTCGGCGTCGCGGGTGACGCGGAACGCCGCCTGCTCGAGGATCTCCATCCCGGGAAAGAGCTCGTCGAGGAAGTGCGCGATCACGTCCTCGAGCGGGAGCAGGAGCCCGCGCGGGCCCAGCTCGAGGAAGCGCGGCAGGCCCTCCGGGACCTTCACGCGGGCGAAGCGCTCCTCGGCGGAGTCCGGGTCGCGGACGATCACGCCGAGGCTGAGCGAGAGCGGCGAGATGAACGGGAACGGCTGGCCCGGGCTGACCGCGAGCGGTGTCAGCACCGGGAAGATCTCGCGCTCGAACCGCCTCTTCAGCTCCTCGAGCTCGTCGTCGCTGCAGTCGTCCACGTGGGCGACCGTGATTCCCTCGGCCGCGAGCGCCGGGACGAGCCGCTTGCGCCAGAGGCGCGACTGGCTCATCACGAGCTCCTCGACGCGGGGGCGGATCGCGGCGAGGGCCTCGCGCGGCGTGAGCCCGTCCGACGAGCGCACCGAGAGCCCCGACTCGGCCTGGTCGAGCAGGCCGGCGACCCTCACCATGAAGAACTCGTCCAGCATCGACGAGAAGATCGAGCAGAACTTGACGCGCTCGAGCAGCGGCACGGACTCGTCGTCCGCCAGCTCCAGCACCCGCTCGTCATAGTCGAGCCAGGACAGCTCCCGGTTCAGGAGCTGGGGCTCCGCCGAGAGTGTCTGCGTCTTGGGCATCCGACTCATCCTAGCCGGATCGGGATTCGCCGGGAACTAGAGGGTTGATGTGAAATTCGGCCGCCACCGGGTGGTTACCGATCTGTCTCCGGACCGTGACCCAGCTCGCGCCGGCGTCGGGTTAGGTTCACGGCACGGGTGATGGACGGGCTCTCGCTAGCGCCGCAGGTTCAGTCGAGAGCGGCGCTCGGGCTTCGAATACACACCCGCGGGGAGCGAGCTGCAGGTGGCCCGGACCGAGGCCACCTGCAACTCGCACTGCCGCTACTGCGAGACCGCTGACTCCTCCGGTCCCAGCCGCCCCTCCTTGAGGTAGGGCCAGAGCAGGACGGCGCAGCAGGTCCCGAGCGTGACGACCTGCTCGACGAGCATCACGGTGCCGGCGAGGCGCTGGTCGAGGCGCGGGCCGATCCCGAGCAGGCGGTCCGGCTGGGCCGCGTAGTGCGGGTAGTTCGCGCCGCCGCTGAAGAGCGTCGCCATCACCGGGTCGCCGAGCAGGAAGACGGCGACGGCGAGCATGATCCTCCCCGGCACGGTGAGCCGGTGCGTGTGGGCAGGGTCGATCAGGAGGTTCCAGACGAGGACTCCGCCGAGCACGAAAGAGAGGTGCTCGAGGTTGTGCATCGTCTGGTGCGTCGCCGCGTAGTCGTAGAGGCGCGGCACGTGCCAGGCCCACATCGCCGCGGCCCAGACCGCGAGTGCCACCCACGGGCCGGTCAGCCAGTGCAGAAAGCGCCGCAGCGGCCTGTTCCGGGCGAGCGGCGAGAGCACGATCGGCGGCAGGAGGAAGAAGATCAGCGGCCCGCGCACCGCGAGCATCGCGAGCGCGATCGCCAGGTCGCCGATCACGACGTGCTCGAGCATGTGGGCCGAGAGGAGGTAGTCGTCTGCGACCGCGTCGAGCGGCGAGTCGAGCGCGAGGTACGTCATCGCGACCGCGCTCACGAAGAGGGCGGCGCGGCCGTAGCCGGCGAGATCCTTCCGTCCGCGGCGCCGCAGGCGGACGAACCCGTAGAAGAAGAGGACGAGCACGAGCACGCAGCCTGCGACGACGACCGGCTCGGCCCGCCAGTCGGAGGCGAGCGACGGCGGCGCATAGCCGAACGACGCGTCTCCGGCCGGCCCACTGATCGCGGTATGGAGCCGGATCTGTCGCCACTGCCGCGGATCGCGGATCGGGACGAGCACCTCGTAGGTGTTCCCGGACGGGAGGGCGCGGAGCGGCCCGAACGGGCCGTCGGGCGTCTTCGCCGTGACCCGCACGTCGGCGCCGCTGACGGGCGCGCCCGTGCGCCGGTCGCGGAGGTAGGTCGTGAAGTCGACGACCGTGCGGCTGGGCGAGAGGGCGACGAGCAGCGCGTCGACCCGGGCGACGTAGCCTCCGGCCTCGATCGTCGCGATCCGCGTGCCGCCGTGCGCGAGCGCGGAGGGCGCCGCGACGCAGGCGGCGCAGGCCACTGCAAAGAGGGCCGCGAGCCGGCGCCGACTCAAGAGTCGCCGATCGCGAAGCGGTTCGGCCGGCCGAGCCAGTACGCGTCGAGCGAGAGCAGCCGGGCCGGCCAGATCGCCATCGCGAGGCTCGGGAGCCCGAGCGCCGCGTCGCGGAGGATCGTCGTGAGCCCGACCTTCTGTTGCGAGATCGCGCCGAAGCAGCCGCAGTCGAGCACGAGGCCCCGGTACCACGCCTGCGCCTGCGCGACGATGAAGATCACCATCAGCGCGCAGGCGACGATCGCGACCGGCCGGATCCAGAGCCCGACGAGCAGATAGAGGCCGAGGCCGACCTCGAGGAACGGGAGCGCATAGGCGAACGGGCCGACGAGCGCGTGAGGCAGGACGTCGTAGGCCCGCACCTGGTCGTGGAAGTGCGCGAGGTCGGCCACCTTCGCGACGCCCGCGACGAGCCAGATCGCGGCGGCGACGACGCGGATCGCGAGGCCGATCCAGGGGACGAGCTTCGCCCTACGCACCAGCCGCCTTCGAGAGCTGCTGCCGGATCAGCGCGTCCGGCTGCTCGCCGTCCGAGACCCAGGCGATCTTGCCCTTCGGGTCGACGATGTAGAAGGTCGGGAACGACTGCACCTGGTACTTCATGGTGACCGGCCCGGGGTTGCCCGGCTGGTGGAAGCTGCCGGTCGCCGGCCCGGTGCCGAGGTCGAGGACGGCCGGGTCGCGGATCCCGAAGTAGCGGTGGTAGGCGTAGACGCTCGCCGCGTCCTCGCCGTCCGCGTTCACGGAGATCCACCCGTACTTCGTCCGCGGCAGCGTCGAGAAGATGCTCCGGAGGTGCGGCGCCTCCGCGTCGCAATGCGGACACCAGGTCGCGAAGAACTCGAGCAGCGTCGCCTTGCCGCGGTAGTCGGAGAGGCTGACCGACTGCCCCGTGGGCGTCTTCAGGGTGAAGTCGGGGGCCGTCGAGCCGACCGGGAGGAGGTTCGGGCTCGACGGGGGGTTCGCGGCCGACGCGGGCTGGCTCTCGATCTCGCCGACGCCCGCCTCGGTGTTCGGCGAGAAGCCGACGGCGTCCGCCGCCTTCACGAGGGAGGCCGGTGCGTTCTTGTCCGCTGCCGAGGCGGCCGCCGGCGGCGGCTTCTTCGGCGAGGACTTGAGCTGCGAGTAGCCGACGGCGCCGGCGACGATCACGACGATCACGCCGATCGTGACGTAGAGGATGGTCCTCTGCGAGACCCCCTGTCGCTTGCCGACGGGAGGCGGTGCCTTCCGCTTCTCCGCTTTGAGCCGACTTGCCTTTCCCATCACTTCTCCTTCAGGACGTCGATGTCATGAACGATCTCACTTGCTTTGACGTTCGAGTCGTAAACAAGTCTCTCTACTCCCTGCGGGTCGACGAGCAGGACGAAGGCCGAGTGCGCCACCGCGGTCGTGCCGTGCTGCGGGTCGGCCGCGACGTGGTAGGCCGCCCAGACCGGTCGCAGCTGCGCGGCGCTGCCGCTCAGATAGCGGAAGCGGGGCACGAGGCGGTGGACGGCGACGAAGCGCCGCACCGCCGCCGGCGTGTCGCCTTTCGGGTCGACGCTCACGGCGAGGACTCGGGCGTCGCCGACGCCGTGGAGCGCGGTGTCGAGGTGCTCGGCGATCAGCGGGCAGACGTCCGGGCAGTGCGTGTAGAGGAACGTGACGAGGACGAAGTGCCCCCGCTGGCCGGACAGCTTTACGAGGCGGCCGGCCTGGTCGCGGAGCGCGAAGTCCGGCGCCTTCGAGGAGCCGACGACGGTCATCCCGCGGTACGGGGACGGGGTCGGCTCCGAGCCGACGGCCTTCGGCGAGCCACCGCCGCAGCCGGCGCTCACGAGCACGGTCGCGGCGGCGAGCCACGCGAGGCGGAGTCTCATCGAGATCATCGTGCCAGAGCCGCGCGCGGCCTGAGTCGGTTCCCACTTGACGCGACTCCGGCCTATCCGCACCCTTGCGAGGATGCCAGCGCGTCCCGTCCGGGGTCTCCGGCTCGCGCCGCTCGCCTGCCTGCTCGCCGTCGCAATCCCCGGCGCGGCTCTCGCCGCGGGCCCGATTCCCTCGCCGATCGGGGTCGGCCCTCTCTACCACCCGGCCGCCGGAGCCGTGCCCGTCGCCGGGCTCCGCTGCACGAGCGCCGCGGCCCCGCGGTTCGGCGTGCACCTCGAGCTCTTCGCGCACCGGCGGGTCGTGATCGTCCCGGCGGGGATCGGGATCGCGCCGCCGCAGCGCCGCCAGGGTGCCTACGTGCTCGGCGGGCGCTGCTCATACCCGCTCCGGACGCGCGAGCCGACGGGCGTCGTCGAGGTCGAGCGCGGCGCGACCCTGACGCTCGGGCGGCTGTTCGACGTGTGGGGGCAGCCGCTGTCGACGACCAGCCTCGTGGGCTTCTCCTCGCGGTCGCCGATCCTGGCCTTCGTCGACGGGCGCCGCTTCGCGGGGGACCCGCGCGCGATCCCACTCCGCCCGCACACGCAGATCGTGCTCGAGCTCGGCGGCTACGTGCCGCCGCACTCGGCCTTCCTGTTCCGGAAGGGGCTCTAGATGCGGCTGGGTCTCGTCGCCGCGGCCGCGCTCGCGCTCGTCGCGGCGGGCTGCGGCGGCGGCTCCTCCGGCACGAGCGGGATCACCGTCGGCCCGGCGCAGACCTATCGGCTGGCGGGGTTCCGCCCTGCCGCTCCCGTCCCGCCGGGGAAGCCGACGGTCGTCGCGTTCACGATCACACAGCCCGACGGCACCCCGCTCGTCGACTACAAGCGCGGCCCCGGCCCGCATACGGGAGTCCACCTGATCATCGTCAAGGACGACCTCTCGACGATCGTCCACGTCCATCCGCCCGTCGGCGCCGACGGGCGGATCCGGCAGACCGTCGTCTTGCCCACCTCCGGCCCCTACCGTGTCGTCGTCGACGCCTATCCCGCGGGCACGCCGACGGGCCAGACCAACTTCCAGCTCTTCGAGAGGATCACGGTCAGCGGCGCCTACCACCCGCAGCCGCTGCCGCCCCCGGGGCAGCAGGTGACGACCGGCGGCTACACGTTCACGCTGCACCCCCACCCGCCGCTCCACGCGATCGAGCCCGCGTTCCTCACGATCACCGTGCGCGACCCGAGCGGGCGGCCGGCCGAGTTCACCCCGTGGTACGGGGCGCTCGCGCACGCGATCTTCTTCCGCAGGGGCTCGCTGGACTACTTCCACACGCATGTCTGCGCGGCCGGCGCGGTCGGCTGCACGAGCGTGCTCGGGGCGACGAAGGTGACGGGGAGCTCGACGACGCCGGGCAAGCTCACGGTCGGAGTCCTCGTTCCGGTCGCCGGGACCTGGCGGCTCTTCCTCCAGTGCCGGGTGAACGGGCACATCCTGACCGCGCCGTTCACGCTGGTCGTCCGGTGAGCCCTTGCTGTTCAATGTGCCGATGAGCCGCCGCCGCGTCGCAGCCTGGCTCCTGATGCTGCCGTTGATGCTGGCCGGGTCGCAGCTGGCTCACCTGTTGGCCTATCGGCTCGTCTACCCCCAGTCCCACGTGCGTCTGCGCGCGCTGCTGGCGACCGGCCACAGCTACATGGGCTACATGCCGCTCCTGCTCGGAATCGGCGCGGCGCTCGAGCTCGTCGCATTCGGGTCGTTGGTCGCCGGCGGCGTTCGGCGGCGCGGGCGTGCGCCGGTGTCGCCGTGGGCGTTCGCGCTGTTGCCGCCGCTCGGCTTCGCCTTGCAGGAGTTCCTGGAGCGGTGGCTCGCCGGTGCGTCGTACCCGTGGTGGATGGTGTTGCAGCCGACCTTCCGGATCGGCTTGCTGCTCCAGCTCCCCTTCGCGCTCGCGGCCTTCCTGGTTGCGCGGCTGCTCGTGAGAGCCGCGGATCGCGTTGCGTCGGTCCTGCGCGGGAAGGTCGAGCGGCCGCCGCGCGT
>Ga0335082_10008519_pt1 | contig 11139 bp, 7 predicted proteins | sample Lox_Sample_41_FD_206718 | JGI IMG/M metagenome (GOLD analysis project Ga0335082, IMG submission 206718) | Soil microbial communities from Loxahatchee National Wildlife Refuge, Florida, United States - Lox_Sample_4.1 | ecosystem: Environmental > Terrestrial > Soil > Wetlands | place: USA: Florida... | reverse complement strand
GGAGCTGGCGCCTTATTGCGGCTGCCGTCACGCGGTGGGATGTGCGTCGGGATCGGATGCGCTGGTGTTGGCCTTGATGGCGCTGGGAATCGGGGCAGGTGATGAAGTTCTCACAGTACCGTATACGTTCTTCGCCACCGCGGGATCGATCTCGCAGGTAGGCGCCGTACCGGTATTCGCGGACATCGAAGAAGGTACGTTCAATCTCGACGTTGGGAAGGTGGCCGAAGCGCTCGCCGCGCATCCGAAAACTCGCGCGATGGTAGTGGTGCACCTGTTCGGCGGTTGTGCGGACATGGATCGGATTCTTCAGATCGCCGCCGGGCGCGGGATTCCGGTGATCGAAGACGCGGCGCAATCCATTGGCGCGGAATACAAGGGCCGCCGCGCTGGCGGGATGGGCAGCATCGGCTGTTTCAGTTTTTATCCGACCAAGAACCTGGGTGGATACGGCGATGGCGGGCTGGTGACCACCAACGATGCGGAGCTGGCGGCCAAGATGACGGCATTGCGGTCGCATGGCAGCACGACGAAGTACATCCATCCGTGGATTGGAGTGAATTCGCACATGGACGCGCTGCAGGCGGCGGTGCTGCGGGTGAAGCTGCGGTATCTGGACGGCTGGTCGGACGGGCGGCGGCGGAATGCGGAGCTGTATCGCGCGGGGCTGGCGCGGGCGGGTGCGCCGGTGATAGCGCCCACGCCAGCGGAGTATCAGACGCGCCATATCTATAACCAATTCGTAATCCGGGCGCCGCGGCGCGATGACCTGCAGGCGTATTTGAAGCAGCAGGGCGTGGGGACAGACGTGTATTATCCGCTGCCGCTGCACTTACAACCGTGTTACGAATTTCTGGGGCGGAAGGCGGGTGATTTTCCGGTGAGCGAACGGCTGGCCGGGGAGGCGCTGGCGCTGCCGATCCACTCCGAGCTCGCGGCCGAGGATATCGATTACGTGTGCGAGGCGATCGCAAAATTCTATCGTGGCGCCTAAACTGACGCAGCGATCAGCACTGCGGCGATGATCGCCGCAAGCCCGTACGTCCAGCGGCTCTGAACTACAAATACGATCGGGTCGTCATGCATCAGCCCGCGATGCCCGGCCAGCCAGAGCTTCAGAATTCCGTAAGCCAACAGCGGTCCGAGCAGCCATAGCATCTCGGGGCGCTTGTAAAGCGGATGGACCTCCGGGCTGTGGATGTAGAGCGCCAGCACCAAAACAGAAATGAGTCCACTCGCAACGCCGCACTGTGAGATGAACGGCATGTCGGCGCGGCAGTAATCGCGGCCGGGCGTCCATTCGGTATCGGGCGGCGCCTTGGCGAGTTCCGCGTAGCGTTTCAGCAGCGCCAGGCTCAGGAACAGAAACAGGAAGAAGGCGATGGTCCAGGCCGAGACGACGATGCCGGTAGCCGCGCCTCCGCCGAGCACTCGCAACGCGTAGAGCCCGGCGAGTATCACCACGTCCAGCAGGACCAGCCGTTTGAGCCCCGCCGAGTAGAGAAGCGTGGACACGCAGTAAAGCGCCAGAACCAGCGCGGCGGGTGTAGGGAGCGGCGCCGCGAAGCCCGCCGCGGCCGCCAGCAGAACTGCCGTGACACTGAGTGCTGCGCGAATGGAGATGCGGCCTGCGGCCAGCGGGCGATGGCGTTTGGTTTGATGGCGGCGGTCGGAATCGAGATCGAAGATGTCGTTCAGGATGTAGGTGGCGGATGCCGCGCAGCAGAAGGCCGCGAACATGAGCGCCGAAGCTCGCAGCACCGAAGCGGAGAAGACGCGATGCGAGGTGACCACCGGCGCGAAGACCAGCAGGTTTTTCGACCATTGATGCACGCGCAGCAGGTGGGCCAGGGCGCGAGGCCAGCTTTGGGTTTGTGTTTCGGGCAGCGGAATGGCGGCCATGTGCGCCATGGCTCTCATTTTATGTGACCGCGCACGGCCTTTGCGTGTAGCCATCAGGGAAGCCCGTTGCCCGAATCAGCAAAATCCTATTAATTCGTGTCCGACTCCAGAGCTTTGCATCGGAGTCGTAGGCCGCCGATGGAAGTTATTAAGTAGCCGCGATTTTCTTGATAGGACTCCAAATTGCGTAGATAGAGTCGGGACACTGCCGGAGTAGCACGCAAACACACAAAATCATGCGGAAGCTGTTGCTGGTCTTACTGCCTGCGATCCTTGCGCTTGCGCCCGTTCCTGCACGCGCCAGTACCGTTCAATACAATCTTACGGTCGACCAATGCACGGGCAACTGCGGTCAAACCAACACTCTATTCGGAACCATCACGGTGACGGATACCGTAGCCAACACGGTGGAAGTGAATATCTCATTGAATTCGCAATACCGGTTCATGCACCCCGGTTTCCCCGTAACATTCGACTGGAGCCTCCCGGGCGATCCGGCGATAACCGCCGGCGATTTGCTCCGGGTTTGGTCCCTGTTGAGCCCCGCGTCCGGAAGCCTGCACATGATGGACAGCGACTACTTCAAATACGGCGTCAGCATCGACCGGAATGGCGCGTCCGCCTGGCAGCCGCTTTCCATGAGCTTCAGCTTGAGCGGTGATGGGTTGTCCACTTCCAGCTTTCAGGCCGATTCCGGTCATTTCTTTGCCGTGGATGTTCTGAACGCAGCGAAGGGCGGGACGGAAAATACCGGAGTGGTGGAAGTTGCCGGCGGTCAGTTCGGCATCGCCGACACACCGGAACCAGGGTCATTCGCCCTGCTGGGCGGTGGATTGGTGGCGTTTGCGTGGATGCTGCGGAAGAAGACGAAGCCGAAACTACGCCGCGGGTAAATAGCTCGCCTGCATCGGCTGGATCGAAAACGACTGCAAATTCTGCAAGTCGAACGTCTCGGCGGCGCCGTTCTCAGCGTCGTAAACCATCAGGCCGCCCCGGCCATCCAGTTTGATTCGGGAAGCGCCTTTCACCCGCATTTGGCCCTCGCCTGAGAGACGGAACATCAAAACCAGGTTCAAATCTTTCATTTCGCCGCCTTTTCCTATCTGTCCATCAGTGCTCGGGAACCACAAAATGTCACTGACATTCAAACTAGATATCGCAAGAATAGGCGTTTTCACGACAGGGGCACAATGTTGCCGTTCGGCAACAAGTTGATGTTAACCCTCAGAAACAGGACTATCTAAGCTATTGAAAATAATAGGCCAGTTTCCGCGATTCCAGCCGTCACGGGAACGTTGGTCCTAGAACGCGTGTACTGCTCTAGTAACTAGATCCCCAAAGATCTTGGGGAGACTCCGGAGGCGCAAAACGCGCCTTCTCACCGCGTGATGACGTGGGAGCCAGAGCAGGGGGCCTTCTGCTCGCCAGCGTGCCAGTTCCGGCACGGTTTTCTTTTTTTGGGGGAAGTAATGAAGACGTGGTGCATGATAGCGACGATTCTGCTGGCCGGCGCATGGCGCGCGGAATGCCAGCCTGTGGTGACAAAGTCGAATGGCAGGCAAACCAAATTGGGAGGGCCGGCCGCGCAACGCCCGGCCAATTGCGTGGTTGGCCAGGCCTGGCTCGCGACCGATACGGGAGTGCTGAGCTACTGCGCGGTTTCCGGCAGTCCGGGAACCTGGCAGACGGTGGCCACGGGCAGTGGAGGTGGCGGCGGCGGCGTGGCAGGGCTGTGCAACGTGACGCTGACAGCCACGCCGATTTTTGACGCATCAACCTGCAGCGTCTTCGCTCTGACGCTCGGCGCAACGACGGTTACCGGCTCCACTCTGGTGAACGCGCAGGCCGGGCAGGAGCTGACATTCATCATTACGCAGGACGCGACCGGCGGCCGCGCCTTTCCGTGGCCGGGGAATGTGGGGCATGTGTGTACGATCAGTTCGTCTCCGGGCGTGTCAACGATCGTCTCGGCGGTTTACGACGGATCTCTGGCCAACGGTACACACTGCACTACAACCGATACAGCGACGCTGTTCAGCGGCCCCACGCGTAGCGCGCCGCCGGCGCCGTCTTCAGGGTTGAGCTGCTGGTTCGACACCCTCTCGGGCGGAGGTGGCGCACTGAAGTGCAAGGACGCGAACGGCGCAGTGCGAGCCGCTGTGTTGACGGCTTCCTCGGGTACGCCGCAGCAGTATGTCACCTATATCGACGCCGATGGCGTTCCGCAAACGGCGCCGGTAGTCGATGGAGGGTTGAGTTTGAGCGATGTCACCACAAACAATGCCAGCACAGGGAAACACGGGTTCCTCCCGAAGCTGCCCGGCGATCCTACGAAATGCCTGTTAGGCGACGGGACCTACGGCGCCTGCGGCACGGGCGGTGGCGGCGGTGGCGGATTCTCGATGAGCGGTGCGGGCGTGTACTCTCCGTTCAACGGAACCACCAGCATTCCTCCCTACGGTCCGAATGACCCCTTCTCGTCTTCTGGCGTGAGCGGATCCATCGAGTGCTACCAGTGGGTCGCTCCGTTCGGGATCAAGCTGGGCGATCTATTCACGGTTTCCGGCGGCAATGGAACCGCAAACGACGTGCTGGCGTTCGCCGTATATCAGGATTCCGGCAGCAACACGGTTGCGAGCAAGGTGGCGAACTCGGATGCCGTGATTGTCGGGAACACCGCGGTGCAGTATACGGAAGTGCCGTGGGGCAGCACGCACCCGTTCCTTTTCTCGGGCGTGTACTGGATGTGCTGGAGTTCCTCGAACGCGGCGGGAGCGTGGAAAGCCGAACCAACATGGGGTTCTGGATACGCCGGCGGCGTTCCGGGGCATCTGACTACGCCACGCAGGGTAAAATGCAGCAATACCGTGACCTACAACGGATCGAGCACCACTCTGCCATCATCGTGCACTACCCCCACCGCAGTTACCAGCTTCAATAATCCACCTTACGTTGTTATTGCTCAGTGAGGCTTCCATGAAAAAATTAACCATTTTTCTCCTGGCCGGCGGGAGCCTGTTCGGCCAGACCTGGTACAACGCCAGTTGGCAATTTCGCAAGGTAAAAGTGGTGGATCACCGTCGAGTGGTTGCCACGTTGACCAATTTTCCGATTTATGTCGCGCTTGATAACGACAGCGATCTGGCGGGGCATCTGAAATCCGGCTGCCAGGATTTCCTGGTCACGCTCGCGGACGGAACCAAGCTGGCGCATGAAGTAGTCGCATGCGACGCGGCGAAGGGGACGGTGCACGCCTTCGCCCGCGTGCCGTCGCTTTCGTCGACCAACGACACCGCTCTGCTGGTTTACTATGGCAATCCCGCTGCAACCGACCAGAGCAACCGGACCGGCGTTTGGGATTCGAACACCAAGATGGTCCTGAATTTCGCGGGCGGCGCATTAACCGATTCCACTTCGACCGGAATCAATGCCACCGTAGCGGCCGGCGCACCCGCTCCGATCAGTGACAGCCCGGTCGGGCCGGGCCTCTCGTGTTCGGGAATCGCGGACCGCCTGACCACGGCAACTGCGCCGATCACCACGCAGATGACGCTGAGCTTCTGGTACCGCGCCGACATGCGGGCGACCGCCAAGGCGTTGATCGTGCCTCTGGTCGGCAACACCAACGTGTTTGGCTTCTCCTGGGACGGCTATTCGCAGTGGGCGCAGTCCATGTACTTCAACTGGAACGGCGGCAGCAATCCCATGTGGGGCGGGTTCTCGAACCTCACGCCGACCTTGCATCGCTGGTATTTCGCCGCGATGTCCTGGGACGGCACGAAAGCCACCGCTTACACCGATGGCGGCCAGAGCGGAACGGTGAACGCCGCCACAATCGACGGTTTCATGGGCGGCCTGAATATCTGCGGCGACGCGAGCAATCAGACGCGAGCCAAGGTCGCTCACATCAAGCTGGAGAATACGGGACGCAACGCGGCATGGATCGCCACGCAGTACGCGAACCAGTCGCACCCGGAATTGTTCTTCCGCACCGGCGCGCAGCAGGCCAGCGGCGCGGCGCCGTCGATTGAATCTTTCACCGCCACTTACACGACCGTGGAGCCGGGTAAGCCGACGCTGTTGCAATGGGTGGTCAGGAATGCCTCGACGGTTTCGATCGATAACGGCGTGGGCGCGCAGAGCGGGCTGGTTGCCGGCTCCGTCACAGTCAATCCTGCAGCGACCACCAATTACACCCTGACGATTGACGGCGGCGTTACGGCGACGCTAACGGTCACGGTCCCGGCCGGGACCATCGCGTACTTGCGCACGGGTGGGCCGGCATCGACGTGGTTGCGAACGTTCACGACGAACGCGGGCGGTCACGCCGTGGTGAGGACGTACGAGCCGCACAACCTGGTATCGGGAGATTACGTTTCTCAATCCGGCTTCGCCAGCGCGGACACCGGCAACACGCATTTCCACGCGTCCAATCTCAATGGCAAATTCATGGTTGCGGACGTGATCGATGCGACCGCGTACACGATCAAGGATTTCAACGGAAATTATATTGATCCTAACGACACCGCGCTCACCGGAACGTACGGCATGGGAACGGGCGCCACATATGCCGGCCGCGTAAGTCCGACGCCGCTCGCCAGCGGCCTGCGCGGATCCTTTGACGGCCTGAACGGCACGAATACGCGCAAGATCGGAACCGGCACGGCGAATGGTCTGACCAGCCTGGTGGTTTCCGGTGGAACGGCGACGGTGACGCTCTCCTACAATCACGGCGCCAGCGTGGGCGATAAGGTGACCGTCTGGAACACCACGGCAGGCGGCAATCTGAATGGCGAACACACCATCACCGCCGTCACGGCGAATACATATCAGTTCGCAACGAATTCCAGCAGCGGAACTTACACCAGTAAGAATACCTGCGGGCCTTCGAGCGGCGATCCGCACACCATCGGTGGAACGGACAACTGCGTGGTGCTATCGCTATGGGCGGTCAGCACGAATCCGAACTGGGTTTACATCCAGAACACGACGAATGGATTTACCAGCCCGGCGACCTATAAGCATATTTTTGATGGCGGCACTCAAGGCGGATTCGATACGAGCTTAGCCCTGGCTTACCAGGCCGCGGCGATCCGCTTCTGGGTGGATCGCAGCAATCAAAATGTGCTGAATGCGCTGGTGTACATCATCCAGCACTTTGAGCGGTGGACCGCGGTCAATTTTGCCGCGCCACCTGACAACATCGTCATTCAATACGGCGAGCGTGTAGCGATGGGAATCGCCAATCCTTATACCGTAACGCGGACGCTGGGACATCTGACGGCGTCGGACAAAACCACGGCGATCGGCAAAATCCTGAACGATATTTGGAGTCCCGCCGGGCAATGCAATCGCGCCGCGCCGGTGTTGGGGACCGGATCGGCAGTCGTCGGGGGCAATACGGTGACTGGCACGGGAACCCACTTCACTACCGAGCTGTCAGTTGGCGACGCCATATTTGGAGGCGGCACGTGGAACCTGGCGGCGTACACTTCGCCCCGTGCCTATTACGTCACGTCCGTGACGGACGATACGCATGTCCAGGTGATTTCGGGCGGAGATCCCAGCCTGAGCACTTCACCGGCGGCGTTCATGATCCTCAAGAAGTGGACGACCGGCGACTGCGGCTATACGCACCTGCTGGAGTACGAATCGGCGTGGCTGGGCGTCCAGCCGGCGCAGTACGGCAATTCGGGCGGCGTGAACACGGCCGAGCCGACATGGCACAACTGGCCGACTCCGTATGAGAATACGGCCGGCCTGATCTACGCGTATTTAATGATGGTGGGCGGCGCGTTTGGCGATGACGATCCCCGGGCCATACGGTACGCCGAGCTTGGACAAAACATCTATTGGGATTCGAACTTCCGCACCGGCATGGGGCTACGCGGCTTCAATGCCAACGGCACGCATTATGGCTTCGGTAACGAGGTAGTCGGGCAGGCGATCGCGGACACGGTGCTGTACGCGCTCGCGCCGTCGCTGCCTACGCCGTCCAGCGATTCCAGTTACTTTTACAATCCGCAGTTGTTGAAGGTGTACCTTGCCTATCCGGACGCGGCGAACGGGCAGGACGCATTCAATGTCTTCGGCGCATCGAGCGGCGGATACGGAACCCTCGCACAGAACAAGGGCTTCGATTTTCTGCAGGATTCCGGCTGGATTTTTCAGGCGTCCTCGCCGTTCTCGCAATACCTGCGGTCGTGGACGGATGCGAAGGGAGTGGTCGCCGGCGGCTCGACTTTGATCAACATGTTTCCGTTCCACAACACCACGGTGAAGTCGACGGACTATAAAACTCAGCCGCTGCAGGTGAAAATCGCGCCCAATGCTTCGCAGATCGCGGACTGTATCCGGCTCACGGGCTGGAACTCCGATTGGGGCTGCGGCGCATTCCGCGGCGACGGTTTCATCAGCAAATCGAGCTGGACGGATCGCACGGCCACGCAGGTGATGTTCATGGCGCGCAGCGGCAAGCTGGGCTACGACCGCCCGCAGCCGGCGGCGCTCTCGATCTACGCGGTCGGCAACATGATCTATGACGCGACCGGAATGCCACCGGGAAACAGCACGGTGAACAGCTACAGCGGCCAGTTGGCTCCTCAGTTCTCGGACGTTCCGCTGATCGGCGCGTTTCCGATGAGCACGCTGCGGCAGTACGAGTCCGTTGTAGATTGGCTTCGTTCCCGCCTGGCGCGGTGGTCGGGCAGCGATCCGGTGTATGGGGATACGCAGAACCGCTACGCCTGCGGCATGGCGGATATGACCGAGGCTTACTCGCCGACTTACAACCGCATCCATCGATATTTATGCCACCTCAAGAAGCCGGGCACGGAGGATATCGTGGTCAGCCGGTGGGATATCGACGCGACGAATCTCGGCTCGCCGCCCATTTCGGTGGGAACGTTCTTCACCCAGAATGGCGAGCCTGGGGACAACGTACCGAACCCGAGCGGCGATCATCCGACTTACGATGAGGGCGACGCGACGTGTCCGGGCGCTGGTGGTTGCGCCAGCCTGGATGCGACCCGCGTAGTGCTGACACACGGCACTGGTGCGGCGGCCGATGCGCATGGACCCGCGCGTAAGACGGGCGTAATCACGCAGTGGTTCAGCCCCGGAACGGTTACCGTCACCTGGGACGGGACGACCTACACGTCGCCCATTTCGCCTGCGCATGCGTATCGTGCGACGACGGCCAGCACGGGCGGAAAGCTGGACGTGATCGAGGTCCACAAGGTCACGCGCGATTACGTGGCCAATTCCACACTGACGGCGACGGCTCTGACCCCGGACGCGAACTGGACTGGGGTTCAAACGCTCGACAAGGTGGTGATGTTCGGCCGCAACGGTGTACTGCAGACGTCAGCCGGGTTCACGACGACGCATTCCGGTACGGCGCAGTATCTGATCGCCGGACTGGCGGCCGGCCGCTATAACGTTGCGATCAGCGGAGTTCCGGCAACGGGTTCGCCGTTCACGGTGGTCGATAACGACAATACGCTTTACTTCGAAAGCACCGCCGGCGACGTGCGGATATCGCAGGGGCCCTTGGTTTGTTCGGTCAATATGACCATCTTCCCGGTGGGCATGATCAATCAGGCGTTCTCGCAACAGGCGACGACGACCAACTGCGCCGCGCCGGTGATATGGGCGATCAGCGCAGGTTCGTTATGTCCCGGATTGTCGCTGGATTCGGCCAGCGGGACTATCTCTGGCACCCCAACGGCAGCGCAGACCTGCGTCTTCACGTTGCAGGCGACGGACCGGCTGGTGAATGTCGCGACGCAGGCGTTGAGTATCACGGTGCTGGCGGGGCCGCCACCGCCGCCGGGGTCAGTGTGGCCTCAGGGGGAAATGTCGATGTGGATCGGCCCATGGCGGTAATGCTCGACGCATCACAGGAGTGGCTTTGCTGCGACAATCCGGATTTGGTGACCAAATATTCCCCCAAGGTCGCTTGCCGGACATGCGGGGAAATCTGGGACGAGTACACCACCTCTTCCAAACCGCCGCATCCTGATGTTGTTGTCGCAGCAGAACTCCCATGGATTGCCTAGCCGCATCGAAGCCGTTCGGCGCGACGTGCGGCTCGTTACCTGTACAAAATCGGATCACGGCGTGACGGGATATTCAGGATTGAGAGTAGTGAAGCCCTCGATCACGGCTACGCGGCAGAGTTTTTGGTCTGCCGCGACGAATACCGATACTAAACCGGCGCGTTTGAGACCAAGAGCTACCGAGAGCTGCAATGCGTCCGGGCCGCGAAGCGCTTCGGTTCGGCCATGATCCATCACCAATTGCCGTGCTCCGCGAAGATGCGAATCACGGACCGTTGCTACTAAGAGTCTCCGTCTTCCGAGGTCTGCTTCCAGGCGTCGGCGCGCCATCAACAGGGCGTGCACATCAATTTCGCCGGTTCGGAATTTGAGCGCCAGGGCCGATTCCATTTCGAGAATCGTAAACCGCGAGATGAAGCGATGTGAGCCAGACTCGGTGATGATCCTGTCCATGAGATCGCTTCCCAGCTCTTTTCGGTACACTTTCGCCAACGCGCTGGTGTCGAGAAAATATCCCGGCACTATCGATCTCGTCGCTCGTCAATGATGGTTTCGGAAAATGAGCCGCGAATCGTGGACAATGCTTCCCGGACTTGATCCAGGCTAATGTCATCTTCGGCCGCGCTAGCCCATTCGACTGGAGACGCCAAGAGCGGATGATCGCGAGAGATGTGGCCTTCGTCGGAGATGGTGACGGTTACTTCCTGGCGATCCTCAAGCGGGATGGGCTCCAGAGGACGCAAGACGCCCCCTTCATAGACAGCCTGGACTGTCTTCTCCATACAACCATACTACCGCCTCAGATGTAATCGAACCCAGAACCTTAGCTAACACTAGACGCCCAAGTCGCCAACGCTTTATCATTTCAGTGGCGCATGGATAACAAACCTGGCAATACCTCCGTGCTGGTTACCGGAGTGGCGGGCTTCATCGGCTCGCACGTGGCGGCTCACGCGCTGAAACTCGGCGCGCGGGTCACGGGCGTCGACGACCTCAGCGGCGGTTTCCTCAGCAACGTACCCGAAGGGACCAACTTCGTCCAGGCTTCCGTCATGGATCACGACGCTGTCTCGGGGATCTGGCGGAAGCACGGGCCGTTCGATTACGTCTACCACCTGGCGGCGTACGCGGCGGAAGGGTTGTCGCACTTTATCCGGCGCTTCAACTACCAGAACAA
>Ga0335082_10008517_pt1 | contig 11141 bp, 9 predicted proteins | sample Lox_Sample_41_FD_206718 | JGI IMG/M metagenome (GOLD analysis project Ga0335082, IMG submission 206718) | Soil microbial communities from Loxahatchee National Wildlife Refuge, Florida, United States - Lox_Sample_4.1 | ecosystem: Environmental > Terrestrial > Soil > Wetlands | place: USA: Florida... | reverse complement strand
CGCGGTGCGGGGCGAGCTCGCTGATGTGGACGAGTCCGTCGCGCGCGCCGAGGAAGTTCACGAAGGCGCCGAAGTCCATGATCTTCACGACCTTGCCGCTGTAGATCACGCCGACCTCGGGCTCCGCGACGATGCCGCGGATCCAGTCGATCGCGGCTTGCGAGGCAGAGGCATCGACCGCCGCTACCTTGATCGTGCCGTCGTCCTCGATGTCGATTTTCGCGCCGGTCACTTCGCAGATCTCGCGGATCACCTTGCCGCCGGAGCCGATGACCTCGCGGATCTTGTCCTTGGGGATGTGGATGGTCGTGATCCGCGGTGCATTCCCGCTGACGGCCTCGCGCGCGGCTGCGAGCGCCTTCCCCATCTCGCTGAGGATGTGCATCCGCCCATCCTTGGCCTGGTCGAGGGCGATCCGCATGATCTCCTCGGTAATCGAGGTGATCTTGATGTCCATCTGCAGCGCGGTCACGCCCTGCTCGGTTCCCGCGACCTTGAAGTCCATATCGCCCAGGTGGTCCTCGTCGCCGAGGATGTCCGAGAGCACCGCGTACTTCTCGTCCTCCTTGATGAGGCCCATGGCGATCCCCGCGACGGGCTTGCCGAGCGGCACGCCCGCATCCATCAGCGAGAGTGAGGCGCCACAGACGCTCGCCATCGACGAGGAGCCGTTCGACTCGGTGATCTCCGAGACCACGCGGATCGTGTAGGGGAAGGCCTCCTTCGTCGGCAGGAGCGGACGCACTGCGCGCCAGGCGAGCTTGCCATGACCGATCTCGCGCCGACCCGGCGAGCCCATGCGCCCGGCCTCGCCGGTCGAGTAGGGCGGGAAGTTGTAGTGCAGCATGAAGTGCGAGCGGTACTCGCCCTCGAGCGCGTCGATGATCTGCTCGTCCTGGCCCGTGCCGAGCGTCGTCACCACCATGGCTTGCGTCTCGCCGCGTGTGAAGAGCGCGGAGCCGTGTGCGCGCGGCAGCACCTTCACCTCGCAGGCGATCGGGCGCACGGTTCTCGTATCGCGCCCGTCGATGCGGCGGCCGGTGTCGATGATGGCGCCGCGCACGATGTCCTTCTCGAGTTCCTTCACCATCTTGAGCGCGTGGGTGCGGATGGGCTCCTCGGGGAAGAGCTCGCCCACCTTTACCTTGATCGCGTCGAGCTGGTTGCTGCGCGCCTGCTTGCCTTGCTCGGAATAGGCGCTTGCGAGGTCGCCGGCGATCGCCGCGCGGAGCTTCGCCTCGATCACCTCGGCCTCTGCCGAGAGCGGCGCCAGGTCCCAGGGCTCCTTGGCGCAGGCTTCCGCCAGCTCGATGATCGCCTGGATGATCGGCTGAAATTCCTTGTGCCCGAACATGACCGCTCCGAGCATTACGTCCTCGGGCAGTTCCTTCGCCTCGCTCTCCACCATCAGCACGCCTTCCTGCGTGCCCGCGACGATGAGGTCGAGCTGGCTTGAGGGGAGCTCGTCGATCTTGGGATTGAGCACGTAGTTGCCGTCGATGTAGCCGACGCGCGCGCCGCCGATGGGACCGAGGAACGGAATCCCCGAGAGCGTCAGCGCCGCCGAGGCGCCCACCATTGCGACGATATCGGGATCGTTCTCGAGATCGTGGCTCAGCACCGTGCAGACGACCTGAGTCTCATTGAGGAAGCCCGGCGCGAAGAGCGGGCGGATCGGGCGGTCGATGAGGCGCGAGGTCAGCGTTTCCTTCTCGGAGGGACGGCCTTCGCGCTTGAAAAAGCCGCCGGGAATCTTGCCGGCGGCGAAGGTCTTCTCCTGATAGTTCACGGTGAGGGGGAAGAAATCCTGCCCCGGCTTCACGTGCTTGTTGGCGACGGCCGTGCAGAGCACGGTCGTCTCGCCATAGGTCGCCATCACCGCGCCATCGGCTTGGCGCGCGACCTTTCCGGTCTCCAGAACGAGGCGGCGGCCGCCCCACATGAGTTCCTTGCGGAATATCTCGAACATCTCTCTCTTCCTTCTTCCTTCAGAAACGGATGCGGGCGCGGCACGGCCTTGAAGGCGCCGAGATCGCTCGGCGCCGGCCGCTGCAAGCGCGCCCTAGGTGTCGGTGAAAACGGGAGGGCAGGGAGGTCCGGCGGTCCGATCGCTCGCCGGCACCTCGCGGCATTGTCAGCGCCGCAGCCCCAGGCGGTCGATCAGCGCCTCGTAGCGGGCGGGATCGGTGCCCTTGAGGTAGTCGAGCAGGCTCCGGCGCTGGCCCACCATCACGAGGAGGCCGCGGCGCGAATGGTAGTCTCTGCTGTGGGTGGCCAAGTGCTCGGTCAGGTTCTTGATGCGCTCGCTGAGGATCGCAACCTGGACCTCCGCCGAGCCGGTATCGCCCTCCTTGCGGGCGAAGTCCTTGATGATCTCCTGCTTGCGCGGGAGCGCAATCGACATCGGGATTCTCCTTGTCTCTCTAATGGTTCAGCACACGCACCGGCCTCAGCATGCCGTCCGCGATGCGCGCGAGCGCCACCAGCTTTTCCTTGCAGGTAGCGCGCACCGATTGGCCGTCGCCAAGCTCCAACAACCAAGCCCGATCGGAGGGGCGGAGCGGGAGCACGGCCTGGCCGCATCGCAAGCGGTCCGCTTCGGCTTCCGTCACGGCGAGCGCCGGGATGTCGTCCAGCGCTGTCTCGACGGGAAGCAGGTGCTCAAGTGGGCGCGGACTATGCACCAGGGTAGCGAGATTATCCAGGGAAATCGCCTGAGCCTCTTGGAACGGCCCGACTCGGGTGCGCCGGAGCGCGGCCACGTGCCCAACCGTGCCGAGCGCTTCTGCAATGTCGCGGGCGAGCGCGCGGATATACGTTCCTTTGCCGACGATGGCCTCGAATTCGGCGTGGTCGGTATCGGGCATCGCGATCAGGCTCAGGCTGTTGATCCGGACCTTCCGCGGCTCGAGCGTCACCGCCTCCCCGGCGCGCGCCAGGTCATAAGCGCGCTCGCCCTCGACCTTGAGGGCAGAGTAGGCGGGCGGCCGTTGGAGGAGTTCGCCCATGAAGCGTGCCAGCACCCCCGTGATCGCCTGCGCGTCGGGCCGCACCGGTGAGGTCCCCGTCACCGCGCCCTCGGCATCGTCGGTGGCACGCGCCTCGCCCCAGCGCACCGTGAAGCGATAGGTCTTCGCGCCCTCCATCGTCCAGGCGACGGTCTTGGTGGCCTCGCCGAGCGCCACCGGCAGCACGCCCGTTGCGAGGGGATCGAGAGTGCCGCCATGCCCGGCTTTCTCGGCATCGAGGAGGCGCCGCACGCGCGCCACCGCTTGCGCCGAGCTCATCTGCAGAGGCTTGTCCAGGACGAGCCAGCCATGAACGGGACGCCCGCGCCGCTTACGCGCCATCGTCCTCGTCTTTGGGCTGCGAGACGTCGCGCTTCACCTCCGGCCGGTGCAGGAGCTCGCTGATGCGGTTCGCGTGCTCGAAGGAGGTGTCGAGCAGGAAGGCGAGAGTGGGCGAGAAGCGAAGCTCCACCTCGCGCGCAAGCTGTCCCCGCAGGAACGGGGCGCTCCTCTTGAGGCCCGCCAGCACTTCCGGCGCATGGGCACCGGCGAGCGGCATTACGAAGACGGTCGCGTGCTTGAGGTCGGGGCTCATGCGCGCCTCGGTCACGGTGATCGTCGCCTCCGCCAGTGCGGGATCGCGGAGCTCGCCGCGCGAGAGGATGCGCGCGAGCCCATGCCGTACCTCCTCGCCCACCCGCAACTGTCGCGCCGAAGGCTCGCCGCGGGGGTGATCGTGTCGTTTCATGCTATGCGTCCGGAGACCGCTGCAGGCACATCGTGCGCCCCTCGAGACGCGCGCTCAAGCGCGCTCCTCAGGATGAGGTGGATGGGTGATGGCATCGAGAAAAGTCCTCATCCTGAGGAACGCCCGAAGGGCGCGTCTTGAAGGACGCGCGTTCTCAGTCCAGCCGCCGCCTCAGGCGGAGACGCGCGCGACTTCCTCCATCTCGAAGCACTCGATCACGTCGCCGACTTGGATGTTGTCGTAGTTCTCGAAGGCCATGCCGCACTCGTAGCCCTCCTTGACCTCGCGCACCTCGTCCTTGAAGCGCTTGAGCGTCTTGAGGCTGCCCTCGTGGATCACGACATTGTCGCGCAGGAGCCGCACTTTGGCGCCGCGCTTTACCATGCCTTCCGTCACCATGCAGCCCGCGACCTTGCCGACCTTGGTGATGTTGAAGACCTCGCGGATGGTGGCATTGCCGAGGAAGCGCTCGCGGAGCGTCGGCGCGAGCAGGCCGCCGAGCGCCTTCCGCATATCGTCGATCACGTCGTAGATGATCGAGTAATAGCGGATCTCGACGCCGTCGCGCCGCGCCATATCGCGCGCCTGCGGATTGGCGCGGACGTTGAAGCCGATGATGACGGCATTCGACGCCTTGGCCAGGATCACGTCGCTCTCGTTGATGCCGCCCACGGCTGAGTGGAGCACGCGGAGCTTCGCCTCCTCGCCCGAGAGCTTCTCGAGCGAGCCCACGATCGCCTCGAGTGAGCCCTGGACATCGGATTTGACGACGACCGCGAGCTCCTTCGCCACGCCCGCGGCGATCTGTGAGAACATCTGCTCGAGCGTGCCGCGCGCGCCCTTCGCTGCCTCCTGCTCGCGGCGGCGGCGCTGGCGGAAGGCCGCGATGTCGCGCGCCTGGCTCTCGTCGGTCGCAACCGCGAAATCGTCGCCGGCGAGCGGCACGCCATTGAGGCCCAGCACCTCGACGGGCGTCGCGGGCCCCGCCGCCTCCAGCGGCTGTCCCCGGTCGTCGAGGAGCGCGCGCACGCGGCCCCACTCGCTCCCGGTGACGAAGATGTCGCCGACGTGCAGCGTGCCGCGCTTGATGAGCACGGTCGCAACCGCGCCGCGGCCGCGCTCGAGCTTCGCCTCGATGACGGCACCGTCCGCGGGGCGGTTCGGATTTGCCTTTAGGTCGAGGATTTCCGCCTGCAGCAGGATCGCCTCGAGGAGCCTGTCGAGGCCTGTCTTCTTGGTCGCGGAGACCTCGACGTCGAGCACGTCGCCCGAGAGCTTCTCCACCACGATCTCGTGCTGGAGCAGCTCTTGGCGGACCTTGTCGGGGTTGGCGTCGTGCTTGTCCATCTTGTTGATGGCGACGATGATCGGCACCTTTGCGGCCTTGGCGTGCCGGATCGCCTCCACCGTCTGCTCCTTGATGCCGTCGTCGGCCGCGACCACCAGCACCACGATGTCCGTGACGGTGGCGCCCCGCGCGCGCATCTGGGTGAAGGCCTGGTGGCCAGGCGTGTCGATGAAGGTGACGCGCTGCCCGCCGGGCAGCGTCACCTGATAGGCGCCGATGTGCTGGGTGATGCCGCCAGCCTCGCCCGCGGCCACGTCGGTGTGACGGAGGGCGTCGAGGAGCGAGGTCTTGCCGTGGTCGACGTGGCCCATGATGGTCACGACCGGCGGCCGCGACTGCAGCGTCTCCGGCGCGTCCTCCTCGCCCTTGAGCCCAATCTCGATGTCGGATTCGGCGACGCGCTTCAGATTGTGGCCGAACTCCGTGACGATGAGCTCCGCGGTATCGGCGTCGATCACCTGGTTGATGGTCGCCATCACGCCCATGCGCATCAGTGCCTTGATCACGTCGGCGCCGCGCTCGGCCATGCGGCTTGCGAGCTCTTGCACCGTGATCGTCTCGGGGACGACGACGTCGCGGACGATCTTGACCTGCTCCTGCACCGCCTGGAGGAGGCGCTGCTTCTCGCGCTCCTGGCGGCGGATCTGCTGCGCACGGCTGCGCATGCGCTCGTTGTCCTCCTCGTTGAGGACGCGCGTCACCGTGAGTTTTGCCGTACGCCGGCGCGGTTCGTCGCGGCGGGGCGCGAGCGGCGTCTTCCGAGGCTCGGCCTTGCCGCGCTTCGTCAGTGGCTCCTCCTCGACCTCCTCCTCGACCTTGACCTTGCCGGCGGCCGTGAGCGCCGCGACCTTTGCGGCAGCGGCCTTCCCCGCGCGCTCGGCCATCTCGCGCCGCTTGTCCTCCTCGACCTTGCGCTTCGCCTCGGTCTCGGCACGCAAGCGCACCTCGTCCTCGGCCTTGCGCTTGGCCTCCTCCTCATCGCTCCGTCGCTTCGCCTCGTCCTCGCGCCGCCGCTTCTCCTCCTCCTCGCGCTGCTCCTCCTCGCGCCGCCGATCGGCGTCGAGAAGCGCTTGGCGCCTCGCCTCCTCGTCCGCGAGGATCGCTCCCTTCAGCGCACTGCGGCGAGCCGCCTGCTCGCTGGCGGTAAGACCGCGGGGCATCACGACGGGGGGCCGCCTCGCGGCAGCTCCGCCTTGCGGTGCGGCCTGCGGTGCGGCGGCGGTGCTGACTTTGCTCGGCTCGGGGCGCTCCGGACCCGTCGGGCCCGCCACGCGCCGCTTGCGCACGACCTCCACGGTCTTGGAGCGGCCGTGCGGGAAGCTCTGGCGCACCTGGCCTGTTTCTGCGGGCTTGCGCAGTTCCAGCTTGCCACCGCCCCCGCCGCCGGTGCGGCCGAGGCTCAAGCGCTTGTTTTCTTGCTCGCTGTTGTCCGTCATCTCAGTCCGATCGTACGTCCTTGTTCGCAATTCGATTTTTTCCGTCGCGGAACCCCGCGAGCCTCTGCGCCTCGACCAGCACCGCCTCGGCAAGGGGCCCGCGCTTCAATGCCGCGTGCACCGCGCTCTCGCGCCCAAAGGCCGCGCCGAGCTCATGTGTGCCGAGGAGCTCGACCCGCGGCAACCCCGGCGCCAGCGCCTCAAGCTTCAGCCGCCCATCGGCGCTGCCGTCGCTCGCGGCGAGCAACACCGCCGCCTGCCTTCCGCGGAGCGCCGCCTCCACCTTGGCGAAGCCCGCGACCGCCAGCCCTGCGCGCCGCGCGAGGCCGATCAGGTCGAGCACCCGCCCTAGGAGCAACGCCTCGACGCGGTCGGGGAGGCCGTCCTCGACCGTCACTTGCGCCCGCGCCGCGCGCTGGAACAGCCGCTTCTTCACGGCGGCCGCCACTATATCCCTCCGCGCCAGCGTCCACAAACCCCGACCGGGCAGCCGCTCTGCCACATCCGGAACGATTTCCCGGTTGGGCCCGACCACGAAGCGCAGAAGCTCCGCCTTGGGTCGTGACTCGCCGGTGACCAGGCAGCGCCGAAGCGGTCCCTGATCCTCTTTAGCCTCGGACGCGAGCGTCGCCGCTGTCACGCCTCTTTTGCCTCCTCGGCCGCGGCGGTGCCCTCCTCGCCGAACCAGTGGGCGCGCGCGGCCATGATGATGCGGTTGGCCTCCTCTGCCTCGAGCTTGAGGGCGGGGGGCATCATCTCCATGAGCTCGTCACCCGCGAGGTCGCCGAGATCGTCGAGCGTCTTGACGCCTTTCTCGCCGAGCACCACCAGCCGCGCCGGCGTCAGTCCCTCGATCGCCGCGATCTCGTCGCTGACGCCGAGTTCCTGGCGCTTCGCCTCGGCGCGCGCCGCCTGCTCCTCGAGGTAGACGCGGGCGCGCTCCTGCAGCTCCTTCGCGACATTCTCGTCGAAGCCCTCGATGCGCGAGAGCTCGTCGGCCGCGACAAATGCCACCTCCTCGACCGAGGCGAAGCCCTCCGTCACCAGGAGATGCGCGATCACGTCGTCAACGTCGAGCGCGTCGATGAACATCTGGCTCCGCGTGCGGAACTCCTCCTGCCGGCGCTCGGACTCCTCGGCCTCCGTCAGGATGTCGATGTCCCAGCCCGTGAGCTGCGAGGCGAGGCGCACGTTCTGCCCGCGCCGGCCGATCGCGAGGCTCAATTGATCGTCGGGCACCACCACCTCGATCCGCCGCTGCTCCTCGTCCATCACCACCTTCGCGACCTCGGCGGGCGCCAATGCGTTGACGACGAAGGTAGCGGGGTCTTGTGACCACGGGATGATATCGATTTTCTCGCCCTGCAATTCCGCGACGACCGCCTGGACGCGGCTTCCGCGCATGCCGACACAAGCGCCAACGGGGTCGATGCCGCTGTCGTTGGAGATGACCGCGATCTTGGCGCGGCTTCCGGGGTCGCGCGCGACGGCGCGGATCTCGATGATGCCGTCGTAAATCTCCGGCACTTCCTGAGCGAAGAGCTTCGCCATGTATTGCGGATGCGTGCGCGAGAGGAAGATCTGCGGGCCGCGCACCTCCTGGCGCACGTCGTAGATGTAGGCGCGGACACGCTCGCCCTGCCGGAAAGTCTCGCGCGGCAGGAGCTCATCGCGGCGGAGAATCGCTTCGGCGCGGCCGAGATCGACGATGACGTTCCCGAACTCGACGCGCTTCACGAGGCCATTCACGATCTCGCCGATGCGGTCCTTGTACTCGTTGAACTGGCGCTGGCGCTCGGCGTCGCGGACCTTTTGCACGATCACTTGCTTGGCGGTCTGCGCGGCGATGCGGCCGAAATCGATGGGCGGGAGCGGGTCCGTAATGAAGTCGCCGACCTCGGCCTCGGGGTTGAAGCGGCGCGCTTCGATGAGCGCGATCTGCGTCGCCTCGTTCTCGACGGGGTCTTTCACCTCGCGGAAGCGGAGCAGGCGGATCTCGCCGTTCTTGCGGTCGATCTCCGCGCGGATGTCGTATTCCTGGCCGTATTTGGAGCGGCCCGCCTTCTGGATCGCCTGCTCCATGGCGAGGAGCACCTCATCTCGGTCGATGCCCTTGTCGCGCGCGACGGTGTCGGCGACTTGCAGGAGTTCAGGTCTGGCATACGTGGCGGGGGATTGCATGACGGTCTCGGTTGCTGGTTGGAGTTGTGGGAAAGCGTTCAGTTCCGGGCCTCTGCGCCCGCGATCAATTCGTCTGTTAGCATGAGCTTCGCGCGCTGGATGTCTGCGAGCGGCAACTCGACCTCCTCGGCGCCGAGCGCGAGCCGGACGCGGCCCTCGGCGATGCCGAGGATGCGGCCGCGAAAGCGCCGCCGCCCACCCAGAGGGCGCAGCAGCTCGACCTTGGCCTCGAAGCCGCGGAAGCGCTCATAGTCTTCCCCGCGCATGAGCGGCCGGTCGATGCCGGGCGAGGTCACTTCGAGGACATAGCTCTGCGCGATCGGGTCGGCGACGTCGAGGAGCGCGGAGACCGCATGCGTGATCTCCGAGCAGTCGTTCATGCTCATGGGCTGCAGATCCGCGCGCTCCGCCATCACCTGCAGGACCGCGCTCCGTCCGCCCGTGAAGGCGACGCGAACGAGCCTATAGCCCATCGCTTCCAGTGAGGGCGCGATCAACGCCTCGATCCGTGCTGTCTCGGCCAATCCTTGATCCTAGTTGTAAATCCCTGATTCCTCGGGGCATTTCACCAAAATAAAAGGGCGGGCCTTTGGGCCCACCCCTTGATTTCAGAGACGCGATCAGAGATCGCACCCTATGGGTTTGTTATGCCGGGAATATAGCGATTTTCGGCGGGGGTGCAAGGGCCTCACGTCGCGAATTCCGATGCGAACAAGCGTCGACGAGCTCGAGGCGTTGGTCGAGAAGCACCTGCGCGCCTGGCTTGCGCGGCGCGAGCAGGTCGCCTGGCCCGAGTCCAAGGGCTCGCCCTTCCGCGGCCTCGAGCCCTTCGACAGAGACCCTTCGCCCGCGTAAATGCGGCCTCGGCCCCTGCCCGATCACCCAGGGCCAAATCAGGCAGGCGCGGAGCTGCTCGACGGCGCGGCGGCGACCGAAGAAGACGACGGCGTGGCTCTCAAAGGCTTTCTTATTTCAGTTTTGCCGCCGCCTCAGCCTCAAAAAATACGGCACCCGACCCGCCGCGATCGCCTTCTGCTCGTAGCGGGTCTGGGGCCAGTCCTCCGGACGCTCGCGCCAGTCGCGAGGGCCGCGGGCGAGCCATTCGAAGTCGGGATGCGACGGCGCCAACTCCAACATCCAGCGGAGATACCCGATGTCGTCGGTTGCAAGACGCAGCTCCGCTTTCGGCCGCAGTGTCCGCGCTAGCGCGTCGAGTGTTGCGGACGAGACCATGCGGCGCTTGTGGTGGCGCTGCTTCGGCCAGGGATCGGGAAAGAGGATGAACGCGCGCCCGAGCGAGCGGTCGGGAAGCGCCGCGAGCAGGAGACGCGCGTCGTCGACGAGGATGCGGATGTTTGCGAGGTCCCGGCGCCGAATCTCCGCAAGGAGCTTCACGACGCCATTCTCGAACACTTCGGCACCGAGGAGGCCCACTTCGGGATGCTCGGCAGCCTGCCACGCGAGATGCTCGCCCGCGCCGAAGCCGATCTCGAGCCAGATTTCCTTGGGGTGAGGGGCCCCCTCACCTGACCTCTTCCCGGAGAGGAGAGGAAATTGGAAGAGCACCTCCGGATCGAGCGTGCCGTTCTCCGGCACGTCGAAGCCGAACTTCGGCAGAAGCTCGGCTTGAAGTCCCTGCTGTCCCGGGCGAAGGCGGCGGCCGCGGCGGCGGCCGTAGAGGAGACGCTGCCGCGGTGCCGGGCTCGTCAGGCGAGCGCCGAGCGGAGCTCGCCCACGAGGTCGAGACGCTCCCAGGAGAAGCCGCCATCGGCCTCGGGATGCCGGCCGAAATGCCCGTAGGCCGCGGTCCGCGCGTAGATCGGCTTGTTGAGGCTCAAATGCGTGCGGATGCCGCGGGGCGAGAGGTCCATCAACTGCTGTAGCGCCGCCGCGAGCTTCTCCTCATCGCAGCGCGCGGTGCCGTAGGTGTCGACGTAGACCGAGAGCGGCTTCGCGACGCCGATCGCGTAGGAGACCTGGATCACGCAGCGGTCCGCGAGTTCGGCCGCCACCACGTTCTTCGCGAGATAGCGCGCCGCGTAGGCGGCGGAGCGATCGACCTTGGTCGGATCCTTGCCGGAGAAGGCGCCGCCGCCATGCGGCGAGGAGCCGCCGTAGGTGTCGACGATGATCTTGCGCCCCGTGAGGCCGGTGTCGCCGTCGGGGCCGCCGATCACGAAGCGCCCCGTGGGATTGACGTAGAAATGCTCCTCGTCGCACATCCAGCCCTGCGGCAGCACGTTCACGACGTGCGGCCGCACGATCTCGCGCACCTCGTCCTGGTCGATGTCCGGCGTGTGCTGAGTCGAGACGACCACGGAGGTCGCGCGCACGGGCTTGCCGTCGATGTATTGCAGAGAGACCTGGCTCTTGGCGTCGGGGCCGAGCTTCGGCGCCGAGCCCTCGTGGCGCGCCTTGGA
>Ga0335082_10008514_pt1 | contig 11147 bp, 8 predicted proteins | sample Lox_Sample_41_FD_206718 | JGI IMG/M metagenome (GOLD analysis project Ga0335082, IMG submission 206718) | Soil microbial communities from Loxahatchee National Wildlife Refuge, Florida, United States - Lox_Sample_4.1 | ecosystem: Environmental > Terrestrial > Soil > Wetlands | place: USA: Florida... | reverse complement strand
CGCGGTCTCCAGGTCATGGAATTCGCATCCCGCCCAGTGAAGTAGCTTACGGTAGGGACTTTGATGATTGTCGTAGATACGGGTTTTGGCGAGATGGAGAAAGCGATCGGATCGATTTTCGATACGCCGCGCCACGTCGATCTTGGCCTGTTCGACCGTTATGGGTTTTCTGAGGTAATCCGGAAGTTGCAGGGCCACATGGAATAAACGTTGGATCTGTCTAAACGACATAGGGAGGTCAGTTTTTGAATCCGCTCAACATGAATATATCTTTCCTTTGCAATCTCGCCGGGCCCTCTACCGATAGATGGCCTGAGCAAAGGTATAGAACTCGCGATCAGCCGCCCCATGTTCGGGAGGGCCGATGCCCGAGGCCTTTTGTCCGCCGAAGGGGGCCTCCACGCCGACACCGGCGGTCGCGCTGTTGAGCTTCAGAACGCCGGCCTGGGCCTCCGCCAAAAATTTTGCTTTGAGCTCCTCGGAACGGGAAAACAGGGCGGCCACAAGCCCTTGCCGGACTCCGTTGCAAAGTTGCATCGCATGGCCCCAGTCGGACGCGCGTTGGATCACCATCACCGGCCCGAAGGTTTCCTCTTGGACGATCTCGTGTTCGGGATGATTACAAAAGATGACTGTGGGGGGATAATACGCACCCGTGCGCGTCAGTTCTTCGTACCGGGCGCTGTGGCGGTGAGGAACCATGATTTTGTCCGCGACCTCTTGGGCCCTCGATACGGCCGCGGCCACGCGACTTTTCGCTTCCAATGAGATCAGGGGACCCACCTGGGTTTTGGGATCCAACGGATCGCCCCAGACCAGGGAGCCGACAGCGGCCTCCAGGGCCTTTGTAAAAATATCGTAGCACCGATCTTCAACGACGACCCGCCGATTGGCCGTACATCGCTGGCCCGCCAGGCCGAAAGCGGCCTCCGCCAAGGTCGAAGCCGCCTGCTCCAGATCACAATCGGACCACACAATGGCGGCATTGTTTCCCCCCAGTTCCGCCTGCAGTGGAATATGTCTCCTGGAACAAATCGCCTGCGCCGAGTAGCCAGCGGCGAGCGAGCCGGTCAGGGTGACCGCATCCACCCGCTCGTCCGACATCAGAGCCTCGGCGGTTGAACGGTTCCCGCAAAGGAGATGGACCGAACCCGGCGTGCAACCCGACCGACGAAGAAGATCCATGATTCGGATAGACACCGAGGTCGCAGCGGGGGCCGGCTTCCAGACGACCGTATTGCCGTAGACCAATGCCGGACCGATCTTTCCGACCGGAATGGCCAATGGATTATTCCAGGGCGTTATCATGGCGATGACGCCCAAGGGCTGACGACGGAAAAGACCGGCTTCCTTGGAGGATTCCTTAAAGTCATCCTTCGCATAACGCAAGATCGATTTAAGCAAGGCCATTCCTCGTGCCACCTCGGCCTGTCCGTACGTAATCGGTTTGCCGATTTCGATCGCCATCTGCTTTGCCAATTCCGACGATTCCGCTTCCAACAAACCGATCAGCCGATCCAGGATTTTCATGCGGTCAGGGACAGCGGAGCGTCTCCATTCCAGGCTGGTCTGTCTTGCCTCCTCCGTCGCGCGCTTGACCCGGGCTTCATCGTTGATCGGGACGGTCCACAGCGTCACATCATTTTGCCGAGGCGAAACATGGACTTGATGCTCCGGCACGTCATCCCACACGGCTCCTTGAGCCCCGACCCTGGGCGGGAGGCGCGGAACATTTTCCATGCCCTGTCTCGATCCATATCTTTCCCGGTCCATCAAGGATAAAAAATTCTTAACGCTGATAAAGCGCGTTGTTCGTTGCTCCAGATATCGGCGGGTTACGGCGGCATGCAGCGGATCATCGCTCGCCACGGCATCCTCCGCGACCCAGACGATGAATCCTCGCTGGTAGGCGTCGAGGATCGTCGCTCTGAGACATACATGAAGGTGCAGTCCCGCGACCAAGAGCGTATCGATTTCGAGAGAACGGAGGACTTGATCCAACCGGTCCTCCGCAAAAGCACTGAAATAAAACTTGTGAACCAGCGGCTCCGTTTCCAGGGGCCGTAATGCTTGGGGAGGAGCATGCCCTTCCGTCCCCTGAACACAGGCCCATTTGTCAATGAGCTTCCAGTGTAGCATGCGGCGGGGATCGTTTGGCTGTATGGTCGTCCAGACATGTATCACCGGGACAGACAGCGCCCGGCATCCGTTCAGTAGCTCGGTCGCCCGATGAACGAGCTCGCCGGCCGGCGGATCCAGGGACGCGGATTGTAAAAAGTCGTTTTGGAGGTCGATGAAAAGGGCGGCGGGTTTCATGGAGTGTCTATGGCTTTGGAGAAAGCCGTTACCTTCTCGGCGATCCGTTCTCCGATTTCCCGGGTTCCGGCCACGCGGCAGCCGCTTTCGGTCAAGTCGGCGGTTCGCCAACCCTCCCGCCATACGGCACTAACGGCGTCTTCAATCACCCGGGCTTCCTGCGCAAGGCCGAAACTTTCACGGAGCAGCATCGCCAGAGAAAATATCTGACCGACCGGATTGGCGGTGTTGGTATTCTTTAAATCATGGGCGGCGCCGTGATTGGTTTGGTAAACGGCGGCGCCCGTGGAAGAAAAGTTCCCGGAGTACGTGATTCCCCTGGAGCCGACCAATATGCCCCCGACATCGGCCAGGATATCCCCGAAAAGATTCGGCGAAACGATGAGGTCAAGGTCTTGAGCATGCTGCAGCAGTTGATAAACGGCGTAATCGATATTGACAAAGGAATACTTAACGCCGGCTTCGGAAGCGATCTCGATGGTGCAATCTCGCCACAATTGACTGATGATGGGAATGCCGGCATCCTTAACGGTCACCGTCATTTCACCGCGGCGATGCTGCGCGATTCCTGCGGCCACTCGAAGAATCCGTCGCACGTCCTTCTCCGTGTAGTGAAATGACTGTTCCGCTTTTTTGCCGTCGTCCGAGAGGGATAGCTCCTTCCATTGACCCTGGTAGATGCCCGACACATTTTCTCGGACGAGCAAGAGGTCGGCATGGCGCGTAAACTCCGGCTTCATGCGGCCCGCATTGCTCAGTTCGTCATAAACCTTCAGCGGACTGAATTTACAGAACAGGTCGAATTGTTTCCGCAAATCATAGACAAAACGCCCGCCACCCGGACCCGCCAAAACGGCTCCGCCCTGCCGGAAGATATCTCGGCAGAAATTTATGACGTCATCGCACAGTGCTTTTCCGTGGCGTAGCTCCGAAGGAATGCCGATCTCTCCTCCGAAGCGGATGTCGAATTTACGGGGGATGGACGATTCGAGCGCGGAAAGCACCTGCAGAGTGGCACGAATGATCTCGGGCCCGGAGCCCTCCCCTTCGAGCACTCCCAGGAGGTGTGGGTCATCCGGGGTGGGCTTGCGGACGGAAGGATCAAATACGAAATCGCTCAAACGACCCGTATGGCGATGCACATCGCTATTTTTCGATGGGTTCGGATTCATTGCTGCTCGCTTGTTTAATTATAATATAAAATATTCAAAATAAAGTCCAATTGGATGCAATCCTTCCGTTGTTGGAAAAAGCGTTTAAAAGACAATGGGTCAACCCCATTCTGGCCGTTGATCTTCTTGACCGATCAAGGCACGGGTTTTCGGAGGTACCCGGAGTCGTCCTGTTCATCGACAACCGCGGCTGTATTGGTCATCATTATATTTTTAAAGAAGACCAGGTCATGCAAGGCGATTCCCTTAAACAAAAACAGACCGGAAACGCATACCATCACGACAACGGGAACCGTGAGCCACCAGGCTATATTGGCCATAAGGTAGGAGACGAGGATCGCCAAGAGACAGGCCAGCACCGATCCGTTTGCCATTTTGAACATCGGGATGTCATGGACGGTCTTTCGCGCATAGGCGTAAGCCACGAGTACCAGAAGAATTTCGGCGAAAAGCTTGGCGTAGGCCAGGCCCACATAACTGTACCGAGGTATTAAGATAAGGCAAAATATCCCATACCCCACGTACACAAGCAATTTAATCTTAACCCATTCTCTCTGGTGAAAGGTCACGAGCAGCAAGCTGGAGAGGACGAGATTGATCCCTATAAACACGAGACGCCATGAGATGATTTTCAGAATCAGGATGGACTCCACGAAACGGTTCCCATACAGTAACAACATGATCGGCCGGGCGGCCACGTATAACAGCGTCGCGAAGGGAAGTACGGCGATCAGCATGAACCGGATCGAGCGCTCCGAGAGTTTAAACAACGCCTCCTTCGACTCTGCGGAAAGCCGGGCCATCACGGGAAATGTTGCCGCACCGAATATTCCGAGACCGGCGGAAAGGGCTGCCAGTAAACGGTCGGCCGCCCAATACACTCCCGCCGCCGATTCTCCGTTAAAAAACGTCAAAATAATGAGGCCGATCCGGTCGTAGAATTGCTCCAAGAGGGCTCCGATAAAGAATGGGTTAGCTTGAATGAGCGAATCTTTGATAAAGCCATAATCAAATTTTAAATCCGGCCAGCCGTATTTCTTCACGCAGATAAAAAAACCGAGAGCAAATCTGGCAAAACTACTGATCGGATATGCGGCCAGCGTAATGACGGGGTTCTTCCAGAGCAAAATGCTTGAAATTCCCAGGCCCAGAATGAGGATCTTGTGAAAAATTTCCAGCAGCGCCGTATAATGCATGTCTTCGTGCGCCCGAAAAACCGATCCAAAGTGCGTTGATAATTTTAAGAACACATGAAATCCGCCCATTAACACAAGAATGATTCGCGTATCCGTGGGTAAATTCAGAGCGAAGGCGATCGATAGAATCAGAATCCAAATCAGAACGGCCAAAACGACTTGCGTGGTCAACAAATTTCCGACGTACTTTGCATTTCGAGTCTTATCCTGACTAATGTCACGAACCATATAGGAATTGAGGCCCAAACTCACGAACACGGTCAACAATCCGCACAGCGACATCGCGAAGCCGTACTTTCCGAGAATATCGGTTCCGAAAATCCGGGCAAAGTAGATCAGGAAAAGGAACGTGAGTAGGTCGCCCAGACCCTTTCCGGCCGTTAAATAGAAGGTGTTCTTGATGATCAGTTTTTCAGTTTTCATTTGGTGTCATTTTCCGTCACGAACCAGTAGGAGGAACGATTGGAAGGTTTCAACTCGGCAAGCATTTTACCGATCACCGATAGCGCATCCGACCACTGCAGATTATTCGTGGCCTTTTTACCTTTCAGTTCCTTCCATACCTGCCGAAGGAGTCGGATCTTGTGTCTGGTCCTTTGGAAGTCTGCACGAACAGCCTTGGCATAAGCGGTGGGATTGACGTACTTGGTCCCGATCGTGTATTTCGGATAGGCCCAATCGGCGGCGTTGCCTCCTTTCGCCAAGTGACATGCGATCAATGGAAAATTGACTCCGCACTGGATGGGAAAACCGATATACCCCCAGAATCTCGGATTGATCTCGATTAACTTCGGCCGGTGATCCCGGGGGTCAATCTTGAACTCCACCTCCGCCGGGCCCCGCCATTGCCACTTCTGAAAAAAAGGAAGGACGATATCCACGAGCTCTCGTTCATCCGTGCTGACGCTCATGGCGGTGATACCGCCCGTCAACGGCCACTGTCTGATCTTGCGCATCGTGAAGTAAGCCGCGAGGCGGCTTCTTTTATCAAAAATCAAGTTCACGGTCCTCATGCATTCGGTGTCCCCCGGAATGTATTCCTGAATAACAGTTTCCCCGAACCGGTTTTCAATTTGGTTCTTAACCCCCTTTAGCGAAGTTCCATCCACGCAATAGTAGATTCCTTGCCCACCCCCGACTTCCCTCTTTGGTTTGATCACCAGCATCACGGGTGCGCTTCGATGGGAATTATCCCGGAGGATTTCCATGGCTTCGGACTCGGTTAGAATTCTTGGACATGGAATTCCCAGGATCGCACATTCTTCCAACGTTTTCCGGTTATCGAACGCCACGCTAAAACTCCCGAAGTCGGGTGCCAATAGAGCGCAGTGTTTTTCGAACTCCAATTTGTGCTTCGAAATCAAATTGGCTCCACCGATCGGCAGAAGCACATCGGGTTTTTCTTTTTGGATGACGCTCAAGAGAGCGGCCACACATCCGGCCGCGTCGGTCGGAGGATAAACGTAATGCCGACGAGCGTAACGAGAAGTCCAACCGAACGGGAGAGTACGATCATCCGTTCCGATCACTTCAATTCCGTCTTGCCCGAGCGCCCGAACGATGGCCAGGCCCGCATTTCGTGTTGTGGCGGTCACAACGACTTTCATGTTCCGTCCTCATCTCCCGTCACTGCGGTCCGGTGTGAAGCAAACCTCGTGACCTCCCTCGCCGTTTTCTTCCGATACCAGAGGGAGAGCAGCCAAAACCATGGCTTGACGGCGATCTGAGAGATTTTTCGGTAAGGCTTATAAAACGTGTATGTATTGCTTATCTTACAGCCCCTACGGGTTTTAACCGAATACAGCGCTTGACCGTAATACATCCTCTCGATCCGATCGAGGATGGCGTCCCGGATCGGGTGGTAGTAGGCGAGATTAAAATAGGTGAAATCATTTCCGGCCGAATCGTGATCGACCCCAATGTACGATAGGTAGCTGGATTTTTTTTCCCGAAAACATACGGTGACCCCGATCAGCTTATTTTTCTTCGTGGCCGTGTAAATAACCGCGTCCGTTCCGAGATTTTCTTTGAGTGACTTGAAGTATGCTTTTCGGTAGGGAAACGGCTTTCCGTTATGGTTTAAATAATTCCGGTTTACCAAGTCGTAGAGGTGTTCCTGGAAACCATCCGCTGTTTCCAGTTGTTGAATGACGACCCCCTCGCTTCGGTTTTTATTGATCTCTCTTCGGATCATCTTGGCGTTGCCTTTGCTGATCCGCTTCACACTGGTCAGATAGTCTTCGAACGATGACCATTCGACATCAAGATAACACACGGGAAAGGTTTCCGCCCTGCTGTACCTTCTCTCGTTCAAGGAACGAAGAAGGCTGATTTCATGATCCATCACATTATGGAACAGGATGGGCAGTTGATGGTTGTAGGCGAAATTTTCTATCGATTGGATCAACTCTTTTGCCGCCGATTCTGCTTGGTTTGAATCGAGATGCTTTGCGAACGAAAAATGGGCTCCAAAAACCCCCCAAGGAGAGCAGATCAGGGCCGGAAGAAATGAAATTCCCATTTTGGAAGCGTACAACTTAAACCGCCCCAACAAGGTGTCGTCACTATTGAAGACGCGTTCCGAGGGACGGGTAATGTAGCAGGCGGCCACGGCGATGAGGCGGCCTTCCTCGCGCAGAAGGAAATATCGGGGTTTTTGATCACCGATGTAGTTATGCTCAAAGGTCTTGAGCCATCCATAGCTCTCAAAAATATTCTCGCCTGCAACGGAGTCCCATTCCTCACGGTCGATCTGGTGAATTGTGTCAATGATTTGGAGGGTCGGCATGCGATTCAGGCCTTCCTTCAAAGTAGATTGATACGCGACGTTCCTTTTTCCGGAACGATCCAACGGGTCGTGCCGCGGCCGTCAAAACATCTTTTTAATGATTTGGAATTTCCCGCTTTCAGACCGATGAATCTCATCAACCTTGTTAAAGGTGACACGGATATTGTCGTCCAAGATATTCCGCAGCTTGCCGCTCAAGGCCTCGGAGATTCCATGAGCATCCCCATCGGCGAAGGCGACAAACTCTATGGCGAGCTCCGTTGCGCTCTTTTGGACGATCTGGTATTTCTGAATCGCGGGATGGGCTTCGATCGTCATCGTTAACAAGTAAGGGGAGACCCTTTTTCCGTTGGAGAGCTGTATAAAATCGGCCTCTCGGCCGTGAATATTCCGCAGATAGGGAGATTCCCTTCCGCAGGGACACTTCCCCCGGCCCATTTCCGCACGGTCACCGATGTCAAATCTAAGGAGCGGCATGGCGTAATTGGTCAGGCTGCTGATCAGGAGTCGGCTACCCCCTGTGGGTTCGATCGATTCTTTCGGGTCGGTTTCCAAATAGACGTTCTGAAAATTGATATGGTATCTTCCCTGACGGCACTGCCAGGCGACTTCTTTAAATTCCGTGCTTCCATAAACGTCATACAGTCTTGCCTGAAAGCCGTTTTCGATCTGCGTTCTCGCTTTCCCGGTCAATAATTCCGAGCTGGTGAAGATAACGGGGATTTTGGGATAAGGGAGATGTTTTTCTTCCAACGCCTGGATCAGCGACAGAAGGTAGGAGGGGAAGGCATAGAGCATATGCGGTTTATAATTGAGCAGGACCGGAATGTGATCATCGACGGGATCGAATAGGGAGAGGTGCTTTTGCTTCAAAAGGATTTGAGCGCCACGCCGCCGGGACGGTCTCGACGCCTCCAAATTCGTTTTCGGTTGCTCGCTGACGATTAACAATCGTTTGAAGAGCGGGTTCTCGACGGCCCATACCCGGCTCATCTTCAGGGCATACTTGCTAAACAACCAGCAGCGGTGATCAAAATAAGTTTGGGTGGGCTCGCAACTGGTCCCCGAGGTCCGTGAAACATGCAAATCCTCTTTCTTCAGTCGGGGCCATAAAAAGCCATCGGTATTTTCCTGAATTTCCTGTTTCGTAACGATCGGAAACCGTTTCAAGTCCTGCGAGGTCCGGATGGAACCGGGCGATATCCGGAGGGATTGGTAGAACGGGACTTGGGATACCGCATGTTTCATGATTCGAATCAGCCGTTGCTCCCGATACCGAATCACTTTGTCTTCGGACCACCCTTGCGAACGAAGGAGGAAGACGAGATCTCGTGCGATCGTCAAGATGTCCGTCCATCTCATGTCAGTGGCCATCGGATCGGGCACGAATCAGACTCATGAAGGTTGGGGTTTCAAGGCTTCATTATAGATGGCCTGGTAATTGAGGGCGATTTTTTTCCAGGTGAATTGTTCTTTAATTTTGATCGGATTGTTTTTCGATATTCTGGATCTCAGCGGAGAATCGTTGGAGAAGCGATGAATCGCTTCAACGATCGCGTCGACTTTCGCGGGCGGAATGAGTATCCCGTTTTCCCCATCGGAGACAACCTCCGGAATGCCCCCGACATGGCTTGCAATGATCGGCAAGCCGCTGCTCATGGCCTCCAGCAATACCATCCCCTGCGACTCGGACAGTGAGGGCAGGATGAAAATGTCCGCCTGACGGTAACGTTCGGCAACCTCCCGGGCCGTTTTGTATCCCAAAAAACGAACTTGGGTTTCGAGGCCCAGCTCCCGGATCTTCGCCTTCAACCGTTGTTCGCTTCCACCGGTGCCGATGATATCCAGCCGGAGCCGGGGATCATTCATCTGGGCCACGGCTTGAAACAGAAAATCGAGACCCTTTCGATCGATGAGACGTGAAACGCAGAGCAGCCGCAGGTGGCCGTTCGGACTTTCACTGAGATGGAGAGGCGGTTTAAAAAGTTCCGTATCGATGCCGTTATAGATGACGCGAATCGGTCGGTCCGGCAAGGTTTGGAGCGCCATTTCGCGGAGACCGTGGCTTACGGTGACCACTCGCTCGGCCTTTTTCCAGATCCGTACGGTGATCGGTTTCAATAACCCATGCAAGAAACGGAGCTTGAGACTCGTGGTGTCGTAGCCGGGCACATCGGAACCGCGCAGGGACAGGATATAGGGTCGGTCCTTGATGCCGTGAGAGTACAGAGACAACAGGCCTGTCGGTAAGCCGAAAAAGTAATGAAGCAGATCGTATCGATTTTCCTTAAGCAGACCCCTGAGACGAAAGAACGCGAAGAAGACGTAACTGATGGCCCCCCGAAGGCCGCAATTATGAATGCTGTGCCGCCAGCTGGCGACGCGGTAAACCCTGATCCCCTGGAGAATTTCCTCGGAAGGCTGATCGCCGAATCGGGACGTGAGAACATCGACCGAGTGACCGAGCTTGACCAATTCCAGCGCAATATTGAACGTGGCGTTGCTCGCTCCGCCGCCCATGGGGGGGAATTCATAATTTAGTAATAGAAGCCTCACGTTCGAGCCCTCAAGAATTTCTCTCTTTCCGGTTTTGTTTGCCTCGGAAGATGATTAATTTTCATTTTTATATTCTCTCAGCGGGACATTAAAATGCCAACGCTTAAACAATTCCACAAACAGCCCCAGCTTCAGGGGTTTGGCATGAAGCTTTTGCTTGAATTTCACCGAGGAGGTATTGAAGAGGGCCGTAATACTGTATAGCCGAACCCGACCCATCTTCGCCAGCTCTTTATAACATTGGTATCGCATATAAGGGGCGATGTTTCTTCCTCTAAACGATCGCGAGGTATACGCATCGAACAGATAGGCCTCGTTTTCCCTCAAAGGAAAACGATGACCGACAAAGTTACATTCTTTAAAATCGCACCACGTGTAACCAATAACCTGCCCTTGATATTGAACGGCGAAACATTTCCTTCCATCCTTGAGCCAGAGTAACAGCATATCCTCCGATACCGGACGCCCTGACAATGCGGCCACATGCTTCATATCCGGGCTGGAAAGAAAGCCGATCGAGAATTCACCAAAATCTGATTCCCACTCCGGGTTGGAGCCCCCGAACAAACCTTCCAGCACGAGATAGTACGGTTGAATCCGGATACCGATCCCGGCCAGCCGCGCCAAAATTTCCTGAATCAAGAGCCGGTAACGTATTTTCTGCCAGATGCGTTGAAAAAGGCCCGGTTCCGTTGCCGATTGGGAACTCAAATTCCCAAAACCTCCCGTGCTTCTTTATGGGAATAAGGTCTTCGATCCAAGGCCTTGGCAATCGTGATGATTCTCTGAACCAAGTCTCGATTGGTGGCCAGACGGGTTCTCGCTTCATCGTACCAGATATTATCCTCGAGTCCCACCCGGACGCCGCCTCCCGATACCAGGGACATCGCATTCATCTTGAGTTGCGACGAGCCGACGCCCCCCACGGACCAAATGGAGCCTTCGGGTAATTCCCGGATCATCAGGCCCAGACTCAACATATCCGCCTGCGCACAGGCAATATTTCCGAGAATAAGGTTAAAATAGTAGGGAGGCTTGATCAGCCCTTTCCGGATGAGGTACTTCGCATAGTTAATCATCCCCAGGTCGAACACTTCCATCTCCGGCTTAATCTTGGTT
>Ga0335082_10008511_pt1 | contig 11149 bp, 8 predicted proteins | sample Lox_Sample_41_FD_206718 | JGI IMG/M metagenome (GOLD analysis project Ga0335082, IMG submission 206718) | Soil microbial communities from Loxahatchee National Wildlife Refuge, Florida, United States - Lox_Sample_4.1 | ecosystem: Environmental > Terrestrial > Soil > Wetlands | place: USA: Florida... | reverse complement strand
AGATCGACGCGGTCCGCATCGAGAAGCCGATCTTCATCATGGGGCTTCCGCGCACGGGCACGTCGATCTTGCACGAGCTCCTGATGCAGGATCCGGCGCACCGCACGCCGCTCCACTGGGAGGTTCGTTACCCGTGCCCGCCGCCGGAGAGTGCCTCCTTCGAGACCGACCCGCGCATCGAGCGCGCGCACCGCGAGATCCGGCTGTGGACCGAGATCGTGCCCGAGTACGACCGCATGCACGAGCTCGGCGGCGCGCTGCCGGTCGAGTGCATCTTCCTGACCCAGCACGAGTTCGTGTCGGAGCAGCTCGCCGGCACGCACCAGGTGCCGAGCTACGCGACCTGGCTCGCGCAGGCCGATCAGCGCCCCGCCTATCGGTTCCACAAGCGCATGCTCCAGCTCCTCTCGTGGCGCTGTGCGCGCGAGCGCTGGGTGCTGAAGGCGCCCTCGCACCTCACCGCGCTCGACGCGCTCGTCTCCGTGTACCCCGACGCGCGCATCGTATGGACGCACCGCGATCCGCTGCAGGTGATGGGGTCGGTCGCGAGCATTCTCTTCGCGACCGCCTGGGTGCGCTCCGACGCGGTCGACGGCGACCGGGTGCTCGCCTGGTTCGATGGGGCGACCTGCGCGGCGCTCCTCGACGCGGCGACGAAGCTCCGCGACAGCGGCGTCGTGTCGGACGCGCAGTGCGCCGATCTCCTGTACCGCGATCTGCTGCGCGATCCGATCGGGTCGATCCGCGCGCTCTACGCGCGCCTCGAGCTGCCGTTCACACGCGAGGCCGAGTCGCGCATGCGCGCCTATCTCGCCGCGAAGCCGCAGGACAAGCACGGCGCGCACCGCTACTCGTTCGAGACCACCGGCGCCGACCGCGAGGCCGAGCGGGCGCGCTTCGCCGCGTACCAGCGCCGCTTCGGCGTGCCCTCGGAGCTGTGAGCGTGTCCCCGGAGCGCGCGCGCGGCGGCACGGGCCGGACGTCGCCGGGCGAGCTGCCGGCGCGCGACGCGGAGCGCGACCGCGAGCGCCTGCTCACGGGCCTCGCCTGGTCGGACTTCTGCGACCGCCTGAAGGCCGCGGGCGAGATCGTGCTCGCGCCGGGCGCGCCCGACACGGAGACGGATCGCGCCGAGGGCTTCCGCTATCTCGCGACGCTCGCTTCCGCGGGCATCCGCCACGCCTTCGACCTCGCCCACCCGGAGCATCCGCGTTTCCTGCGCAATCCGGACAGCGCGTCGAAGTGGGGCGCCGAGAACGCCGACAACCTCTACCTGCTGGCGAAGATCCGCAGCGACCGCCGCTACCGCATCGTCGGCCGGCGCCACAGCGCCTTCACCTTCCTGATCGAGATCAAGGAGGGGTACATGCAGCTCGGGCGCGACCGGAACTTCGCGACGCTCGAAGCGTCACAGCTCGAGGTCGCTCCGGACGGCTCCTTCGAGATCGCGCTCTCGCGCGAGCGCCAGCCCGGCAACTGGCTGCCGCTCCACCCCGACGCGACGCAGGTGCTGATCCGCCAGTACTTCCAGGACTGGCAGCGCGAGGTGCCGGCGGAATTCCGGATCTTCGAGGAGGGCGCGCAAGGCGTGCCGCCCGAGCCCGAGTCCCCGGCGCGTGTCGCGAGACTGCTCGACGAGGCCGGTCACTGGATCCACGCCACGGCGTCGGTCTGGGCCGACTGGGTGTCCGCGATCCGCGCAGCGCACGTGCCGGGTCGCCTCGCGCCGGCGCGGCGCTTCGCCGGCGGCGCCGACGACATCTTCTACGGCAACGACGCGTATCGCCTGCGCCCCGACCAGGCGCTGCTCCTCGAGTTCGAGCCGCCCGACGCGCGCTACTGGCACGTGCAGCTCGTGGACCTCTGGTTCGGATCGCTCGACTACGCGAACCGCCAGACGAGCCTCAACGGGCATCAGCTCCGCCGCGACGCCGACGGCCGCGTGCGTGTCGTCGTCGCGCACGAGGATCCCGGCGTCCCGAACTGGCTCGACACCGCCGGCCACGCGGAGGGAATCCTCCAGTACCGCTACGTCTGGACGCGGAACGAGCCCGTTCCCGGAGTTCGCCTCGTCCGCTTCGATGAGATCCGCGCGGCGCTGCCGCAGGGCACGCCGCACGTCTCGCCCGGCGAGCGGCGCTGCGTCGTCGCGGGGCGCCAGGCGCACGTGGCAAGACGCGAGGGCGGTTAGTTCGCGTTGCGCGCGCGGCGGAGCTGCGCGCGCGCGAGTGCTGCGACGCCGATCGCGACGACGAGGCCCCAGGCGGCGGGCAGCGCCGGGATTACCGCCACCGGCGTCGCGACGAACACGCCGTCGCGTCCGTCGGCGAGCTTCGCGGCGAAGGCGACGGCGCCGCCGCCGCCCGCGGCCACGTGTCCGAAGGAGGACAGCGGCGAGGAGACGCCCGGCACGCTCTCTCCGGCGAGCGCGACCGGGGCCAGCGCGGCGGCGTCGGTGTCGTAGCGGAAGACGCCGCCGCTCACGCTGCCGCCGGTCACGTTCGCGCTGAGAGACACGTTGCGATAGCCGTCGATCGTCGGCGGCGTATTCAGCTGGAAGAGCGTGCCGCCGCCCGTGCCCGGCGCGAGCTGGTGCTCGACCGCGACGGGCGCGATGCCCGAGTCGTCGAGGAAGACGCCGCCGGTCACCGAAGCCGAGCCGCCCGAGACGACGGCCAGGAACGCGACCGCGCCGCCGGCGCCGGCCGGATAGAGGAAGTCGGTGAAGCTGCCGCCGCCGGTGCCGGGGGCGGCATTGCCGGCGAGCGCGCGCGCGGAGAGACCCGCGCCGGTGTCGGCGAAGAGCCCGCGCGCGGACGAGCCGCCGACCAGGCTCGCGGTGAAGGCGGGGCGCGCGAAGAGATCGAGCGACGGGTGCGTGAAGCCGCTGTAGGTGGCGCCTCCGGCGCCCGGCGCCGCCTGGCCGGTGAGCGCGATCACGGTGAGGCTGCCGACCGGGCTGCGCCGGAAGAGGCCCGAGCTCGCGCTGCCTCCCGTCACACCGGAGCGGAAGAGCAGCACGCCGTCGCGGAAGCCGAAGGGCTGGAGGTCGGCGAGGCCGGCCGTCAGCGTGCCGCCGACCGGAGGCGGCGCCGCCGCGCCCGAGAGCAGCAGCGCCGAGTCGCCACTGCCCGCGTCGAGGAAGACGCCGCGCGGGCTGGTGCCTCCGCTGATCAGCGCGAGCAGCGCGAGGCCGCCCGACGCGTCGAGCTGCGGGAAGCCCGCCAGCATCGAATAGGTGCCGCCCGCGCCGGGGGCCGGATCGCCCGAGCGCATGCGCAGCGAGAGCACGCCGCCGACCTCGACCCAGCCGCCCGTCGCGTCGGGCCCGCTGGAGAGCGAGGAGAGGAAGGCGACCTCGCCGGCTGGGTCCATCGCGACGGCGGTCGGCGTCGCGAAGGTGTCGCTCGTGCCCGGGGCGGACTCGCCGGCGAGCGCGACCTTGCGCAGCGTGAAGCCCGAGGCGGCGAACGCCGCGCCCGGCCACGCGAGCGAGAGAGCGAGCCACAGCGCCGCGACCCGCGCGGCTCTCTTCGACATGGGGGGCCTCGAGCAGTCGGTTCGCAGCGGGATCGGACGATCCCGACCCCTGCTGAAGCTCGGCCTCGCGCGCGAGCCGGCAGCGCCTGCGCAGATGCGCCCTCGATCTACGCGCCGCCCGAGTAGGTCTCCTGCCGCGCGATCTTCACGGTCTCGCCGCCCGCGAAGCGGTGGTCGGCGAAGACGCCGTTGTAGATGGCGGCGTCGTTCACGCTCCAGACGTTGCCCGTCCGCTGCGAGAGCGAGGCGAGCGTCTCGCCGGCGCGCGCGGTCGCGACGCGAAGACGTGTCACCGGCACCTGTCGCTCCTTCTCGTCGAGCGGGCGGAAGCTCCGCGCGGTCGCGAGCATCGCCCCCTCGTAGCGGCTCGCGAACATCGACGGGGCGAGACCGGTGATGCGCCAGATCTCCTGGTCGAACGGGATGAAGGTCAGCAGAGCGCGCAGGCTGCCGCCCGGGCCTGCGGCCTCCGCATCGATGCGCCAGGCGTCGATTCCGGCGATCTTCACGGGCTTCGAGTCCTCGACCTGGATGTGCGCCGTCTGCTGCTGCCTCGCGACCCAGCTCTCCGCGGCGTGCTCGATGGATCCCGGCGCGGGCGGCACGTCGCCGGTCAGCATCACCGCGGCGCGGCCCTGCGGCTCCATCGCACCGACGGCCTGGTTCGTGTTCGAGAGCTTCCAGCCCGGCGGGAAGCGCACGCTGAAGCCGAGCACGGGGTGTACGAAGCGATCGCCCTCGAAGAGGCCCGCTTCCGGGCGCGGCCCCACCTCGAGCCCGTCGATGTGCGCGAGCAGCGACGCGCGCGTGTCGCCGAGGGACGGGTCGCGCTTCCAGCGGATCTCTCTCGCGCGCACCGCGTCGGCCGCCGCGCGCTCGTCGGAGCCCGGGTGCGTGTCGAAGAAGGAGGGGCCGCGCGCGACCTGCTGGAGGCGCGTCGCCATCGAGAGGCTCGTCAGGAAGGTGGAGAGCGCCATCGGGTCGTAGCCGGCCGCGGCGCACAGGATCTGCCCGCCCTCGTCGGCCTCGCGCTCCATCTCGCGGCTGTAGGACGCGATCTGCTTCTCGCGCGCGCCGGGCATCGCGATCGGCGGCTGCCGCTCGATCAGCGCCTGCTGCGCCGCCGCGTGGCGCCGCGCCGCGTGCGTGATCTCGTGACCGAGCACGCAGGCGAGCTCGTCCTCGTTGTTCGCGAGCAGCAGCAGTCCGCGCGAGATGAAGACGTATCCGCCCGGCAGGGCGAAGGCGTTCGGCTCCTCCATGTCGACGACCGCGAACTGATAGTCGAAGCCTCGCCTCGGCACGCCGCGCAGGAGCTTCTTGCCGATGCCGCTCACGTAGTCCGCGAGCTTCGGATCGGCGAGCACGCCCATCTGCGCCTCGACCTCCTTCGAGCTCTCGCGGCCAACCTGCGCGTCGTCGTACTCGGTCATGAGCACGGTCTTCTTGCGCGCCGCGCCGGGCGGCGGCGCGCTGGCGCACGCGCACACGCACGCCAGCGCGAGCGCGCCCACGAGCCGACCCCACGAAGCCGCGGTCCTCAGGGCAGCTCCCCGAGCCAGCTTCCGTCGGACAGCCACTTCGCCTTGTAGCTTGCGAGGAGTCCCGTGTAGTCGAGCGTGTCGAGATAGTTGTCGACGAGATTCAGCAGCAGCGGGGCGTCCGGCGCGATCGCGATGCCGAAGGGCTCGACCGTGAAGGGCGTGGTCAAGGTCGAGAGGCCGGCCTCGGGATGCCGCCACACGGCCACCGCGCAGGCGAGGTAGTCGGCGAAGAGCGCGTCGACCTTTCCGTCGATCACCATCTGGATGCCGGTGTCGTAGTCGGGGACGCTGACGAGCGTCGCCTGCGGGAGCACATCGCTCACGAACTTCGCGCTGGTCGAAGCCGTGACCGCCGCATACCGATGGTCGGGCAGGTCGAGCGCCTTCGGGTTCTCCACGTCGGTCAGCGTCTTCTCGCGCGAGAGCACCGACATGCCGGAGACGAAGTAGGGACCGGCGAAGGCGACGCGCGCGTTGCGCTCGGGGGTCATGGTGAGGCCCGAGAGCGCGAGGTCGGCCTGGCCGTTCGCGAGGCTCGGCAGCAGCTCGGCGAAGGGAATCACCTCGATCTCGAGCTCGAGGCCCATCGCGTTCGCGAGCGCGCGCACGATGTCGATCTCGAAGCCGATCACCTCGCCGCTCCGGCTCTTCATGTTGAGAGGCGGTCGATCGGCCGAGACCGCGACGCGAAGCTTGCCGCTCTCGAGGATGTGCGGCAGTCGAGCGTCGGTGCCCGGAGCGGGGGCGTTGCTCGAGCGCCCGAGCGACTGGCAGCCGCCGATCGCGAGCGCCAACGCCGCGAGCGCCAGCGCGAAGAGGGATCGCATCGACGAAGTCTCCCCGTGCGCGCGTCGGGCGCGCGAATCGGGCGACTCTAGTCGCCCGTGCGGCGGCGTGGCAAGCTGGCGCGATGCCGCGATCTCTTCGCATCGCCTCGCTCGTCGCCGCTGCCTTCGCGTTGCTCGCCGTGAGCACGCTCAAGATTCCGCCGGCGGTGCAGGCCGCCGTCGACGCGCCGGATCGAAGCGCGGACGACCGCGCGCTCGACGCCGGACGCCACCCCGCGCAGACGCTCGCCTTCTTCGGCATCCGGCCGGGCGAGCGCGTCGCCGAGCTCGGCGCGGGCGGTGGCTACACCACGGAGCTGCTGGCACGCGTCGTGGGGCCGGAGGGCCGCGTCTACGGCCAGAACTCGCCGCTGATCCTCGAGCGCTTCGCGGAGAAGCCGTGGTCGCTGCGGCTCGGGAAGCCGGTGATGGTGGGCGTGGTGCGCCTCGACCGCGCGTTCGACGACCCGTTCCCGCCCGACGTCCGCGACCTCGACGCCGTGCTGATCGTGCTGCTCTACCACGACACGGTGTGGATGAAGGTCGACCGCGCGCGCATGAACCGCTCCGTCTATGCGGCGCTCGCGCCGGGCGGTGTCTACGGCATCGTCGACCACAGCGCGGCGCCGGGCCATGGCGTCGCCGACGTCGAGACCTTGCACCGGATCGAAGAGCAGACCGTGCGCGACGAGGTCGAGGCGGCGGGCTTCGCGCTCGCGGCCGAGGGCGATTTCCTGCGCAACCCGGAAGACCCGCGCGACTGGAACGCGTCGCCGCGCGTCGCGGCGGAGCGGCGCGGCACGAGCGACCGCTTCGTCCTCAAGTACGTGAAGCCGGCCGCAGTGCGCCCCGACGCCGGCTGACACGCCACGACGTTGCGGCCGACTCGCGAAGAGCGCGCTCCTCGTCGCGCGTGAGCGCGCGCCAGGCGCCGGGAGCGAGGCCGAGCGCCGTGAGCTCGAGCGGCCCGATCGCCACGCGCACGAGGCGAAGCGTCGGGTGGCCGATGGCGGCCGTCATGCGCCGCACCTGGCGGTTGCGGCCCTCGCCGAGCACGAGCTCGAGCCAGGCGGTCGGCACGCTCTTGCGGAAGCGGATCGGCACGGCGCGCGGCGGCAGCGGGGGCTCGGGCGCGAGCAGCCGCGCCTTCGCGGGCCGCGTGCGCCGACCCTGCACGACGACGCCGCGCGCGAGCGCGGCGAGCGCGCTCCGGTCGGGCACGCGCTCGACCTGCACCCAGTAGGTACGCGGGTGTGCGCCGCGCGGATCGGTCAGCGCGTGCGCGAGCGCGCCGTCGTCTCCGAGCAGCAGCAGGCCTTCGCTGTCGCGGTCGAGGCGCCCGATCGGGTAGACGCCCTCCAGCGTCACCAGCGACGCGAGTCCCGGGTGCGCGCCTTCGTCCGTGAAGCGCGAGACGTAGCCGTACGGCTTCCACAGCGCGACGATCGTCACGCGGCCGAGTCTACGAACGCGCTCGTCTCGAACGCCAGCGGTCGAGCCACGCCAGCGCGGCGAGACTCGATGCGAGCCCCGCCGCGAAGCCCGGCTCGGGCACGTACGCGACGATCTCCATCGTCGGATCGATTGCAGCCGTGTCGGTCGACTCGCGGTTGTAGAAGTTCGGATTGGTGCCGCCGACCTGCGCCTGCACCTCGTGCATCGAGGTGATCGCGAAGGCGAGCACGCCCGCGTTCAGCCCCTGCCTCACGTAGGCGAGGATGTCGGGATCGTGGAGCTCGACGTCGAACTCGAACGTCTCGCCGGGGCTCACGCCGAACACGCCCTGCGGCACTGGATCGCCCGGATTCAGGCCCGAGGTGCTGATGCCGATCGCCCACGGAAAGGGATCGAAGCCGCTGCCCGTGAGCGGCGGGCGCCGCCGCACGTTGTTCGAGACGTCGCCCTGCGGATCCGCCGCGCCGGGATCCCACGGAAACGCGTTGCGGATGCCCTGGCCGAGCCCGCCGCACGAGCTCTCGCAGTAGCGCTCGCCTTCCTCGAAGCCGGGCGGTCCGGCCGGCCCGACGACGCCGACGCGCAGGGGCAGGGTGTAGCCGTTGCGGAGGCCCACCCCGTAGAGCTCGATCGGTCGACCGGGATCGGTGTCGGGGACGTAGCCCGGGTCGGTCGGCGCGAGGTAGGTCTGCCAGGCGTCGTAGGTCGGGTCGTAGAGGAACTCGCCCTCGAAGTGGGTCGCGGTGATGCGGAGCTTCACGGGGAGATAGTTCGCCGCGCCCTGTCCGGCAGGGATGCCGGCCGCGACGGTGTTCACGGCGAGGATCAAGGTCGCGTCCTTGTTGTCGAAGCTGTCGGGATCCGCGTGCACGGCCCCGAACGTCGGTGCGAGGTTGCGCGTGCCCGGCGTGCCGTTGAACGGATACATCCAGCGGTCGAACGGGATCGGATCGATCACGACGTCGTGGAAGGACGCCCACGCGGGCGCGGCGGCCGCGACGAGCGCGGCGAAGGCGAGGATCGGAAGTCTCACGAGGATCTCCTTGTGCGGGATGCGTTGCAGCGCCGGTGTCGGCGCGCGCGCCGGCGGTCGAGGCATGCGAGCAGCGAGCCGCCCGCGAACAGGCCGCTCGCGGCGGCGGGCTCGGGGACGGCCTCGACCATCAGGCTCGGGCGGAAGTTCGCGCTGACCGAATTGTCCTGGAAGCTGTAGAAGCCCATCACGCGGTCCGTGCCGTTGGTCAGCGCGATACCGTGGTTGGTGTCGGGGTGGTCGATCCATCCCTGGACGACGTCCGTGACGTCGCACCAGAGCAGGCCGAGATCGAGGATCTCGGTGCGCTGGTCGAACCACGGGCCGATGGCGGGCCGGTTGTTCCACGTGAGGGTCGACTCGCTCCACGGCTCGAGCACTTCGTGGCAGTTCAGCTCGCCGACCTCGTCGGAGAAGTCGCCGAAGAGCGTGTAGGAGTAGCCGTGATAGACCCAGGCGATGGCCTGCGTCACCTGGACGCCCGGCTGGAGCAGCTCCGGCGGCAGCGGCCACTGGATGTAGTACTCGAAGCTGTGCTCGGTGCCGCCATCGAACGCGGTGAACGCGTATGCGGTGTTGAGGAAGCCGCGGCGCGTGTTCGGCGTGAACGAGTACGGCGACGAGTCCTGGCCCGTCTGGATCAGGAACGTCTTCGCGCGGGCGGGCGCCGCAGCCGTGCAGCAGATCGCGAGGACCAGACACACCGAGGCGTTGCGCATGGGTTTCATCTTCCTCATCGCGCGGACCCGAACTCGCCCGAGATGCCGGCGACGAAAGAACGGCCGCGGATCGCGTAGGAGTCCTGGCGGCGCTCGTCGGTCACGTTGAGCGCGTCGAAGTGGAGCCGGATGCCGTGGAAGGAGAGCGCGCCGTCGAAGGGCTGGGCCAGCCGGAAGTCGAGCTGGTACGAGGGGTCGGTCTTGCGGCTCGGGTCGGCGAACGAGAGGAGTCCCGTGCCGCTGCCTTCCGGGATCACGCCCGAGCTCCAGCGCAGCGCGGTGGTGATCTGCGTGTCCCACCACGGCGAGATCAAGGTGGTGCGCGCGCCGACCGTGTGCTCCGGCTCGTTCGGCAGCTCGTCGATGTCGACGTTCGACTGGACGACCTTCGTCTTCAGCCAGGTGTAGGCGAGCGAGACCTGCGCGTACGAGCTGATGCGCAGCCGGAGCTGCGACTCGACGCCCCAGGTCCGCACCGAGTCGAGGTTCTGCTTCACGTAGAGCGGCGCCTTGACCAGGAACGTGCGCTCGATCGGGCGGCCGTAGAAGAACGCCTCGCACTCCGGCGTCCAGGAGGTCGGGTCGTCCGGAAAGAACTGGAACTGCGTCCGGCAGATCGCCTGCTCCTGCGGGGTGTCGGCCGCCGGGACGAGCCGCGTCTCGCGCCCGAGCACGAGCTCGCGGTCGAACTGCGAGCGGATGTAGTCGTCGATGTCGTTGTAGAAGCCGGTGCTCGCGACGCTCACCCAGTCGCGCGGGCTCCACTCGAAGCCGGCGCGGATGGAGCTCGAGCTCTCCGCCTTCAGGTTCTCGTTGCCGGCCAGGAAGTAGGCGCCGCCGAGCTGCGCGGACGGCGGCTGGTAGAGATCGCGCAGCGACGGCGTGCGGTAGTTGAGTCCCCACGACGCGCGCAGGCTCAGCGACTCGAACGGGCGCAGCAGCACGGCGACCTGCGGCAGCGCCTTCGGGTCGAACTGGCTGTGGAACTGTCCCCGCACCGCGAGCACGACGGTGAGCCAGTCGCCGAGCGAGCTCTCCGACTGCAGGAAGATGCTCGGGGCGAAGAAGGTCTCGTCGAGGTGCGCCTGTCCGATCTCCGCACCGGAGTCGGACTCGAAGGGGTCGCGCTCGTGCTGGTCGAGGCGCTGCCACTGGAGCTCGGCGCCGCCGCGCAGGGTGTGGAAGAGCGGGCCGGTCTCGATCTCGTGCTCGGCGTAGAGGTTGCCGTCGAGCTCGTCCTCGAAGAGGTTGAAGCTGCGGCCGACCTGCGAGTCGGTGTCGACCGCGTACCAGGTCAGGTCGCTCGCGACGTTCGTGCCCTCGCGCGGCTGCCAGTCGAGGCCGGCGTTGGTACGCCAGTTGGTGTTGGTAAGATTCGACGACTCGCGCGTGACGTCGTTGTCGAAGACCACGTCGTCGTGCTCGACCCGCCACAGCCCGTTGCCGCGCGCGGTCAGGTTCTCGCCGAGCGGCGCGTCCCACTTCCCGTAGAGGAAGTTCGCGTGGTTGCGCGAATCCTGTCCGCCCGGCTGCGCGAGCACGACGTCGCCGTCGTGGGGCGCGCCGAAGCCGTCGATCTGCTGATAGAGGCCGGAGAGCGACAGGCCGAGCGGACCGACGCGGCCGGCCACCGTGCCGCCGCCGAGCGCCATGTCGTCGGTGCCGCCCTCGGACTGGAGCGCGACGCGCCAGCCCTCGGACGGCGGGCTCTTCGTCACGACGTTGATGACGCCGCCGGCGGCCGTCGTTCCGTAGCGCGCGCCCTGGGTCCCGCGCAGCACCTCGATGCGCTCCACGTTCTCGAGCGAGAAGTCGGCGAGGTCGCCGGCGCCGCCGACCTCGCCGCTGAAGCGCTGCCCGTCGACCAGGATCTCCGTGTACTCGACCGGCATCCCCTCGATCGAGACGGCGGCGTCCTGGCCCTGGATCCGCTGGGTCGTGCGGATGCCGGCGAGGTACTGCACGACGTCCGCCGCGTTGCGTGCGGGCAGCGCGTCGATCTCGTCCTTCGTGACCCACTGCGTCTCGATC
>Ga0335082_10008510_pt1 | contig 11149 bp, 7 predicted proteins | sample Lox_Sample_41_FD_206718 | JGI IMG/M metagenome (GOLD analysis project Ga0335082, IMG submission 206718) | Soil microbial communities from Loxahatchee National Wildlife Refuge, Florida, United States - Lox_Sample_4.1 | ecosystem: Environmental > Terrestrial > Soil > Wetlands | place: USA: Florida... | reverse complement strand
AACGGATGCAACCTCTTGTCGCCGTGGTGGACGATGACTTTTCGGTCCGCGAATCGCTCCAGAGTCTGATGCGTTCTGCCGGATTCAACGTGCAGGTGTTTGGTTCGGCCGAAGAATTCCTCAGTTCACCTTATCTAAGCCATGCCAACTGCCTGGTAGCGGATGTTCGCATGCCTGGAATAAGCGGACCCGAACTTCATCAATATTTGCTCGCCAAAGGGTATAAAGTGCCCGTTATTTTCATCACTGCGCATGCATCGGACCAGGAAACCCGAGAAAGGGCGTTATCCAACGGAGCGGTGGCCTATCTGATCAAGCCATTCGAGGAGGCCGAATTGCTTGATGCGGTTCACAAAGGTCTGAGGTCGAATTCAGGACAAGACAATTGAGTAAGGAGAGGTTTTATGACTCATACTGGCGGTCTTGTTTACGTGGTGGATGACGACGCATCGGTGCGAGAGGGATTAGCAAGTCTGGTTTCCTCGGCCGGACTGACGGCTAAAACCTTGGCTTCAGCGCAGGAATTCTTGGCGATTCCGCGACCAGATGCTCCGAGTTGTTTGATTCTTGACGTAAATTTGCCCGGACTAAGCGGAATTGAGTTGCAGCAGGAGCTTGTCCGAGGTGGTGTCCGGATCCCAGTCATCTTCCTGACCGGCCACGGCGACATCCCGATGACCGTACGAGCGCTCAAGGCAGGTGCCACGGATTTTCTAACCAAACCCGTTGATGATGAACTTCTATTGAACGCCATCCGGCAGTGCATCACCTCCCAGCAGATGTTTGATTCATTAATCGGAGTCGAAGATGAGTTCATCGATGAGAGCATTTACGTGGAGGAGGAAGTTCCGAGCCACAGCGGTTTTGAGCAAATCATCGGCAGGAGTGCCTTACTTCAGCGCGTTCTCAAAATGGTCGAAACCGTGGCGCCCGGTGACTCTACCGTCCTGCTGTTGGGTGAGACCGGGACCGGAAAGGAATTGATTGCCCGCGCTATCCATCAACACAGCCAGCGCGAAAACAGAGCTTTTGTAAAGCTGAACTGCGCGGCCATTCCCACTGGCCTGCTCGAAAGCGAGCTATTCGGCCATGAACGCGGTGCCTTTACGGGGGCGATCGCGCAGAAAATCGGGCGACTGGAACTGGCTGACCAGGGGACACTCTTCTTGGACGAAGTCGGCGACATTCCCTTCGAAATCCAGCCGAAGCTGCTGCGCGCCTTACAGGAGCGGGAGTTTGAGCGCTTGGGCAGCACCCAGACGCGCAAAGTGAACGTCCGCCTGATAGCAGCGACGAATCGCAATCTGGAAAAAATGGTGGCCGATCGCGAATTCCGGACCGATTTGTATTACAGGCTGAACGTATTCCCCATTCGAATACCACCCTTGCGAGAACGCAAAGAAGACATTCCTTTCTTGGTGAACCATTTTGCGCAAAAGTTCGCAAAGCACATGCATAAGAATATCGAGGCGATTCCTACCCAAGTAATGAAGGGACTTATTAGCTGGGAATGGCCTGGCAACATTCGGGAACTGGAAAACTTCATTGAACGCGCCGTGATTCTAACGCGCGGTAAGTTGCTCGAAGCCCCGCTGGAGGAATTGCGCAAGCTGGACGATGGTGAACCCGCGATCGCTTCTGTCCCTTACGATCAGGAAGAGATCAGCCGAATCGTTAAGGAGACTTTAAAAGCCCTCCACGACAGCAAGAATCTCGATGACGAGCATGCCAGGAGACAGCGTGAGGAGATCGTGCACGCGCTGATAGAAAGCAAGGGGCGCGTGGGCGGAGCCGAAGGAGCTGCCGTCCGCTTGGGCATCAATCGGACCAGCCTTCTCTACCGAATCAAGAAGTTCGGTATTCATCCCCGGCAATATACGCAGGTGGATTGAGCCTCTGAAAATACGCTTCTGAACAGGACCGACTCGCAACTGTCAGTCCTGACTTCGACAGTCTCGACTCTCCCGACTCCCACATTCCTACTTCGCACTGAAAATTCAGGTAGTTACGATTCACAAGTTTGGCATAGGCATTGCCCTGAAGGGAGGGAAGGTTCGACATTTGTTTTGGGAGCTGCGAGCGATGATGGCGATCAGCCTTGCACGACGGAACGAAGGAGATCAGCAGCACACTATCACTTGGGGTGCGACAGCTACGGAAGAGGCGCTTGTGGCTGCGGCCAAAGAGGGGAACGAATCAGCATTTGAAATACTTGTTAAACGCTACCGTCCCAGAATCTTCGCGCTTGCACTGCGCTACACGCGCGTGCCGGAAGACGCAGAAGACGTGGTACAAGAAGCCTTTAAAAAAGCGTTCCTTTCGCTGTGCAGATTCGAAGGGAAATCTGCCTTCTCCACCTGGTTGACGCGTATCGCCATCAATGAGGCACTCATGTTGCTCCGTCGAGGTCGCGCGCTGCGCGAGGTAGCCATCGATGAATCGAGCAACGAGGAAGATACAACACCAAGTCTGGAGATAACCGATCCATCTCCAAACCCCGAAGCCAGGTACTTGCAGAGAGAAGGGGCCCAAATTTTAGCGAGGGCCATGGGCCAGTTGACGCCAGGAGTGCGAACAGCAATCCAGCTGAGAGAACTCAGTGAACTGACTTCGCAAGAAACCGCTCGGCGAATGGGTCTCACGGTGAGTGCGATTAAGGCGCGGATATTCCATGGCAAAAGAAAGCTGCGGGTGGAAGTGACGCGCTGCCTGGATTCCGGGAACCGAGAGAATGGAAGATGCCTTTGCAATTCTGGAAGAACTAGTGGCGGCCTTATTCCCTGCTGAACTTTTGCTCAACAATCGACTGCAAATGAGGGTGTTTCCCTTTAACTGAGGGGTGCCTAACTCAAACAAAACACATGAAAATCGGTCTGTGCGAACAGGTCGGCGTGAATTAGCAAACGACCGTCATGGACGGGGAACATCAGATTCAGAAACCACCATTAATCAAAACGCTGGACGGGATTGGGGCCTGGAAACCACCTTAAGAACGCGGTAATTCGTGACTCTACTTGCTACTACTTTTGACCGATTTGGGGGTGCCGGATCCTCATTGGAATCTGGCGATTGGAGGAAATCATAAGGGCGCATTGAAAACAAGAGACATACCAGCGCTCACCAACCCCTCACCTCCCTCTCACCAACGGAGGCTTCAATCCCCCCCTCTCCGCCAAAGTTTTCCTAACCATTTCAAACTAAGCTGGTTAACGGGATTCGCAAGGTCACCTCATCTCATAACATTGAGAAGCGCGCAGATGAGGGTGGGGAACAGTTTGGGGAACAACTGTGCGGAATTCGTGCCGAAAAATAGCGGTTGTACCCGAGCAAGAAGGGCTTGGTCCGCTCAAGGAACGCGAAAACGATTTTGCTACAACGGTTTTTCAAACTGCCCTCGTTTCGCTGGCTAAACTGATTTGAGAACGAACGGTTCGAAAGACCGTTTTCCTCGGCAACAACAGCTCAAAATCCCTGCGCTATTTCAGAGGTTGCTTAACTCGTTGATTGGTGACGTTGTTTGAAACCGTTGTACAGCGAGAAGGACAGAGGGACTGTCTGCCAAGCAGGTGGTCGGGCGCCGTCAGCGAGTACCAGGTCGTGCGGATGAAACCGGCAACTAGTGCCGCAGTCTAGAATAGTCTGGGCATTTCCGCTTTCAAAGTCAGCGAGTGTTTCATTCGCGCGAGTTCTAACACGCTAGGTTTGGATCGTGTACAGCGGGTCAAAATCGGAACCGTCGCGCTTTCCAGCCATCCATCGCAAAAGATAAACCGCCCTCGGATCGGTCTTTCCTCCGGTGAACTCGTTCGGCAGGACTTCCAGGAAGAAATGAGATAGGAGATCCTTGTAGTAGTCGATGTCAGGCTCTACAACAATGCAGTCGACCGGGCCACCCGGGGCTGGGACGGTCCTTACGTTATTCTGATGAAACGTAAGCTGTAGGTTCGCCACATCGAATTGCGTCTGCTTGTAGCTTAAGGTCGCGCCCGGATGCCAGGTACCGGGATTCTTTTCTTCGGAGAATGCCCCCATCCTGGCGGCCTGGACGATGTCGTCGATCAAGTTCTTATCAACGTACGCGAAGAAGCGGTCTTGTCCCATCGGGAATAATGGATCGTCCCAAATCGGTTGCCAGTAGTAGCCGAGCGGAGTCTTTTTGCTGGGCAGGATGATCTGCGACATCGCCGTCAGTAGATTCAAAACGGATCCAAGCGCGAGCCCTTCTCGTTCCTCGATCAGGTTCGAATAGCGCGCGGGTGCATCGGCGATTCCCGTTGAGAGAATTTCCGCGAAGCGAGGTCGTGAACCGCGCAGCGCATCCCAAGTAGCATGGGAGAAGTTGAGGCGCCCGTCTTTCGGAATGAGCATCAAGTCCACAGTAACGGGCGTGACTGAGGAGATGGGGATGGGCATCCATCCGGCATCCTCATAGTGCTTGGAGTTCACAATCACAGTGTAGTGATCGAAGAAATTGCCGAAGTAAGGCAATCCCTTCACCAGGGCAGCCGAACCTGACGCCTCGACATTCGTAATACGCCACTCACTGGGCGCACGTCCATCATGAATCGTGGCCGACCATTTCACTGCATCCGGCAGCGGCTGGCGCGTGCCATCGACGAGGTTGATCAGAATGCTTCCCGTTTGCGACCCACCCATGGCTTCAACTCCTCCCGCGAAACAATCTGAAGTTCTGCTCTAGCCGGATTCTTTTCCTCCGAGCCAGTACCAGGTCAAAGCCGAGAGGCTCGCGACGATGATGAGAAAGAAGGCTATTTCGAGAAGATGCGTGAGCGGAGACTTGGCGACAGGTTGTGCCATAAATTGCGTGAGAAGTATGGCTGCCGCCAATCCTCCCCATGACCAGAGGATGATCAATTTCCCGTAATGCCATCTGCGCACCATGGAGCGTCCTCCGGTTATTGCTTTTGGCAGGAATGGAGCTCAGCGCTGAACACGCCGGTTGCAATCTTGAGGCTCCAAGCGCAGCTGAAGTTGCCAATGACCTGTTGTGCCGCGGACAAGAGACGGATCCACAAACGTCCCGAGACGTCGGTAACCTGCGCTGGATCTACTTTGCCTGTAAGCAATAGTTGATCCGAAAGCTTAGCCAGGAGACCGGAGATATCCGTCGGACTCATTAGACCGAGCTGAAACACCGCGAAGTCCTTTGGCAGATCGGATTCATCCGGGTAGCTCGCCATGATGACAATCTGCGGACTTTCGCTGGGTTTGAGCTGTAGTGCTTTGCAAAAGCGTGTGCTTCGCTCGACGTCAACGTTCGCGGCGAGATTTGAATCGTAAGCGCTCTTCGAGGCCTTCCAGAACCAAACGGCAAGATGGTCATTGCCAATGGTTCTTCCGAAGTTCTGGAATTGCTGATAGAGGGAAAACAGATCCTTGCTTTTGTCCGTCGACAACCAAGCCGGGTTGCAGACCAAAAAGAGAGACCATGTCTTGTAGTCTTGTTTGGGAATCTCGCCTGTCGTAAGGACCATGGCAGCGTCTTGGGCGGAGGTAGCGGGTGCCACAAAGTTATCGGCGGATGCCGAGACCACGAGAGCGCACAGCGGCCGGAGGCAGCGCCCAAGAAATCTCCGCGTCGCTCGAAGGAAAGATGGGTTGGGTCGCATGGCTGGTCCTCCATTCATAAAGGCATGGGTTCTGAAAAGGATTCCGTTCGTCAGTTCCTTTGCGTGGTACCGTCCCGCGCGAATGACGACCTCAGTTTAATACGTAGTCCACGTAGTTGGCAGAAACCGTAACGTGGGTTGCGGCGCTCTGCGCTTGTCTCCATTTCGTCCACTCCGCAGGAGTGGCCATCCCTGTGAATTCCTTCTCGACAGATTTGTTCTGAGCGTTTTGGGCATCGTCCGCCCAGCCGACGTCAGAACGCATCACACGCCCCTGGCACTTTTCAAGGAGTCGGCGATACAGCGCTGCGACCGGCATCTTCCAGGAGCCCGGTGGATTGCGCTTGAGGGCGACAGCCCGGTCGACGGGAATGAATGCGACTAAATCTTGGTCCTGTTGCATGAGTTCCAGGCCCTTGGCCTTCGCCGTGGCATTGTGGCTCGAATGATGTCCCACCTTGTAAAAGACTGTTCGATTGAGGAGGTCCGTCGCTGTGACGGAAACGTCCTGGCCGGCCGCATCCTTTGTCGTCCATTTGATATTCGGATTATGCCAAGAGAGCCAGTTGCCTTCTTGAGCGTCGGCAGGGAAGAGCAGGACCTTTCCGTCGGATATGCGTTCAATGGCGAGCGCCAGGCTGGTGTTGTTGGTCGCGCTGTCGAGCTGAAGCGCCATGTCCGAGGCCCCGTGAAGCCAATCGTCGTCGACACGGCGCCACGCCTCGGATGAGGAGGCGTAAGCAGGATAAAACATGTCGCGCATCTTCGCGTCATCGAGCGAGTAGCGAAACCTCGAATCGAAGGGGAGCTGGGATTCAAATCCCGAGGATTCGTCCGAGAGGGAAGAGTCGCCGAGATATTCGCCGAGGTTCCTGTCCGAAATGCGGAACTGGGCGGCGGCTGCAAGAGCGCGGGCGATTCCATAGAGTTCAGAACTCCCATGCTCGCCTGTGTCGTTCAGCGCGTCGAGATTTCTCGGCGGCCCGAGAACGTAGAACCGAAACCCTGGCAGCCAGTTCGGCTCCAGAGGTCCATCCCCCGGATTGTGAAACTCCGCCTGCACCGTGAGCCCGAGGCGTACCGTATTCATCGCATCGTTCAGGTTTTCACTGAACTTCGCAGCGCCGAGGTTCGCTTCGTCGCCGAAAAAGCCGAGTAAGTCGCGGACAGCGAGCCCTATTCCTTGCGACTCCGGCGTCGCAGATGGGGCGGTCAGAGCTTGACCAGCGGCCATGAGCGCCGTTCCGAGATCCTTCTTGTTCTTTGCTACCTGTTGCGCCAGCGTGTCTTTCGGATTTTCCGTCCACGCCATCCAGATGTGATCGAAGGTGATCTTCTTGAATTCGGTCTCGAGCTCGAAAAACGCCCGGACGTGGTCCCAGTGTTCGTGCGTGGCGATCAGGAGGTGGATATGGTCGTGGGTCGTCGAACGAATGTCAGCCACAACATCCGCGAGTTTGACGCCGGTCGTTGTGGATCCCAACGTGCCGCAGTCGATGAGCATATGTTTCTCGGCCCCGCCGAGATCGAAGGTGACCAGAAAGCAGTCGCCGAGGCCCTGGCGGTACATTCGCACGCGAACTTTCACGTTGGCCCCTCCTCTCCGGGCACGGCCGCCCGGCTGGCTTCGCGGTGTCGCATCTTTCGTGGCAGTGTTCTCTGTCGGCCGACCGCCTTTGGTACCGCGCTTGCGGGGTTTGGGCCGTATTTTCTTCTTCGGTCTGGCCACAGGCCACTCCGTCACATTCCTCGATGCAGGGCTGCAAAGGGCTCATTCGCGGCACCGAAGTAAGTGGCCCGCGCGGAATTCGACTGCAGTTCGGCAAATTGCCGTTGCCGGTCAAGACGAGTTTGGCTCGAGAGATTCTTGCGAATGCAATACCGGATGTTGCAACGCAGGAGGTCGGCCACGATAGAGCTGCCTCCTTCAAAAGCGAGCGTTCCCGCGGCGGGATTGCTCGGGTCGACGGATTCAGTCTTTTCCTGCAACAGGCCGACAATAATCTGTGGGTCGACGTCGCCATCCGGACTGCTGCGAAGGGCGAAGCGTGCGGTGTGCACTTCGAAGGGACGTTGCGGATCCATTCCCAGGAAATGGGCGTCGGACGTGCCCTCGGGAGCAGTAGTGAAGTGCTCTTTCAGCCATCCATGAAGGTCGCGGCGCATGGCACGCTCGAGCTGGAAGAGACGCTCGCGCGAGTGGATCACGTCCTGGCCCTTGGGGGCGTACAAATACTGTTGCGCGTAACCTCGCAACCTCTCGAGACCGCTCTCGAGTTTGTTGGACGGGCGAAGTGCGTCGTTGTCAGGACTGCGCCAGAGGAGGCTCTCGATACTCAGAGTCCGCAGGTCGCGGGGATAGATTCCCCGCCTGCGAAAGGCTTCAATGAAGGAGACACGGTAGTTCAGATCGTCGTCGGGAACGAGGTCGGAATCGGCGGTAATCACGGCGCGCAAGTATTCGCCGAAGGTGATATCAACAAGGGGGCAGTAGTCGAGCGCCCGGATGCACATGGTGAGGACGTGTTGGGCGGACTTTGCAGCCTCGGCGGAGAGACGGGCGACCAGATCCGGATGAATGGCGCCTGGTTGCAGAATGCCGCTGCCTCCCGAGGCGAGGCGCAGCAAATCGGAAGTCCGGCGCTCGTAGATCGAGAGGAAGGCGTCGAACACGGCCGCGACAAGGATACTCCCGCGGTCATGGGGTTCGGTGGTGTTTGCATACTCCGCAGGGTCGGGCTTCCGCGGCTCCCACGCGCCGGTCGCTTGATTTTGTGACCCAATGGCGTCACGCAAAGCCCGGCGCATGCCGGTCGCAAATCCAAACTGAACGGCGAGCTGACCGAGCAGATTCTGCTGAGAACGGATGTCCCCGCGCGTATTCGCAATTTGATAGTGGAGAACTCCCGGAATGGTGAAGTGCTGGAAGAGAGCGACAATGTCGGCGAAGCCCTCGTGGAAGGCGAGCACGTCGGGATTTGTCGCGTTCAGGAAACGCCGATGCATTCCGTCGAGCAGAGCATGGGTGGTTTCATGGGCGACAACATCTTGCGAGAGGCACGTGAAGACCATCCCCATGGTGGTGTTACTCGCCGGATCATCCTGACCGTTGAAATACCCGAAGAGCAACGCGATCTTGCCCGGCGAGTAGTAGGCGTTCGCTTCGCGAAGGGCATGCGGATAGATGCGTAGACGTGGCACAAACACGGAATCGTTCTTTGGGTTCGTAGCATCGGGGGGAGGCCCGGGGCGCCATAAGGTGCGACGGCCGAGCGCCCGCTCGAAGTTCCGGATGGTCAGAGTCGAAACAGCGTAGACCATCTGCTGATGGAACTGCGGTGTTCCTTCGCTTGGCGGAAGTCCGCCTTGTGCCAGGAGGATTGGGTCGTCTAGATCGACTGGCTCATAGAAGCAGCCGCTTGCCGGATCGACGTCGATCACTTCCACATATTCGCCCGTCGGACCGGGTTCGAGTTTTTCCCATGGGACATGGAACTGCACTTCACTGATGGGAACTGTCGAGAGACTCGTGGCGAGGCTCGGATCGATGGAAAAACCACGCAGGGAGCGGAACGCCGGAACCGGGGGAGAGAACGGTGATGGCGGGACAGGTGCGGGCTTGTGCAAGGCCGTTTCCGTCTTGCGGGTCTTTGCTCTCGGCGGAGGGGGAGCGCTCGGAAAAAGAGAACGCCGTACCTGCTCGGCCCGCCCCTTAAGCTGTTTGGACGCGTCAGGGTGATTGAGAAGTCCCTCGAGAAATTTTCCTATCTGCGTCTGCGAGATCGCTTCGGCGGGAAGATCGGGATCCACGAGGGCGTCTTCGAGGGGATTCGGGCTGTCCTGACGGGTCCATCGCTGTGCGAGTTGCGTTGCTTCGAGAGCGAACATCGCGTCGACCTGTGGTGCCGCCGCAATGCCTACGCCAGTCAGAACTCTGAGGAAAGGAAACGTAGCGGTGTCCTCGGTGGTCTTTTGGAGAGAGGTTGATGACGCCGGGGGCTGAGCCATGGCGCGAGACGCTTGGAGTACGCCGTTGCCGAGCTTTTCGACGCTTCCTCCGTCAGCGGATTTGTCGGCCGAGGAAAAAAGCGCCCTTCGCACAGCCTCGACGCGCATCCAGGGTTCCGGATATTGCGTCTGATCAAGAAGAGTGGAGGCATACTTCTGGAGATAAAGGGCTGCGGCCGCTGCAATCTGAGGCGTGGCCGTCGAGGTTCCCTCACTGTCCATGTTTACGAGGTCTTCGCAACCCAGCTTGGCCCAGCAGGTGTTCGGCGTATACGCGGAAAGGGCTGTGGCCATCTTGCTATGCGGTCCCCAGTTTCCCTGCATAGTGTGGAACGGCAGGTCGCAATAAGGAGCTCGATTGGCCATAATACCGCACGCGGCCAGCACTCTACGGAATCGCGCAGGATACACAATAAAGTGCGTGGGGAAGCCGAAGAAACCGGCTGAGAAATTGTTGCCCGCGGCGGTAACCATGACAATTCCTGCTTCATAAGCCAGGTTCACGGCATCGGCCCAAGCGGCAGATGCCAGCCCACCCATGCTCATGGAGAGGACGTGCACAGCGGTGGTCTTGTCGGCGCACAGTTTCGCGGCACGATGAATGCCGCTGGCGACGCTGCTGGTACGAATCTGCACGACCGAGGTGCCGACGCGGATGGGAACGATCTCGGCGTCAGGCGCCCCGCCGATGAAATCGTTGAACTGGTAACCACCCGAGGCAACGTACCGGTTTCCTGCAAGAAGGGCGAGGGTGGCTGTGCCGTGTCCCGGGTTGTTGAGAAGTCCGGTGGCAGCAGGGTCATGGGCATCGTCGGCGGCCTGGTCGTCCACGAAATTGCTCTGCAGATCGAGTCGCACGTGAGGAGGAAAGGTCTTGTGTCGACGGTCGTATCCAGTGTCAAGGTGGGCGATACGGACTTGGGCATTAGTTCCGGAAAAAGCGACGGCAGCCCGAGCGGCTCGCAGTTGCGAGAAGTCATCATCAAGGTGCCAGGCAAACCTCCCTTGCACAGATGGCAGGGAGCGCATCTGATCTGCGAACGCGCACACGTTGGGGGCAGCGTCTGGCGCTAGGTGTGATCCTGCTTGCGGAGAACTCTGAGAGTCCCAAGACTGCAGGAAATCCGGTTCAATATAGACCGGGCCGGCGGCCGACAATGCGGTGTTTTCCTGCAGCGCGGAATGGGCTAGATCCCAGGCATGCTCCCCGTCGAGATTTTGTTTGGGATGCGCGACGTGCCATTCCCAGCCGGGCGAACCCGCGAGCCCAGGTCCGAGGAGGGGGGACGCGGGCACGCTAAAGAGAGGTTGTAGTTCGAAGCGAACTCCCGCGCTTACTAAGAGTCTCCTGCCGTCGAGACCGGGTAACGATCCCGCTGTACCGACGGGCAGCCGGACAAGGAGGGCCGAGGAGAGTGGGGGAGTCAACGTGGGCCTCCGCAATTGCAAGGGACACTATCGGATAGGTGTGTCGATGGCAAGTGATTTTTTCATGAATGGCGAAGCATGAA
>Ga0335082_10008508_pt1 | contig 11151 bp, 8 predicted proteins | sample Lox_Sample_41_FD_206718 | JGI IMG/M metagenome (GOLD analysis project Ga0335082, IMG submission 206718) | Soil microbial communities from Loxahatchee National Wildlife Refuge, Florida, United States - Lox_Sample_4.1 | ecosystem: Environmental > Terrestrial > Soil > Wetlands | place: USA: Florida... | reverse complement strand
ACGATCGACCACGGGTCCCCGTGCACGACCGCGTACGGGCCGATCGGCCGCTCGCCGCGCACTGACGTGTCGACGGGCAGGCGAAGCGTGAGGTCATCACGGGCTCCAGAACCGGTCAGCGGCGATGTCGCCACCGGCGCGGTCGGCGATCCCTCGACGATCCGGAGCCAGCGCCGGCGCCGGGGGAGGTGCAGTCTCATCCGGGCGGTTACCTCCTGCCCGCGCACGACTCGCAGCGCCGCCTGGTCCACGGCCACCTCCACCCGCGGTGCGGGTCCTGCGACCAGAAGGACGAGCACGACGAGCGCGACCCCGGCGGCGCCCAGGGCGGTGAGCTCCGGCCAGCCTGCGAACCAGCCCCACACCGCCAGACCGGCTCCACCGACGAGCAGGCCTGCGGCGCGGAGCGTCACCGGTGCCAGTCGGTCGGCGGCGCGGACACGGAGGCGACCGCCTCCGCGACCGCATCGGTCACGGTCCCACCCGACGCTTCGAACGACGGCGACATCAGGATGCGGTGGGCGAGCACCGGCTCGGCGAGAGCCTGGACGTCGCCGGGAACGACGTAGGGGCGTCCGCGGAGCGCCGCGTAGACGCGACTCGTCCGCAACAGTCCCAACGCGCCGCGCGGGCTTGCGCCCAGCCGGAGCTGCGGCATCTGCCGCGTGTGACCGGCGAGCCGGACCATGTAGTCGAAGACCGCGGGCGCGACGTGGGTGCTTCGGGCGGCGTGGACGAGACGCTCGATCTCGTCGGGATCGCTCACCTGCTGCACGTCACCGACCCCGGCGCCGGAATGCTCGCCGACCAGCACCCGCACCTCCGCCTCGTGATCCGGGTAACCGACTCGCGTCTTCACCAGGAAGCGGTCCAGCTGCGCCTCGGGCAGCGGGTACGTGCCGTCCATCTCGATCGGGTTCTGCGTCGCCATCACGAGGAACGGCCGCGGCACGCGGTAAGGGCGGCCGTCGACCGTGACCTGCCGCTCCTCCATCACCTCGAGCAGCGCCGACTGTGTGCGCGGCGAGGCCCGGTTCACCTCGTCGGCGAGCACGACGTTGGCGAACACGGGGCCCGGGTGGAAGACGAACGTGCTCGCGTCCTGATGGAAGACCGAGACGCCGGTGACGTCGCCCGGCAGCAGATCGGGTGTGAACTGAATCCGCTGCCACGGCGTCCCGAGTGCGCCGGCGAGGCTGCGCGCGAGCGACGTCTTCCCCACGCCCGGGACGTCCTCCAGCAGCAAGTGGCCCTCGGCGAGCAGGCAGACGAGGGCCAAGTCGACCAGCTCGGCCTTGCCCTGGATGAAGCCGTTGACTGCGGCGGCGATCCGCCCGGCGGCCTCCTGGAACTCGGTTGCGCCGCGCTGGGTGAGCGGCGGTGCGCTTGCCTTGAGCGCCTCGAGGTGCGCGATGCCCTCGCTCATCCCGCCACACTTTCGGCCGGCACGGGAGCCGTCGAGAGCTCCGCCTGCTCGCCGACTCCGACCGCGTCGCGGACCGCCTCGAGGTAGGCCCGGCCGAACCGTGCGTCCGGCTCGAGATGTGCGCCCTCGGCCCACTCGTTCCAGGCGTTCACGAACAGCAGCGGCGTCCCGTCCCCCGCGAGCGCAGCTGCGCCGGCACGCGCGAGCCACCGCCGAAACGAGAGCGGGTTCGCACCGTGGAAGACATAGGACGCGTCACGACGCCTCGGCGTGTTGTCCCAGCCGGGCATCACTCCGGGATGGATGCGGAGCCCGTGAGGCCCGGTCGTCGCGAGGTCTGTGCCGTTGACGGCCGCATCGTAGGAATAGACGTCGCCCGAGTGGCGCGGGGAGATTCCGGGGGCGAGATTCTTGACGGACTGAAGCTCGATCCCAGCGAGCGGCGGGAACTGCACGAGGCCGTCGATCGCTTCCTCGACGCCGCGCGGCAAGCCCTCGAAGTGGCGGGAGTGGTTGACCGCGAGGATGTGCAGATCACCGAGGCCGTCGGCGCGCGCACGCTCCTTCCAGCGTTCGATCGCTGCAGAGGCGTTCTTGATGTGCCCGATGCGGTAGAGGACGAGCAGCGGCCGACCGTCGACGGTCACGTACCGCGGATCGTTGAGCGCCGGGAGAATGTCGTCGTAGAACCGGTCGGCCCAGCCGTCGCTGTAGCTCTGAGCGATCAGAACATCCGAGTCGAGGCCGTCCCAGCGCCGCGTCCAGTTCTCGTTCGCCCAGCACAGCGCGAACGGGAACTCGATCGACGGGTCGTCGAGCAGGTTGCGCAGCGGCGCGTCGAGGAGCTTCCGCCCATCGAACCAGTAGTGGTGCATGACGAAGCCGTCGACTCCATGCTCGGCGGCCAGACTCGCCTGGCCGCGCATCACATCCGGATCCGACAGGTCGTAGCGGCCGAGCTCCCCCGGCTCGACCGGCTGCGCGTGCCCGTCGTAGAGAGGGCGGGCGCGGTCGACGTTCTCCCAGTCGGTGAACCCGGTCCCCCACCAGACGTCGTTCTCGGGGATCTGATGGAACTGCGGCAGGTAGAAGGCGAGTACCTGCGGCCGCCGACTTGGCTTCCGGCGTGCGCGGTGCAGCCGCGAGGAGACGTCCGCCGTCTCGACGACGTCGAGACCCGACGCGTCCGTTGCAACGCCCACGAAGCGCTCGAGTGCGTGCGCGGTGGATCCGTCGACGTGACCCGCCTCCGGCTCGAAATGCTCAGGTCCGAGCCGAAGATCTGCCAGCCGGCGGAGGACCCACGGCCGTGCCCAGAACATCGAGCCGGGCGCGTAGCGGAGCATGTCCGGGTCGAAGGCGAACGGGATTCGTGCTGCGAGCGCCTCGACGAGCGCTTGGTTCGAGCCCCACGTCTCTGCGCCACCGAGGTGCCCGGTCGGGACGACGAGCCCCACCGAGCCGTCGCGACGAAGCAGTTCGACGATTCGGCGAATGCCCTCCGGGGAGGGCATCAGCCCGTCGAGCAGTGCGACGCGCCAGGCGTCACCGTCCTGCCTGTGCGGGCTGCGCTTCGTGTGCACCTTGAGGATCGCGTCATAGCCGTCGAACACCCCGGCGCCGGCCAGCTGGACGAGCGAGCCGAGGTCACGACCGGAATTCTCGACGCGGTGGATCATCGCGCGCGGAAGCCGCTCCCTGATCTCGGGCTCGAGTAAGTCGGCGCGCCCATCGACCAGCGAGACCACGAGGTCGTACGGCTCGGGAATCCGAACGAGCCGGTCTTCGATGTCGAACCAGACCTCGGCGTGGTACACGTGCGCCACGACGAGCACGCGGGCGTCAGAGGGCGAGCCTTCGAGCCTCGGCTGCCGACGATCCGCCGTGAGCTCCGGATGCGCCAGCAGCGGGCTCGCGGCGGTGACGAGTCCACCGGGTGCCGGCACTGCGGGCGGAAACAGTCCGGCTGTGGAGGACTCGGCGACGGGGCGACGCACGACCCGCTCGGGCGCCCGGCGGATCCTCCGGCGGACCATCCGGCCGTGCGCCGACACGGTCCGCAGCGGCGCGGTGACCCGCCACGACCACGAGTTCAGGAGCCCTGCCATCTGCCGCCGGTACTCGTCTCTCGTCGCCTCCAGATGGGCGACGCGGACCAGCAGCGCTTCGTTCTCCTCGCGCAGCGATTCGAGGACGTCGTCCACGTCTGCCCCCACCGCCGAGACTCTATCCGGGAAGCCGCTTGTCTTCTGGGCGCGAGCGGCCGAGGCCGCTCAGCGGCAGGGGATGACGCCGCCGCAGCCGAACGGGTAGATCGCCCGGCTCGGCGGAACGGTGAGCGAGAACGGGATCGACAGCTCGTTGGAGGAGGCGAGCCGCGCTCGAAAATCGGTCGTGCCCTGCGGCGGGGCCGGGAGCGAGGAGGAGAAGATGCCGTTGCTGTCGGCCTGGAGGCCGATCGCCCGGACCCAACTGTTCCCGGTCTGTCGCTCCACGATCACCGCACCTGGCTTGCCCAGGGGCGTGCGGCCCCAGATCGAGACCCGGCCCTTGCCGGCGAAGGCGACGAAGGGGAACCGGAACGCCTCGAGTGAGTACTTCGGCTGGCCGCTCGTGGTGAAGAACCCCGATTGGTAGGGGCTCAGCCGAAGGGGATCGTCCTGGAGCCGGAACCAGATGACGGCGCTGACCCCGGCCTGCCACATGCGGAACAGTGCTTCCGACACCCACCGCGCGTGCAGCTTCATCGGCACGCCCTTCGGGTCGGGCGGGTTCGTGTCCCAGCTGAACTCCGTCACGAAGAACTGGGGCTGGCCGGCCGAGACGATCGTTCCTTGGCGCTTCGCCGCCATGAGCAGCGCGTGCATCGCGGGCAGGTCGCCGATCGACGCATTCCCCGGGATCTTGGCCTTCCACGTCGGCCCGCCGTTCGTGTACGGGTTGTGGGCCCAGATGTCGAACTGGGTGCGCGCGGAGCAGGTCTTCCGATATGGCGCCTGCATCGAGACGCACAGCAGGTCGGCCATGAACCTCATGGGTGCGACGACCTGGATGTCCTTCGAGTCGTGCTCGAACGGCCCCAGAGTCCCGGCGATGACGTAGTTCCCCGATGCGACGGCGTGCACGGCGCCGGCGAAGGCATTGACCATTTTGCGGTAGTGGCCGGGTGAGACGGGGCGGCCGTTGACTCGCTGTGGGGAGAGGTCGCTCCCTGCATTGGGCTCGTTCCACGCCTCCCAGTACCGGACCCGCGGCAGCGGCTCCGCCTGGCCGGCGGGAGTGAACGTGCCGCTGTAGCGCAGCGCGGCCGCGTGGGCGAACTGCGCCAGCATGGCAGGCGAGGGCCACGTCCCCGGCAGGCCGACCGCCGGACCTCTCGCCCACTTGGGCGAGCCGGCGATGTCGATGATCGGCTCGAGCCCGCCGCCGACAGCGTCGACGACCTGACTGTCCACGGCGCTCCAGTTGTAGGCCGGATCGTTCGGACTCTCGGGGTTCGCCGGCGCTGCAGCCGCGGCGGCGCTCCAGAAGAGCACGATGCGCGTCATCGTTGCGCCGGCCTTTTGGGCGCGGACGACGGATATGGCCGCGTTCGGGCCGCCGAACGCAGTCGGATCGAGAAAGCCGGTCCTCAGCGGGCCGCCGGCCGTCGCGATCGAGACGACCGAGAGGGCGAGGGTGACGGCGGAGCCGATGACCGCGGCAAGACGCACGGGCGGCAGTGTAGAGATCGCTGCGGGCGTTCCGGCCAGAGCCCGGAGGGGTCGCTAGCGACGCCGGGCTGTTGCGGCCATGCCGGTTGCGGTGATCGCGATCAGCAGGGCCGCGACGACCAGGAGCTCGCCGGAACCGGCCGTCGAGGCCGCCGCGGCGAGAGGGCCGGGAGTGCCGGTCGAGAGGGCCGGCTGCTGCGGGACGGCGTGAGCCGTGCGAGCCCTCCCTTGTCCCCGAAGCCGCGGCTTCGGCGTGTGGGTCGGCCTTGCGGCCGGCCCGGCCTTGGGGCGGGCGACGGGACGAACGCCGAACCGCGGGTCCTGGGCGATGGCGAGTAGCGCGGGCGCATCGGCGCCGGCAGTCCTCTCGACTTTGGCGCGCACCGAAGGCGGGAGTGCGCTCGCCTTCCCCGCCGACACGCCTACCGGCGCGGGTCCCGTCGCGGAGGGTACGGCCTCGATGTACTGGGCGATCGCGGCGTCAGACGGAACGGTCGGCGGTGGGCCGGCCGCGGCAGCGGGTGATGTCACCACGAACGCGACGCCTGCCGACAAGGACGCAGCGAGGATCGACCGCATCGACATCGACGCGATTACGCTAGCAAGTCGTGGACGCGGCGCGCGCGGGTCGGCCGAGGCGAGCCGGCCTCCTCTCCGAAGTGGCGCTCACGCTCCTCGTGGGCAGCGTGTTCTTCGTTCTCGCGTACGAGAACGGGAGCTACAACACGACGACCTGGGCGGCAGCCGCGGTGCTCGTGTGGTGGACGCTCGGGCTCGTCGCGGTCGGCGTCATCCCCGGACGTCGACCGCCGCGCACCGCGTTGGTGATCGGAACGCTGCTGTCGCTCCTCGCCGTATGGGCGCTCGTCTCGACGCAGTGGGCGGCCGACGCGGACGCCGCCTATCTGCAAGCCGCCGAAGTGGCGCTCTACGCCGGGGCCTTCTTCCTCGTCGCGTCCACGATCACACGAAAGACCGCGCCGCACGTCCTCGACGGGATCGCGGTCGCGATCGTGGCGATCGCGCTCGTCGCGCTCGGCGGGCGACTCTTCAGCGGTCTCGCGGCGACGAGAGCGGCGGGACGCACGCTGCCCGCCGTCGTCGATCGCCTGAGCTGGCCGGTCGGCTACTGGAACGGACTCGCGATGCTCGTGGCGCTCGCGCTCCCGCTCCTGCTTCGGATTGCGGCCGGCACCGGCTCGCGGCTTGCGTCCGCGACAGCGGTGGCGGCGATCCCGCCGATTGTCGCCGACATCTACCTCGCTTCGTCGCGCGGCGGCGCGGGCGTGGGCTTCGTTGCGGTCGCGACGTTTCTCTGCCTGTACCGCGACCGCCTGCGCACCGCGGCTGCAGCGGCCGTCGGCGTCGCCGGCGGGATCGCGGCGGTGCTGGCGCTCGAGACGCGGCCCGTGCTCGTCGACGGGCCGTTCGGCTCGCATGCCGCGAGCGTGGCGGGTCGGGAAGTCGCTCCGCTCCTCGTGTTGGTCGTCGCGGCCACCGGCATCGCCTGGTTTGCGCTCGAGCCTGCAACGCGCCGGATTCCGGCGCTCCCGCGACGAGTCGCCGTCGGACTTGCCGGCGCCGTTGTCGTGGCGGTGGTCGCGGTCGCCGCGGTGTCGCATCCGGCCGCGCGGCTGCATGCCTTCTCGAAGCCGCCGATCGCGCCCGACGCGCCCCGTTTCGTCCGCGCCCATCTCTTGAGCGGCAGCGGCAGCGGGCGCTGGCAGTTCTGGACCGCCGCCGTCGACGAGTGGCGGTCAGCGCCGGTCGTCGGCTCGGGTGCAGGCTCGTTCGCCGCCTGGTGGGCCGAGCACGGGTCCTTGACGATGTTCGTTCGGAATGCGCACTCGCTCTACTTCGAGAGCCTCGGCGAGCTCGGAGCCGTCGGTTTGCTCCTCGCTGCCGCGGTCTGGGTTGGAGGCTGCGTGATCGGCGTTCGCACGTGCCTCCGTGCGGACAGCGAACTGCGTGGCCCGCTTGCGGCGGCCACGGCGGTCGCGGTCGCCTTCGCGGTCGGTGCCGGCGTGGACTGGCTCTGGCAGCTTCCCGCCGTCTCCCTCGTCGGCGTCTCGGCTCTTCCGCTCGCACTCGGCCCACCTGCCCCGGGGCCGGTGCCGCACCGCCGTTCGAGTACGCGAGCGGCGCTGGCGGGGCTCGCCCTCGTCGTGGTGGTGCTCGAGCTGATCCCGCTTCTCGCCGGTCATGCGCTTGCGCAGAGCCGGCGCGCCGCCGCGAACGATCTAGCGTCGGCAGCGCGTGACGCCGCGCTCCGCGCCCACGCTCTCGAGCCGTGGGCAATCGCTCCGCTCGAGCAGCTCGCGTTGCTCGCCGAGTCGCGCGGCGATCTCGCAGAGGCGCAGCGGTGGATCGATGCGGCGCGCCGGGCGGACGCCGCCGACTGGCAGGTGCGGCTGCTCGCGGCCCGGATCGAGACGCGGCGGGGCGCGGTGCAGGCAGCGCGGGCGGATCTCCGAGCGGCGCGCCGTCTCAATCCGCGTTCCCCGCTGTTCGGAGGACGTTGACCTTCACGGTTCACCGTGCGGCCCCCATCTCGTATTGTCTGCGGCGGCACTCGCTCATGACCTGGACGAGGGGGGTGGCTGACACCCGGTGGGAACTTCCGTCGCAGACGGGACTCAGGCGCTAGCCGCCACGAGGGAGTCGACCCGTCGGGGGCGACGCCGGTTCTGGCGCGACTCGCGGCGCAGGCGGGTGCTTGCGCTCGCCGACGCGATGGCAGTGATCGTTTCAGGAGTGGTTGTTTGGGCTTCCGGCGCGCCGCCCGAGGACGCCGCAGTCATCGTGCTGTTCATCCCCGGCTGGCTGATCGTCGCAAAGGTGCTGGGCCTGTACGACCGCGACCACCGTTCGATCCGCTGGTTGACGATCGACGAGCTCGGCCGGATCGTGGGCCTTGCGCTCGCCGGCACGGCCTTGCTTGCAACGGTACTGCTCGTCCTCAACGTGAAGGAGCTGACTGCCTCCGCGGAGCTCCGGCTCTGGGTCGTAGTCGCCGTGAGTGTCTTCGCATTCCGCGTCGCCACACGCGCGGTCTGGCGCGGGATGACCCCGCCCGAGCGCGCGCTGATTCTCGGGGAGGGCCCGCTCGCTGACGCGACGCGGCGGAAGCTCGAGCTGTTCCCGGACATCCACGTCGACGTGGTCGCCGCGCGCGAGAGCTGGTCGCCCGACGACCTCCGCGTCCACGACGAACTCCTCGACGAAGTCGACCGCATCATCGTCGCGTCGCCGACACTCGACGAGCGTCTGCTCGCGGAGGTGATCGCCGTCACCCGTGCGCGCCAGGTGAAGCTCAGCGTCGTGCCGCCCGTTCGCGGGATGCTCGGCACTGCCGTCCAGCTCTCGCATGTCGCGGACTTGCCGTTCATCGAGTACCACACCTGGGACACGAGCCGGACGACGCTGGTCGGCAAACGCATCCTCGACGTGACCGTGTCGTGCGTCGGGCTCGTCCTGCTGTCGCCCCTCTTCCTTGCGATCGCCGTCGCGATCCGCCTCTCGGGCCCTGGCCCGGTGCTCTTCGTGCAGCAGCGGGCTGGACGCGGCGGCAGACCGTTTCGGATGCTCAAGTTTCGGACGATGGAGGACGGCGCCGACAATCGGCTCGGTGAGTTCGTCGACATCGGCGAGCTCGAGGAGCCTGCTTTCAAGCTCCGCGACGACCCTCGCGTATCCACGATCGGACGCCTTCTGCGCAGAACGAGCCTCGACGAGCTGCCGCAGCTCGTCAACGTCGTCCGCGGCGAGATGAGCCTCGTCGGACCGCGCCCGGAGCAGGTCGAGATCGTCGAGCAGTACACGCCGGAGCAGCGCTTTCGCCTGTCCGTCAAGCCGGGATTGACCGGGCCGATGCAGGTCTACGGTCGCGGCGCGCTTCGGTTCGACGAGCGTCTGGCGGTCGAGCGCGACTACATCGAGAACGTCTCGGTCGGTCGCGACCTGCACATTCTCGCCCTCACGATCGTGCCCGTTCTGCGGCGGCGGGGGGCGTACTGATGGCCGCGAGCGCGGTGTGTGTTGCGTGCCGCGGCACTGTGATGGAGCCCTGGCAATCGGTTCGCCGGGCCGACAGGCGGGCGACAGCTCCTCTCTACCGCTTGTACCGCTGCCGTTCGTGCGGTACCGCGGTCACCGTTGGGCGCTCGCGAGGCGACGCAACGTCCCTGTATCGCGGCGGCGTCTACGCTAGGCCGCCCGCCGCTATCGATCTGCTGCTCGACCCGCTGCGGCGGCTCGGTCATGCAGCAGTCCTCCGTGCTCTCGGTCCGGTCGCCTCGGGGGCGCGGGTGATCGAGATCGGATCGGGCGACGGCTGGCTCATCCGCCGGCTGGCCGACCAGGGGTGCACGGTGGTCGGGATCGAGCCGTACGCGGCGCAGGGAGAGGCCGGGGTGGAGGTCGTGGATGCGCCGGTCGAAGCGCTCGGCGCGTTCGCCGAAGGTGCCGACGTCGTCGTCCTCTGGCACGTGCTGGAGCATCTCGACGACCCCGAGCTGGGGTTGCGCAGCGCGGTCGAGGCACTTGGCCGCCACGGCCGGATCGTCATCTCGGTACCGAACCTCGACAGCCTGCAGGCCCGGATCGGCGGGCGGCGATGGTTCCATCTCGACGTACCGCGTCATGCCGTCCATTTCACACGTTGCGGACTCGTCAGGCTGATCGAACGATGCGGCCTCTCGGTGACGCGCGTCGGCGATGTCGTCCTCGACCAGAATCTGCTCGGCGCGACCCAGACGCTCCTCAACCGCCTCACGCGCGAGCAGAACGTCGCGTTCCGCACCCTGAAGCGCGATGTCGCCGGCGTCCCGGCGCGCGACTTCCTGGTGAGCGCGGCGGCGATCGTCCCGGCTGCGGTTGCCGGCTCGCTGCTCGAGACGGCCGCGATGGTCACGGGCCGGGGCGGCGCCCTGGTCGTCCACGCGGAGCGGGCCGGAGCGTGAGCGCGACCGTGATCGTGCCGAGCTGGAACGGCGCTCGCCGACTGCAGCGGCTGCTTCCTTCGCTCGACGACGGGTCGGAAGTGGTCGTCGTCGACAACGGCTCGACAGACGGCACGTCCGACCTGCTTGCGCGTCGTTTTCCCGAGGTGGAGGTGATCCGTCTTGCGCGGAACCACGGGTTCTCGAAGGCCGTCAACCGCGCAGCGGCGGAAGCGTCGTCCGAGACGATCGTGCTCGTGAACGACGATTGCGTGTGTGAGCCGGGCTTCGCCGCACGCCTCGCCGCGGCGGTCGATCCCTCCTGCGGTGTGGCCATGGCCGCCGGAGTTCTCCTCGAGGCACGCGATCCGGCGATCATCGACAGCGCGGGCATCGAGCTCGACGACACCTTGCTCGTGTTCGACTACCTGAACGGCTACCCGGTCGACGTCCTCGACCGGGCGGTGACCGATCCGCTAGGCCCATCGGGGGCGGCGGCCGCATTCGACCGGTCTGCGTTCCTCGAGTGCGGGGGGTTCGACGAGCGGCTTTTCGCATACTGGGAGGACGTCGACCTCGTTCTGCGGCTGCGACTTGCCGGCGCGCGGTGTGTGCTGGTGCCTGACGCTCGGGCCGTCCACGATCACTCGGCGACGCTTGGGTCAGGGTCGGGCGAGAAGAACTACCTCACGGGCTTCGGCCGCAGCTACGTGTTGCGGAAGTGGGCCGTCGTCAGGGGTGCACGCGGCGCGGTCGCGCTGTCGCGCGAGGTCGGGATCTGCGCCGCGCAGCTCGTGATCGACCGGACGCCGGCCGGGATCCGGGGCCGGCTCGCGGGCTGGCGCGCTGCGGGGCTCGAGCCGAGCCGTCCGTACCCGGCGTCTGCAGTTGGGCGTTCGCGCCGGTCGGTGGCGATGGAGCTCCGCCGCCGCGCGAGCCGGCGCCGCCGCCTGCAGCGCGGAGGCGCCTCGGCGTGACTGCGGTCCTCGACGTGGTCGTCGTCTCGTATCGATGCCGCGACCTGCTCGGCGCGTGCCTGACGAGCATCGCCCACCACGCTCCAGCCGGCACC
>Ga0335082_10008507_pt1 | contig 11152 bp, 6 predicted proteins | sample Lox_Sample_41_FD_206718 | JGI IMG/M metagenome (GOLD analysis project Ga0335082, IMG submission 206718) | Soil microbial communities from Loxahatchee National Wildlife Refuge, Florida, United States - Lox_Sample_4.1 | ecosystem: Environmental > Terrestrial > Soil > Wetlands | place: USA: Florida... | reverse complement strand
GCTCTTCGGCTTCTCCGAGCTCGCTCCGCTCGCCATCGAGTACCCGTACCACGCGATCACCAAGGACTTCCGCCTGCCCACGCTCTACGGCGGCGCCCGCAGCGTGCAGGCCGGCAAGGGCACGGTCGAGGGGGTCTCCGCCCAGGACCTCGTGAAGACCTCGGCCCAGTCGTGGGCCGAGAGCGACCTCACCCTGAAGAGCCCGATCAAGTTCGACGACGGCAAGGACAAGAAGGGCCCGATCTCCCTCGCCGCGGTGGCGACGGTCAAGGCCCCGGCCCCCGCGCCGACGCCCACCCCGTCGCCCGCGCCCTCTCCCGCCGCGGAGGAGCCGAAGACGCCCGAGGGCCGGGTGGTCGCGGTCGGCGACGCCGACTTCGCCTCGAACGCCCTCCTGGGCTTCCAGGGCAACCAGGACTTCTTCCTGAACGCGGTGGCCTGGCTGGCCGAGGACGCCGACCTCATCTCGATCCGGCCCAAGGAGCCCGAGAACCAGGCCCTCTTCCTGAGCCGCCAGGTCCAGCAGAACGTGGCCTGGATCGCGCTCGTCATCCTGCCCGGGCTGTTCGTCGTCCTGGGCGTGGTCGCCTGGTGGCGGAGGAGATAAGGCCGTGAAGCTCCCCGAGTTCTGGAAGACGGGCGCCCTTCTCCTGGTCCTTGTCGGCCTCGGCTCCTACATGTGGTTCGTCGAGCGGAAGCAGGAGCCGAAGCGGGAGGGCGAGCGGGAGAAGGTCACCGTCCTCACCGTGGACAAGGCGAAGGCGAAGGAGATCACCCTCGCCACCGCCGCCGGCGAGACGATCCACGTCGTGAAGGAGGGCTCGGGGTGGAAGGTCACCTCCCCCTTCGCCGCCCCCGCCGACACCTCGGCCGTCGAGGCGATGCTCACCAGCCTCGAGAAGCTCGAGGCGGACGAGGTCGTGGCCGAGCGGGCGGCGAACCCGGCCGAGTTCGGCCTCGACAAGCCCAGCCGAACCGTGACCGCCATTGTCGAGGGGGCGCCAGCGCCGCTGAAGATCGAGTTCGGAGCGAAGTCCCCGGACGGGTCGAGCGTCTATGCCCGTGCCGCCTCGTCCCCGAAGGTGTATCTGATGGCCTCCTGGGTCGAGGGGTCCTTCGACAAGAAGCCCTTCGACCTGCGGGACCGCGACCTCCTCCACGTCAAGCGCGACGACGTGAGGTCGATGGAGGTGATGGGACCGGAGGGCAGCTACGCCCTTGCCCGCACGGACGCCGGCGAGTGGGCCTTCACGAAGCCCGTCGCCACGCGGGCCGGCCGCTGGGCGGTCGACGGCGTCCTGGGAACGATCGAGAACCTGCGCATGGACTCGGTCGCGGCGGAGCCGGCGACGGAGACGAAGCCCTTCGGCCTCGACAAGCCAACCCGCACGGTCAGCCTGGTGCTGAAGGACGGCTCGACCCGCTCCCTCGAGCTCGGCGCGGGCGCCCCCGACCCGACCGCGACGCCGTCTCCCTCCCCTTCACCCTCGCCGTCCCCGGCGAAGAAGGGCGAGAAGCCGAAGCCTCCCGAGAAGCCCAAGCCGACGAAGTACTACGCCCGCCAGGCGGGCACCGCCCTCGTCGCCGTCGTCCCGGCCACCCTCGCCGACGATCTCGCCAAGGGCATGGGCGAGCTGCGGGCGAAGCGGCTCCTCGAGGTCGCGACCTACGAGACCGAAGGGTTCGAGACCGCCGCCGGCGGGGCCAAGAAGACCTACGCCAAGACGACGGCCAAGGACAAGGACGGCTTCGACAAGACGCAGTGGAAGCGCACCGCCCCCGACAAGAAGGACCTCGAGACGACCAAGGTCGAGGACGCGCTCTTCAAGATGGGCGGCGTCGAGGTGTCCGAATTCGTCGACCAGCCTCAGGCCCTCGCGGCCTACGGCCTCGACGCCCCCGTCCTCAAGGTGACGGTCAAGGCCAAGGGCGAGAGCTGGATCGAGGTCGGCAGGAAGGATGGCGCCGTCTACGCCCGGCGGAGCGGCGACGCCGCCGTCCTCAAGCTCGACGCGGCGAAGGCCGAGGAGCTGATCAAGGCGTTCTCGGAGCTGTAGCCAAGGCCACGGTCCTCCGCGGCCTACGGCTTCGCCGGCTCGGCCGGCTTCGGCGCCGGAGGGGCGGCCTTCACCTCCCGCGCCTTCTTGATCACGACGGCCACCTGGGGAACGTTCTGGTGTTGCCCCCGGCTCGTGGTGGGAACCATCGCGATCCGGTCCACCACGTCCATACCCGCGATCACCTCGCCGAAGACGGCGTAGCCGGCCCCCGCCATCCCGAAATCCAGCATGTGGTTGTCCTTCAGGTTGATGAAGAACTGGCTGGTCGCGCTGTTGGCATCGTTGGTGCGAGCCATGGCCACCGTGCCCCGGGAGTTCCGGAGTCCGTTCCGGGCTTCGTTCCGTATCGGCGCCTGGGTCGGCTTCTCTTCGATCTCGGGGGTGTAGCCGCCTCCCTGGATCATGAAGTTGGGCATCACGCGGTGGAAGACCGTGCCGTCGTAGTGCCCGGCCCGAACGTAGGACAGGAAGTTCTTGACCGAGATCGGCGCCTTCTCTTCGTTCAGGGCTATGGTGATGGTGCCGAGGGCGGTACGGCCCTGGGCGACGTCGAGGGCCACCACCGGCCCGGTCGGGGCCGGCTTGGGGGCGGGCGCAGCGGCGGTCGGGGCGGCCGCGGCCTGGGCGAGGACGAGAGCGATCGCGAGGAGCTGCATGAGACGGACCCTCCGGACAGGGGATTCTAGCAGCCCCGGTTGCGCGCCCGGGAGGGGGAACCTAGAATGCCTGTAACCGCGTGGTTCTCTTCAACTACTCGACGAAGGAGCTGACCGCCAAGGTCGTGTACTACGGCCCCGGCCTCTGCGGCAAGACCACCAACCTGCAGTGGATCCACGAGAAGCTGCCCATCAAGAACAAGGGCAAGATGCTCTCGCTCGCCACCGAGACCGACCGCACCCTCTTCTTCGACTTCCTGCCCATCGAGATCGGGACGATCCGGGGGATGAAGACGCGGATCCAGCTCTACACCGTCCCCGGACAGGTCTTCTACAACGCCACCCGCCGCATGGTCCTGAAGGGAGCGGACGCGGTCTGCTTCGTGTGCGACTCGCAGGAGGCCATGCTCGACGCCAACCTCGAGAGCTTCGAGAACATGAGGCAGAACCTCGAGGCCAACGAGATCGACCCCGACGAGATCCCGGTGGTGCTGCAGTACAACAAGCGCGACCTGCCGAACGCGCTGCCGATCGAGATCCTCAACGAGCGGATGAACCCCCGCAACTGCCCGTTCTACGAGGCGATCGCGGTGAAGGGGGCGGGGGTCGAGGACACGCTCAAGGCGGTGACCAAGCTCGTCTTCAAGTCGCTCTCGGTCAAGTACGGGGACGGGGCGCCGGCCACCTCTCCCCCTGGACGTGCCCCCGGCCCGCCGCGCACGACGCCGCCCCCGGTCCCCCCGACGCCCGGCCCGCCGCTCGCGGCGGATGATCTGCTGGGCGAGCTGGACCTGGCCGTGCCTGACCTGGATGAGGCCCCCTCCTCCCTGACCCACGGCCCGGGCCAGATGGAGTTCGAGGAGCACACGCCGGTGGCGACGAGGCCTTCGCCGCCCGAGCCGGCGAGGTCCACGGCCCCGCCAATCCCGGTCCAGCGGTCCGCTCCCCCGCTCCCCACACCGGTCCCCGCCCCGGGACCCCCGCCGAAACCCGCGGCGGCGCCGCCGGCCCGCGCGCCCGCGCCGCCGACCTCCGTCCCCGCCGCCGCCCCGCCGGCCCCGGCCCGCGGTCCGGCGCGACCTGCGCCCCTCGCCGCGCACGTCCCGCAGAACACGCTCGTCTCCAACCGCGACGAGGGAGACGAGCTCCGCCGGCACATCGCGGCGCCCGGGATCCACGACGAAGACATCGAGATGGACCTCGAGGAGGTCGACGACTTCGACCGCCCGACCCCGGCCAAGATCCTCCCCCGGGCGGTGGTGGACACCGCCGCCCCGGAGCCCGTGCTGCAGCCCGAGGTGGCGGGAGCGACCGAGGTCGAGGTGCCGATCGACATCGAGGTGTCGCCGGGCACGACCCGGATCAACCTCAGCATCAAGCTCCTGCTGAAGCTGCGCCGCCGTTGAGCGGCGCCGCGGCACGAGTGGCCGACCTCACTCCGGTGCCGCGAACACCGCCGCCCGCTGGATGTCCTCGTAGCGCACCTTCGCCACGTCGAAGCTCTCGATCGAGGCGAGCAGCTTCGCGAAGGCCTGGTCGAAGCTCGGAAGGGTCTTGCGCGCGCGGGTGAGCGGGCTCGTGCGGGCGAGGACGTAGTTCTTCACGTAGGGATGCCGTATCCCGCGCTTCTTGAGCGCGGCCACCGCCGTCGCGAGCGCCTCGTCCGCGGCCTTCACCTTCGCCGCCCGCTCCCCGCGCTCCTCGAGGGTGTCGGGGAGCTTCCCCTTCAGGAACCGGTCCACACGCTTCAGGATCGGGGCGAAGGCGCCGCCCGCGAATCGCCGGTTCTCCTCGTAGAGGAGGCCCAGGGTGACGAAGTGGGGCGACTCGAACTGGAAAGCCCAGTCCTCCTCACCCGTCCGCGGCTGCTCCTCGGCGAGGCCGCGGTACATGCGGATGACCTCGAGCGACTTCTCCTTCAGGTTGTGGGCCTTCTCGGTGTTGAGGGCCAGGATCTGGAAGGCCACGTCCGCCTCGGGGATCAGGATCGCGGGAACGAGCTCCGCCTTCAGCTTCTCGAGGGCGGCGCGGCGGTGGTGGCCGTTCGGCGTCCAGTAGACCCCCGGTCTCGGAGAGACGACCACGACCGGGTCCACGAAGCGCCCGATCCTCTTCACGACCTCGGTGAGCCTCTTGGCGTGGGTGGGGGAGAGGTCGCGCTGGTACGGCGTCGGCACCACCGCCGCGAGGGGCAGGAGGGCGAACACCTGCCAGTGGCCGCCCACCGGCTCGCGGTAGACGGCGAGGACCTTGCCGCCGTCTCTCTCCACCTGCTCGAGGAGCGCGGAGACCGCCTTTGGGGGCTCCTTGTCGTCGGGGTGCTGGCCAAAGGGCTTCATGGAGCCGAGGCTACTACAATCGTCATTCCGGGCGCCCGCGGCCAGCACCTTCGCCAAGGGCGACCCGCGTCCCACGGGTCGTGACAGGAGGCCTGATGATCCCTCGCCGCGCGGTCCTCGCTGCCCTCGCCGGACTCCTCATCCTCGCTCCTCTCGCGCCCGCCGAATCGGCGCGCCCGACCCTCGACCTCGACCGTGGGGCGAGCGGCCTGGCCCTCGCCCTGCGCCGGGTGGGAGTGTCCGGCCGCGTGCTCTACGTGACCGCCCACCCCGACGACGAGATGAACGGCGTCCTCGTTCGGCTGTCGCGCGGCCTCGGGCTGCGCACCGCCCTCCTCACCGTCACCCGCGGAGAAGGCGGCCAGAACGCGATCGGGCCGGAGCTCTTCGACGCGCTCGGCGTGCTGCGGACCGGCGAGCTCATGGCCCTCCATCGCTACGACGGGGCCGAGCAGTACTTCGGGCGGGCCTACGAGTTCGGCTTCTCGTTCAGCGTTGAGGAGACCTTCGCGAAGTGGGGCCGGGAGGAGACGCTCGGCGACGTGGTGCGCGTCGTCCGCGCCTTTCGTCCCGACGTGATCCTCACCCTGCCCCTCGCGGGCGAAGGAGGGGGCCAGCACCACCAGGCGGTCGGGCGTCTCGCCCGCGAGGCGTTTCGCGCCGCGGCCGACCCTTCGCGCTTCGCGGAGCTGGGCGGCGCGGGCCTGCGGCCCTGGCAGGCGCGGAAGATCTACGAGGGCGGGGTCGGGGGGTTCGGTCAGGTCCCGGGGACGGCGGTCCACGTGCCGACCGGAGTCTACGACCCCGTCCTCGGAATGACCTGGCAGCAGCTCGGCAGCCGGGCGCGCGCGATGCACCGCTGTCAGGGAGAGAGCCAGCTCGGGGCCGACCCCGGGCCGGCGGAGGGGGTGTTCAGCCTGCTCGACGCCGAGCCGGCGGTGAGCGGCGCCGAGTCCGACATCCTCGACGGTGTGCCGACGTCGCTCTCGGGGCTCGCGCGCTTCGCGCCCACCCTCGCTGCGGAGCTGGACGGGCTCCAGGCGAGAGCCTCCGCCGCCCGGGCGGCGTTCGATCCCGCCACGCCCGACAGGACGACGCCCGCGCTGGCCGAGGTCCTCACGGCCCTGCGCGCGCTCCTCGCCGGCCTCGATGCCCGGGTGGCCGACCCCCTCGCGCGCGCCGAGGTCGTCGAGCGGCTGCGGGACGAGGAGCGGGACGTCGAGGTCGCGCTGGCCCTCGCCCCGGGACTCGTCCTGGAGGCGCGTGCCGACGACGGTCTGGTGACGCCCGGCCAGAGCCTCGGCGTCCGGCTGTCCCTCTTCGATGGGGCGGGCACGTCGGTCGAGGTTGACACGCTCGATCTCGAAGCGCCCGCGGGATGGGCGGTCGCTCGCCAGGAGGGGGAAGCCGGCCTTCTCTCCCCGGGAGGCGTGCGCCGAGCCCGCTTCGCGGTCACGGTGGCGAAGGACGCCCGCCCGTCGCAGCCCTACTGGCGGCGGGCGAAGGACCGCGACCGCGACGAGCTGCTGGTCCCTGGGGATGAGACCCTCCCGTGGAGCCCTCCCCCCCTCGTGGCCCGCGCCCGGTGCCGCTTGGGCGGCGTGGAGACGACGCTCCGCGTGCCGGTCGTCTGGCGGTACGAAGGTCCCTTCGTCGGCGGCGAGCGCCGGTTCGAGGTGCAGGTCGTGCCCGCGCTCTCGGTGCGGGTCTCGCCGGAGATCACGGCGGTGCGACTCGCGTCACCCCCCCCCCGTGCGTTCGAGGTCCGGGTCTTCGCCCGGAACCTGCGGCCCGGCCCTGCCGAGGCCGCCCTGCGACTCGAGGCTCCCCTCGGCTTCTCGGTCGACCCGCCCTCGTCGCCGCTGCACTTCGCCTACGAAGGCGAAGAGGGGGGCGCCCGGTTCCGCGTCACCCCACCCGCCGTTCTGCGCGCGGGCACGCTCGCCCTAAGTGCGGTGGCGGCCCAGGAGGGCCGTGAGTACCGGGAGGCCGTCCAGGCCGTCGACTACGATCACGTCGAGCGCCGACAGCTCCTGCGGCCGGCGGAGACGCGGGTGCTGGTCCTCGACCTGCGGACCGCCCCCGGGGCTTCGGTGGGCTACGTCATGGGCTCGGGCGACGCCGGAGCCGACGCGATCCGTGCCATGGGCGTGCCGCTCACTCTCCTCACCACCGACGATCTTCTGTTCGGCGACCTCTCCCGCTTCACGACGATCGTGACCGGCATCCGTGCCTACGAGACACGCTCCGACCTGCGCGCCTCACACCACCGGCTCCTCCGGTGGGTCGAAACGGGCGGCCACCTCGTCGTCCAGTACAACCGGGCGTCCTTCAATCGCCTCGCCCCCGAGACTCCGGCCCTGCCCGCCGACGCCCCCAGCCCCTACGTCCCATTCCCCGCCGCCGTGACGCCGGAACGCATCAGCGACGAGACCACGCCGATGAGCGTCCTCGCTCCTGGCCATCCGCTGCTCACGGCGCCGAACCTCATCGGCCCTCGCGACTGGGAGGGCTGGGTGCAGGAGCGCGGCATCCAGCTCCTAGCCGCGCGGGACTCGCGCTACACGGAGCTGCTCGCCGCCACCGACCCCTTCCCCTACAACCCCGGCGAGAAGAGGGGGCTCCTCGTCGAGGCGAGGGTGGGCCAGGGAACCTGGACCTACGTGGGCCTCGCCCTCTTCCGTCAGGTCCCGGCCGGGGTCCCCGGCGGGTGGCGGCTCCTCGCCAACCTGCTGCGGGGGCGTGCCGGGGCTGGATCTCGGGGCCGCGGTGCCGTCCAAGATCCAGCCCCGTCTGCGCCCGTCCGCTAGCCGTTCCTGTCCCTCAGTCGAGGTTCCGGGCCCCGAACCGCACCCGCCCGTCCACGATCGTCGCGAGGACTTCGGTCTTCAGGATCGCGTCGTCGGGGACGCTGAGAATGTCCTGCGACAGCACGACGAGGTCGGCGAGCTTGCCGACTTCGATCGAGCCTTTCTCCTTCTCGGCGAAGCCGCCGTAGGCGGCGTCGAGGGTCATCGTGCGCAGCGCCTCTCTCCGGGTGAGCTTCTGGTCGGGATCGAACCCGCCGGGCGGCTGGCCGCTCGCGTCCTGCCGGGTGACCGTGGCATGGAAGTTCTGGATCGGCGAGACGTCCTCGACCGGCGCGTCCGTGCCGTTGAGGATGCGCGCCCCGGCATCGAGCAGCTTCCGCCACGCGTAGGCCCCGTCGGCCACGCGCGCTTCGCCGAGCCTCTTCGGCGCCCAGGGCCGGTCGGAGGGGCAGTGGATTCCCTGCATGGACGCGAGGACGCCCAACTTCCCGAAGCGCGGGATGTCCGCGGAAGCGAGGATCTGGGCGTGCTCGATGCGGAAGCGGGGATCCTTGACCGCCGGGTTCTCGCGGAAGGCCGCGTCGTAGGCGTCGAGGACGATGCGGTTGGCGCGGTCGCCGATGGCGTGGGTCCCGACCTGGAAGCCGTGGGCCAGGGCGAAGCGCGCCGCTTCGAGGATCTCGGCCGCAGGCGTGACCAGGAGCCCCGAGTTGCCGGGGTCGTCCGCGTAGGGCTCCAGGAGCGCGGCGCCGCGCGAGCCGAGCGCGCCGTCGGCGTAGAGCTTCACCGCGCGCACCGCGAGCATTCCCGTTCCGGGGTCCGGACGGCCGAGCGCCTTCATGGTCTGGAGCCCGGCCGCCATCACGTAGAGCCGCATGCGCAGCCTCCCCGCGGCCGCCGCCTCCCGGTAGAGGGCGATGACGTCGGAGCCGGCGCCGGCGTCGGTCAGGCTCGTCACTCCCTTCGCCAGGCACTCGTCCGTCGCGAGCTCGAGGGCGCGCCGGATGTCGCCGGGCGTGCGCTCCGGGGGCGCCACGAGCCCCTGGGCGTTGTCCACGAAGACGCCGGTCGCCTCGCCCGAGAGGTCGCGGACGATCTCACCGCCCGACGGGGCCCTGGTGTCCCGCGTGATCCCCTTGAGAGCCATGGCCGTCGCGTTGGCGAGCGCGGCGTGGCCGTCGGCCCGCTCCAGGACGACCGGGTTGTCGGGCGACACGGCGGTGAGCGCGGCGTGGGTGGGGAAGCCGCGCACGGCCCCCGGCGCCGGCGCGTCCCACTTGCCCTCGTGCCATCCCCGCCCCCGGATCCACTCTCCGCTCCGTCGGCCCTTCACGGCCTCGGCCACCCGCGCGACCACCTCCGCGTAGCTCCGCGTGCCGGTGAGGTCCACGTCGAGATGGGCGAAGCCGATCCCGAGGAGGTGGGCGTGCGCGTCGTCGAAGCCGGGCACGACGGTGCGGCCGCGGAGATCGAGAACGCGGGTCTTCGGGCCCACGAAGGCCCGCACGTCGTCCGTCCCTCCGACGGCCACGATCCGGTTGCCGCGGACCGCCACCGCCTCCGCCCGCGGCCGCCTCGCGTTCACCGTGTGGACGACGGCGTTCTCGAGGACGAGGTCGGCCGGAGGCGCGGCCGCGGCCAGCATGGTCAGGGAGAGGGCGAAGGTCAACGACATCGGCAGCCTCCTCGGGTCGGGAGACACGGAGTATAGCCGCGGTGTAGGGTGCCCCCCGGGGCGTTCGATCGTTCCTCTTCGCCGACCCTTGACACCCGGGGGCCGTGCTCCTAGTGTTTCTGGCCGTCTCCCGGAGGCGTCATGCCCGACACCGTTCTCGAGATCTTCGAGGCGACCGTGCGCGCCCACCCCGAGCGGCCGGCCATGGCGAGGAAGCGCGGCGGGGCCTGGGCGACGACCTGCTGGCGGGAGTACGGTGACGCGGTGGGCCAGGCCGCGCGGGCGCTCGTGGCGACCGGCGTCGAGCCGGGCCAGGGAGTCGTGATCCTCGCTGCCAACCGGCCGGAATGGTTCGTCGCGAACCTCGGCGCGGTCGCGGCGGGGGCCAGGCCAGCCGGCATCTACACGAACAGCACGCCCGAGCAGTGCCGCTATGTCGCCTCTCATGCCGAGGCCGCGGTCGCGTTCGTCGACGGGCCCGACGCGCTCGCGCGGTTCCAGGCGGCGGGGGGCCGGCCGCCCGGCCTCGAGACGGTGGTGCTGATGGAGGGCGCCGCCACCGAGCCCGGCACCGTCACGTGGGACGACTTCCTGGCCCGGGGCGACGCGACGGACGAGGCCGAGCTCCGTCGGCGGACCGCCGCCGCGAAGGCGGGCGACGTGGCGACGCTCATCTACACCTCGGGCACCACCGGGACGCCGAAGGCGGTGATGCTCACCCAGCGCAACCTCTCCTTCATCGCCGAGAAGGCCCGGCAGATCCTGCCCGTGGGGCCGGCCGACCGCCTCATCAGCTACCTGCCCCTCTCCCACATCGCGGAGCAGGTGGTCTCGCACCTGCTGTCCCTCGCCACCGGAGCCTGCGTCCACTTCGCGGAGAGCCTCGAGAAGCTGCCTGAGAACCTGCGCGAGGTGCGCCCGCACATTTTCCTCGGCGTGCCCAGGGTGTGGGAGAAGATCCAGGCCGGCACCCAGGCGGCGGGAGCCCAGGCGAGCCCCCTGCGCCGGCGCATCGCGGCCTGGGCCCGGGGCGTGGGGCGCGCCGGGGGCGAGGCGGACCAGGCGGGCCGCCCGCGGCCGTGGGCCTATCCGATCGCCGACCGGCTCGTCTTCTCGAAGGTGCGCTCGCGGCTCGGCTTCGACGAGGCCCGGATGCTGGTCGCCTCCGCCGCTCCGATCGCCAAGGAGACCCTCGACTACTTCCAGAGCCTGGGCCTGCCGATCATGGAGGTCTACGGCATGAGCGAATGCACGGGGCCGACCACGATGTCGATCCCGAGCCGTTACCGGCTGGGCCGGGCCGGGTTCGCCATCCCGGGCACCGAGCTCGAGGTGGCCGAGGACGGCGAGATCCTCATGCGGGGGCCGCACGTCTTCAAGGGCTACTACAAGAACGAGGAGGCGACCCGGGAGACCCTGACCGAGGACGGCTGGATCCGCTCCGGCGACGTGGGCGAGATCGACGCCGACGGGTTCCTGCGCGTCACCGACCGCAAGAAGGAGCTGCTCATCACGTCGGGCGGGAAGAACATCGCCCCCCAGCACCTCGAGGGCAAGCTCAAGCAGATCGCGGCCGTCTCGCAGGCGGTGGCGATCGGGGACCGCCGGCCCT
>Ga0335082_10008506_pt1 | contig 11153 bp, 9 predicted proteins | sample Lox_Sample_41_FD_206718 | JGI IMG/M metagenome (GOLD analysis project Ga0335082, IMG submission 206718) | Soil microbial communities from Loxahatchee National Wildlife Refuge, Florida, United States - Lox_Sample_4.1 | ecosystem: Environmental > Terrestrial > Soil > Wetlands | place: USA: Florida... | reverse complement strand
GCGGACACCGTCCTTGGTGTCTTCCAGGACGATGCCCTTATCCAGCAGGTCGGCACGGATCTGGTCGGCGCGCGCGAAGTTGCGGGCTTTCTTGGCCGCTGTGCGCTCCGCGATCAGACCTTCTACTTCGGAGTCCGACAGCGAGCCTTCCTTAGTGGAAGGCTTCAGGATGTCGAAAACGGCGTCGAATCTCGACAGGAACTCGAGCGCGGCCGGTGCGTCGCCGGCGCGGAACTCACCGGTATCCATGGCCGTGTTGGCGTCGCGGATGTACTCGAAGGCGGCGGCGAGAGCGTCGGCCGTATTGAGGTCGTCGTCGAGGCCGGCGTCGAAGGCGGCCACAGCTTGAGCGACGCGCGCTTCGGAAGCTGGACTTGTGCCCTCCGGGAACCGGGCGGTCTTCAGGCGCAACTCGAAATTGCGGACGCGATCGATGGCGGTGGCAGCCGCCTTGAGCCCGTCGAAGGTGAAGTTCAGTTGTTTGCGGTAAGGCACCGAGATGAGGAGAAAACGAATGGCCTCGGGGGCGTAGCCGCGATCGAGAAGGTCGCGCAGCGTGAAGAAGTTGCCGAGGCTTTTGGCCATTTTCTGGCCTTCGACCATGAGGTGCTCGGCGTGCAGCCAGTAGCGGACGAAGGGTTGGCCGGTGATGCCCTCCGATTGGGCGATCTCGTTTTCGTGGTGAGGGAATATGAGATCGACGCCGCCGGTGTGGATGTCGAGAGTCTGGCCGAGATACTTCATCGCCATGATGGAGCACTCGATGTGCCAGCCGGGGCGGCCAGGGCCGAGCGGGCTGTCCCAGGCGGGCTCGCCGGTCTTTTGTGCTTTCCACAGGACGAAGTCGCGGGCGTCATCTTTTTCGTACTCGTCGACGTCGACGCGGGCGCCGGCGACGTTGCCGCTCAGATTCATGTGCGACAGCTTGCCGTAGCCGGGAAAGGTGGCGATGCGGAAATAGGTTGAGCCGTCGCTTTGATAGGTGTGGTTCTTCTCAGCCAGGCACTGAATACCGGCTACCATGTCGTGGATGTGTTCGGTGGCGAAGACAATGCGCTCAGGGCGCTGGAGCCGGAGCGTAGCGGAATCGTCGAGGAAAGCCTTGGTATAGGCGGCCGTATACTCTTGCAGCGACTGGTTGCGCTCCATGGCGTTGCGGATGATCTTGTCCTCGACGTCGGTGATATTCATGACGTGATCGAGACTCCAGCCGCGCGCGGTGAGCGTGCGGCGGAGCACGTCCTGAAAGGAGAACGTCCGGAAATTGCCGATGTGGACGAAGTTATAGACCGTGGGGCCGCAAGTGTACATGCGGACGGTTTTGCCGTCGGCGGGGGTGAATTCTTCCTGCCGCTGCGAGAGCGTGTTGTAGAAACGTAGAGCCATACGGGGAAACGGCGGGCTAGACTACATAGTTTACCCTGTGCAGACACTGCGGTTTGAAATTGAGGCCGAATGCAAGGAAACCGGCGCGCGCGCGGGCCGGATGCATACGGCGCACGGTGCGGTGGAAACGCCTGTTTTCATGCCGGTCGGGACGCAGGGAACGGTGAAAGGGCTGCCGCAGCGGGACCTGATCTCGGACCTCGATGCGCAGATCATCCTTGGCAACACGTACCACCTGTTTCTTCGACCCGGCCCGCAACTGATTGAAAGGCTTGGCGGCTTGCACGGCTTCATGCAGTGGCCGCGGGCGATTCTGACTGACAGCGGCGGTTTTCAGGTGTGGAGCCTGAGCCAGCTTCGCAAGGTGACGGAAGAGGGGGTCCTGTTCCGTTCGCACGTCAACGGCGACCAGCATCTCTTCACGCCGGAGAATGTCGTCGACACGCAGTTGTCGTTTGGCAGCGATGTTCAGATGGCTCTTGACGAATGCGTCGAGTATCCAGCGAGCTACGAGCGGGCGAAGGCTTCGATGGAGTTGACCGTGCGGTGGGCGCGGAGGGCCTTTGCGCATTACCGCACCAAGGAGCCGCGGACCTGTTTGTTCCCGATCGTCCAGGGCTCGATGTTCGAAGATTTGCGGCGGCAATGCACCCATGAGTTGCTACCGCTGGAGGCGGAAGGGTTTGCCATCGGCGGCTTGTCGGTGGGGGAGCCTCGGGCATTGAGTCTACAGATGACCGAGCTGGTGACGGGCATATTGCCCAAGGGCCGGCCGCGGTACGTGATGGGAGTGGGCATGCCGGAAGAACTTCCCGAGTATGTCGCACATGGCGTGGACATGATGGACTGCGTGATGCCGACCCGCAACGCGAGGAACGGATGCCTGTTCACCACGCGGGGGAAGGTGCTGATCAAGCAGGCGCGATATCGGGACGATTCCCGTCCTCTCGATGAGGGTTGTGGGTGTTATACCTGCCGGACTTTCTCGCGGGCGTATCTTCGCCACCTATTCACGGTAGGTGAGATTCTGTTCAGCACGCTGGCCACGCTGCACAACCTGACTCATTACCTTGACATCATGCGGCAAATGCGTAAGGCTATATTATTTGGGAGTTTCCCTGAGTTTCTACGCGCCATCCGCTCTCGTCCGGCAGTAGCCGAATAAGCTCTTCCGGCTCTCGAAAACGAATTTCCCAAACCCCTGCGGTCTAGACTCCGCAGGCACGGGAGCGGGGCGCCAAGCGAGGCAATCCTTGTGCTGCCCTTCAGTTTTCTGATGCTGCAGGCCCCCGCGGCGGCCGCTCCGTTCCTCCAGTTCCTTCCCATTCTCCTCATTTTCGGTATCTTCTACTTCCTCCTGTTCCTGCCCATGCAGCGGCAACGAAAGGCGGAGAAGAAGATGCGGGAGGAGTTGAAGCCAGGGGACAACGTCGTGACGACGGGCGGCATTATCGGGACGGTGGTGAATGTGGAACCGGACACCCTGGTGATCCGGGTGAAGCCGAATGACATCAAGCTGCAAGTTTCACGCAACGCCGTTTCGGCCCTCGTTAATCCGGAAAGCAAATCTTAGAATCGGATAGTACTGACCATGCAGAAAAACCTTCGCTGGAAACTGATCCTGATCGTCGCGACGATCCTCATTTGTGTTTACGGGATCATTGACTTTCCGAAGTCGAAAGACGAATTGATCGCCAACTGGAACAAGAACATCCGGCTGGGGCTCGATCTGAAGGGCGGCAGCATGCTGGTGCTGCAAGTCAAATTGCAGGATGCCTTCAAGGCCGAGGCCGATACGGCGATCGAGCGGCTGAAGGAGCAACTGGCCAAGGAAGGGATTGCCGTCGCCAATATCGACCGGAACGATCCGCAGTCGCTGCAGGAAGCCGACCAGATCCAGATCAACGTCAAGGGCGTGCCGGTGGATAAGACTGCCCAGTTCCGGCAGGTCATCAACGAGGGGTACCAGAACTGGATTCTGACTCCAGTGGGGTCAAGCGATTACCGGCTGAACATCAAGACGAGCGAAGCCCTGGCGATCAAGAAAGACACTGTGACGCGGGCGATGACTACCATTGAAAACCGGATCAATGGATTGGGCCTTGCGGAAAGCAGCGTGCAGCAGCGCGGGGGCGCCGGAGCGGAGGCGGAGATTCTGGTCTCGCTGCCCGGTTTGGATGACCCGGCCCGCGTGAAGTCGATTTTGCAGACTGCGGCGCTACTGGAACTGTACGAGGTGAAGGGCGGACCCTATCCGCGGCAGGAAGACGCGCTGGCGCAGAGTGGCGGAGTGCTGCCTCCCAATACCAAGTTTCTGAGAAGCCAGCGGACGCAGGACGGAAACCAGGCCTGGTACCTGGTCACGCGGACGCCGGTGGTGACCGGACGGGATCTGCGGGACGCAAGGCCGGCGCAGGACGAGTATGGCAAGTGGGAGACGGCGTTCGTCCTGAGCCAGGACGCGAAAGGCCGGTTCGGCCGGTTCACGGAAGCCAATATCGGTAACCGGCTCGCGATCGTGCTGGACAACCAGGTTCGCAGCGCGCCGACGATCCAGGCGCGGATCGAGGACCAGGGCCGAATTACCGGAGCCTCTTCCCAGCAGGATGCTTCAGACCTGTCGCTGGTATTGCGCGCGGGTTCGCTGCCGGCGGGCATTACCTATCTGCAGGAGTCGACCGTGGGCCCCTCGCTTGGGGCGGATTCCATCCGGGCGGGATTAACCTCCGGATTGGTCGGACTGCTGGTGGTAGTCGGGATCATGCTGTTCTACTATAAGGGCAGCGGTATAAACGCAACCCTGGCGCTGGTTTTGAACGCCATCATCCTGATTGGCGTTTTGGCGTACTTCAAAGCAGTTCTTACTTTGCCTGGCATCGCGGGCATCATTCTCCTGATCGGTATGGCGGTTGACTCCAACGTCCTGATCTTCGAGCGCATCCGCGAGGAGCTGCGGGGCGGCAAGAGCATTCCTGCTGCCATCGATACGGGTTTTGGCAAGGCTTTTCTGACCATCATCGATACTCATGTGGCGACGATTGTGTCGTGCGCGTTTCTGTTCATGTTCGGCACGCCGGCCGTACGAGGATTTGCCGTGACGCTGGTCTTCGGGTTGATCGCGAACGTCTTCACGAGCGTGTTCGTTTCCCGGTTCCTTTTCGACTGGCACGTTGCGCGCAATCCGACCCAGGCGACGTTGAGTATTTGAGGTGGTTTGTGATAACCAATGGGGTTCCTGGAAAACGGGAGCCCGGAAGAATCTCCGGTGTCTGATCGGATAGGGACGCCGGCCAAGACGGGACATGGAGCTTTTTAAGAACACCAACATCGACTTCCTCGGGAAGAAATGGATCTTCATCGGGGCGTCGCTCGTCCTCACGGCCATCGGCCTGGCGAGCTGGATCGCGAAGGGAAGCCTGAAATACGGATTGGACTTTACGGGCGGCGTGAACGTCCCCGTGAGATTCACGGGACCGCCGCCGGTGGAAAAGATCCGGGCGTCGGTGTCCGCGAAGATCCCGGGCGAGATTTCCGTTCAGGAAGTCACGGGAGAGAACTCCGTCATCATCGGAACGCCGCTCAAGAAGGATGAGGAGCAGGAGCAGGACCGGCGACGCATTACAGAGGCCCTCACGGCTACCTTTGGAGAGTCCTCGGGAAAGCTGGACTTCAATAACACCAACGAGCAAGCGCTGGCGGACCGGATTCGCGATCCGCTGATTCAGGCGAGTGCCGGCTTGAACGATGACCAGTTGCATACGTTGACCAAGGCGATGATGGAATACCGCAACACGCCGCCACGGTCGGGCGTGATCAAGTCGTTGGACGAACTGAGCGCCGTGTCCGGCGTGACGCCAGCGGTTTTGAAGGTACTGAAAGAGCAGGGCTACGCGTCTCCGTTTGCGATTCGGGGCGCGGAGATGATCGGGCCGAAGATCGGGAGGGAGTTGCGGGACAAGGCAATTCTGGCCACACTGTACGCTCTGGGCGGAATGCTGATTTACCTGGCGTTCCGGTTCGAGTTCATTTATGGTCTTGCCGCGGTCATCGCGGTGTTCCATGATGTGATCATCACGCTGGGGCTTTTCAGCCTGTTTGACAAAGCGATCGACCTGAACGTGGTGGCGGCGCTGTTGACCCTTGTCGGTTATTCGATGAATGATACGATCGTTGTCTTCGACCGGATCAGGGAGAAGCTGAAGTTCAGCCGCCGGGAGCCGCTGGAGATTGTGGTGAACAAGAGTATCAATGAAACGTTGAGCCGGACCGTGTTGACCTCGGGCTTGACGTTCATCACGGCAGTCGCGCTCTTCCTGTTTGGTGGGTCAGTGCTGCACGGATTTGCGTTTTGCCTGGTGGTCGGGATTATTGTGGGGACGTACTCGTCAATTTTCGTTGCCAGCCCTATCCTGGTTTTCTGGCATAATTTTTTGGACGCGAGAAAGAGATCCGCAGGACCGGGAAGCGCGGCGTCGGCGCCGCGGGAAACGGTCAAGAAAAAATAATGAGGGACGCCCTAAAGTACGGAACACAAGATGGGAACCGGATGTTCCGCCCGGTGTCCAAACGTTATAGAATCGGTTCTCCTGGTCGTGGGGGCGGTGCGGCCCCCCGAGAACCGGGACTGAGAGAGGGAAACCCTAATGTTCGAACAGACATTCGTTGAAGGTACCGCAAAAACCAACAAAAGCTGGACGGTAATCATCGGGTTCATGTTCCAGGTGATTTTGATCGTATCCGCGGTCATCATCCCGCTGCTGAACCCGGAATTGCTACCCAAGACAGCGTTAGCAACGATGTTGGTTGCACCTCCCCCGCCTCCCCCCCCGCCTCCTCCGCCTCCTCCGGCCGCTCCCATCAAGATCGTAAAGGTGATTCCGCGCCAGTTCGACGGCTCAAAGCTGATGGCGCCGAAGCAGATCCCGAAAGACATCGCAATGATCAAAGAGGACGAACTTCCGCCGGCTAGCGCCACGGGCGTGGTTGGCGGCGTTCCGGGCGGCGTTCCGGGTGGAGCCGCGGGCGGCGTGATGGGCGGCATTATCGGCAGTGTGCCGGTAGCAGCCCCACCGCCTCCGCCGGTAGTAAAAGAGAAACCCGTCACTCCGAAGCGCATCACCGTGGGCGGCAATGTCCAGCAGGCGATGCTGATTTCACAACCCCGGCCGGTATATCCGCCGCTTGCCAAACAGGCGCGCATTTCCGGTACGGTCCGATTTACGGCCGTCATCGGTAAGGACGGCACGATTCAAAACCTCCAATTGATTTCTGGGCATCCGCTACTGGTGCAGAGCGCCCAGGACGCAGTGCGGCAATGGCGGTATAAGCCGACGTTGCTGAACGGTGAACCCGTGGAGGTTGTGACCCAGATCGACGTCAACTTCACGTTGAACCAGTAGTCGATCGATTTTGAGCTCGAAAGAGAAAAACTAATCAACTCGCAGGAGAACAAGGACAATGCTTCTTCAGTTGCAAGTATGGGCTTTCCTGCTGCTGCAGGAAACCGGCGGCGTCAGCTTTGACATTCGGGGCATGTGGTCCCAGATGGGGTGGCTGGCGAAAGCCGTCGTTATCGGCCTGTTCATCATGTCGGCGTGGTCTATCGGCGTGATGATCGACCGTATCATCGTTTACAATGCCGCGCGCAAGCAGTCGCGTTTGTTCGCCCCGGCAGTAGCCGGCGCATTGCGCGAAGGCAAACTCGACGAGGCCATCAAAATCGCCGACCGGTACAAGAAGTCGCACTTGGCGAAGGTCGTGGTAGCCGGTTTGCAGGAGTTCCGGGCGCACCAAATGAGCACGGAGATTCCAGGCGAAGAAATTGAAGCGTCGAAACGCGCGCTGGAACGCGCCGAAGCGATTGTGCACTCGGAGATGGAACGCGGCGTCAGCTCGCTGGCGACCATCGGTTCGACGGCACCGTTCGTCGGCCTGTTCGGTACGGTCGTGGGCATCATCAACGCGTTCAAGGGCATTTCGACGGAAAAGTCGACTGGTCTCGGCGCGGTGGCCGGCGGTATTTCGGAAGCCCTCGTCACGACCGCTATCGGTCTGTTCGTCGCCATCCCGGCGGTGTGGATGTTCAACTACTTCACCAACCGCATTAAGGGATTCGACGTGGAAATGGGCAACTCGAGCTCGGAACTGATTGACTACTTCCTGAAGCGTTCGCAGAAAGCGGCGGCGAAGTAACCGGCCAGATTTCCGGCCTGAATTGTCCGGCGAGTTGATGGTGCAGCGCCGGGGGCAGGGTGTAGTTTAAGATCCTGCCTCCGGGCGCGGCGCTCCACTCCGGACCAAGGAGAAAGAAAGATGGCGCTATTCAAACGACAGCCAATCGATGCGATCGCCGACATCAACGTAACGCCGATGGTGGACGTGATGCTGGTGATGCTCATCATCTTCATGGTCATCACGCCGATGCTCAGCAAGGGCGTGAGCGTCGACCTGGTGAGGACGCTGAACCCGATCTCGATGGCCAACGCGGACAAAGAAGACGCGGTGTTGATATCGGTGACGCGCAACGGCGACGTGTTTTTGGGCAGCAATCGAACCCCGGCCGACCAGCTTCCTTCGAAGGTGAAGGATATGCTGGCAAACCGGTTGGACAAGACCTGCTACGTGAAGTGCGACAGCCGCTCCCGGTACGAGAAGGTAGTCGAGGTGGTCGACAATCTCCGTGCGGCGGGCGTCGACAATATCGGGTTGATCACGGAACTGGATGCCAGCAAGGCGAAGTCGAGGCCTGACCTGGCTCCGGGTGGCGCCCCGAAGGCAACTCCGTAGCGGATTCGGATTCGAGCGAGAAAGCCGATCCGGGTAAGAGACTGGAAAGCTAAAGGAGAATCCCTATGGCAATGGCAGTTGGCGGAAAAAAGGGCGCGATGGCTGATATCAACATGACGCCCATGATTGACGTCCTCCTTGTCCTAATCATTATTTTCATGGTCATCACTCCTCTGACCCCCAAAGGACTTGAGGCGCTGATACCACAACCTCCGCCGCCGGGAACGCCGCCCAGCCAAGCCAACGACCGCACCGTGGTCATCATTATCAACAAGGACAAGTCGATGATGTTGAACACGGAACCGATCACGGAAGACAGACTCGAATCGCGCCTGCTGGACGTGTTCAAGACACGAAACGAGCGGGTGTGTTTCGTGAAGGGCGATCCCGACCTCGAGTTTCAAGTGGTGGCGAAGGCGATTGACATCGCCAAAGGCGCACAGATGGATAAAGTGGGCCTGATGACGGCAAGGATGGAGCAGGAATAGGAAGGGAACACGCAGATGAAACGCAGATTGGTTGCCCTTTCGGCCATCGTGGCCGCATTCGCGCTTGCTTTTTCGCTTGCGGGGTGCCGCAAGCTGGCGGCGCGCGACAACCTGAACAAGGGTGTCAATGCATTCAAGAACGCGAAGTATACCGAAGCGGTGAATTCCTTTACCGAGGCGGTGAAGCTGGATCCGGACTATCCGACCGCGCGGCTTTATCTGGCCACGGCCTACATGAGCCAGTACATTCCGGGCGCATCGTCGGACGAGAACACCGGCTACTGGAAGAACGCGCTGGACAACTTCAAGCAGGTGCTCGAGAAGAACCCGAAAGACACGACCGCGTTGGAGTCCATCGCATCGCTGTATATTCAGTCGTCACAAGGGCTGAACGATGCGAAGGAGAAGAACGCGCGGCTGGATGAGGCCAAGATCTGGTACCAGAAGCTGGCGGAAGTGGAACCGACGAACAAGACGGCGTACTACAGCCAGGGCTTCATCGTTTGGGGCAAGTGGTATCCGGCCCTGATGGAGGCGCGGGCGAAACTCGGGATGAAGCCTGAGGACCCGGGTCCCCTGAAGGACAAGAAGGTGCGGGGGGAACTGAAGGCGCAGTACTCGGACATGATCCAGGACGGGATCAATAACCTGAACAAGGCGCTGGAAATCGACAAGGAATACGACGACGCAATGGCGTATCTGAACCTGCTCTACCGCGAGCGCGCCGATTTGGCGGACAGTCCGGAAGAGTACAAGAAGGATACGGAAGTCGCCGATACCTGGGTGCAGAAGGCCCTGGAGACCAAGAAAGTCAAGGCAGAGCGTGCACAGAAGTCGACGGGCGGCATTGTGCAGGAGTCGAACGCGCCGAAAGACGCGAAGTAAACCAACCGCATCCGTTATAATAAAGGCGAGGGCGGCTTTGAGGCCGCCCTCGCCTTTTCTCTTTTTACGCACCTATGGAGCCGGCCTCTACCACCAGCGACCCGGTAGTAACTCCGGAGGATGGTGCTGCCCAGGAATCCCTCCAACGAGATGTTCTCGAAGAAGCGTACTCGGGCCTGGAGAACAAGATTCGCGCGCTTCGTCCGTCGGAGGACCTGAGCGGGCTGCGCAAGGCGTACGAGTTTGCAAGGAACCGTCACGCAGGGCAGTTGCGGTTGTCGGGCGATCCTTACATGGTCCACCCGATCGAGGTGGCCGAGGTTCTGGCCGACATGCAGATGGACATGATCGCGCTCCAGACAGCGCTGCTGCATGACACGCTGGAGGACACGGAGACAACGGCCGAGGAAATCCGGAAGAACTTCGGCGTCGAGGTGATGCGCTGCGTGAACGGTGTCACCAAGCTGAGCCGCATCAATTTCCACAGCCGGGAGGATCAGCAGGCCGAGAGCGTACGGAAGATGCTGCTGGCCATGGTGGAGGACATCCGGGTGATCCTGGTGAAGCTCGCCGACCGGCTGCACAATCTTCGGACGCTCGGCAGTCTTCCGCCGGAGCGACAGCGGCGGATTGCGCACGAAACGCTCGAGATCTACGCGCCGATCGCGCACCGCCTGGGGATGGGTAAAATCCGCGCCGAGCTCGAGGACTTGAGTTTCCGCTATGCGGAGCCGGACGAATACACGATGGTCACGCGGACGATCGAGTCGCGCCGGCAAGACAACGAAGAGAACCTGGAGGAGATCCGGCAGACGGTCGAGAGCAAGCTGCGAGCCGAAGGCATTCCGGCGAAAGTGTTCGGGCGGGTGAAGAGACCGTACTCCGTAGCGCTGAAACTGAAGCGGCAGAAGATTCCGATCGAGCAGGTGTATGACCTGCTGGGGATCCGGATCATCACGGACTCGGTGAAGAACTGCTACGCGGCATTGGGCGTGATTCACAGCGAGTGGCATCCGGTGCCGGGGCGTATTAAGGATTTCATTGCGATTCCACGGCCGAACCTATATCAATCGCTGCACACTTCGGTGATGGGCCCGGGCGGCTCGACTTTCGAAGTTCAGATCCGCACGGACGAGATGCACAAGCTGGCCGAGGAAGGCATCGCGGCCCACTGGAAGTACAAGGAAGGCAAGAAGGGCGTCAGCGAAGACGACAAGCGGATTGCGTGGCTGCGCCAGTTGGTCGAGTGGCAGCGGGAAATGCGGGACCCGGCCGATTTCCTTTCCAACTTAAAGGTTGATCTTTATCCCGAGGAAGTCTACTGCTTCACGCCAAAGGGGCGTGTGATTATCCTGCCGCGTGACGCAACGCCGGTGGATTTCGCGTATGCGATTCACTCCGACGTGGGCCACACGTGCGTGGGATCGAAGGTCAACGGCCGCATGGTGCCGTTGAAGCACGTGCTGCGGAACGGCGACGTGGTGGAGATCCTGACGCAGGCGGACTCGGAGCCGAGCCGAGACTGGCTTTCGTTCGTCAAGACGACGCGTGCGCGGAACAAGATACGGCACGTCATCAACGCCAACGAGCGCGAGAAGGCGATTGAGC
>Ga0335082_10008505_pt1 | contig 11154 bp, 8 predicted proteins | sample Lox_Sample_41_FD_206718 | JGI IMG/M metagenome (GOLD analysis project Ga0335082, IMG submission 206718) | Soil microbial communities from Loxahatchee National Wildlife Refuge, Florida, United States - Lox_Sample_4.1 | ecosystem: Environmental > Terrestrial > Soil > Wetlands | place: USA: Florida... | reverse complement strand
CGCTTCGTGAAACTAATGGAGGAAGCGCGCGGCTAGCGCGCTACGACTGAATGCCCAAGCGCACCGACCTCCGGCGCATCCTCATCATCGGCGCAGGGCCGATCGTCATCGGCCAGGCGTGCGAGTTCGACTACTCGGGCGCGCAAGCGTGCAAGGCGCTGAAGTCCGAGGGATATCGCGTCATCCTGGTCAACTCCAACCCGGCGACCATCATGACCGACCCCGAGACAGCCGACGTGACCTACATCGAGCCGATCACGTGGCAGGTGGTCGAGACGATCATCGCCAAGGAGCGTCCGGACGCGATTCTGCCGACGATGGGCGGGCAGACGGCGCTGAACTGCGCGATGGACCTCCATCAAAACGGTGTTCTGCGCAAGTACCGCGTGGAGTTGATCGGCGCATCGCCGGAGGCGATCGAAAAGGCCGAGGACAGACAGAAGTTCAAGAGCGCGATGACGCGCATCGGGCTTGCGTCGGCTCGCTCCGGCATCGCGCATTCGGTCGCGGAGGCGTTGGAGATCCAAGGGCGACTCGGATTTCCTGCGGTCATCCGGCCGAGCTTCACGCTCGGCGGCTCGGGCGGCGGCGTGGCGTGGAACATGGAGGAGTTCGTCGGGATCTGCACGCGTGGACTCGATCTGTCACCGACGCGGGAACTGCTGATCGAAGAGTCGCTGCTTGGCTGGAAAGAGTTCGAGATGGAGGTCGTGCGCGACCGCGCCGACAACTGCATCATCGTGTGCTCCATCGAGAACCTCGATCCCATGGGCATCCACACCGGCGACTCGATCACGGTGGCGCCGGCGCAGACGCTCACCGACAAGGAGTACCAGCTGATGCGCAATGCGTCGGTGGCGATCCTGCGTGAAATCGGCGTCGATACCGGCGGCTCGAACGTGCAGTTCGCGATCAATCCGCGCGACGGACGCATGGTCGTCATCGAGATGAATCCGCGCGTGTCGCGCTCCTCCGCACTCGCCTCGAAGGCGACCGGGTTTCCCATCGCCAAGGTCGCGGCCAAGCTCGCCGTCGGATACACGCTGGACGAACTGCGCAACGAGATCACTGGCGGGGCAACCCCTGCGTCGTTCGAGCCGACCATCGACTACGTCGTCACCAAGGTGCCCAGGTTCGCCTTCGAGAAATTTCCGCAGGCCGATCGGCGTCTCACGACCCAGATGAAATCGGTGGGCGAAGTTATGGCGATCGGACGCACCTTCCAGGAGAGCTTCCAGAAGGCGCTGCGCGGCCTCGAGACGGGAGCCGATGGTCTCGACGAGCAGTCGACCGATCGCGACGAAATCGTCGAGGAGATCGGCGACCCCGGCCCGAGCCGGATCTGGTTCGTGGCCGACGCGCTGCGTCTCGGCCTGACCGTACCCGAGATCTACGAAGAGACCGGCATCGATCCGTGGTTCCTCGCGCAGATCGAGGATCTGGTGCAGATCGAAGAACGTCTGCGCGGCCGCTCAATTGACTCGCTTGGCGCCGACGAGATGCGCTTCCTGAAGCGGCGCGGCTTCTCCGATCGCCGTATCGCAAAGCTGCTTTCCGCAAGCGCGGCCGACGTACGCAAGGCCCGCCTGCGCCTGCAGGTGCGGCCGGTCTACAAGCGCGTCGATACGTGCGCGGCGGAATTCGCCACGACCACGGCGTACATGTACTCGACCTACGAAGAGGAGTGCGAAGCCGATCCGAGCGACCGCAAGAAGGTGATCGTTCTCGGCGGCGGACCGAATCGCATCGGCCAGGGGATCGAATTCGACTATTGCTGCGTGCACGCGGCGCTGGCGCTGCGCGACGACGGATTCGAGACCATCATGGTCAACTGCAATCCGGAGACCGTCTCGACCGACTACGACACGTCGGATCGGCTGTACTTCGAGCCGCTCACGCTCGAAGACGTGCTGGAGATCGTCGACAAGGAAAAGCCGCTCGGGGTGATCGTTCAATACGGCGGGCAGACGCCGCTGAAGCTCGCGCGCGACCTCGAAGCCAACGGTGTGCCCATCATCGGCACCAGCCCCGATTCGATCGACGTCGCCGAGGATCGCGAGCGCTTCCAGCAGCTGTTGCAGCGGCTCGATCTGAAGCAACCGCCAAACCGCACCGCACGCACCGAACAAGAGGCGTTGCGCCTCGCCGACGAGATCGGCTACCCGTTGGTCGTGCGGCCAAGCTACGTGCTCGGTGGCCGTGCGATGGAGATCGTGCAGGACGGCAGGGACCTGGAGCGGTACATGCGCGAGGCGGTCAAGGTGAGCAATGACTCGCCGGTGCTGCTGGATCGCTTCCTCGACGATGCAATCGAGGTCGACGTCGATTGCGTCGCCGACGGCCGCGAAGTGCGCATCGGCGGTGTGATGGAACACATCGAACAAGCCGGCGTGCACTCGGGCGATTCGGCCTGCTCGCTGCCGCCTTATTCGCTCGACGCGGACACGGTCGCAACGCTGCGTCGCCAGACGGTGATGATGGCGCGCGCACTCGATGTCTGCGGGCTGATGAACGTCCAGTTCGCAGTGCAGGGTGGCACGGTGTACGTTCTCGAGGTGAATCCACGGGCGTCGCGCACCGTACCGTTCGTCTCGAAGGCGACGGGCGAGCCGCTCGCAAAGATCGCAGCCCGCTGCATGGTGGGCCGCTCACTGGCGCAGCAGGGCGTGCGGGTCGAAGTCGTGCCGCCGTACTTCTCGGTGAAGGAGGCGGTGTTTCCGTTTGCCAAGTTCCCGGGCGTCGACACGCTGCTGGGCCCCGAAATGCGTTCCACCGGCGAGGTGATGGGCGTCGGGCGCACGTTCGGCGAAGCGCTGTTCAAGTCGCAACTCGGCGCCGGCGCCGGTCTGCCGCCGAAAGGCACCGTGTTCCTGAGCGTGAAAGACGGCGACAAGCCGCGCACCGTCGAGGTGGCGCGCATGTTGCATGACATGGGGTACGGGTTGGTCGCCACACGTGGCACCGCAGCCGCAGTCGCCGCAGCGGGCATCCCGGTGCGCACGATCAACAAGGTGAAGGATGGCCGCCCGCACGTGGTCGACCTGCTGAAGAACGGCGAGATCGACCTCGTGATCACCACGGTGTCTGAAAATCGCGCGCAGATCGCCGATTCGCGCTCGATCCGCACGACCTCCCTGGCGCAGCGGGTGACGTATTACACGACCATCGCGGGCGGGCGCGCGGCGGTCGAGGGCATGCGCCACTTGCGCAATCTCGAGGTCTACGACCTGCAATCGTTGCACAGGCAACTCGCTGCCTGAGCCGGTGGGTTGCCTGGAACAACAAGCCTTTGTAAAGTGCGCCCATCGCCCCGCAGTCGTCGGGGCGCTGTTTTTTTCGTCGCTACGAATTGCTGACATGCCGATTCCAATCACAGCCCGCGGTGCCGAGCGGCTCAAGTCCGAACTGCAACGGCTGAAGTCCACCGATCGCCCCTCGGTGATCCAGGCGATCAAGGAGGCGCGCGAAAAAGGCGACCTCTCGGAAAACGCCGAATACGAGGCAGCGCGCGAGCGCCAGGGATTCATCGAAGGACGCATTCTTGAACTGGAGGGCAAGGTCGCCAGCCTGCAGATCATCGACCCGGCAGCGGTCGACGCGGGCGGGCGCATCGTGTTCGGTGCAACCGTCGAGCTCGAGGACCTGACTGCCGCCGAGCGCGTCAAGTATCAGATCGTCGGCGACGACGAGGCGGACATCAAGGCCGGGCTGATCTCTGTTTCGAGTCCGATCGCGCGCGCCCTGATCGGCAAGATGGAAGGCGATGTGGTCGAGGTCGCCGCGCCAGGCGGACGCCGCGAATACGAGATCCTCGACGTTCGCTACCTATGACGCTTGCGGCGCTCGTGCCCGTCGCGGCGTGTCCGCTCTTGCTTGGGCGGGGCTTCTGATTCGTCTTCGGGTGGTGGCGGCCGATACAGCACGATGAGCTTGCCGATCGCCTGCACGCGGGCTGCGCCGACCCGGTCGGCGATGTTGGCGAAGATCGCCTCGCGCTCGCTCCGGTCGTCCAGCGGAATGCGCACCTTGATCAGCGAGTGCGCAGTCAGAGCGCGATCGACTTCGGCGACGACCGCATCGGTGAGGCCTGCCGCGCCGAGAAGCACGACCGGATCGAGACCGTGTGCCTGCGCCCGCAGGCGCAGGCGAAGCTCCTTTTCGAGCGTCAGTTCAGCCATGGCGCTAGGCTAAACGAGACTTCGGGTTCCATCATGCCGGTCGCAAGGAAGAAGCATCGCTCGAAGGCCGAATGGATCCGCCGTCACGTGACGGATCCCTACGTCAAGGAAGCGACTCGCAAGGGATATCGCTCCCGTGCGGCGTTCAAGCTCGCCGAGATCGACGCGCGGGACAAGCTGCTGCGGCCCGGGGCGATCGTGGTTGACCTGGGAGCGGCGCCCGGCAGCTGGACGCAACTGGTACGCGAGCGATTGACGGACCGGGCCGGCACGATGCGTGGGCGGATCATTGCGCTCGACGTGCTGCCGATGGAACCGATCAGCGGAGTCGAGTTCATCCAGGGCGACTTCCGCGACGAGGAGGTCGCGGCGCAAGTCTCAGCCGCGCTTGCGGGCGCGAAGGTCGACGTCGTTCTCTCCGACATGGCGCCCAACCTGTCCGGAATCGCGCCCGCGGATGCCGCGCGAAACGCCCATTTGGCGGAATTGGCCATCGAATTCGCAGGGCAGCACCTGAAGACCGCCGGCGCCTTGCTTCTGAAGTCGTTCCAGGGGAGCGGGCATAGCCAGGTAGTGGAAACGCTGAAGCGCAGATTCGCCTCGGTTGCGGTGCGCAAGCCTGCCGCGTCACGTGCGGAATCGGCGGAAACGTATCTGCTGGCCCGCGGTCTGAAGAAAAGTTGAGTCGATCTCCGATTCTCGTCTGCGCATGCCCTTGAAAGGATGGCTCATCCGCCCTAGTTAGAGGGTTGATGCGATGGGCCGGCGAGGGGAAAGCGCCTAGAATCCTCGCGACAGGCCCAGTGCTTCGGCCGGACGTTCACAGGAGTCGCTCTTGAACAACAGCATGTTCGCGAAAGCCGCCATTTGGATGGTGATCGCGCTTGTTCTCTTCACCGTCTTCAAGCAGTTCGAGGGGCGCCAGCGCCCCGGTGACACCTACCTTCCGTACTCCGACTTCCTGTCCGAAGTGAAATCGGGCCGGGTCAAGTCGGTCACGATTACCGAATCCGGCGTAACGCCAGAGGTCATGGCGGTCACCCAGGACGATCGCCGCATCCGCACCGTCGCGACGGTGCTCGATCGCGGATTGATGGGCGATCTCATCAACGCCGGCGTCAAGGTCGACGTGAAGCCGCGCGAAGAACAGTCGCTGCTCACCTCGATCTTCGTTTCGTGGTTCCCCATGCTCCTGCTGATCGGCGTGTGGATCTTCTTCATGCGGCAGATGCAGGGGGGCGGGCGCGGCGGCGCGTTCTCGTTCGGGAAGTCGCGCGCACGGATGCTCGACGAAAGCAACAACAACATCACTTTTGCCGATGTCGCCGGGTGCGACGAGGCCAAGGAAGAGGTGCAGGAACTGGTCGAGTTCCTGCGCGATCCGAGCAAGTTCCAGAAACTCGGCGGTCGCATTCCCCGAGGCGTGCTGATGGTCGGCTCTCCGGGCACCGGCAAGACGTTGCTTGCGAAAGCGATCGCGGGCGAGGCGAAGGTTCCATTTTTCTCGATCTCGGGCTCGGACTTCGTGGAGATGTTCGTCGGCGTCGGCGCGGCGCGCGTGCGCGACATGTTCGAGAACGCGAAGAAGCACGCACCTTGCATCATTTTCATCGATGAAATCGATGCGGTCGGACGCCAGCGTGGCGCTGGCCTTGGCGGTGGCAACGACGAGCGCGAGCAGACGCTCAATCAGATGCTGGTCGAGATGGACGGCTTCGAAACCGGCATGGGCGTGATCGTCATTGCCGCTACGAACCGGCCGGACGTGCTCGATCCGGCGCTGCTGCGACCGGGCCGTTTCGATCGCCAGGTCGTGGTTCCGCTGCCGGATATCCGTGGCCGCGAGCAGATACTCAACGTCCACATGCGCAAGGTGCCCATCGGGGCCGATGTGAAGGCGGATGTGCTGGCGCGTGGCACACCGGGATTCTCCGGCGCGGATCTGGCCAATCTCGTGAACGAGGCGGCGCTGTTCGCCGCGCGCCGCAACGCGCGCGTGGTCGAGATGCAGGATTTCGAGAAGGCCAAAGACAAGATCATGATGGGCGCCGAGCGCAAATCGATGGTCATGTCCGAGGAAGAACGGCGCAACACGGCCTATCACGAGTCCGGCCACGCCATCGTTGCCAAGCTGCTTCCGAAGACCGACCCGGTGCACAAGGTCACCATCATCCCGCGCGGACGCGCACTCGGCGTGACGATGCAGTTGCCTGAGCAGGATCGCTACGCGTACGACCGCGACTACCTGCTCAACCGGGTCGCGGTGCTGTTCGGCGGCCGGATCGCGGAAGAAGTGTTCATGAACCAGATGACCACGGGTGCCTCGAACGACTTCGAGCGGGCGACGCAGATGGCGCGCGACATGGTGACGCGCTACGGCATGAGCGACGTGCTCGGACCCATGGTCTACGCCGAGAACGAGGGAGAAGTGTTCCTCGGCCGGTCGATCACCAAGACGACCAACATGTCCGAGGAGACGATGCGCAAGGTCGATGCGGAGATCCGCCGCATCATCGATGACCAATATGCGCTGGCGCGCCGCCTCATCGAGGAAAACCGCGACAAGGTCGAGGCGATGGCCAAGGCACTGCTCGAGTTCGAGACGATCGACGCCGAGCAGATCGACGACATCGTGCAGGGGCGCCCGCCGCGTCCGCCGAAATCGACGCCGTCGAGTACGCCGCCTAGTGGCGGCAAGCCAGCGGGCGGTATCGAAGGCGCAGCCCAACCCGCGTAGCGGCGAGGCGCCGCAGGTCAGTGACTTGCGGCGACTCTCTCCGGTTCCGGGATCCGAAGCTGTTTGACGGTTGCAGCGGCCCAATCGCGGGCTTCACCGCTGAGGACAACGGCGGTGCTGACGTCGATTTTCAGCGCCGCGCAGCTCGCCTCGAGTTTCGACGGCTCATCCTTCTCGATCGCGAGCGCAATCGCGAGGTAAGGCCACCAGGGTCCGGTTTCGCCGATCAAGGCCTCGGTCGCCGGATTCGGTAGTGGCGTCAGCGCCAGCGCGACTTCGAGCGGGACGTTAAGGATCAAGTCGAGCAGCGAGAACGTTCCGGTCACGAACAGTTGCTCGGCGGGATCGCCGCGTCCGGCCGATTGCGCGAGCAGTTCCAGCAACCGGCCGCGCGCCAGCGCGGTCTCGTGCAGCGCGGTCGCGATTGCCGAGCGATTGTCCGAGGACATGAGCAACACGCTCAACCATCGATAGAGCTCTCGCGCGCCCAGCATCATCACGGCTTCCTGGATCGAATCGAGAGGCCGATTGAGCGCCAACGCCGCCGAGCGTGTCGCCTGCAGCAAGCGGTGCGACAGTCCGGTGTCGGCCTTGAATTGATCCGCGATTTCGCGCGTCGAGCGCCCGCTGATGATTGCCGACAGGATGTTCGCAGCGTTCACAGCCAGCGGTGGAACCTGGCGCGCGTCGGGGCGCCGCGCAGGAAGCACGAAATTTCCGCAGCAGAACTCGACTCCACTTCTTACCGCCTCGCCCACGTCTTCATAGGTGCGCAGGTTTACGGCGACCCAGCGCCCCGACGCATCGGGTCGGGGTATGTGGCCGGACGAGTCTGCTCCGTCGAAAAGGCGATAGGCGCAATTCAACGGCTGACCGGGTCGCGGCGGAGTGGCGAGCAGCAGCCCTCTCGTTTCGATTCGACTGCTCCAGCCCGCGTCCATGTCGGCGAGATCGCGAGCCTGCTCTTCATCGACGCGCACGATGGCGCGGGAGGGCAGCTGGCCGATAAACGCCGAATCGGCGATGGCGTCGGTGGGCAGCCCGATGAGCACCCGTCGCTCCGCATCCGCCGTCTCGCGCGCGGCCTGGGCGAGTGCGAACCAGTAGGCCTCGCGCAGGACGCGCGGCGTGTCACGACGCGCAAGGCGCTCCCAAGCGCGCGAGGAGAGCTGCAGGTCCCAGCCCGCGATGCCGCCCGAGCGGTCGATCAAAGGGCGGCGTGCTACCAGCCATGATCCCTGCGGTCCCATCGATGCGCCTGCGGGAACGGCCGCGCGCACGGCGTGCTTCTGCGCAGGCGTCGCCTCAGCGTGCGCCTCATTGACTCGCCTTGGCGAGCGCCAGCGTGACAACCATTGGCCGAGCATCGATCTGCCGGTAGATGAGGAAGGCAAGCAAGGATTTACCCGAGCGGCACGCTGCTTGATTGCGTGAAAAGCCTGGCAACTACCCGGGTTGCGGCCTCAAGGAGCGGCTGTGCATCAGCATGGGGCGAGGAATCCTAGAATGCCGCCTCAGACCATGCCTGTCGCCCCGATCTCATCAGCCGGCGACGCCAACACATGGCGTTGCGGGCGCTTTGAATTCGTCATTCGACGGCCGTTGATCATGGGAATCGTCAACGTGACGCCCGATTCTTTCTCCGACGGAGGACGCTTCTTCGACGCGTCGACGGCCATCGCGCATGCGCGCCGGCTGATCGAAGAAGGCGCCGATCTGATCGACATCGGCGGCGAGTCGACACGGCCGGATGCGTCCGAGGTTAGCCTCGACGCTGAACTGGCCCGTGTGCTGCCCGTCGTCGAGGCTCTCAGCGAAGCACCCGTCGCGCTCTCGATCGACACCAGCAAGCCCCAGGTAATGCGCGCGGCGCTGAGTCAGGGTGCATCGGTCATCAATGACGTAAGGTCGTTATCCCAGCCGGGTGCGCTCGACGTGGTAACGCAGTCGGATTGCGGCGTGGTCTTAATGCACATGCAAGGAACGCCGCAGACTATGCAGATCGATCCACGCTACCAAGATGTGACGGCCGAGGTGGGTGCATTTCTGCGCGATCGGTGCGACGCGGTCGAGGCTGCCGGCATCGCGCGCGAGCGCATCGCGCTCGATCCGGGGTTCGGATTCGGCAAGACCCATGCGCACAATTTCGAACTGCTGGCGCATCTGGGCGAAATCGCGGCGCTCGGACGACCGCTGCTCGTCGGTATCTCGCGCAAGGGAATGCTGAAGCACGCCACCGGGCGCAGCGTCGGCGAGCGCACCGTGGCATCCGCGGCGGCGGCGCTGATCGCAGTCGAACGAGGTGCGTGCATCGTGCGGGTGCACGACGTGGCAGCGACGCGCGATGCGCTCGCCGTATGGCAGACAACCCGTGAACACTTGAGAGGGCAGGCGTGAGTCGAAAATACTTCGGCACCGACGGCGTGCGTGGCACGGTTGGGCGTGATCCGATCACACCCGGCTTCGTCATGCGCCTCGGGCAAGCAGCGGGCCGTGTGCTGGCTAGAGGCGCTTCCGGTCGGCCTACGGTGCTGATCGGCAAGGACACGCGAATCTCCGGCTACATGCTCGAAGCGGCACTCGAGGCGGGCTTCTCGAGTGTCGGGGTAGACACGGTGCTATGCGGCCCCTTGCCAACGCCGGCAGTGGCCTACCTCACCCGCGCGCAACGACTCACGGCAGGCGTCGTGATCAGCGCATCTCACAATCCATACCCCGACAACGGCATCAAGTTCTTCTCCGGGCGCGGCACGAAGCTGCCCGACGACGTCGAGGCCGCGATCGAAGCCGAAGTCGAACTGCCGCAGTCGTGTGTCGACTCGAAAGACCTTGGCCGAGCGCGCCGCCTCGACGATGCCGGCGGTCGATACGTCGAGTTCTGCAAGAGCACGTTTCCGAACGAGTTCGATTTGCGCGGCCTGAAGATCGTGATCGACTGCGCGAACGGCGCGGCCTATCACGTCGCTCCCGAGGTGTTCCACGAACTCGGTGCCGAGGTGAACGCGATCGGAGCCAGTCCCGACGGCTTGAACATCAACGACGGTGTCGGCGCGGTGCACGGAGAGCACCTCGCAGCGACGGTGCGCAGTCGCGGCGCCGATCTCGGCATCGCGCTCGACGGCGACGCCGACCGGGTCGTCATGGCCGACGGGGCAGGCAATGTCTTCAACGGCGATCAGCTGCTCTACATCATCGTTCGCGATCGCCTCGCTCGCGAGGCGAATGGAAGGACGCTTGGCGCGGTCGGCACGCAGATGACGAATTTCGCGCTCGAGCGCCGTTTCAGTGAAATGGGCGTGCCCTTCGCGCGCGCCAAGGTGGGCGACCGCTATGTCCTGGAGATGCTGCTCGAGAAGGGTTGGCTGTGGGGCGGTGAAGGGTCGGGACACCTGTTGTGCCTGGACAAGCACACGACCGGCGACGGCATCATCAGCGCCCTGCAGGTGCTCGCCGCCATGCGGCACGCCAAGCAGACCCTGGCGCAGCTCACCGCCGACCTTCGGCTCATGCCGCAAAGGCTCATCAACGTCCGGCTGAGCCCCGGGTTCGACTGGAAAAAGCACGAGCCGCTGACACGTGAGACGGCAGCGGTCGAACGCGAACTGGCGGGACATGGTCGGGTTCTGATCCGTGCGTCGGGGACCGAACCGGTCTTGCGCCTCATGGTCGAGGCCGATGACGCGGCCCGGGCCGATGCGCTGGCACACCGGCTCGCAGCGAGCGTCGCGGGCTAAGAACCAAGGGAGGTCCTCCGGCTCTGCCGGGGAGGCAGTAGGAGTTTGACTTTTACGGGAGTGTCCATCGTGGAGACTTCAGATCGTGAGCCGCCAAGCACACGAAAGGAAGAATCACGATGGACAAGTTGGAAAGTTTGAGTCACACGGCGTGGGAGTACAAATATCCGTGGTGTTCATTGCGAAGTGTCGACGCAGGACGTTGTACGGGCAGTTGCGCCGGCATTTAGGAGAAGTGTTTCGCAGGCTGGCCGAGCAGAAAGAGAGCCGGGTCGAAGAAGGGCACCTGATGTCGGATCACGTGCACATGATGCTTTCGATTCCGCCGAAGTACGCGGTGTCGCAGGTGATTGGGTACATCAAGGGCAAGAGCGCGATCCACATGGCACGGGTGTACGGCGAGCGCAGTCGCAACTTCGTGGGTCAGCATTTCTGGGCCCGCGGGTACTTCGTATCAACGGTAGGGCGCGATGAGGGACTGATACGCGAGTACATCAGGAACCAG
>Ga0335082_10008503_pt1 | contig 11156 bp, 13 predicted proteins | sample Lox_Sample_41_FD_206718 | JGI IMG/M metagenome (GOLD analysis project Ga0335082, IMG submission 206718) | Soil microbial communities from Loxahatchee National Wildlife Refuge, Florida, United States - Lox_Sample_4.1 | ecosystem: Environmental > Terrestrial > Soil > Wetlands | place: USA... | reverse complement strand
GGACGGCGACCATGCACCAGTGGCCGGCCAACGCGGGCAGCGACGGCGACATCAACCACACCGACAGCGAGTGGCACACGTACGGCTGTCTATGGGTCTCGACCGGCACGGGCACCGGGCAGGTCCAGTTCTTCTACGACGGCGCGCAGGTCGACAAGACCGTCCCGACCGGAACGAACCAGACGCAGTTCTCGCTCGAAGGCATGTACCAGTTCATCGTTCTCGGGACCGGCAAGGGATGGCCGATGAACGTCGACTGGGTCCGCGTCTGGCAGTGAGGGCCGTCCCCGCTTGACAACCATGCGCATGCGATCAAACACTACACCGATTGGTGAACTATAGCTCCCACGACCTGGACGTCGTCTTCGCCAGCCTCTCGGACCCCACGCGCCGCGCGATCCTCGCGCGCCTCGCGCGGGCGGACACCCTGACCGTCAGCGAGCTCGCCGAGCCGTTCTCGATCAAGCTGCCTGCCGTGATGAAGCACCTCGACGTTCTCGACAACGCGGGTCTCATCACGCGCTCGAAGCAGGGACGCACCGTCCAGGTGCGTTTGTCGGCGGCGCCGCTGCGGGGCGCCACCGAATGGCTCGAGCGCTACGAGCGGTTCTGGTCCCCCGCCCTCGACCGCCTTGCGGCCTACGCCGAACGAAAGGAAGCCGGGGTCCGAGCGTCCGAAGCGAGGGCGAAGGGGAAGGTTCGATGAGCAGTCTCACGCTCGTGCGCCGGATCGCCGCGCGTCCCTCGCTCGTCTTCGAGGCGATGACGACGAGCGAAGGGCTCGCCGCATGGTTCGGGCCGGACGATCTGCCCGCCGTCCACGCGCAGGTGGACGCGCACGTCGGCGGCGCCTACCGCGTGCGCTTCCGAAGATTCGACGGCGGCGAGCATGAAGCATGCGGCGAATTTCTGGAGCTCGTTCCGCCGCGTCGCATCGTCATGAGCTGGAGGTGGGCCCTCGGCGGCACGCCCGAGGAGCGCGGTCGCACCTCCCGGGTGGAGATCGAGATCCGGCCGATCGAGGGCGGGACCGAGCTCACCTTCACGCACGCGGACCTCTGTGACGAGACCTCCGCGCAAAGCCACACCGGGGGCTGGACCGGCGCGCTGGACAAGCTCGTTCGGCACCTCGAGAGAAAGGGAAGGTGAAACCATGACGAGGATCGCAATGTCGCGCAGGTACCTGCTCGCCGCGGGGGCTGGTGCGATGGTGAGTGCGTGCGGAGGGTCGACGGCGACCACGAGCGCGCCAGCAGTGCCCGTGTCCGCCCAGGGGACCAATCAGGAGATCATCCGGAAGTGGTACGCGGCCTGGGAACAGCCGGACTGGGGCCCACTCGACGCGTTGATGGCGGACGACTTCACGTTTTCGAGCGCGGCGGGTGACGACCACATCGACAAGAGCACGTACAAGGCGCAGTGCTGGGAGTCGCAGAAGGGCCGTATCGAACGGTTCGACCTGGAGCTGGTGTCCGTGACCGGCGACGAGGCGTTGGTGAAGGGCTCTTGCCGCACGAAGAAGGGCAAGACCTTCCGAAACGTGGAGTACTTTCGCTTCAAGGATCACAAGATAGAAGCGATCGAATGCTATTTCGGTGATGCAACGAGCGGCTATCCGTCGGCAACCGACAAGAAGGGGTAGCCAGCGCAGGCCGAGCTTCTAACGCGTCCAGAGAAAGAGGGCGACGCCGCCCGCGGCGAGGACGATGGCCACGAGGAGCGCCAGCACTCTGGGATCGTTGCGGCGGGAGGGCGCACGCGGCGTCTCCTCTTCTCGGGGCGACTCGTTCGCGTCGGACTCCTCGACCTGGGACCGAGACGGCCTTCGGGGCTCTGGCTCGTTCCGCAGCCGCCGGATCTTTTGCTTTTGCTTGCCCTTCGCGATCGCGGCGCGCGCCTTGCGACGTTCGGCCTTCTCGGTTGCCTTGGCGCGGAGCTTTTCCCTGCGTGCGGCGGCCCGGGCGGCGCGCACCTCGCGCTCCTCCGGCGTCAGGCCGCGCCATTCGGCTTCGGGGTCCGCTTCCTCGTCGTCCCAGCTGGCGTCGACGTCGTCGGCCTCCTCGGTGTCCTCCAGCTCGGGGCGCGCAACGGGTGGTTCCGCGACGGCGTGTGGGACGGCGGCTGGAGGCGTGTTTCCTCCGTGGGGCTCCTCGAGGAAAGCCTCGAGCCGCGCCAGCTTCTGCTCGAAAGGCAGCCGCTCGATCTCCTGGACTCGCTCGACCTCGCCGAGGCACGTGAGGGCGGCCCCTATCTCGACCAACGTATCCGCGCGCGCCTTGCGCAGCTCCCTCTTCTTCTCTTCTGCTTCGGGGCTCCAGGACTGCGATGCGCTCTCGTACTCTTCGTGCTCGCTGCGCAGGCGCGCCGTCAGCTGTGCGATCTCCTCGCGGCCCCGCAACGGAGAACTGAGCGACATCGCAGTAATGCCCTGAGCCTTCAATGTATCCCCCGACAAAGTCGGGGTGCAATAGACTGCCGCAGTGGAGGGGGAAGGGCTTCAGCGAACCATCGACCGCGAGCAACTCCGCTCGGGCCGGATCCTCGCCACGTATCGCGTCAGTATCATCGCGGTCTCGCTCGTCCTCGCCTGGGTGATGGGCCGGCTGGGCCGCGCCGATTGGGGCGGCATCGTTCCCGGGCTGTGTGTCTACCTCGTCTTTGCCGGGATCCTGCTCTTCGTCTCGCGGCACGTGCCCAGGCTCTACCGGCACGGCGGGGTCGTGCTCGCCTTCGCCGACGCTCCGTTCGTGTACTGGACCTACCGGGTCATGGTCGCGCTCGCCGACGGTGCGAGACAGGGCTTCTTCGTGGGCGCGGCGCTCGCGGTGTTCTGCATGCTCGCGGCGTTCTCGGCGCTCAGTTTGAGCATCCGCTCGTCGTTGCTCGTGATGCTCTCCTGCGTCTGCTTCTGGGCGCTGCTGGGGCTGCAGGTCCGGATGCGGCCGGAGGAGCTCGCGTTCGCGATCTTGATCATCGTCTCCGTCGGCGCATCCGCGATCTACTTCGTCCGGCGGATCCGGCACCTCGTGGCCAACGAGCTCCGGGTAGCGAAGCTCGAGCGCTACTTCTCCCCCGCGGTGGCGGCCCGGCTCGGCCAGGAGGCACCGGCGCCGGCGGTCGAGGCGCGAGAGGTCACCATCCTCTTCTCCGACATACGAGGCTTCACGGCGCTCGCGGAGAAGCTGGCCCCCGAGGCGGTGGTCGCCCTGCTCAACGAGTACCACGCGCGGATGGTCGAGGCCGTCTTCCGGCACGGCGGCACGCTCGACAAGTTCATCGGCGACGGCATCATGGCCTACTTCGGCGCTCCGCTCGCGGATGCCGAGCACGCGCGCCACGGCGTGGAGTGCGCTCTCGACATGGTCGATGCGCTGGCGGATCTCAATCGCGTCCGGTCGGATCGCGGCGAGGAACCGCTGGAGATCGGGATAGGGATCCATTCCGGTCGCGTCGTCGTGGGGGACGTGGGCTCGCCGACGCGGCTCGAGTACACGGCCATCGGCGATGCGGTGAACCTGGCCTCGCGAATCGAGCAGCTGACCAAGGTTCATTCGGCGACGGTGCTCGTTTCGAGGGAGACGAAGGAGCGGGTCGGCACGGCGTGCGCCTGGAAGGAAGCTCCGCCCGTCGCGGTGAAAGGCAAGCGCGATCCGGTGGCGACCTTCGTTCCGAGCCGACTCGGCTAGCGGGTCACTCGTAGCGAAGGATCACGTGGAAGCCGAAGGGGCTCTCGATGACCGCGCTCACCTCGTTCACGTGCAGGTCGAAAGCGGCGTCCGCGAACGAGGGCGCGACGTCGCTCCGCTCGATGGTGCCGAGCGTTCCTTCGCGCGTGTCGGCGCCCGACTCGTCGCTGTACTCCCGCACGACCTCCGCGAACGCCGTCCCTTGCTCGAGCTTCGCGAGGGCTTCCTCCGCGCGGAGACACGCTTGCCCGCGCGTGCGCGTGATCGATTCGGGTGCGCGCTTCGCGCCGGCGTAGCGCACGAGCACGTGCTTGACGCCGATGCGATCGGGCTCGCTCGCTTTGCGCTCGTGCTTCACCCCCACGGCGGCGAGACAGCGCGCCTCTGCCCCCTCGCCGCCCGTGCCCGGCGCACCGTCGGATGGGGACGAGGCGCCGGGGCGCGACGCCGCTCCGCCGCAGGCGACGACGAGGGCGAGCGCGGCTGCACCCAGCACGGCGTTCGTATTCCGCATGCCCTCAGTGTAGTCCCGTGCTCGGGGTGACCCTACGTGTCGTGTGGATGCATCGATTGCGCTGGCAGCCAGGTCGACAGGGAACGGGGTATCGCAAGCTGCTGCTCGCCCAGGGGCGGCGATGGGACCTCTACGTCCTCGATTACCCGCCGGGCACGTCGATCCCCACGCACGTCGATCCGGTGCCCGGTCGGCGCCACTGGCGCGCGAACCTGGTGTTGTGCGGGGAGCGCTCGTTCCAGGGAGCGGCCGCGCTTCGCATCGGACCGCTCGTCGTCTTTCGGCCCGACGTCACGCCGCATTCGGTCGAGCAAGTGACGCGTCGCAGAGTCGTGCTGTCCTTCGGCGTGGCCCTGTGATGACCGGAGGGAAGGACGCGGGCATCGCTCCCGTACTACGGATGCGCGCATGCGGATCCGTTTGCTCATGTCGTCGTCGGCCGCTCTTGCGGCACTCGCCCTCGCTTGCTCGTCGGGAGGCGGCGGTTCGGTCGGCGACGGTGGGACCGACGGGGGCGACGCGCAGAGCAGCTCGTCGAGCGGAGGCGGATCGAGCGGATCCAGCGGCGGGTCTTCGAGCGGGTCGTCGAGCGGCTCGACCGGCTCCGGCGGCAGCTCCTCGGGCGTCGGCGGGAGCTCGGGGTCGAGCGGCAGCTCGGGCGGCGGATCCGGTGGAGCATCGAGCGGTGGCGTGGACTGCCAGGCTGAAATGGGCGACTTCTGCATGTGCCTCGGCAGCGCGTCGATGGAGCCGCCCAATGCGACGCCGTGCTCTCCCGCCGCGCTGAAGGATCCGGGCACCTGCTGCGCCGGCTCCGGCTGGCCGGCGACCGGCAACTGCATCTGCAGCGCCTTCCTCTGCTACGTGAACCAGGGCGGCGGGCGCGACTGCTTCTTCCAGGACCTCGGGAGCAACGGCGCCGAGGTCCCCACGACGACCGCCACCGGCGCCGCCTGCTGCACGTGGGGCGACCCGAGCACCGGCTACATCTGCAGCTGCTACGACCAGACCTCCGCCGGCTCGTGCGACGGCAGGACCATGGTCTCCGAGTGCACCATCAGCACCGTCCCGCCCTGCTCGAGCGACGTCACCGTCGGCTGGTCGCAGGTCACCGCGTGTCAGTGACCGTAGCGCCAGGCCGGCTACCAGCTCACCCGGTATTCGCAGTGGTGAGCGGAGGCGAAACGACACCTAGTGTGCACGACCGACGCGTGCTTCGCGCCGGTGAGGCGGAGCGCCTGTTCTGCCCAGCCCACGACCCCGTACGTGCAGAGCATCGGGCTCGGCCCCTCCTCCTCGGCCGTCGGCGCCTCGAGCCGCAGTCGCCACTGGGTCGGGCCGACCTGGGTGGGCGTGAGCGCCCCGCAGTCGAAGTAGCGGCTCCACAAGGAGCCAGCGCGCGCGGCCACCATCGCGGGGCTGGCCAAGCGAAGCGCGACCTTGAACAAGGCGTGCATGTCACTGTCGGCAACGCGCTCGGCGTACGCCGTCGTCTCGTCGCGCGCGGTTCCGGGCGCGTGCTTGGCGAGGTAAGCGTCGAGCGCTCGGTTCCAGACCCCCATCGGGTACCAGCTCGCGGTCAGGACGAGGCCGCCGAGGAGTTCGCGGTCGCCGGCCGGTGCTTCGCGTACCAGCCGGTCCCACGCCTGATCGTCGAGGCGGTGCACGACCTGCTTCCGCAGATGCACGAGCAGCGATCCCTTGACGTGCGCCGCCATCCCCACGAGCTGACCTTCAGCGTACACCGTCCAATCTGGCCATCACTCGGCGGCGCCACCCCCGATTGGCGCGCCCGCGACGTCGGCTTCCGGATCGAGCACCATCAACCTCACGCGCCCCGACGCGATCGTCGCGCCGCTTTCGTCGCGGAGGACCACATCCCAGAGCTGGCTGCGCCGTCCGCGCGTCACCGGTGTGCCCGTTGCAACCAGCTTGCCGCTGCGCACGGCGCGCACGAAGGAAGTGTGGTTGTCCAGCCCGACGACCGTCTTGCCCTTCGACATCGCGTCGAGCGCCGCGCCGATCGACGCCACCGACTCGATGACGCTCGCGTACACGCCTCCGTGCACGATCCCGTGCGGCTGCCGGTGGTCGTTGCGCAGCTCGACCTCCGCGGTCACTCCGTCGCGCGTCGCCGTGAGGACGCGCAGGCCGACTCGCTCGGCCCAGGTCCCTCGATGCACCTCGTTGATGGCGGCGGCTGCGTCGGGAGTGCTCACGAGGTGAGCCTACTCCGAGCGAGCGGCCAGGACGCGGCAGTTCATGACGCCGGCGGTGGACGCCTTCGCGATGCACTGCTGGTAGGCGGTGCGGGCACCGGGCATGTCGCCCGAAGCCTTCTTGGCGGCTGCGAGAGTGAGCCACGCATCGGCGTCGACCGGGTTGGCGTCCACGGCCTTCTGCGCGAGCGCGACGGCCTTGTCGGCCTCGCCCCGCAGCAGCGCGCGCTCGGCATCGCGGACGAGCGGCGAGCGGGCGTGCAGCACGGTCTTGACGTCGAGCGCTTTCTCGTGCGGATCGCCCGCCGGGGTGGAGGAGGCCGCCGGGGCCCCCGGGACCGTCGCGGCCGCGATGCCGTCGCTGACGGAAGCCACTGGCGTGTCGGTCGCGCCGGGCGTCGCATTCGGCTCGGTGGGCGCGTCGAGCGCGTCGGGCGAGGGGGTCGTCGGCACCGGCAAGACGATCGTGGGAGGTGCCGGCGCGACGGTCTCGGGAACGACGACGGCCGGCGGCTCGCCCGCGGTCTCCCCGACATGCGCCGCGTGTCCGGCGCGTGCGTGGGTCGAGCTGAGGAACGCCCACACGCCGAGCGCCGCCGCCGCGGAGCACCCCAGGACGACGACGCGACGGAGCGTGCGTTCATCCCGCCTCGGCAACCCGGCGGCGAGGACGTCGGAATCGGTCGGGGCATCCGACGACGTCTCGCGCGTCCATGGCGCCGTCGAGGGGCTCGCCTCGCGTCCGGCCGGCGCGCGCTCCTGCTCCAAAGCGATCGCGGTCGGCGCGGGGGTACGGTCGTCGATGCGATCCATCGCGCGCAGCAGCAGCGCGTGCGTGGTGCACTCGATGAGATCCGGATTGTCGACGGGCCCCGGCTCGACACGGAACGTCGCGCGGTCCCACGAAAGCGTCCGGACCACGACGTCGGCGCCGCGCACCCGGCCGAGCTCCGCGTCGACGACGTTGCCGTCGCGCACGTAGACTCGCGCTTCCTCGCCGTCCTGCGCGAGGTGCACGATGCCCGTCAGGTGCGAGGCCTCGAGGCTTTGCAGGAGGTCGGCCAGCGCGAGGTCGGCCGTGCTGCCATGCCAGACGTTGGACGCGACGGCGCGCTGCACGCGCTTGGCGAGCAGCAGGGTCACGCGCGCGACGAGCTCGCGGACGAACACGGGCCGCGGCAGCATGTCGTCGAAGTCGAGGCCACGCGCGCCCGCGGCGGCGTCGGATGCATCGGGGCCGGCGATGTAGAGGACCGCCAGGTCGGGCGCGGACTCGCGCAGCGAGCGGGCGAGCGCGAAGCCGTTGATCCTGGGCATGCGCGTCGCCGTGACCAGAAGGTCGGGCACCTTGCCGCGCACCTTGGCGAGGGCCTCGGTGGCATCGCACGCCGTCATCACCTCGAACCCCGCCTTGCGGAGGCCGACGTCGAGGACACGGAGGGTGAGGGGATCAGGGTCGACCAGGAGGAGCGTGCTCATTTGGGCCGAGGCCTCCTTGGATCGTCCAGGCGCCGCGTACAAGCACTCCCTGCACGGAACCCGATCTCCTCGGAGTCTCGGACCGGCCGGCTGCAAAGATACGGTGCAGCTGCTACAGCCAGCGGATCCGAAACACGAGCGTCTCAGGCTTCTCCAGCGAGTGCGTCTCCCGGACGTTCTTCGCGCGCGTGAGCGAGAAGGCGTAGCGGTAGTTCTCGGCGAGGCCACCCCGCGTCTGCGGCGTCTCGGTGTACGGGCTGCCCGTGAGGCGGAATGTCGCCGACTTGCCGCCCGGATCGACCGAGCCGGTCAGCTCACCGTGGGTGTTTTCCTTCTTCCATAGGGGGCCGAGCCGCGGCACTAGCAGGCTGCGGATAAACCCAAGTTCTGGAGCACTCGGCCGGTTCCTCCAGAGTTGCGCTGTGTGCGCTCGACTTCCATCAACGTCGAGTCGGCATTCGGTCGACTACGCGGTAGCCGGGCCGGGGAGCAATCGAGCTATCCGGAGCAGGTTGTACGCGGCGCCGACCACGTACGCAGCGAGTTGCGTGCGAGGTTTCCCCCTGAAGCGGGTGCGTCGGAAGCCGGCGGTGGTCTTGGCCCAGCCGAAGATCTCCTCGACTCGCTTGCGTATGACCTGGCTCACCCCGTAGCCGGCGTGACGCGTGGTGCGTCCGTCGATCTTCGAGCCCCTGTACGCCGTGATGTTTTGCGCGACGTGCGGCACCGCGTTCATCGCGCGGCACTCCTTGACGAAACCCGTGCAGTCGTAGCCCTTGTCGGCTCCGACGGTGATGGGCCCCAGCCGCTCCTTGCTCTCATCGATCATCGCCAACGCCGTCTCGACCTCCGCCGTGCCGTTGGCCTCCGCGATCCGGAAATCCATCAGCAGTCCGTGGCGGTTCTCCATGAGCGCGTGCGCCGAGTACGAGAGTTTCGCCTCCTTGCCCAACCCCTTGCGCGCCAGCTTGGCCTCCGGATCGGTCGTCGAGGCGTGCGTTTCGTTGCTGCGCTTCTCGCCGTGGAAGTTGACCGTCGGGTTGCCAGGATCGTCGGGCGGCCGCTGCTTGTCCTTGCTCGCGTCCTTCCTCTTGAAGCTCTTGAGCGATGCGCACGCCTCGATGAGCGTCCCATCGACGGTGAAGTGCTCGCTGCTCATCAGCTTCGCGGCGCGAGCTCGCTCGACCACCGCTCGGAAGAATTCGCCCGCCACGTCATGCGTCAGCAGTCGCTCCCGGTTCTTGGTGAAGACCGTGGCATCGAAGGCCGGCTCCACCATGTCCATGTCCAGGAACCACCGAAAGAGCAGGTTGTACCCGAGTTGCTCACAGAGCATCCGCTCGCTGCGCACCGTGTACAGCGCCATGAGCAGCATCGCCTTGAGCTGCCGCTCCGGCGGAATCGAGGGCCGCCCCGTCGACGCGTACATCGCGTCGAAGATCGGCGAGAGCTTCGTCAGCGCCTCGTCAGCCAGGGCCTTGATCCGACGAATCGGGTGCTCCGCCGGTACCACCGATTCCGGCGACATCAGACAGAGCATCGAAGACTGCTTGGTATCCGTACCGCGCATGAGCGCGTTAGATCACACCACGATCTCCGTGTCGATCCCCTGACTGCCGTTTTTCAGCAGCCTGCTAGTCCTTCGTGAAGCCGGCGATCGTCTTCGCCCGGTCGCCGAGGGGGGGCATCACCCTGGGATCCACCTTCACCTCGATCACCGCGGGGCCACCGCGCGCCAGCGCCTGGCGGACGGCCCACCGAAGCTCGCCCGGCGCCTGAACAACCCACGAGTTGAGGCCCATGGCGCGCGAGATGCCGGCGACGTCGAGGGGGCGACGGTAGGCCACGCAGTCGAGCGGCTTCTTCGAGCCGACCATCCGGCTGCCGTGCCAGGTGATGCCGTGCATGTTGTTGTTCTCGACGATCCAGATGACCGGAACGTCGTATTCGGCCGCCGTGAGGAGCTCCATGCCGTTCATCGTGAAGCAGCCGTCGCCGACGATGGCGAAGACCCGGCGTGAGGGGTCGGCGAGGTGCGCGCCGATGGGAGCGGCGGTGCCGTGGCCCATCGATCCGAAGCCGAGGTTCAGGATGAACCGCTGGCGGTCTCGGATGCGCAGGTCGTGAACGTTGAAGAGCATGTGTCCGCCGATGTCCGAGAAGACGATGGCGTCGTCGGGGAGCACCTCCTGCAGGTCGCAGCGCCAGCGCTGCGGCGTGAGGGGCGAGGCCGCGGAGACGCGCGCCTCGGGGTCGGCGTAGAACGCGTGGCCACGATCGATCTCCGCGGCGAGATGCCACGTCGACCTCGGCGAACCGGTGGCGCGGATCCGTCGATGCGCGTGGTAGACGATCTCCACCAGGATGCTCTGCGCGTCGCCGAGCAGAGGCACGGTGACCGGGTAGTTGCGACCGATCCGGTCCGGGTCGATGTCGAGCTGGATGAGCTCACGGTTGGCGCGCACCTTCGGGTGCCAGTTCAACGTGGTGGTCTCGTTCAGCGACGCCCCGATGGTCATGAGCACGTCGATGTCGTCTCCCAGCATGGCGTCCCGTGCGGCGCGGTGTCCGGCGAAGCCGAAGACGCCGAGCGAGAGCGGGTGGTCCTCGGGGAAGAGCCCCTTGGCGCGTGGGGTCGTGGCGACTCGCGCTGGGAGAAGCTCCACCAGGGCGCGCAGCTGCTTCTCCGCGCCCGCCGCCGCGACGCCCGAGCCGACGAGGACGAGAGGTCGCTCCGCGCGGAGGAGCAACTCGGTTGCGTCCCTCACGCAGTTGCGGTCGAACGTGGCCGCCTCGGACCGGTACGTCTTCGGATCGAGCCAGTGCTCGGCGAGGGGCTTGTCCCAGAGATCGACCGGGATGTTCACGTGCACGGGGCCGCGACGGCCGGTGAGGGCGCAGCGGAACGCGCGACGAAGGTGGTGCGCCAGGCTCTCGGGTGAGGTCACCATCGTCGAGTACTTCGTGACGGGGCGGAACATCGCGCAGATATCCATGTCCTCGCGCGTCGTCTCCTGCGCCGCCCCGCGCCCGTGGGCGAAGCTCGCGGCCTGTCCCGTGACCACCAGCATCGGTACGCCGTCAGCGAATGCGCACGCGACGGCCGTGAGCATGTTCGTCGAGCCGGGACCAGAGGTCCCCGCGCAGACGGCGATGCGCCCGCTCACGCGAGCGAAGCCGTCGGCCATGAACGCGGCGCCTTCCTCGTGCTTCGTGACGATGAGGCGCATCTCCTCGTCGTTCGCGACCGCATCGAAG
>Ga0335082_10008501_pt1 | contig 11157 bp, 14 predicted proteins | sample Lox_Sample_41_FD_206718 | JGI IMG/M metagenome (GOLD analysis project Ga0335082, IMG submission 206718) | Soil microbial communities from Loxahatchee National Wildlife Refuge, Florida, United States - Lox_Sample_4.1 | ecosystem: Environmental > Terrestrial > Soil > Wetlands | place: USA... | reverse complement strand
GGCATCAACAGCATGGCTTGCGCACGCCGAACCGCACAGCCGTCCGCGGCATCAACTGCATGATCCCGGCAGCGCCTTTCTTAGATACGGCGGACGGATTCCATCCCGACTCTTCGTCGATGATCGCTGCAACCAACTCAACCGGAACCTGGTAGACAGCGGCGTAATGCTCAGCCCACCTTGCTGACAAGTTTCCTGGTGGGCGTGCGTCGGGCGCTTGCGCTCTTGCGGTTCCCACCAACAGCACAAGAAGACATGCCATGGCCCACTTCACGCTACTGCCTCCATATGCGCGGCCGACAAGTCCGCTCTTCCTTCGGCCGCCATTAACTCGTCGCGATAGCGCTTCGAATCGGCGACCAAGCCCTCAAACCCGGCACGTAGCAGTAATCGTTTGCGATCGGATTCAGTCTTAGCTAAGAGCGGCAACAGTAAGTCCCGTTGCTCGTGCGATATCTCTTCGACGTCCAGGATCTCCAGCGCCTGCGCTAGGTCCAACATTTCGGCAATCGAGGGCGGCTTTTCCATGTTCCAACCGCGCAGGGCATGTGCCAGTCCAGCCAGTTGCCCCCGCAGGCGCAAGCTTTCACTGTTGCTCCGGATCGCCAGAATTTCTCTCTCGCGCTCGACGGATGGGTATTCAAACCGCAGGTAGAAACAACGTCGCCGAAGAGGGTCGCCCAAACGTCGTTCTTCGTTCGAACTCAGGACAACAAAGGGAATCGTCGATGCTCCAATCGTTCCTAGTTTGGGCACCGTTACCTGCCATGCACTAAGGATTTCCAGGAGTAAGGCTTCGATGTCGTGATCGACCTTGTCGAGCTCATCGACTAGCAGCACGCATGGCTGGGTTTCATAGCGCAGAGCGCGTAACAGTGGCCCCTCCGCAAAGAAGTCCAGCGAGTGCAGCCGGTGCCGTATCTGGTTCCAGTCCCGGTCGAGGTTGGCAGCTTGAGTGTCCAGGAAGAGCTTCTGCAGCGCTTCATCGAATTTACCGATGACCTTCTCTTCCGTCATTCCCACATAGCACTGAAGGCGCTCAACCACCGTATTGGCCGCCGCAGCTACGGCGTATGCGAGCTCGGTCTTACCGCATCCCGGTGGGCCTTCCACCAGCAGTGGCTTGCGCATGCGGGCCGCCAGATACACCAGCTCCAGCGTGACTGGATCGATGATGTAGCGTGCCGCACGCAGCTTCGTGGCGAGTTCGCTTGCAGACGAGAACACGTAGGCTTCCTTCCGGCGTGAAAACTACACCCGAAGCATTTCTTTTGCATTTTGTGCTTTGTGGGTTTTGCGGGTAATCGAGCAGCCCGATGCGTTGTCTTACTCGCCGCAGAGGGAAACCGTTAGAGGGCCTTTCCTTAGGCTAAGACAATGATTCTGTTTTACCAGCCGTCGCATACCAGGAGAGGTGTCGCCTTGCGCAGATCGAGAAACTCAGGAATCGGAGTTTTATTTCACCGATCACAGTTTGACTGGCCAGAGCACATTCTTTCTGTAGTGCTGACCTCCTCGCACTGCCTATGCCGAACCTTTTTCCACTGATCGCACTTTGACTGACGCTCTTCGATTGCGGAGTCAGACGCCGCGACCTGCAGACCGCGGGTCGGACTTTCGGGGCAGGGTGTTGTTCGCAAGATGCCCGCCATCTTTATTTCACCGATTGCACCTTGACTGGGAACAAACGTCTCTTCGCTTGTGACACCGGGAATCACCACTGTGGCGAATTGTCCATTGCAGGTCCATCGCCAAATTTTTTCTACCGAATGCATTTTGACTGGTGGCTCGGCACCTTGCCGTCTGCCTCGTGTCCTTCAACCGGGCGGCCAGTCTCCCTCCCGCACGGAGCCCACCAACTTTTTCCTACCAATCGCGCTTTGACTGACAGCCGACCTTCGTTCCTACGGCGTGCGAGTCTGGCAGCGCCAGCGTCGGAACGTCGGCCCGAGACCCGATCACCGTCTTCTTCGCATCCATCGGAAGCCAACGGTACTTGGCGTACTGCGCCCATCACAACTCTGCGCCCGCTTTTTCTTACCGATCACACTTTGACTGGGCGCACAATTTTCCACCTCTCCAGCGGCGATACCGTTGGACTTATGCCCGACACAATCACACCGTCGCAGTGGGTTTTGACAGTAAGGAGATTTCGCACTACAAGTGCCCACGGTGACGACCGACGCCATTGCGCTGAGCAACGTGCTAGCCGAACTTGTCCTACGGCAGCTCCCGTGTGGAGGCTGGGCTGCTCTTGCATCTTCTTCACAGCCAGCAATTGAGCCGACGTGCTACGCCGCGCTGGCACTCGACTCGGCGCCAGTAGGCGACATCGAGCGTGCACGGGACTTTCTGCTTCGGACGCAGAATTCTAATGGCAGTTGGCCAGTCGTCCCCGGAGACGATCAAGAGGGTGGCTGGGTCACTTCGCTGGCTGTCATTGCCCTTCGTGATCTGGTACCGGCAATACCGGCCAGGTTGCAAGGCTTCCACTGGCTGCTGAATTGTTCGGGCAAGGAATCCAACTGGTTTTGGAAATGGAAGTTTCGCACCGCCGACCGCCACGTCCGTCTCGACCCCGACAAGTATGGCTGGCCATGGTTCCCAGATACGGTTAGCTGGGTGGTTCCCACCTCGTTCGCGATTCTTGCGCTAAACCAGATCCCTTGCTCTTGCGGTGGTCTTGAGCGCATCCCTTTACGCGTTGATTGCGGCATCCAGATGCTTTTCGATCGTGCATGTCCTGGCGGAGGATGGAATGCGGGCAACGGCGTTGTCTATGGATGCCCTATGGCGCCCCACGTCGACGATACGGCAATTACTCTCCTGGCATTGAGCGATCAAGGACAGCACCCGGTTGTACAACGCGCAGTGCAGTACTTGGAAAGTGTTGCTCCGACCCTTGCGGCGCCTTGGAGCCTCGCTTGGTCAATCCTTGCGCTCGCTGCGCACCGCCGACCGATTGCTTCGCTTCACGATTCTCTGTCGGCACTTTCTGATCTCTCAAGTACAGAGGACACCGGCACGCTGGCGTTGGCCTGCCTCGCTCTGGACTACAGCCGCGCTTTGTCAGCTTTCGGGGTGACCGCTTGAGTGTTACTCGTCGAGATTTTCTTGTTGGGAGCGCCGCTTTGGCAGCTGGCACAGCGGTCACGGCTCCCTTTCTTCTACCCAAGTATCATTCCGATCAACGATCGGAGCGATCCCGAGTCGCGGTTATCCATGCAGAGCAATACTCCCAGAAGCTCGACCAACTCCTTGCCGCAGGTCTTCGCCTCTTCCCGATCAACGTGGTAGGCAAGACCGTGGTCCTCAAGCCCAATTTGGTGGATTACATTCCTGGCGATGCAATCAACACTCACCCATTGCTGGTGCTCGCCGCGGCCGAATCGTTCCGCCGGCTGGGCGCCGAGTCCGTGTTGGTAGCCGAGGGGCCAGGACATCAACGCGACACACAGCTGGTGCTTTCACAGAGTGGTTATCAACAATCTCTGCGGGATGAAAAGATCCGATTCGTCGATCTCAATCGCGACGAACTGATTCGCGCTCCGCTACGTGCGAGCTATACGGGCATGAAGGCTCTGTGGATCCCACGGACCGTGATGGAAGCGGATTTCCTAGTGTCGATGCCCAAGATTAAGGCCCACCACTGGTCCGGTGTCACGCTCAGTATGAAGAACATGTTCGGCGTTGTGCCGGGTGAGAGATACGGATGGCCGAAGAATATTCTCCATTGGAAGGGTATTCAGGAGAGCATTCTTGATCTGTGCGCAACCGTTCCCATCCACTTTGTTATCGCGGACGGCATTGTAGCGATGGAGGGCAACGGGCCTCTTACCGGCAGCCCTCGTCCTCTGGCAAGGATCGTGCTTGCAGATGACCCTGTCGCTGCCGATGCAACGTGCGCGCGTCTGATGGGATTTGAGCCCAGCCGAATCGTGCACATTCGTGAGGGGGCGAGATTTCTTGGGAACGCTTCTCCTATCCTCATCGACCAGGTTGGAGAAACCGTAAATGCTCCGGCAATACCGTTCCAGGTGGTTCCTGACTTTCGACATCTCTATGCACAGTGATGCTGTTCGGCAGTGGCTATGATTACGACCGGAAAGGGAAAGGAGCCATTGCGAAGCGCATGGTCCGTAACGAAGAACGACGTCGAGTGTGCGAAGCCGTATTGGAACTACGAGGATATTGGCATCTTCTTCCTGGTCCCGGTTTTCCTTGGTTCGGTCCTGCGCCTTCTTGTTCGCTTTCATCTTCTCCCGCGCTCCGAACTCAGCGATCCAAGCGTCGGCTTACAATCCGCGGTGACCGCGTCTTTGAGCCTGACCTTGTACTTGGTTCTCAAACTTCGCCATCACCAACCGGTGTTGCGCCCATTGGGTTGGATCTGGCCCCGCACCGCTTATATCGTTGTCGCTCTAATCGGAGGTATCTTGCTTGCAGCAAGCGTTGCCCTCTACCTCCATCTTCGCCAGCGGAGCATGCCCCCGATAACGGTTACGGAGTTGATACTCTTTGGTCTCCTGCTGGGTCCTGTCCTTGAGGAATCATTTTTCCGGGGATGTTTACTTCCAGTTCTGGCTCAGACAACCGGCAGCAGAATAGCGGTGATCGTCACTTCGATGTTGTTTGCGGTTTTTCACCAGCCGGCGGACGGCGCGCATTGGGTGTCGTTTACCGCCACAGGTTTAGCCTATGGCTGGATCCGCGTGTCATCCCGCTCGACCGCTGCTGCAGCGATCATGCATGCAACCTACAACTTGACTGTCTTTCTTTCCGCTATGTGTTGACCTCTGGCCGTGTTCAGCACAGTTTTCGACCCTGCGATTACGCGCTCACTAACGGAAAAGGCGCAGTCAGCAGCTTGGTGCGGCTCGTCTTCGCGATGTTCATCATGAGCCAGAGCTCTATCGCCCACCAGAGAAGAGCAGTTAGTTCGATGAAGCCAGTGAACGGCTGAGAAATTCTTGCGTTGAGTGAGTCCTCCGCTGATTGTGACCCGTATCTAGCCCGAGAAAACGTGGGTCAGATAGGGGCCCTTATTGAATGCGTGTGGAGCAGCTGGTGAACTTTGTCAAATTGCCCGCACGGAAGGCGTACGTGTGTTCTTCCTGATGTATTCCAGAAGAACGGCTACATCATAGCTAACCCGGCCTCGATTTCTATCCAACTAGGACCAGTTCCTTCACAGCGCCAGCGGCCCTTCATCCAGCCCTTCTCCCCATGGGCGACACTGGCATTTCATGCAGAAGAGCCATTCGTTCGCCGGCACACAGCTATTCTGCGGGTCGCTCTGGAACTTGACAACATAGAAGCTGCCGTCAGCGGAGCGCATGAGGTGGCTCGCCGACTCATCCGCACCTCTCAGACAGTCCCTCCGAGGCACTGTAAGAGGTGGCAGTGAAGTCATTGCCTGGTTCCCAGGCTGTCGAATGCCTAACACTACTGTTCAAGGGCTGACAGCACACCGTCTGATCGACACCCGTCAGTAGCTTCGTGCGGTCACCCAAGAATAGTGAGCCTCTGGATTTAGCTCGATGTGGTGAGACGAGCGAGGTGTCGTCCATTTGGTATCCCGCTTGCTCCCCACATATCCGCGTTCCAGCGCCGAATAGCGACAAGGCGAGACGTCTTCAACGCAAGCGGCAGTTTTAGGAAATTCGACTGATATTGAAAACCGAGAGAAACGAAACCCTTGATCCGGCGAACAATATTTGCGGACTTGGTCACCGGTCGAAAGCTTACGCTTCTTGCCTGTCTCTTCGTCGCTACCGTCGCCACAGCTGAGCCTGCAAACTTCCTAAGCAGCCCCACAAACATCTTTGCGCCTGTATCAACGCCAGCCAAGTCAATCCTTCACTTGTCCCTCTTTGTGCTTGTCATCACCGGAATTATCTTTGCCGTCGTGTTCACGTTACTGGCTTACGCGGTGATCAAGTTTCGGGGGCGGTCCGGGGATGGGGGCCGCGAACCTGCTCAGGTCTACGGAAGCACACAGATCGAGCTGGCCTGGACAGTCATCCCGGTCTTGATTGTGGTCGTTCTGTACCTGGCTACTGCACGCGTGATCCACGCCGTTCAGGATGCTCCTCAGCCAGCCAATGCCGTTGAGGTCACCGTGATTGGACACCAATACTGGTGGGAGTTTCGCTACCCGAAGCTGGGGATCGTTACGGCAAACGAGTTGCACGTTCCCGTGAGCGATCCGGCCCATCCTACGCCCACGTTCTTGAACCTGCTTTCCGCCGACACGGACCACAGTTTCTGGGTCCCGAAACTCGCGGGCAAGACCGACCTGATTCCCAATCATCCGAACCGAATGTGGATTGATCCGCAGCGGACAGGAATTTTTCTGGGCCAGTGCGCGCAGTACTGCGGCGTACAACACGCCAAGATGCTGCTGCGTGTGTCGGTGGACAGTCCCGAAGATTTTGCCGCGTGGGTCCGCGCCCAACAACAGCCGGCAGTTCAGGACGCAAGCGTAGCTGCCGGCAAGCGAGTTTTTGAAACCACCGCCTGCATCAACTGTCACGCGATAGCCGGGACGAATGCAAATGGGCGCTTCGGTCCGGACCTGACGCACTTGATGAGCCGCGCCACCATTGCTTCCGGTGCAGCCCAAAATACGCCGCAAAACCTGCGGGTTTGGATTCAGAACCCGAACGCGATCAAACCTGGCTCGCTTATGCCGGCTATGCAGTTGAGCGATGCGGACCTGGACGCAATGGTCAGTTACATGGAGACGCTCCGCTAGACGAGTGAGATCAACAATGGCATCCAACGCGATCACTATTCCCGGCGTGCAGATTGAAGAAAAGCTCTGGCTCGACACCCTCCATGGGTGGCTGACCACGGTTGATCATAAACGGCTGGGGATTCTCTACATTCTCTCGTCGCTTGTGTTCCTCGTATTCGGTGGGGTAGAGGCCCTCATCATCCGCATCCAGCTGATGCACTCGCACAACGACTTTGTTTCTCCACAGGTCTTCAATCGCATGTTCACCATGCATGGGACGACCATGATCTTCTTCGTGGCCATGCCCATCCTGTTCGGCTTTGCGAACTACCTCGTCCCCTTGATGATCGGCGCTCGTGACATGGCGTTTCCCCGGTTGAACGCTTTCAGCTTCTGGCTGTCGTTCCTGGGTGCGGTTCTTCTCTACTTCAGCTTTCTGGGCGGAAATGGGTTGTACGGCGCCGGCAGTGCACCGGACGTGGGATGGTGGGCGTATGCACCTTTGACCGCCCGAGCGTTTTCTCCCGGTCATAGCTCAGATTATTGGACGCTGGCGGTCATGATTTCCGGATTTGGAACTATAGGGACCGCAATAAATATCATCGCGACCATCCTGTGCATGCGATGCCCGGGCATGAAACTCAGCCGCATGCCTTTGCTGGCGTGGCTTAACCTCGTAATGTCGGGAATGGTTCTAATCACAATCACCCCCCTATCTGCGGCACAGATCATGTTGCTGATAGATCGCTATCTGGGAGGCCATTTCTTCGATGCGCAGGCCGGTGGGTCGGCCGTGCTGTGGATGCACTTCTTCTGGATCTTCGGCCATCCTGAAGTGTATGTACTGATCATTCCCTGCTTTGCTTTCATGTCGGAAATCATTCCGGTTTTTTCCCGCAAACCAATCTTTGGGTATCCGGTTATGGTCGCGGCCACGGTGTGCATCGCGTTCGTGAGCATGAGTGTATGGGCACACCATATGTTCACCGTGGGCATGAACTCTTATGCCAACAGCTTTTTCACCATCACTACCATGGCTGTCGGTGTTCCTACGGGGATAAAGATCTTCAACTGGCTCGGCACCATGTGGGGAGGCAGAATTCAGTTTAAGGTGCCGATGCTGTTCAGCATCGCGTTTCTGTTTCAATTCCTACTCGCCGGTCTGACCGGCATCATGCTGGCTTGTGCGCCATTCGACTGGCAACTTAGCCTCTCCTATTTTGTTGTCGCCCATTTCCACTATGTGATCGTGGGAGGGATTTTGTTTGCCCTCTTTGCAGCGTTCTACTACTGGTACCCGAAAATGACCGGACGAATGTTGAGCGAGCGTCTGGGCAAATGGCACTTCTGGCTTTTCCTCATCGGCTTTCATCTCACTTTCGATCTGATGCACATTCCGGGAGTGCTCGGGATGCCGCGCCGAATCTACACCTACGAGCCCGGCCGCGGTTGGGACACTTTGAACCTGCTGATCACGATCGGCACCTTCATTCAGGCAATTGCCATTCTTGTATTTGTGGCGAACCTCATTATTTCTTATTTCAAGGGCGACAAGGCCGGCAACGATCCCTGGGATGCGTGGACACTCGAATGGTCTATAAGCTCTCCACCTCCTGCTTATAACTTTGCCTCCATTCCGGTGGTCGCGAGCCGCCGGCCGTTGTGGGACCTGAAGCATCCTGAAGATCCAGATAGCCGGTACGAGTGATGACCGCCGAGAATAAAGGACAAATGCAATGAGTGCGATAGCAACCCCGATTCGACAGATGCCAGCGGCCTGGACACTTCCTGATCGCGGTAAGGTCGCAATCGCTGGACTCATCATTGCCGAGTCGGCGATCTTTACCATCTTCGTCGTCGCTTATCTCTTCTACCTAGGGAAGAGCGTCACCGGACCGACTCCGCGCGAGGTGCTCGAGGTCCCGATCTTCTATACGATCTGCCTGTTGTCAAGCAGCCTGACTATCCATTTCGCCGCCAAGTCGCTTAAGCGCGATAGAGTGGCTGCCTTTCTTGGACTATGGCTGCTCACCATTGCTCTGGGCAGCTTATTTTTGTACGGCACCGGCATGGAATGGCACAGGCTGATCTACCTAGACGGCCTGACGATCTCTACGAGTCTTTTTGGCACAACCTACTACTCGCTCGTCGGCCTGCACGCGTTTCACGTCACCGCAGGTCTGGTCATGCTTTCGATCGTCGCAATTTTAACTTTGGCCGGCCGTGTGGATGTGGAACAGTCCCGCCGCACAGAAGTGCTCGCGATGTACTGGCACTTTGTCGATGCTGTCTGGGTAGTGGTTTTCACCGTGGTTTACATTATGGGGCGCTGAGGGAAAGAAATGGCAACGCTGCTGGCAACGGAACAAATGACCGGAAGCGCTCGGAGTCCGCGCGAAATTGAAGTACCCGCGCCGACAGCGTGGCCGTTTACCCTGGCTCTTGGATTCACCCTGTTGGCCGCAGGTCTGGTTACGAGCATCTCGGTTAGCATCCTTGGTGCCACGCTTTGTCTGGTAGGGTGCGTCGGGTGGTTTCGCCAAGTACTCCCTCATGAGCACGAAGAGGTTGTGCCTATTGTTCCCGAAGACATTCGCATAGCCACCGAGCGCGGCATCGTCGAACGGCTGGCGTTTACAGATCACTTCCGTGCGTGGCTTCCCGTTAAGACTTATCCCATATCAGCAGGTGTGAGAGGCGGGCTGGCTGGGAGCATTGCGATGGCGTTACTGGCCTGTGCCTACGGGGTGCTGAAGGCCGGCAGCATCTGGTATCCCATCAACCTTCTTGCGGCAGCGGTGTACGCACAATCGCTTAAGTTGAGGCCACAACTGTACTCCTTTCACGCGGACAGCTTCGCAATTGCTCTTGGATTACACCTCCTCGTCTCGACGCTGGTGGGATTACTGTACGGCGCGATGCTTCCCATGTTCCCGCGCCGTCCGATCGTGCTGGGAGGCATGATCGCGCCCGTTCTGTGGTCGGGTCTGCTTTACACAATACTGTCCCTGGTGAATCCATTGCTCGCGAGCCGCATTGACTGGTTCTGGTTCGTGGCTTCGCAGGTGGCCTTCGGTGTCGTCGCCGGACTTGTCGTCGTGCGTCAGACCGCTATGCCGACCTTCGAGAACCTCTCATTCGCTATGCGGGCCGGCATTGAAGCTCCGGGAGTCAGTGCAGAACGAGACCGAGGGGCGCGCCCGTGAACTGGCTTCGTTATCTCTGTGCGTCCGCGCTGCTGGGCCTGTTGCTCTCGGGCTGTAGCTCTCCGCATGGTCAGCCGCAAAAGGATTCCGAACCTGTTGCGCCGGACCAAGTCTCGGACTTCGCCACTCTTTACTCGCAAAACTGTGCGAGTTGCCACGGCGCACAAGGCAGAGGAGGCGCGGCCATCGCTCTTTCAGACCCGGTTTACTTGGCGATTGTAGATCAGGAATCGATGCGGAAGGCAATCGCCAACGGCGTACGCGGGACTTCCATGCCGGCTTTCGCGCAGAGCGCAGGTGGGATGCTGACCAATAAACAGGTTGATGTGATCACGACCGGAATATCTTCGCGTTGGGGGCGCCAGGGAATTCTCGACGGAAGCAATCCACCTTTCTATACGGCAAGAACGACGGGCGACGCCACGCGCGGCAAAATTGCCTACACAACATATTGCTCGTCCTGCCACGGAACTGAAGGGCAGGGCGGCCCCAAAGGCAGCGCTATCACCAACGATTCTTTCCTGGCTCTCATCAGCAATCAGGGACTACGCACCATCATCATCGCGGGTCGCCGTGAGTTAGGCGCGCCCGGAAATGTTCCAGGAAAGCCGATGACGGACCAGGAAGTCACTGACGTCGTTGCCTGGCTCGCGTCGCACCGCGTGGAATACCCCGGGCAGCCCTATTCCGCTTCGAATTACCCGCAACATTAGGAGTCCAGGTATGTCGACTAAACTTGTCACCATCTCTCCGTCGACGGACGCGACACTTTCCCGCCGTGGTTTTTTCGCGAAGCTGGGAATCCTGTTCAACGGATTGGCTGCCACGGTGATCGCAGTACCGATTGCGCGATATCTCTTCTCTTCCGTTTCTCGCGGAGCCGGAAACGGCTATCTCTCCTGGGTGTCGCTTGGGTCCATTAGCGACTTCCCCGAGGGCGAGACGCGGTTGGCAACATTTCGCAATCCCTACGTGATGCCTACGGATGGCAAGACGGTAGACACCGCAGCCTGGGTACGTCACATTGGCGGAGACAAATTCCAGGTCTTTGCGATCAATTGCGCCCATCTCGGCTGCCCGGTCCGATGGTTCCCGCAATCCAGTCTCTTTATGTGTCCTTGTCACGGGGGCGCTTACTACCAGGACGGCTCGCGCGCTTCCGGACCACCCGAGCGCGGGCTCTTCGAGTATCCGTACAAGATTGACAACGGT
>Ga0335082_10008500_pt1 | contig 11157 bp, 9 predicted proteins | sample Lox_Sample_41_FD_206718 | JGI IMG/M metagenome (GOLD analysis project Ga0335082, IMG submission 206718) | Soil microbial communities from Loxahatchee National Wildlife Refuge, Florida, United States - Lox_Sample_4.1 | ecosystem: Environmental > Terrestrial > Soil > Wetlands | place: USA: Florida... | reverse complement strand
GACCACCTCCAGCGTCTGGCCGGCCTCGCGCTGCTCCAGCGTCTCGCCGACGCAGACGATGGGTCGGAGGCCGGCGGCGGCGGCGGCGGCGGTCTTGCGCGCCACCCCCTCGTCGGTCTCGCCGAAGAGCTGGCGGCGCTCGCTGTGGCCGAGGATGACCCAGGAGGCGCCGGCGTCCTTGAGCATGGCCGCCGCGACCTCGCCGGTGAAGGCGCCGGAGACCTCGGCGTGCATGTTCTGCGCGGCGATGGTGACCCGGCTCCGGGCCTCGTCGAGCTCGTGGGCGACGGCGGCGAGCGCGGTGAAGGGAGGGGCGACGACCACGTCGACCCGGTCGGCCTCGCGCGCGGTCTTGGCCACGGCGGCGGCCAGGGGACAGGCGTCCTGGCCGCCGGCGTTCATCTTCCAGTTCCCCGCGACGAGCGGGCGGCGGTGCGCGCTGCTCATGCCACCCCCTCGGGGAGGCGCAGGGCCTCCACGCCGGGGAGCTTCTTGCCCTCGATCAGCTCCAGGGAGGCGCCGCCGCCGGTGGAGATGTGCTTGAAGCCGCGGGCCACCTCCTCGCCGGCGACCTTGACGGCGGAGGCGCTGTCGCCGCCGCCGACCACGGTGAAGCCGGAGGCGCGGCTCATCCGCCGGGCCAGCTCCAGCGTGCCGGAGGCGAAGGCGGGCGTCTCGAAGAGGCCCATGGGCCCGTTCCAGAACACCGTCTTCGCCGCGAGGATGCGCTGCCGGTAGCGATCGAGCGTCTTCGGGCCGATGTCGAGGCCCATCAGGCCGTCGGGCAGGGCACGGTCGTTCACCACCACGCGCTTCGCGTCGGCCCCGGGGGCGTCGCCGGCGACGTGATCGACCGGGAGCATCAGCTCGACGCCCTTCTGGCCGGCGCGATCCAGGATCTGCCGCGCCAGCTCGAGCTTGTCCTCCTCGACGAGGCTCTTGCCGACCGGCACCCCCTGCGCCTTCAGGAACGTGTACGCCATGGCGCCGCCGACGAGGACGGCGTCGGCCTTGCCCATGAGGTTCTCGAGCACCTTGATCTTGTCGGAGACCTTGGCGCCGCCGACGACCGCCACGAAGGGCCGCGCCGGCTGCCCCAGCGCCTTGCCGAGGTACTCGACCTCCTTCTGGATGAGGAAGCCGGCGGCCTTCTCCTTCACGAACTTCGCCATCCCGGCGGTGGAGGCGTGCGCCCGGTGCGCGGTGCCGAAGGCGTCGTTCACCCAGACGTCGGCGAGGCTCGCCAGCTCGCGGGCGAATGCCTCGTCGTTCTTCTCCTCCTCCGGGTGGAAACGCAGGTTCTCGAGGAGCAGGACCTGGCCGTCCTTCATGTCCTTCACGGCCTTCCGGACCCCGTCGCCGATGCAGTCGTCGGCGAAGACCACGTCCTGCTTCAGGAGCTCCTGGAGCCGCTCCGCCACCGGCTCGAGCGTGAACCTGGCCCGGTCCTCGGGCTTGCCCTTGGGGCGCCCCAGGTGCGAGGCGAGGATCACCTTCGCCCTGTGGTCGACGGCGTGCCGGATGGTGGGCAGCGCCGCGCGGATCCGCGCGTCGTCGCCGACCTTGCCGTGCTCGTCGAGCGGGACGTTGAAGTCGACGCGGATGAAGACGCGCTTGCCGGCGAGGTCGAGCGCGTCGAGGGTCTTGAGCGCCATGGCCGCTACTTGGTGAGGTACTTCGCCACGTCCACCATGCGGTTCGAGAAGCCCCACTCGTTGTCGTACCAGGCGAAGACCTTCGCGAAGGTCCCGTCGATGACGAAGGTGCTGCTGGCGTCGAAGATCGACGAGGCCGGGTTGTGGTTGAAGTCGATCGACACGAGCGGCGCGTCGCAGTACTCGAGGACGCCCTTGAGCGCGCCGTCGGCGGCCTTCTTGAACGCCGCGTTGATCTCCTCGGCGCTGGCCGGCTTCTCCAGCTCCACGGTGAGGTCGACGAGCGAGACGTTGGGCGTCGGCACGCGGACGGCGGTGCCGTTGAGCTTGCCCTTGAGCGCCGGGATCACCTCGGCGACCGCCTTGGCGGCGCCGGTGGTCGACGGGATCATGGACAGGGCCGCGGCGCGGGCGCGGCGCAGGTCCTTGTGCGGCAGGTCCAGCAGGTTCTGGTCGTTGGTGTAGCTGTGGATGGTGGTCATCAGGCCGCGCTTGATGCCGAACGACTCCAGCAGGACCTTCGCCACCGGCGTGAGGCAGTTGGTGGTGCAGGAGGCGTTGGAGATGATCTTGTGCTTGGCCCGGTCGATCTGCTGGTGGTTGATGCCGTAGGCGACGGTGATGTCCGGGCCCTTGGCGGGCGCGGAGATGAGCACGCGCGGCGCGCCGGCCTTGAGGTGCCCCTCGGCCTTCTCCTTCTCGGTGAAGAGTCCGGTGCACTCCAGCACCAGGTCGACCTTGTTGGCGGCGTGGGGCAGGTCCGCGGGCGCCTTGATGGCGGTGACCTGGATCTCCTTCCCGTTCACCACGATGGCCTTCTCGGTCGCCTTCACGTCGGCGGCGAGCACGCCGTGGACCGAGTCGTACTTGAGCAGGTGCGCGAGCGTCTTCGTGTCGGTCAGGTCGTTCACGGAGACGAAGTCGAGATCCCTGTCGCCCCGCTCGATCGCCGCGCGCACGACGCACCGCCCGATCCGCCCGAAACCGTTGATCGCGATCCTCGCCATTTCGTCGCCGCCCTCAGTGGTTGGAGTGGGAAACCCTGCGAAAAAGGTGGCCTAACCTACTTTTCGTGCCACGGGGTGTCAACGGGAAGCTCGTGACCGAAAAAACAGGAACGGCGCCGGTTTGCACCGGGCGCCGTCCGATGGCCCACCTTCGAGTGGGCCGGCACTGCACGCGCCGTCAGAGAGCCGCGCGCCAGTTCTCCTTCGGCCCCTCCGCCACCGGCGGGCGCGAGTCACCGCTCTCCGACTTGAGGTTCTGGGTCACGAGGTCGATGAGCTCGGTCGAGAGGTTCAGGATCTGGTTCGTGGAGTAGCCGTTCCCGCGCAGCTCCTTGAAGAGCGACTTCGCGAGGATCTTCGTACCCTTGACGTCGAGCGTGCCTGGCACCATGGAGATCTCCCAGCAGTAAGGCTTGGTTGGTCACTCCATCAGCAAGGTGCAGGCCACCGCCTGGGACAATGGACACTTGCAGTCGTTTCGGATACTTGGATCCATCGTGCGCCTTTCTGGCCGTCCCTCCGAGTGCGTAGGTGGTTTCGCACTGCCCCTTGATCGCGGGGCAAGGGCGCGTAGACCGCTTCGCGCCGGAAGCGGTCAACCCCTGCGAGCGGACGGATGTTCTCGTTGAGATGAGGTATCGCGTTTCGGACCTCCCGTTGTGGCTCGACGAGGACGAGGCGCTCCTCGTCCGGCGGGTTGCCGAGCGGCTCGGGGTCGCGCCGGAGCACCTCTCGGGCGCCCTGGTGGTGCGCCGGTCGCTCGACGCGCGGAAGAAGGGCCACCCCCGCTGGCTGGTCAACCTCGAGGTCGAGGTCGAGGGCCCCATCCACGGATCGCCGGCCGGCGTGGCCGCCACCCCCGCCCCCGAGCCGGCGCCCGCGCCCGTCCGCCGCCCGGCGACGAGGCCGATCGTGCTGGGCGCCGGGCCCGCCGGGCTGTTCTGCGCGTGGGCGCTGCTGGAGCGCGGAGTGCCCTCCATCATCGCCGACCGCGGGAAGCCGGTGTCGCCCCGGCGGCGCGACGTCGCCGAGCTGATGCGCTCCGGCGCGCTCGACCCCGAATCCAACATGAACTTCGGCGAGGGGGGCGCGGGCGCCTACACGGACGGCAAGCTCGGAACGCGCATCCACCACCCCTCGGTCCGCAAGGTGGTCGAGCTGTTCGCGCGCTTCGGCGGCGTGCAGCGCATCCTCGAGGAAGGGAAGCCGCACGTGGGCTCGGACCTCCTCCCGGGCGCCATCGCGGCGATGCGCGCCGCGCTGGAGCGCGGCGGCTGCGAGGTGCTCTTCGGCGCGCGCGCCGTCGATCTCGAGGTCGCCGGCGGACGGTTCCGGGGGCTGCGGCTCGCCGACGGCAGGGCCCTCGAGTCCGACCGCCTGGTCCTCGCGCCCGGGAACAGCGCCCGGGAGCTGTTCGAGCTGTTCGCCGCGCGCCGCTGGGCCGTCGAGGCGAAGCCGTTCGCGGTCGGGTTCAGGGTGGAGCACCCGCAGGCGCTCATCGACCGGATCCAGTACGGGATGGACCGGCGCCACCCCAAGCTGCCACCCGCGGACTACCGGCTCGCCGACAACCCCCGCATCGGCGGCGAGGCGCGCGGCGTCTTCTCGTTCTGCATGTGCCCGGGCGGCGTGGTGGTGCCCACGCCCACCGAGCCCGAGATGCAGTGCACGAACGGGATGTCCAACTCGCAGCGCTCCTCGCCGCTCGCCAACGCGGGACTGGTGGTGGCGGTGTCGCTCGCCGACTTCGCCGCCGAGGGGTTCGAGGGCCCGCTCGCCGGGCTCGCCTGGCAGCGCAAGTGGGAGCGCGCCGCCTATCGGCTCGGCGGCGGCGGCTACCGCGCGCCGGCGCAGCGCCTCTCCGCCTACCTGGCGCGCCGGCCCGGCGCACCGCCGGGCCGGACGTCGTACCGGCCCGGCGTCACCCACGCGGCCCTCGACGAGCTCTTCCCGGCGCCGGTCCGGGACGCGCTCCGTGCCGGGGTCCGCACCTTCGACCGGCGCATGCGCGGCTTCGCGACGGACGAGGCGCTCCTCCTCGGGATCGAGTCCAGGACCAGCTCGCCGTGCCGGCTCCTGCGCGGCGACGACCTCCAGTCGCCCTCCGTCGTGGGGTTGTACCCCTGCGGCGAGGGGGCGGGCTACGCCGGCGGGATCGTCTCGTCGGCGGTGGACGGGCTCCGCGTCGCCGAGGCGATCTGCGCCGAGCTGGGGCCCGCGTGAGCGGAGCAGCCTCCACGGGGCGGGCGCGCATGCGGTACCGCGTCAGGAACGCGGCCGGCGAGGAGCTGGTGGTCCCGTCGCTCGCCGACCTGCACGCGCTCTACGATCAGGGCTTCCTGTCGGACGACGACCTCGTCCGGGCGGAGACCTCCGAGCGCTGGGTCGCGGCCGGCGAGATGCCGGCGCTGCACGGGGTGCGCGAGCGCAGGGCCGACTGGAAGCGGCTGTGGCCGATCGCGGCGGCCGCCGTTGGACTCGCGGCGGCCATCGCTCTCCTGCTGGCGCGCTAGCTGCGGCGCCGGCGCACAGCCCCCGAGGCCGCCTCGCGAGACGCGGTCTCGCCGCCGGCCGCCGCGCCGTGCTGGACGGTCCAGGGCCTGCTCCTCACTGCGCGCGAATACTCCTTCGCGCCCCGCGCGGAAGCCTCGGGTCGCGACGCCGGGGCGCCAGGCGCGCCGGGTTCGCGCGGCGCGCGCTAGCTGGTCCTGCCGAAGTCGTCCTGCACGCGCACCACGTCCTCGACCTCGGGCGTCGAGACCTCGAGCACGTCGCAGTCGGAGACGGCTCGCATGCGGTGCACGGTCCCCGGCTTCACGCGGTAGCTCTGGCCGGGAGCCATCGGGTGGTCGACGAGCCGGCCGCCCTCCTCGAGCACCAGGACCATCTCGCCCGCGAAGAGGTGGATCGTCTCGTCCTTCCTCACGTGGTACTGCAGCGAGAGCTGCGTCCCGGCCTTCACGTGCAGGAGCTTGCCCACGTACCGCTCGGTCTGGGCCCACCACAGCTCGTACCCCCACGGCTTCTCGACGCGCTTCGGCTTCTCGAAAGGGGTCATCACGCGCACTCTAGCTCACGGCTCCGACGGTTGATCACAAGTCACGCGTCGCGACCTCGTACCCTGCGGCGTAGTCGCGGAGGCGTTGCCACCCTCGACGGTCGCGGTGGGGACCGCTCTTGCGAGCGGCCCCCGCACGGGATCCCGGCAGGCGCCGCCAGCGTACATTGCGTGGTCAAGCCGCCCATTGGCGAAGAAGCCCGCTACTCCAGCGTCGCCCGGTAGACGCCTTCGAGTGTGCTGGCGAAGATCTGCAGCCGGCCGCCGGGGATCACCGCGACGCCAGGCACGCGCGTGGGACCGTCCACTCCTACCCTCGCGAACGTCGCGCCGCCGTCGCAGCTCACCTCGACGCCGTCGCGCATCGAGGAGGCGAAGAGGGCGCCCCCTGCCCACGCGAGCGACTGGTAGCGCGCCCGCGGATGGCGCGCCCAGGCCTTTCCGCGGTTTCTCGTCTCGTAGATCCCTTCGGCCGTGGCTGCGTACACCGCGTCCCCGCCGGACTCGGGATCGATCGCGATCGCGCTCGTCCAGCCGTTCCCGAGATACGCCGTACAGTCCGGAGCCGCGGCCGACGGGTCAATCCTGCAGATCCCGTTCATGGTGCCCACCCACAGCAGCCCGGGGGAGCCGGGCGATACCGCCAGCGCCGTGGCCGGGGGCCGGCTGAGCTTCAGCGAGGCCCGCGTCTGGAAGCCGTCGGACGAGCGGAGCACCTCGGTGTCGGTCGCGACGTACACGACGGACTCGTCCGACGGATCGATCGCGATGGCGAGCGTGCGCGGCACGCCCGGGACCAGCGTCCAGCTCGCACCGGCGTTCGCCGTCCGGTAGAGCCCGTTGGTGGTCGCGAGCCACGCTCGCTCCGGGTGGCGCTGCTCCACCGCGATGGCGCTGAGGAACTCCGGATCGGCCTGGCGCGGGAGGCTCGTCCACGTCCCGCCGCCGTCCAGCGACCGGTACATGCCGCCCTCGGTCGCCCCCGCGTACACGATGGCGCTTCCGGCGGGCCCGGCGCCGAGATGCTCGACGTTCATCTGGTTGAGGCCGGTCGAGGCCGGCGTCCAGGTCCCTGCGCGCGCCTCCGACGCGAAGACGCCGGTGCGGGTGGCGGCGAGCACCACGCCGTTCGCACCGACGGCGAGCGCGTGCGCCCATGGCGTCGAGGGGAGCCCGCTCTCCGGAAGGTCCTTCGTCCACCCGGTCACGCCGACGGTCTTCCGGTAGAAGCCCGCCAGGGCCGCCGCAAACCTCACGTGCGAGCGCCCCTCGTCGTAGGCGCCGAACGCGAACACCCCACCCGCGACGACCTTCTCCCATTTCGCGCCGCCATCACGCGACTCGAAGATCCCGGGGCCGCCGGCGTAGACGACATCCGGGGAGGCGGGATCCACGAAGACCTGCCGCAGCTCCTGCTGTCCCTTGAGGGCCGTCTGCGACCAGTGAACCCCGCCGTCCGCGGAGCGGTAGACGGCCCCCATCCATTTGCTGCCGAGCGATTCGACCCCTGCGGCGTAGACGACGTCCGGGTGAAGCGGGTCGAAGGCGATCGAGTCCACCGTCGTGGCCGGGAGGCCGGCCGTCGATCGCTCCCAGTGCGCTCCCGAATCGGTGGAGCGCCAGAGCCCCGTGCCGTCCGTGCCCGCGAGGATCGTGCCCGCGGGCGAGCGGGCGGTGACCCATGGCGCGACCGCGACCGCGGTCATCCCACCTGTGGAGTAGGGCACGAAGCGGCCGGCCGGGTCGGACTGCGGGGGCGTGAGGCTCGACAGCCGCTCCCAGGTGGCGGCGCCGTCGGTCGACCGGAAGAGGCCGTCACCGGTGCCGGCGAAGATCGTGCCCGGCGACGACGGGCTCACCGCGAGGGCGCGAACGGTCCCGGTGAGCCCGGCCGACGCAGGAGCCCACGGCTTGCCGTTGGTGGTCTTCCAGACGCCGTCCTTTCCCGCGTACGCGGCCCCTGTCCTCGGCTCGACCGCGAGCGCGAACACCGTCCCGCCCTCGGGACCGGTCATCGACCAGGTCGCCCGGGCGATCGCGCCAGAGGCGTCGGAGCACGGCCGGAAGGGGCGAGTCGGAGCAGGAGGGACGGCGGAGCTCGCGGGCCGCGAGAGCGGTGCGACGAGCGGTGCGGCGGGCGGCTCCAGGAGTACCTCGCGGTGGGCGCACGCCACCCAGGCGAGGAGGAGTGCTGCAGGGATCCGGAGCCGGGGCGCTGTCGAGTGCGGCATGGAGCCCGGATCCTAGCCTGCGGCTTGGATTAGCTCACGGCTCGCTCGCCACCAGCCCCTTCACCCCGGTTTCACGGGAGAGGTCCGCCAGGCAGCGCCGCGCTTCGTCCCGGGAGGCGAAGGCGCCGACGCGCACCCGCCACCACGTCCCCTTCGCGCCCAGGTCGGCGGCCTCGACGCGGGGGGCGCGCGCGCGGAACCTCGCGGCGATGCGCTCGGCCTCGGCGCGGTCCCGGGTGGAGCCGACCTGGACCGAGAAGGTGGCGTGCCGTGTCGCCGGGGCGGCCTGCTCCAGGGGCGCCGCGGTGGCGGCCGCCGCGGCGGGCGCGGGTGCTGCCGCGTTCGCGCTCGCGCCGGCCGGCGCCGCGTTGCCCGGCTGCGGCGCGGTGGCGGGCTGTCCGGCGGTGACCGCGGCGGTCACCGCGGCGGACGGGGCCGGTACCGGCGGCGCCGGCGGCGGAGCGGCCGGGCGCTCGCCGGTGAGCGTGTCGTGGTAGGTGAACGGCTCGGATCGCGCCGGCGCCTGGACCGGGGGCCGGTCGAGCGCGGAGAGATCCCCGGGGACGTGCGCCGCCTCGGCCTCTCGCCGCGCCACGGCCCGCCCGACGTTGAGCCCGAGGACGAAGACGACACCCAGCACCACCAGGGCGGCCACCACGGCCGCGGCGATCTGCCGCCCGTCGAGCGACAGGTCCACGCGTTCCCGGGAGGGCACGTTCTCGTCCCGCATGAAGCGGGATTCTAGGCGTCCGCGCCGGCAGCGCGAGTTTCCGGACTGTCCAACCGGTCCGGCGCCGAGACCCCCACCACCGCGAGCCCGTTGGCGAGGACCTGCTTGAGGGCGCGGCACAGGAAGAGGCGGCCCGCGGTGGTCCGGGGATCGCCGCCCAGGATCCGGTCGCCCGCCTTCTTGCCCTGGGTGTACCAGGAGTGGAATGCCGCGATCGTCTCCTGGAGCCAGAAGGCGACGCGGTGCGGCTCGTAGGCGAGCGCGGCACCGGCGAGCACGTCCGGGAACGCGGCGATCCGCCGGATGAGCTCCTGCTCCTCCGGCGAGCCCAGGGTGCGGACCGCGTCGAGGTCGAACTCCGGGACGGCGACGCCCGCCTCGCGCGCCCTCTGGAAGACGGCGGCGAGCCGCGCGTGGCCGTACTGGACGTAGAAGACGGGGTTGTCGAGGGTCTGCTTCTTCGCCAGCTCCACGTCGAAGTCGAGGGGCGCGTCCGACCGGCGGGTGAGGAAGATGAAGCGGGTGGCGTCGCGCCCCACCTCGTCGATCACCTCGCGCAGCCACACCACGTTGCCGGCGCGCTTGCCCATCTTCACGGCCTCGCCGCCGCGGGTGAGGTTCACCATCTGGATGAGGACCACGTGGAGGTCGTCGCGCGCGTAGCCCAGGGCCTGGAGCGCCGCCCCGAGCCGCGGCACGTACCCGCCGTGGTCGGCGCCCAGGACGTCCACCAGCGCGTCGGCGCGCTGCCGCTTCTGCCAGTGATAGGCGATGTCGGCGCAGAAGTAGGTGGGCGTGCCGTCGGGCTTCTTCACCGGCCGGTCCACCTCGTCGCCGAACTGCGAGGAGCGGAAGAGCGTGAGGTCGTCGGAGGCCCGGATCCCCTCCTCGTCGGCCGCGTCGTGCGCGTCGCCGTCCTGGCCGGCGGGCGGCGGCGCCGCGACGGCCCTCGCCGGCGGCGCCCCGACGCCCTTCTTCGACCGGGGCGGCGGGAGCTTGCCCACGTAGACGAGCCCCTTCGCCTCGAGGTCCTTCAGGAACCGCTCCACGGCGCCCGACTCGTAGAGCGCCTTCTCCGACGACCAGACGTCGAAGGAGATGTCGATGGCGCCGAGATCGGCGCGGATCAGCCCCAGCACGTGCTGGACGGCCCGGTCGCGGAAGAGCGCGAGCCACGCCCCCTCGGGCGCGTCCAGGTAGCGGTCGCCGAGCTCGTCCTTCAGCGCCCGCGCGATGTCCACGACGTACGCGCCCGGGTAGCTCTGCGGCGGCAGGGTGACCGCGCGCCCGAACAGCTCCTGGTAGCGGAGGTGCACGGAGCGGGCGAGCGTCTGCACCTGTGCCCCGTAGTCGTTCACGTAGTACTCGCGGACCACCTGGTGGCCGCTCCAGGCCAGCAGGCGCGCCACCGCGTCGCCGGTGACCGCGTTCCGGCCGTGGCCCACGTGCATGGGACCGGTGGGATTGGCCGAGACGTACTCGACGTTCACGCGGCGTCCCTGGCCCACCAGCGTGCGGCCGTAGGCGGGGCCCTCGGCGACGGCCCGCTCCAGCGCCCGGAACCACACGTCGGGCGAGAGGCGCAGGTTGATGAACCCGGGGCCGGCGACCTCCAGCGACGCGATCTCCCTCCCCTCGTCCACGGCGCGGACCGCCGCCACGATGGCCTGGGCCAGCTCGCGCGGCGGCCTCCCCGCGACGCGGGCGAGGACCATGGCGGCGTTCACGGCGAAGTCGCCGTGCCTCGGATCGCGCGGCGCCTCGGCGGTGAAGGGCGCGTCGGAGGCGGGCCAGCTGCCCTCGGCGGCACCACGCGCCAGGGCGCGGCGGAAGAGGGCGACGACGCGTTCGCGTACCATGGGCGGCTGGTCATACCGGGCGCCGCGCCGGGGCGCAAGAAGGTCGCCGATCACGGAAACGCGTCGAACGCCTTGCACCGCGGGCAGCGCCACGCCCGCGCCGCCGCCTCTCCGCCGCAGCGCGCGCAGCGGAGCGGCGTGGCGCGGCGGCGCAGGGCCAGCACCAGGATCTCGTGCCGGGCGGCGAGGTACTCCGGGCTCGGATCCGCGGCCGCGCGGAACAGCTCGCGCATCGCCAGCGTCACCTCGCCGCTCGAGTCGAGATCGAGCGCGCGACGCGCCACCGGGATCGCCTCGGGGACGCGGCCGGCGCGGTAGAGGGAGCGCGCCAGGAGCATGTGCAGCCCGGGGTCGTCGGGGGCGCGCGCCAGCCGCGGCTCCACGAACGCCCGCACCGCCCCGGGGTCGAGCCGCCCCAGCGGCGGCCAGGCGAGGACCGCGGCGCGGGGATCGGCGTCGAGCGCGCGGCCGACCTGCTCGAGCGCCTCCGCCACCCGGCCCGCGGCGGCCTCCGCCTCGGCCAGCGCCAGCCGGGCGTCGGCGCTGGCCGGATCGGCCTCGATCGCCTCGCGCGCTGCGGCGATGGCGCCCGCCGGCCGGGCGGCGACCTCCTGGCG
>Ga0335082_10008495_pt1 | contig 11159 bp, 6 predicted proteins | sample Lox_Sample_41_FD_206718 | JGI IMG/M metagenome (GOLD analysis project Ga0335082, IMG submission 206718) | Soil microbial communities from Loxahatchee National Wildlife Refuge, Florida, United States - Lox_Sample_4.1 | ecosystem: Environmental > Terrestrial > Soil > Wetlands | place: USA: Florida... | reverse complement strand
CGGCCGCTGGCCGTGGCCGCGCGACGTGCACGCGAAAGTCACCGACATGCTCGCCGCCGGCAAGGCGAAGGTGGTGGCGAACCTCGTGTTCTTCACCGAGCCGCAGCTCGACCCCGGGCTCGCGTACGTGAACAAGCTCGCGGCCGAATACCAGAAGGCGGTTCCCGATCCGAACGCGCTCGAGCAGGGTTCCCCGCTCGCGACGATCGGTCAGCTCCTCGCCGAGGCGGAGGCCGCGCTCAACACCGACCGCAAGCTCGCCGCCGCCTACGAGAAGTCCGGGAGCGTGCTGCTGCCGATGCTGTTCGAACTCGGCGACCCGCGCGGCAAGCCGGACCGCCCGCTGCCCGACTACGTCACCCGCAATGCGCTCGGTACGATCGAGACCAGCTCGTCCGAGCTGCCGTTCCCGACCTCGGCGAACGTGACCTACCCGATCGAACTCCTCGGCAAGCACACCGCGGGGATCGGCCACCTCAACGCGCGCGTCGATGTCGACGGCGCGGTCCGCTCCGAGCCCCTCGTGCTCGCGCACTTCGACAAGCTCTACCCGGCGCTTTCGATGCTGATCGCCGCGAAGAGCCTCAACCTCGGCGTCGGCGACATCAAGGTCAACCTCGGCCAGAGCGTGGCCGTCGGCAACCTCCGGATCACGACCGATCCGCGGCTGCAGATGTACACGTACTTCTACAAGGACCGGGCCGAGCGGCCCGCGTTTGCGGTCGATTCCTTCTTCGACCTGTACTCGGGGAAGCTGCCAGCGGAGAAGTACCGCGACAAGATCGTGCTGATCGGTCCGACCGCCGCGGGCCTGGGGTTCGCGCAGGCGACACCGGTATCGCCGGCGATGGCGCCGGTGCTGACGCTTGCGCACGGGGTCTCATCGATCCTCCAGGAGCACTTCTTCGTCGTGCCGAGCTGGGGGGTATGGGTCGAATACGCCGCCTACCTCGCCGTCGCGCTCTACCTGATCGTCGCTCTCCCGCGTCTCAAGGCCGGCATGGCGGCCGCGCTGACCGGCGCGCTCCTCGTCGCGCTGATCGCCGCGCACTTCGGTCTGATGACCGGGAAGGGCATCTGGCTGCAGCTGATGCTCCCGGCGGTGCTGCTCGTCCTGGGTCACGTGCTGCTCACGACCAAGCGCTTCCTCGTCACCGAGCGCGGCAAGGAGCGCTCGGACGCCGAGTCGGCGGCGTCGAACCGGATGCTCGGCCTCGCCTACCAGGGCCAGGGGCAGCTCGACATGGCGCTCGACTACTTCCGCAAGTGCCCGGTCGACGACGCGGTGCTCGACAACCTCTACAACCTCGCGCTCGACTTCGAGCGCAAGCGCCAGTTCAACAAGGCCGAGAACGTCTTTCGCTACATGGCGGAGCACAACCCGAAGTTCCGCGACCTGGAGCAGCGCCTGTCGCGCGCGAAACAGCTCTCCGAGACGGTGATCTTCGGCTCGAGCGGACCGAAGGGCCACACCCAGATCCTCACCGGCGGGCAGGTCGAGAAGCCGATGCTCGGCCGCTACCAGGTGGAGAAGGAGCTCGGCAAGGGCGCGATGGGCGTCGTGTACCTCGGCAAGGACCCGAAGATCGGCCGCGTCGTCGCGATCAAGACGATGGCCCTCGCCCAGGAATTCGAGGCCGAGGAGCTCACCGACGTGAAGGCGCGCTTTTTCCGCGAGGCGGAGACCGCCGGCCGGCTCAACCACCCGAACATCGTCACGATCTTCGATGCCGGCGAGGAGCACGACCTCGCGTACATCGCGATGGAGTTCCTGAAGGGCCGCGACCTCGTGCCGTTCACCAAGCCGGGCGCGCTGCTGGCGCCCGAGAAGGCGGTCTCGATCGTCGCCCGCGTCGCCGATGCCCTCGGCTACGCCCACCGCCAGAACGTCGTGCATCGCGACGTGAAGCCGGCGAACGTCATGTACGAGCCGGAATCGGACACCGTCAAGGTCACCGATTTCGGCATCGCGCGGATCACCGACTCGTCGAAGACCAAGACCGGCATGGTGCTCGGGACGCCGTCCTACATGTCGCCCGAGCAGCTCGCCGGCAAGAAGATCGACGGCCGATCGGATCTGTTCTCCCTCGCCGTGAGCCTCTACCAGCTGCTCTGCGGCCGGCTGCCGTTCGACGGCGAATCGATGGCGCAGCTCATGTTCAAGATCGCGAACGAGCCGGCGCCCGACATCCTCCAGTTCAACCCGAGGCTCCCGCCGGGGCTGGTGGCGTTCCTCGACCGGGCGATGGCGAAGGAGGCGGAGGCGCGCTTCCAGACCGGCGAAGAGTTCGCGCAGGCGCTGCGCGCGAGCATGGGCACGCAGAAGCCGCAGGTCGACATCACGATCTAGGGCAGAGAGAAAAACCGATGCGAAGCATCGCTTGCCCCGGCTTCGGGGAGCACGAGGGGGCGCCGCTAAGCGGGCGTTGCCCGCTCGTTCCGTGAAATCTAGACAAAGAAATGAACTTGAGTCAGGCCCTCGAAATCGCCAGTTGCACCGACCCCGGCATCGTGCGCTCGCACAACGAGGACTCGATCGCGGCCGACGCGTCGAAGGGCCTGGTCGTGCTCGCCGACGGCATGGGCGGCTACAACGCGGGCGAGGTCGCGAGCGGCATGGCAACCACGGTCATCACGACGGAGCTTCAGCACCTGCTCGACGACACCCCGCCGTACAAGATCGAGCCGGCGACGGGCAAGCCGTACGCCGACCGGTTGCTGCGGGAGCAGATCGCCAAGGCGAACACCTCGATCTTCCAGGCCGCGCAGAGCCAGCCGCAGTACTCGGGAATGGGCACCACCCTGGTGGCGGCGATGTTCTACGACAACAAGGTGACGCTCGCGCACATCGGCGACTCCCGCGCCTACCGCCTGCGCGGCGAGGCGTTCGAGCAGCTCACGCGCGACCACTCGCTGCTCCAGGAGCAGATCGACAGCGGGATGATCACGCCGGAGCAGGCGAAGTTCTCGCAGAACAAGAACCTCGTGACGCGCGCGCTCGGGATCGATCCGACGGTCGAGCCCGAGCTCCAGGTCTATCCGACCCAGACCGGGGACGTGTACCTCCTCTGCTCGGACGGCCTGAACGACATGGTGAGCGACGAGGACATCGGGATGACGCTCCAGACCCTGTCGGCGAACCTCCGGCTCGCCGCCCAGCAGCTGGTGCAGATGGCGAACGACAACGGCGGGCGCGACAACGTCTCCGTGATTCTGGTACGGGTGGTAAGGGACTACGCCGCACCGCGCGGCTGGGTCGCGAGGTTCTTCAGCTGGCTGCGATAGGAGCTCGCGCTTTTTTGGGGAAATGGCTATGCCTGCAAAGCTGATACTCAGTATGGACGGGTTGGTGCTCAAGGAGATCACTCTCGGGAAGGAGCGCACGACCATCGGCCGCAAGCCGCACAACGACATCCAGATCGACAATCTGGCGGTGTCGGGCGAGCACGCCGTGATCGTGACGATCCTCAACGATTCGTTCCTCGAGGACCTGGGCTCGACCAACGGCACGCTGGTGAACGGCCAGCCGATCAAGAAGCACTTTCTGCAGTCGAACGACGTGATCGAGCTCGGCAAGTACAAGCTGAAGTACATCAACGACCAGGCCGGCAAGACCGCCACGCCGCAGGATTTCGAGAAGACGATGATCCTGCGGCCCGGCGCCGCGCCGAAGCCCGCCGCGGCCCCGGCCTCCGCCCCGTCCGCGTCGCAGGCCGTGCCGACGATGCCGACCTCGCAACCGCCCCCGGCGCTCGCGACCTCGCAGCCGATGAGGCCCGCGGCGCCCGCCGCGCCGGTGACCCAGCCGCCGTCGCCGCCGCCGCCGTCGGCGTCGCAGCCGATGGTCACCTCGCAAGGCGTGCCGACGATGAGCGCCTCGCAGCCGATGTCGGCGTCGCAACCGGTCGCGGCCGGCGGCAAGGTGGCGGCGATCCAGATCCTCTCCGGCGCGAACGCCGGCAAGGAGATGGAGCTCACGAAGGCGCTCACGACGCTAGGCAAGCCCGGTGTGCAGGTCGCGGTCATCACCAAGCGGCCGCAGGGGTACTTCATCACCCACGTCGAGGGCGCCAACTTCCCGATCCTCAACGGCAAGCTCCTGGACGCGCAGGCGCATCCCCTCGGCGACCACGACATCATCGAGCTCGCCGGCGTGAAGATGGAGTTCTTCTACAAGACCTGATACCCGCCCGATTCCGGTCCCGGGGCAGGATGAAGCGCGGATGACCGCCGCTCACCGCTCGTCCTTCGTCCTCCGCAGCCGGTGAAGCAGTACGCCGTCCGGATCGCGCTCGGCCTCGCGGTGCTCGCCGCGTTCCTCGGCCACGCCGCAAGGTTCTACCGCATCCCGTTTGTCGACCAGCTCGACCGCATCATCTACGACACGCGGCTCCGCCTGACGATGCCGCGGGACGTCGACCCGCGCATCGTCATTCTCGACATCGACGAGAAGAGCCTCGCGACGCCCGAGCTCGGGCAATGGCCGTGGGGGCGCGACGTCGTCGCCGGCCTCGTGAGCAAGCTCTTCGACCGGTACGGCGTCGCCATCCTCGGGTTCGACGTCGTGTTCGCCGAGCCCGACCGCTCGAGCGGGCTGCGCGTGCTCGACGGCCTCGCGACCGGCCCGCTGAAGGACGTGCCCGACTTCCAGGCCGCGCTCGCCGAGCTCCGCCCGCGGCTCGACCACGACGCGCAGTTCGTCCAGACGATCAAGGGGCGGCCGGTGGTACTCGGCTACTACCTGACGAGCGACCGCGACGCGCGCACGGCCGGCGTGCTGCCCCCGCCGGTGCTGGAGCCCGGCACCTTCGCGCACCGGCCGATCGAGTTCACGTCGTGGACCGGCTACGGCGCCAACCTGCCCGCCTTCCAGGCGGCGGCCGCGAGCACCGGGCACTTCAACCCGGTCGCGGACGAGGACGGCATCAACCGGCGAGTGCCGATGCTCGCCGAGTACAAGGGCGCGTACTACGAGCCGCTGTCGCTCGCGGTGATGCGTACCCTCCTCGGGTTTCCGAAGGTGGAGCCCGGCTACCCGCCGGGGAGCGTCCTCAACCGCAACTACGCCGGCCTCGAGTGGATCGACGTCGGCCCCCTGCGCATCCCGGTCGACGAGAACGCGTGTGCGCTCGTCCCGTATCGCGGCGCAAAGGGCAGCTTCCGCTACGTCTCGCTCGCCGACGTGTACCACGACAGGGTTCCGGTCGATGCGCTCAAAGGCAAGATCGCGCTCGTCGGCACCACGGCGCCGGGTCTCTTCGACCTCCGGGCGACGCCGGTGGGCGCCGCGTATCCCGGGGTCGAGGTCCATGCCAATCTCATCGCCGGCATGCTCGACCGCAACATCAAGGCGCGGCCGGCCTACGTGCTCGGCGCCGAGGTGATCTTGCTCCTCATCGGCGGCCTCACGCTCGCGATCTGGCTCCCGTTCCTCAGCCCGTTCCGCGCGACCGCCGTATCGCTCGCCGCGCTCGTGCTCGTCACCGGCCTCAGCGTCGGTGTCTGGCTCTACGCCGACCTCGTCCTGCCGCTCGCGGCGAGCCTGCTGATGACGATCGGCCTCTTCGCGCTCAACATGTCGTACGGCTACTTCGTCGAGACGCGGTTCAAGCGCGAGCTGACCGAGCGGTTCGGCGAGTACGTGCCGCCGGAACTCGTCGACGAGATGGCGCGCGATCCGGCGAAATACAGCATGGAGGGCAGGGACGAGGTCCTGACGGTGCTCTTCACCGATATCCGCGGGTTCACGTCGATCGCGGAGGGCCTCGACCCGAAGGCGCTGTCGGCGTTCATGAACGAATTCCTCACCGCGATGAGCCTGGTCATCCGCCAGCATCGCGGCACGCTCGACAAGTACGTCGGCGACCAGATCATGGCGTTCTGGGGGGCGCCCGTCGGTGATGCGCAGCACGCCCGCCAGGCAGTCGCAGCCGGGCTTGCGATGCAGGCGGAGCTTGCGAAGCTGAACGAGCGGTTCAAGGCGCGCGGCTGGCGCGCGATCGAGATCGGGGTCGGCATCAACACCGGCCCGATGCGGGTCGGCGACATGGGCTCGAAGCTGCGCAAGGCCTACACTGTCATGGGCGACGCCGTGAACCTCGCGTCGCGGCTGGAGGGCCTGACCAAGCAATACGGCGTCGGGATCCTGGTCGGGCAGGCGACGCGCGACGCGGCGGCGGACGTGGTGTTCCGCGAAATTGACCGCGTGCGCGTAAAGGGCAAGGACGAGCCGGTGGTGGTCTACGAGCCGCTCGGGCTGGACGCCGAGGCGGGGAAGTCGCGGGCCGAGGAGGTGAAGCTGTGGGCGCAGGCGCTCAAGGCCTACCGCACCCAGGCTTGGGAGCAGGCGGAACTTGTGCTCTTCAACCTGCAACGGCTCTACCCGGGGGCGCCACTTTATTCCTTTTATGCTCAGCGGGTTGCGCGGTATCGTGCCGATCCTCCGCCGCCCGGTTGGGACGGCGTGACCACGTTCGAAACCAAGTGACCACGCGACAGATCATTCGCCAGCCGGCCCAGACGCGTTGCGGGCGGGGCTAACCGGCCCGAGCTACCTCACGATGCGAATCCGGGTTCTCGGCTGCAGCGGCGGCATCGGTGGGCGGCACCTGCGCACCACCTCGATGCTGCTCGACCGCGACATCCTGATCGACGCCGGGACCGGCGTGTGCGATCTCACGCTCGCCGAACTGACGCCGATCGACCATGTGTTCCTCACCCACTCGCACCTCGACCACGTCGCGGCGATCCCGTTCATGGTCGACACCGTGGGACAGATGCGCGACGAGCCGCTGACCGTGCACGCGATTCCGGCGACCATCGAGATCCTGAAGAACCACGTCTTCAACTGGTCGATCTGGCCGGACTTCACGCAGATCCCGAGCGCCGACCGCCCGTTCCTGCGCTACGAGACGATCGAGCTCGGCGCGTCGGTCGACCTCGGCGGCGGGCGCACCATCACGGCGCTCCCGGCGAACCACGTGGTGCCGGCAATCGGCTACCAGCTCGACAGCGGCAAGGGCAGCCTCGTCTTCACCGGCGACACCACCACCAACGACGAGCTGTGGACGATCGTCAACAAGATCGCGAACCTGAAGCACCTGATCATCGAGTGCGCGTTCTGCAACCGCGAGCGGCAGCTCGCGATCATGTCCAAGCACCTGTGCCCGACGATGCTCGCCGAGGAGCTTGCCAAGCTCGAGCGGAGCTGCGACATCTTCATCACCCATCTCAAGCCGGGCGAGATCGAGCTGACGATGGAGGAGATCGAGGAGTACGCCGGCCAGTACCGGCCGCGGATGCTCCAGAACAACCAGGTGATCGAGTTCTAGGCTGATGCCATGGCCACCGCGAACGTAAGCATCCAGGTATTGAAGGCGCTCGAGCCCCTCTCGGCGCTGTCGACGCAGCGGCTCACCGAGCTCGCCGAGCTGTGCGTGGTCGAGCGCGTGAGCAAGACGCTCGACCCGTTCCGCGTGAAGGGCGTCGCGGGACAGCTCGTGTTCCTGCTCCGCGGCGAGCTCGCCCTGACGCTCGGCAACGGCAGCTCCGCCGTCGTGGTCGGCACCACCGCCGAGGCGCGCCACCCGCTCGGACGCAAGACCCCGTTCGCCTCGGCGAAGGCGATCACCGACATCGAGCTCGTGCGCATCGACGAGGACCTCCTCGACATCATGCTGACCTGGGACCAGCTCGCCGCGGACGACCGGACCGGCGCGCGCGCGACCGAGAGCGGCGTGCCGTCGATGGCGAACTGGGCGATCCTGTCGGGGGTGTTCAGCATCAACAATCTGAAGTCGGGCGCGTTCGCGCAGCTGCCGACGGCGCACATCAACGAGATGCTCAAGCGGTTCCAGCGCGTCGGCGTGAAGCGCGGCCAGGTCGTGATCCGCGAGGGCGAAGCCGGCGACTACTACTACGTGGTCGAGTCGGGGAGGTGCCTCGTCGAGCGCAACGTCGGCGGCGTGTCGATGAAGCTCGCCGAGCTGAAGGGCGGCGACCCGTTCGGCGAGGAGGCGCTGGTCGCCAATGCGAAGCGCAACGCCACGGTAACGATGCTTGCCGAAGGATCGCTCTTCCGGCTCGCGAAAGAGGACTTCAACGAGCTGCTCAAGAAGCCGCTGCTCCAGAGCGTGACGATGGACGAGGCACGGGCGAAGATCGCCGCCGGCGGGCAATGGATCGACACGCGCTACCCGTCCGAGTACCAGTACGACAAGCTGCCCGGCGCGATGAACATCCCGCTCTCGGAGGTGCGGAACGCGGTGAAGGTGCTCGACCGCAACCGGGAGTACGTTCTCTACTGCCAGAGCGGCCGGCGCAGCTCCGCGGCGGCGTTCCTGCTCGCGCAGCGCGGCTTCAGGGCGTTCGTCCTGGAAGGCGGCCTGCGGGGCGGGGCCGCGGCCCCGGACTGACCGGTCTGCGGGTAACACGCCTCCGGCCCGGGTCTTGCATACGAGGGGCCGGATGGCGGGCGCGGGTGCGCCGCCGGGGGTGCGACACCATATTCGGGGTCCCTGTTTCGCTTGAAAAAAGCCGCAAGGAGAGGCGCTGCGCGGTTGCCCGCGGGCGGAGCGGAAGTTAAATTTCGTGTTTGCGCCGGCGGGCGCCACAGCCCCCGTCGGGGCATTCGGTCGTCCGCGCCAGGCGGCGCGGCGACGGTATCGACGGTCATCCGACAGGACGTGACGCCATGAGCGCAGTGCTTAGCCCCCATTCCACCCCCGCCGGCGACGTCAACAGCCGGCTTGCGTTCCAGAAGACGCTCCAGACCGTCACCAACCGGATCCACGCGACCAACAACGTCGACGAGATCATGCTCGAGGTGTCGGCCGACATCTGCAGCCTCTTCAACGCCGACCGGCTCACGATCTACGTCACCGCCGAGGACAAGGCGTCGATCATTTCCAAGGTCAAGACCGGCCTCAACTCGTTCCGCGATCTCAAGCTCCCGCTCGCCGAGCATTCGATCGCCGGCTACGTCGGGATGTCGCGGAAGATGCTCAACCTCCGCGACGTCTACGACGATACCGAGCTCAAGAGCCACAACGCCAACCTGCGCTTCCTGCAGGAGGTCGACAAGCGGACCGGCTACCGCACCAAGCAGATGCTGGTGGCGCCGATCCTGGACGCGCCGGCCGGCGATCTCCTCGGCGTCGTCCAGCTGATCAACAGCAAGGCCGGCGCGCCGTTCAGCCAGCTCGCCGAGGAAGGCATGGTCGAGCTGTGCAAGACGCTCGCGATCGCGCTCAAGCAGCGCTCGAAGCTCGCGATCCCGAAGTCGAAGTACGACTTCCTGGTGGCCGACGCGGTGATCTCGGCCGCCGAGCTCGAGACCGCCGCGCGCACCGCGCGCAAGAAGGCGCTCGACATCGAGACGGTGCTGATCGAGGAGTCGAACGTCAAGACCGCGGCGATCGGCGAGGCGCTCGCCAAGTTCTTCGGCGTCAAGTACGAGCCCTACAAGCCGGATCGCGTCAAGCCGATGGACCTCCTCAAGAACCTCAAGCGCGAGTACGTCGCCGAGCACCAGTGGTGCCCGCTCGAGGAGAACCCGCAGGGGCTGCTCGTGATGTGCCTCGACCCGGAGCGGGTCAAGGCGTCGAAGGTCGTCAACAACATCTTCCCGAAGGCGCGGATCAAGTACGTCGTCACCACGCTGAAGGAGTTCAAGGACACGCTCGACTCGTTCTTCGGCGCCGCGGCGGATCTCGGCGACATCGGCGACCTGCTCGAGGGCCTGACCCCCGAGGAGGAAGGCGACCCGAATTCGACCGACGACCTCTCGGCCGCCGCCGACAACGAGCTCGTCAAGCTGGTGAACAAGGTCATCGTCGATGCGTACCACCAGGGCGCCTCCGACATCCACATCGAGGCCTACCCCGGGAAAGCGAAGACCGAGATCCGCTTCCGCAAGGACGGTTCGCTCGCGCCGTACATCGAAGTGCCGGCCTCGTACCGGAGTGCGCTCATCGCCCGCCTGAAGATCATGTGCGATCTCGACATCTCGGAGCGCCGCAAGCCGCAGGACGGGAAGATCAAGTTCAAGAAGTTCGGCCCCCTCGACATCGAGCTGCGCGTGGCGACCATCCCGGTGCAGGGCGGCGTCGAGGACATCGTGATGCGTATCCTCGCCGCCGGCGAGCCGATCCCGCTCGACAAGCTCGGCCTCACGCCGCACAACCTGCCGCGGCTGAAAGCGGTCATCGAGAACCCGTACGGGCTCTTCTTCTGCTGCGGACCGACCGGCTCCGGCAAGACGACCACGCTGCATTCGGTGCTCGGCTATCTCAACCAGCCCGACACCAAGATCTGGACCGCGGAGGACCCGGTCGAGATCACGCAGAAGGGCCTGCGCCAGGTGCAGGTCAACCGCAAGGCCGGCATGGACTTCGCGACGGTGATGAAAGCGTTCCTGCGCGCCGACCCGGACATCATCATGGTCGGCGAGATGCGCGACAAGGAGACGACCTCGATCGGCATCGAGGCCTCGCTCACCGGTCACCTCGTGTTCGCCACGCTGCACACGAACAGCGCGCCCGAGTCGATCGTCCGCCTGCTCGACATGGGCATGGATCCGTTCAACTTCGCCGATGCGCTCGTCGGCATCCTCGCCCAGCGTCTCGCGAAACGCCTGTGCGGCAAGTGCAAGCAGCCGTACAACCCGGGACAGGACGAGATCAAGGGGTTGCTCCAGGAGTACTGCCAGGAGCTGCTCAACACGGCCGAGTTCAAGAAGGACGCGAAGGCCGGCTACGAGCGGGTGTACAAGGACCTCGTCAAGACCTATGCCGACGAGAAGGGCCAGTTCACCTTCTACCGCAAGGCGGGCTGCGACGCGTGCGGCAACAGCGGCTACAAGGGCCGGCTCGGCCTGCACGAGCTCCTGGTCGGCACCGACGCGATCAAGAAGAACATCCAGGAGCACGCGCGCGTGGCCGAGATGCTCGCCACCGCGCTCGAGGAGGGCATGCGCACGCTGAAGATGGACGGCATCGAGAAAGTGATGCAGGGGGTCACCGACATGGCGCAGGTCCGCGCGGTGTGCATCAAGTAGGGCGCCCGGACGGCCGACGGACAGCGGAAGGGATGGAACGCCGATGAGCACCGTACCCAGCCTCGCCGCGGTCGGCCGACGGCCGGATCAGCGCGACGACGAC
>Ga0335082_10008494_pt1 | contig 11159 bp, 7 predicted proteins | sample Lox_Sample_41_FD_206718 | JGI IMG/M metagenome (GOLD analysis project Ga0335082, IMG submission 206718) | Soil microbial communities from Loxahatchee National Wildlife Refuge, Florida, United States - Lox_Sample_4.1 | ecosystem: Environmental > Terrestrial > Soil > Wetlands | place: USA: Florida... | reverse complement strand
GTACTCATAGATATGTCCGAGGGGCGAGAATGCGGGCGACGTGGAGATCTGGTGGGACCGCCGCCGGTAGTCTGCCGCTTTTGGGATCGGATCGCCAACAACTCAGCATAGGAGTTTTGATTCGCGCTGCGGTTAACAGGCTGTGAATTTTCGATTATTTTTCGTTGCCTCGGAAAAGAGGCAGTTGGGAAGAGATGCTCGGCTTCGCCTTCGCGGGACAGCCGAGGCGGCTGTCCCTACGTGAGCTATGCGGTTGGAAGCGTGAACAGGAATGTGCTGCCGTGGTTGAGTTCGCTTTCGGCGCGGATAGAGCCTCCGTGAGCGCGCATGATGTGTTTGGCGATGGCGAGGCCGAGGCCAGTCCCTCCGGATTCGCGGGAGCGGGCTTTGTCGACGCGGTAGAAACGTTCGAAAAGGCGCGGGAGATGCTCGGAGGAGATGCCTGCGCCGAAGTCGCGGACATAAAATTCAATGCCACGCTGGGCGGAGCGGGCGCCGAGTTCGACCCGTCCGCCAGTGCGCCCGTATTTCATGGCGTTATCGATCAGGTTGGAGAAAACCTGGTGGATGGCCTCGCGGTCGGCGAGGACGAGGGGGAGTGACTCGACGGATCCGCTGGCACCGTTGCCGTCTTCGACATGAAGTTCCACGCCCTGGGTTCGGGCAATTTCGCGAAAACTCTCTTCGGCGTCGCTGAGCAGTTCGACGGGAGGAACGGGCTCGGTCTCGAAGCGAGTTTCACCAGACTCGACGCGCGCGAGAGTGAGAAGGTCTTCGGTAAGGCGCGACATGCGGGCGGCATTCTTGCGGATGATTTCGAGGAATTCGCGAGTGGAACCGTTCTGTTCGTTGATGGAGTCAAGGATCGTCTCGGTATATCCCTGAATGGAAGTGAGGGGGGTCCGAAGTTCATGGGAGACGTTGGCGATGAAATCGCGGCGAGTCTTTTCGACGCGTTCGGTTTCGGTAAGGTCACGGAGGACGGCGACGATACCGCCATCGGGAAGAGGGGCAGCGGTGACGTCGAAGGCGCGTCCGGGAACGATGGAGGTAGCGCGGGCGGTCTTGACTTCTTTGGTAGTGGTGGCGGCCTGGACCGTGGCGAGGAAGTCGGGATCGCGGATGGTCTCGACGACCGGGGCGTTGAGACGAGCATGCTGCGGGACGAGACGATCGAGCGGTTGATTCGCCCAGCGGACGAGGCCGTCGGAGCTGACGGCGATGACGGCGTCTTGCATGCTGTTGAGAAGAGTTTCAAGCTGGCGTTGGCTGGAACGGACGGCGGCGAAGCTACGCTCGATCTGGTCGGCGGTCTTGTCGATGGCGGCAGCTACGCGTCCGATTTCGTCCATTGGGCTCTCGTCGACGCGGGCTCGCAGATCGCCGCGTTCAATGCGTGCGGCAACATCGACGATGCGATCGAGGCGGCGGGCGGTCCAAACGGAGACCGCGAAGGCGATCAGCAACGCGACAAGTGAAGCGAGGAGAGAGCCACGAATGAGTTTGTGGCGCACTTGGGCCTGGACGGCTTCGACGTCCGAGAGTGGATAGGCAAAGCGGACGGCACCACCGGAGATGGGCGCGGCGACGTAGAAAGACCAGATATCGAGCGTCGCGCTGCGACGTTCGTTTTCGCCGATGTGGCCGGCGAGCGCGGCGGCAAATTCGGGACGGGAAGCGTGGTTCTCCATGTTGGCGGGGTTGCCCTCGGAATCGGCGAGGACTCTGCCGGAAGCGTCGATGATGGTGGCGCGGGCTCCGGCGGCCTGGCCTTCCTGTGCGGCGATCTCGGCGAGGGAGTGCGCGTGGTCGACCTCGACGCGATGGGCGAAGAGGATGGTTTTTTGGGTGAGATTGCGTTCGATCTCGACGCGGAGCGAAGCTTCCCAGGCGCTGCCCAGCATGATGGAGAAAATGCTGGTGGCGGCCGCAATGACGATCAGGAAGACCGTCAGTAATTTGAAGAAGATGCGGTTCTTCAATTTGTCCCCATGTTGGTGGTTCGATCCAAGCTGAAAATCTTAAACTACGAATGACACTGAGTTCCATGAGGGAACATCATTTTGTGGGGATTGCTGCCCCGCGCAAGACCTTTAACCACGAAGGTCACTAAGGTTCACGAAGGAACATCATTTTGGGGATTCGAAGCGATAGCCAGCGCCTCGGACGGTTTTCAGGTAGCGCGGATTCTCAGGGTCGGGCTCGATTTTTTCGCGGATGCGGCGGACGTAGACGTCGACGGAACGGGGTGTGACGTAGGCGGTATCGCGCCAGACGGAGTCGAGAAGGTGATCGCGGCTGAAGACGCGCCCTTTGTGACGGGCGAAGTAATCGAGAAGGCGGAACTCGGTGGCGGTGGTCGGAACCATGCTGCCGCGGACGGTGAGCGTCATGGCGGAGGGATCGATTTCGATTTCGCCAACTTTCATGGGGCTGGGAGGGAGCGGGCGCTCGAAGCGGCGGAGTACGGCTTTCACCCGAGCGACGAGTTCGCGCGGGCTGAAGGGCTTGGCGATGTAGTCGTCGGCGCCGAGTTCGAGCCCGAGAACGCGATCGGCTTCACTGCTTTTAGCCGTGAGGAAGATCACGGGAACGGCGGCCAGGCCTGGTGTCTGGCGGATCGTGCGGCAAATTTCGAGTCCATCTTTGCCGGGGACCATGATGTCGAGGATGAAAAGGGCAGGGCGCTGGCGGTCGGCATCGGCAAGAACGGTCGAGCCGCTGGGGTAGACGCGGACGACGAAGCCTTCGTTTTCGAGATGGTGGCGAACGAGACGGGAAATATCGGGATCGTCTTCGACAACGAAGATGCTTGGCTTCACGAATTTATTGTAACGAAGCTAGTTGCTAGTACCTAGTACCGAGTGGGGCGTTGGGGTACCGGCGTAGGATTTTCATCGGATTGTAACAATGTGGCGGGAGAAATCATTAACCACACTAAGGTTCACGAAGGAATTCTTGTTCGGACTTCGATGCGGAAGGCATTCAACACAGAGGGCACAGGGGAACACAGAGATTGTTCTTCGTCAAATTTCGATGATGAGGTTGCTGGCTTGGTCTGTGCGGAATCGCTTGCCCGTGGGGATCACTGTGGTGGCGCTGTATTCAGTGATTACTGCTGGGCCGTTATAGATCTTCTTAGGGACCAGTCCTTCTCGGGGGTGGATTTTCGTTTTGAGACGCTTGCCGAACACTACTTCCTTTATCTGCGATGAACTTCCTCGCTTCGCTCGGTGGACAGCCGAGGCTGCTGTCCCTACGCGAGTTGGTGTCGATTTTAGGACTGCTCTCAGGCGGAGAGTGACCAGTTCTATTTCGCGATTGCTGTGGGTGTAGCCGTAGCGGCGGCGGTGCTCCTGCTCGAAGTCTTTCAACAAATTTTTCGTGAGTGGAAGGTTCAGTTCATAGCCCTGGCCTCTGTAGCGGAGATCTAAAGTGCGCTGATAGTGAGGACTTCCTTGCCAGGATTCTTTCGCGAAGTCTTGTTTTGCTGATCTCTCCAGCGCCGCAAATTCCTGATTCAACTTTTCGAACGGAACTTTCCTGGCGGCTCGCCAGAGGACGGTTCGGGAATAGTCTTTGGTTACATCACTGGCGAGAATTCCCAGCGCGCTGAGTGCGCCGGGAAAGGCCGGGACGATGACGTGCGGGATGCTGAGTGCTTCGGCGAGGGCGCAGGCATGAAGGCCTCCAGCACCGCCGAAGGCGACCAGGGCGAAGTGGCGGGGGTCGCGTCCGCGCTCGATGGAGACTACGCGAATCGCTTTCTCCATCGTGGCGTTCACTACGCGAATCACGCCCGCAGCGAACTTCTCCAGCGACAGATTTGAATTTTGTTTCTTCAGCCACTCTTTGGTGATGGCTTTGGCCCGTGCGAGATCGAGAGTGAAGTTTCCGCCGAGAAACTTCAGAGGCTGAAGGCGGCCGAGGATCAGGTTCGCGTCGGTGACAGTGGGTTGAAGGCCGCGGCCATAGCAGATGGGGCCGGGATCGGCTCCGGCAGATTCGGGGCCGACGCGGAGAACTCCGGCGGCATCGAAGCGCGCGAGAGAGCCTCCGCCGGCCCCGACGGTGTGAATGTCGAGCATGGGGACGCTGATGGGGAGTCCGGCGATGTGTGCGTCGTTGGCGGTCTTGATTTCGGATTCGACGAGCGAGACGTCAGTGGAGGTTCCTCCCATGTCGAAGGCGATGATGTTTTGGAATCCGCTTGCCCGGGCGGTGGAGAGGGCGCCGACGACGCCTCCGGCTGGTCCGGAGAGAACGGTGCGAACGGGTTCGCGGGCGGCAGTGGAGAGAGCAGTGATTCCTCCGGAGGATTGCATCACGAAAATGCGGGCGGCAGGCGGCAGGCGGCGGGCGGAGGCTGGGGCTAAAGCCCCTCTTCTGGGAGCGACTTTCGCGGCCCTGAAGGGCCGCTCTTCCACGACGGAGTCGGCATCGTAGATTCCCCCTCCGGCGGCTTCGGCATCGCAGATTCCGGCTTCTGCTGTGTAGATCCCAGCTCCGGCCGGCGATGCGGCCGCTTCTCTCCCTGAAACTCCGGTTGTGAGGGAACGGATTTCCAGATTCTCCAGATAGGTCTGCATCACGGGTTGCAGATACGCGTTGATTACGACCGTTGACGTGCGTTCGAATTCGCGGAACTCGGGGAGGATTTCGTGCGAGATGGAGAGCGGAACTTGCAGCGGCCTTAGTGCGTCGGCGATGGATCGTTCATTCTGTGGATTCGCGAACGAGAAGAGGAGCGAGATCGCGATGGATTGTGGCTTAGAAGCCTTGATGCGGCCCGCTAGAGTTTGCAATTCTTCGCTAGTCGGCTCTGTGAGGATTTCGCCGTTGGCGGCGGTGCGTTCGTTGATGCCGAAGCGGAGTTCTTTTGGGACGAGCGGCTCAGTGCGATCGAAGAAGAAGTCGTAGAGCTTGGGGCGAGCCTGGCGTCCGATCTCGATAGCGTCTTCGAAACCTTGCGTTGTGACCAAGGCAGTGAGTGCGCCTTTGCGTTCAAGGAGAGTATTGGTGCCGACCGTGGTGCCGTGGAGGAGGATGATGTCTTCTCGGGGTGCGATCTGTTGGATGGATTCGACGATGGCTTGGGAAGGATCTCGGGGAGTCGAGAAGACCTTCAGCATTTTGAGGCGGCGCGTGCGGGGATCGATCCAGATGCAGTCGGTGAAGGTGCCTCCGGTGTCGATGGCGATGCGGAGGAGTTGAGAGCGCGCGGACATGATTGAGTGCGGAGGACTAGCGTAACACCTGCGTGCCACATCGTTTGCTTTTGTGGCACTGCCGCCGAATTGCACAGGTCCTTCGCGTTGCTCAGGATGACAACCTATAACGGCGAGGTCCGATATTTCACTTCTTGGCTACAGGAGTCTCTGCCTTCGCGTGCGGCAACAGGTCTGATGCTGGCAACTTCGCGTCGAACACAAGATTGAAGAAGCCCACCATCATCTCGTCGCTATTTTGCTGGCCCCAGATGACGGTCTTGGTGGGGTCGGGATTCTCGGGATTGTTGGGTGAGTTGTCGAAATGCGCCGTGCACTCGATCTTGGTGCCTTTCGGCAGCGCAATGGGATCGGAGAGGTTGTACCAAAGCTGCCAGTGCCAGTTGTAGGCGGGGACTTTGAGCGGAGTCTGCGTGTCGCCATTGGGGAAGACGATGCGGTATTCGAAATCCTTGCCGCGGGTGTGCATGTGAGGATGGAGCGCGACCAGTTTCACGTCGCGGGGGACCTCGAAGCTGGCATCGACACGGTAATTGGGATCTTGCGGTGGAATCTTGAAGGTGCCGTTCACAGCCGACAGAGTCAGCACGCGCTCTTTGGGGGGCTCTTTGGCGAAGATGATGCCAAGACGGGTCTGGTCGGTGGTGGCTTTGCCGTTCGGAGTGTAGTGAACTTCGAGCACGATATCGGAGCCGGCCTTGATCAGCTTGCCTTGTCCGGGCTGCAGGATTTCCGCGGGCTGGCCGGGAGCGTATCCGACGAGAAAGTCGCTGGGCAGAGCGCTGGTGTCGTTCTTGTCGTCTTGTTTCGGTGGCGGAGCTTCGAAGAAGACTCCGGGCTTTTGTCCCTTGAAGTAATTGGAGCCGGGTTCGCGGACGAAGGCAATAATGTGGTGAACGACGGAGCGGTCGGTGGGACGAGCTTCGGCCGCCTGGACCCATTTGTCTTCCGTGAATCCCGTGGGAATGATGACGTACTGATACTCCACCATGCCCGAAGCTGGAACGGAATAGGGGTGCGGGAGTTCAAAAACCGCGTCGGGCTTGGGGATGCCCCAGCCTTCGACGAACTTCGGTGGCGGAGGAACTTCGACAGGGTCGCCTTCCGGCGCGCCCGCATTGGCCCAGGCCACGATCGCATTGATTTCTTTTTCGCTAAGGGAGCGGTCATTGGAGAAATGGCCGAAGGCAGGATCGGCGTACCAGGGCGGCATGATCTTTTGCTTGACGGCACGCTTCATCGTGGAGGCCCAGGGGCGTGCCTGCTCGTAGGTCAACAGCGAAAATGGGGCGGCTTCTCCGGGGCGATGGCAAGACTGGCAGTGACTTTGAAGGATGGGAGCGATGTCTTTGGAGAATGTGGGCGCGGGAGTTTGACTGACGCTGTACGTTCCTAGACACAGAAGCATCGCAACGGATGACAGAGAACGTCTCATGAACCTTTGTCCCCAGATGAAGATGACTGCCTCTTGAGGATGAAGTATACCCGAGTGGGTTGGCTAGCCTGCAAAGCATCCGACACGAGTCTTGGCAGGGCACTATCTCATCCTGTTTGGTGCCACCGGCTTGTTGCATAGGTCCTTCGCTTCGCTCAGGATGACAGGGAGGAGCAGTGGATATGCGATACGAATTTTTGGTTGAGACTTATGCTACCGAGCGGGTTAAGGTCGCTAGCGTTTGGAGTGAGTTTCGGGATGAGGATCTGGCGGTGCGGCCTAGCGCGAGCGATCCGCGGGGGCGGAGCGTGCTGGAGCAGATGGTGCATCAGTGCGTGAGCGAGGATTTGTGGTTCAAGAACATGTTGGGGATTGATGTGGGGGCTCCGCCGCTGCCGGGTTCGGAGGGGCGGATGGAGTTTATCAAGCGATATGTAGAGGACAGCGGGAAGCGGCTGGCGGAATTGCAGACGAAAGAGGATGGATGGTGGGAGGGCGAGACTTCGTTCTTTGATGTGCGGCGAGGCCGCGCGTGGGTGATGGTGCGGAGAGTGGCGCATACGTCGCATCATCGGGGACAGTTAATGGCGATGCTGCGGATGCTGGGCCGGGAGGTGCACAGCAATTATGGCCCGACGGCAGATACGGGTGGACTGATGGCGAATCGGGCTCCGACGATTTATGCCTATCGATCGCTGGAGGAGTTATTGAGCGGTGGGCAAGCGGCGCAGTTGCCGGGTGGCGGCGGGAAGGCTGTGACGGAGCGGCCTGGGCGGTGAGCCTTTTCAGGGCCGTGGTCGGTGCAGGAGTTCCGCCGGCAGGTTTCACCTGGCCTCGCTTCGCTCGGTGGACAGCCGAGGCGGCTGTCCCTACGCGAGTTTTGGTGATTACTTGATTGTGAAGGCTAGCGTCAGTAGTGTTTTTTGTTCTACTTCATGCGCTTTAGCGCTGCCTGTGGCGGGGCTTGGGCTGGAGCTTCGCTTGACGCTCAGGACTGGACGTTCGCCGACAAGGCGCTTCAGACGGGGAAGCATGTTGAACATGGCTCCCTGATTTGCGGGCTCTTCCTGCACCCAGACGATGTCCGCGTGCTGGCCGTGGCGCTCGAATTCGGCGGCGACTTCGGCTTCTGGGAACGGGTAGAGCTGTTCGAGGAATACGATCGCGGTGTTGGCGTCTTTTCTCTTTTTTCTTTCCGCCTGTAACTCGTGGCCGATTTTTCCGGTGCAGATCAGGATCCGTTCGGCTTCGCCGACTTCATTGTCGGGGATGACGTTGAGAAACTGCTTGTGCGTGAAATCTTCGATTGGAGAGCTGGCATCTGGGTGGCGCAGCATGCTCTTCGGAGTGAAGATGATCAGCGGCTTGCGCCAGTGGCGCAGGGCCTGTCGGCGCAGAAGGTGGAAGTACTGCGCGGCATTGGAGGGCTGCGCGATCTGGATGTTGTGCTTCGCGGCCAACTGAATGAAGCGCTCGATTCTTGCGCTGGAGTGCTCGGGTCCCTGGCCTTCGTAGCCGTGGGGGAGGAGCATCACGAGGCCGGACAGAAGATTCCATTTGGCTTCTCCGGCGCTGATGAACTGATCGATGATGGCCTGCGCGACATTGACGAAGTCTCCGAACTGAGCTTCCCAGAGGACAAGCGATTCGGGATAGTCGCGGGAGTATCCGTATTCGAAGCCGAGGACACCGGCTTCGGAGAGTGTGGAGTTGTAAATTTCGCAACGCGCCTGTCCCTGGGCGATGTTCTCGAGGGGAACGTATTCGTTTTCATTCTCGATGTCGATGAGGACGGAGTGACGCTGGTTGAAAGTGCCACGGCGGGAGTCTTGTCCGCTGAAGCGAACGTGCGTTCCGGCTTTCACCAAGCTGGCGAACGCGAGGGCTTCGGCCATGCCGTAATCGACGGCGCGTTTACCGGCGCCCATTTCAGCGCGCTGTTCGAGAAGTTTTTTCACCTTCGGATGAATGTGAAAGCCTTCCGGATAAGTGGTAAGCCTAGAAGTTAGTTCGGGGATTTCTTCGGGAGAGAGTCCGGTCTCGACTTCGTATTCAGGGCGGTGCAGACCTCCGAAGTAGTTGTTCCAGTACTTCGGGAGCTCGCGCATCAGGGGCTTGTGTTTGACGCTTCCGGCTTTCTTCTGCGCGGCTTCGAATTCTGCTTTGATAGAGTCGGCCTTCGCCTGGGCATCCGAGTCGCCGATGTCTTCGGCGTAGATCTGCCAGAGCGGTGCGTGGTCTTTGATCTTCTTATAGAGGAGCGGCTGAGTGATGGTCGGGTCGTCGACTTCGCTGTGGCCGTGGCGGCGGTATCCGATGAGGTCGATGACGACGTCAGTTCCGAACTCGTAGCGATACTCAGTCGCAATCCGGGCGACGCGAACAACGGCATCCACATCTTCGGCGTTGACGTGGAAGATGGGAATCGACTGGCGCCGGGCGATGCACGCGGCGAAGCGGGTCGAGTGTTCTTCGGTGTAGCTGGTGGTGAATCCGAGGAGGTTGTTGACAACGACGTGGATGGTGCCGCCGACGGTGTATCCGGGAAGGTCGGCGTAGTTCATGGTTTCGGCGAGAATGCCTTGTCCTGCGAATGCAGCGTCGCCATGAACGAGCAGTGGGAGATATTGTTCGCGGCCGCCTTCTCCGGTGCGGTCTTGCTTGGCACGGGTGCGGCCGACCGTTACGGGATCAACGGCTTCAAGGTGACTTGGGTTTGATACGAGGTGGATGTGAACCTTGCCACCACTCTTGGTTTCGTACTCACCGGTGGCACCCATGTGGTACTTGACGTCTCCGGAGCCAAGGACGCTACGGGGATCGACGTCTTCGAATCCGGCAAAGATTTCCTGCGGCGGACGTTTGGCGACGTGGGCGATGACGTTGAGGCGTCCGCGATGGCTCATCCCCATGACGAGTTCGATCGCGCCTTTTTGCGCAGCGCAGTCGAGGACTTCATCGACTAACGGAATGAGGGCGGTCACGCCTTCGAGCGAGAAGCGCTTGGATCCAAGGTAACGCTGCTGCATGACCTGCTCGAAAATGTCAGCGCGAGTGAGCAGGTCGAGGATGCGGACCTGATCTTCCGGGGGAGGCTCGGATTCCATACGCTCGTAAATCCAGCGCCGGCGCTCGGGGGCGTAGATGTGGTTGATTTCGACGCCGATGGTGCTGGAGTAGATGGCTCGGGCCTCGCGGGCATATTCTCCGTCCGGTTCGAGTTCGGGAGTCTGGCGCGGGCGGAGGAAACCTAGGGGGTCGAGGTCGCCTTCGAGGTATCCGAATTGGCGGTAGGCCGAGAAGACGCGTTCGCGTTCAGGATTGGTGCCGTTGGTCGAGGCTTGGTCGGCTACGGCGCTGGATGTCTTGGATTTCGGGGTCATAAGAGTGCAGGTACTAGGATAAAGGATGCTGGGGAATGGCAAAAGCTTCAGGGCGGAAGCGCTCAGCACAGAGGGCACAGGGGATCATTGGGAAACAATGTTTGGACGGTGATTGTAGACAGGAGCATTTCGCATGACTAGAACGAAGCTTGGAGTACCGCTGGTGGTGGGCATTCCTTTTGATGGTCAGTCTTCTTATTTGCGGGGAGCGGGGGAGGCTCCGGCGAAGATACGGGAGGCGATGTGGTGTGACGCTTCGAATATGTGGACGGAACTGGGCGTGGACTTGGGCGTCGCGGGGGTTTTCGAGGACGCGGGGGACTTGGAGCTGCCGGCGCAATCTGCAGCATCCCAAAATCCCCACCCTTCAACACGCTCAGGGCAAGCCTTCTCCCAAAATCAGGGAGAAGTGGGGCACCCGGTTCTCCTGGCAATTGAAGCTGCTATTGCGAAACACATTGAGGCCGGGAAGAGGCCGGTCTCGCTGGGCGGGGATCATTCGATTACGTATCCCATTGTGCGGGCGTTTGCTAGGCATTATCCAGAGCTGACGATTTTTCATTTTGATGCTCACCCGGATTTGTACGACGAGTTGGAGGGGAACCGGTTGTCGCATGCTTGTCCGTTTGCGCGAATTATGGAGGCGGGACTGGCGAAGCGGTTGGTGCAGGTGGGGATTCGCACGATGAATGGACATCAGAGACAGCAGGCGAAGCGGTTTGGAGTCGAGGTGGTGGAGATGCGTGGGCTTCCGGCATACGAGAAGTTGAAGGCTGCGGGGCCGGTTTACATCACGTTTGACATGGATGTGCTGGATCCGGCATTCGCGCCGGGGATTTCGCACCGCGAGCCGGGAGGGATGACGGTACGAGAAGCGATTGCACAACTGCAGGCGATCGAGGGAGAGATTGTGGGTGCGGACATTGTCGAGTACAACCCGGTGCAGGATGTTTCGGGAATGACGGCGACCGTGGCGGGAAGGATTTTGAAGGAAATTCTGGGGAAGACGATTGCCGGGTAGGGTTCCATTTTGAGAGAGCGGCAAAGATCTTTCACCACAGGGGGCAGGGGGATCACAGAGAAAATCGATTTTCGATAGTACAATGCCCGGTC
>Ga0335082_10008492_pt1 | contig 11160 bp, 10 predicted proteins | sample Lox_Sample_41_FD_206718 | JGI IMG/M metagenome (GOLD analysis project Ga0335082, IMG submission 206718) | Soil microbial communities from Loxahatchee National Wildlife Refuge, Florida, United States - Lox_Sample_4.1 | ecosystem: Environmental > Terrestrial > Soil > Wetlands | place: USA... | reverse complement strand
CGACTCGATCGGCCTCACCCCTATTCTCGACGCTGGTATGTCCTGACTCATGAGCCCCCTTGTCTATCTGACACTACGCGAACGCGTATCTCAAGGTGCATGTGCGATGCGCAGACCGGGTGTGGCTACGTGCCCCGGTTGGGCGCGATACCTGGACGGAAGATCACCTTCTTGTCCTTCACGACCAGCTGATCGTTGAGGAACAGCTGCACCGCTTGCGACAGCACCTTGGCTTCGAGTTCCTGGCCGCGTGCCTTCACCTCGTCCAACGTCTCCTCACCCACACGGATGTGGAAAACGTCCTGGATGATGACGGGGCCCTGATCGAGCTGCTCGGTGACGAAATGGGCGGTGCAGCCCGAAACACGAACGCCCTCCTCGTAGGCCTGCTTGTAGGCATTGCTCCCGGGATGGTATGGCAGCAGCGACGGGTGGATGTTGATGACGCGGTTGCGGTAGCGTTCCACCACCGTCGGACTCAGGATCTGCATGTACCGTGCAAGCACCACGAGATCCGCATGATACTCCTTGAGTTTCTGCAGCAGCAACTCTTCGTGTGCGGGCTTGTCAGTGGACGGACTCGAAAAAAAAGGCAGGTCATGTTGCTCAGCGAGTGGGCGCAGAAGTTCGTGGTTGGAGAGGACCACCACGAGATCGCCGTTGAGCACGCCCTGATCGCGATCGGCAATCAGACGTTGCAGACACTGCGGCTCGCGGCTCACCAGGACGGCCACGCGCTTCGGTTCCTTCCGCCCGTGCAAGCGAATGGTCACGTCCATGTGGATTTCTTCGCCGATGCGCTTGAGACCCAGAATCAGCTCGTCGAGGTTGATGCTGAGGTCGCTCAGATCGACGAGCATGGTCATGATGAAGAGCCCCTCCATCACTCGCTGCTCGATGTCTTCGATGTTGATGTTACATGACGCCAGATAGGTGGAGACGCGCGCCACCACACCCTTCTGGTCGTGCCCGATGACGGAGATCACCGCCAGGTTCTTTGCCATCCCCAAATCGCTCCGTGTCTGCACCTTAGAGGACGATCCCCGGTCGGGTCAAATCATTGTGCTGGGCAGAGGGGCCGGTGGCAGAGACTGCAGATCGTGGTTACATAGCCTCGGCTGCGGGCGTGAACGAGGACGTTGAAGCGCGACTGATGCGATGATGAAGCGCGATTCATGAAGCGGTCACGTACAAAGGGGTATGGACCGGAACGTTGAATTCGTGTATGGTCGGGCGCGTCTAAACGGTCAATTCCGGCAAACGCCCCCCGTAAACTTAGGTCAGTGAGAGAGGTACTGTTGCAGTATGGACAATAGGCTCGGCGCACTTGCGCTGAAACTCGATGAGGAAAACGAGCAGGAAGAAGCCCTGGCGGTCGACGCCTGCCTGGAAGGGTTGGAGGAAGACGACGCGCAAGAGGTCGTCGGCGACTACGACCTGCCGTCGCAGTTCTTCCGCAACGTCGGCGCCACGGCGATGCTGTCGCGCGATGACGAGCAGGCGATCGCCCGCGCCATTGTGCGGTCCCGCAACCGCATTCGGCGCATTCTTCGGCGTTTCCCGCGCTTGACGACCGCCGCTCTACCGCTGCACGGCCGCAGTGTCGTCCACCCAGCCGACGACTTCCGCGAGCGTGAGACCGTCATGGTGTTGCAGTTCGCCCGCCAGCAGTTGCGCTCGCGCCGCCGCACGGACCTGCGCTTCGGTACCCGCATGCGCTTGCGCGAGTTCGTCACCGCGTTGGAGAGCGAGCTGAAGGAGTACCGCAAGCTGCGCGACCGAATGATCGAGGCCAACCTGCGTCTGGTGATCTCGTTCGCCAAGCGTTACCGCCGGGCGGGTGTGTCCTTCCTCGACATGGTCCAGGAGGGTACGCTCGGCCTGATTCGCGCCGTGGAGAAGTACGATCCCGTAAAGGAAGTGAAGTTCGGCACGTACGCCGTGTGGTGGATCTGGCAGCAGATCGGCCGCGCCGGCGATGTCCATGGAGGGCTCATTCGCACCCCTGTCCACTGGAACCAGCTGCGCCGCAAGGTCGGACGCGAGACGCAGCGCCTGCAGACGGAGAACGACGGTGAGGTCAACCGCGAGGCGCTCGCCGAGGCGAGCGGCGTTGACGCCGACCGTCTCGAAACCATGACCCAGAACTTCCAGTGCCTGTCGCTCGACTCCCCGCTGGGAGCCGATGACGACCGCACCCTCGAGGAGCTGCTCGCCAGCGACAGCGACGACCCCGAGCGCGAGGCCGCCGCCGTCGACCTCAGCCAGCAACTGGAAGTTGCCCTGGCGCAGCTCCCCGCCCGTGAGGCGGACATTCTCCGCCTGCGTTTCGGCACCTCCGACAGCCAGTCGCTGACTCTGGAAGAGGTGGGCCGGCGCTACGGCGTCAGCCGCGAACGTATCCGCCAGCTGGAGGCGCGCGCCTTGAAGCAGCTCCTGCCGATCTGCGAAGGCCAGGGCTTGCGCGCGTACGTCGACTAACGAAAATGCCAGGGCGGCCGTTGGTCCCCTGGCTGCACTCCCAACCCGGCTTGCTTCCGGAGGCCCGCGCAGGTAGTAATCCACCGCCCTCGCGTGGCGCTCAACCCAAACCCGCATTCGTGAAAGGAGCTGACGTTCATGCGTACCCGCATTGCACTTTTGCTTTTCCTCGCCGCCCTGCTGATCAATGCCTCCCACGCACGCGCAGCCGGCCCCGAGTTGAAGACGGACGAAGACAAGACTTTCTACGCCCTCGGGCTTGCCCTTGGCCCGCAACTCTCCGCGTTCAGCCTGTCTGCGGCGGAACTCGAATTCGTCAAGGCAGGCATGACGGACGCAGTTCTGGGCAAGGACAAGAAGGTCGAGTTGAAGGACTTCATGCCCAAGGTCCAACAACTCGCCCAGTCGCGGGCGGCGGCGACGGCGGCACAGGAGAAGAAGGCCGGACAGGCCTTCCTCGACAAGGCTGCCGCGGAAAAGGGCGCGACCAAGACCGCATCGGGGCTCATCTATTCCGAGATCACACCGGGAAAAGGTGAGCAACCAAAGGCGACCGACAAGGTGAAGGTCCACTACAAGGGTACGCTCACCGACGGTACGGTGTTCGACAGCTCCATCGAGCGCGGACAGCCAGCGACCTTCCCACTCAACGGCGTCATCAAGTGTTGGACGGAAGGTGTCCAGATGATGAAGGTGGGCGGCAAGAGCAAGCTCGTCTGCCCTTCAGATATCGCTTACGGCGACCACGGCTCGCCACCGAAGATCAAGCCCGGCGCCACCTTGGTCTTCGAGGTCGAGTTGCTCGAAATCGTACAGCCAGAGGCTCCCCACTGAGTCATAAGCTCGTTGGGGCATTGATCGACGAGAGATCGGTGATTCAATGGCTCAATGAAGTTCGAGATCCGCAACGGTCTTGCCGGCATCGACCCCGCCGCCTGGGACGCGTTAGTCGGTGACGGTTCGCCTTTCCTCGAGTGGGGATGGCTCGCATCCCTGGAGGAAGCTGGCTGCGTCGCTCCGGCGACGGGCTGGGTGCCGCAGCACCTCACGCTGTGGGACAAGGAACGTCTGACCGCCGCGTGTCCACTCTACCTCAAGAGCCACAGTCAGGGGGAGTTCGTCTTCGACCACGGCTGGGCCGAGGCCGCGGCACGCGCCGGCATTGCGTACTACCCGAAGCTCCTCGTCGCCATACCGTTCACACCCGCGACCGGCGCGCGTTTTCTCGTTCGCCCGGACATCGAACCGGGCAGCGCTGTACGTATCCTGGGTGGCGCCCTCAAGGACATCTGCAGTCAGAACGCTCTCTCGTCCGTACACGTCAACTTCTGCTTGCCGCACGAAGTGGCCGGCTTGGACGAGCTGGGGTTCGTGCGCCGCGCCGGCTATCAGTTCCAGTGGACCAACCCAGGTTGGCAGAGCTTCGACGACTACCTGGCCGGCTTTCGCAGCAAGCGGCGCGTACAGATCAAGCGGGAGAGACGAGAGCTGGCGGCACAGGGCGTCGAGATCACCGTCCACGCGGGCGCCGGCATTCCAGACGAGCTGTTTGGTCCGATGTTTCGGCTCTACAAGTCGACCATCGACAAGCTCTACTGGGGCCGTCAATACCTCAATGAAGAGTTCTTCGAGCTGCTGCGCCGGCGATGGAAGTCGCGCCTGTGCTTCTTCATCGCGCGCCGCAAGGGCAAGATAATCGCCGGGACTTTCACAGTACACAAAGGCGACGTGCTGTACGGGCGCTACTGGGGGGCCTTCCACGAGCTGCGCTACTTGCACTTCAACGTCTGCTACTACGCTTCGATCGAACACTGTCTGCAGGAAGGCATCAGCCGTTTCGAGCCCGGCGCCGGTGGTGAGTTCAAGCATCTGCGCGGCTTCGACGCCCGGCCGACGGAGAGCGTGCACTACTTCGCCGACGCGCGCCTGGGACGCGCCGTACGCGACTACCTGGCCAAGGAGCGTCGCGCCGTGGCCGACGAGATCGAATGGTTCGGCGAGCGCAGCGCGCTGAAGCGTGAGGCACGGCCTGTCAGTCGTTAGGACGCGGGTCCCGACCCGAGCTTGTATGGGTCGAGGCTCTCCGACGTGAGGAAGCGAGGAGGCTGCACGTGAATGACTCCCCCGAGCAGTTGGTTGATTGCTAGAGAACAGTGACGCGCCCGTAGGCGCGGAAGTGGCGATCGAATGCGATTGCTTCCTTGATGCGCAGCCGCTCCATCACCACGAAGCTCAACGCGTCGCAGAGCGAGTACGTCTTGTCCTCTTGAGCACGCACCAAGGCGATGGCACGCCCTTCGTCGGCGACACGGATGCGCTCGACGCGGTACCTGTCGTCGGAGATCATGTCGAGGAGAGCGATCGCCTCGCGACGCCCATCCCGCAACCGGTTGAGGAACAGGGAATATGCCTCAATCACCACCGCATTCGTGGTGACGAGCGCCCAGCGCTCGGTGTTCGCACGGTTGAACAGCCCCTTGGCGGACTCGTGGAACTGATCGTCCGAGGTCCGAAGGGCGAAGAATCCGCTGGTATCGACGAAGACCCGCCTCACTAGCGCTCGTGGGGGTCAGCGTAGATGTCTGCCAAGTGCTTGTACTTGTCACTCGATACGTCACAGTAGTCCGACCGCGCAGTGCCTGCGAGGGCCAAAGATAACGCGTACGGACCCTCGCCCAGTGGCCGCTTTTTCGCCCGCCGAGCGGCCTCGGCGGTCTTCTTCCCATTACCCAGCGATCTGTTCAGTACCACGATCAGCCGACGGCGATCCTTCACCGGCAGCCGCCGCACTTGCTCAATGATTCGTTCCAGCTTCTCCATCTGAGCACCGATGTCGCAGCCTCAATCCGGTTCATCCGCTGCGGTGGTATCCTCGGCTTCGCTTGGTACCGGGACTAGTTTCTCGGTCACGGGCGTGTACTTGAAGGCCAGCTCCCCATCAGCCGCATCGATCTCGACGCGTCCGCCTTCCCGCAGCTTGCCGAAGAGGATGTCATCGGCGAGCACCCGCTTGATCTCGGTCTGGATCAGCCGCGCCATCGGACGGGCACCGAAGGTCGGATCGTAGCCCTTCTCGGCCAGGTAGTGGCGCGCCGCCGGCGTGATCTGGATGAAGACCTTCTTCTCGTTCAGCTGCGCGTCCAGCTCCATGATGAACTTGTCGACCACCTTCTCGATGATGGGCGGCGGCAGCGAGGCAAACTGCACGATCGCGTCGAGGCGGTTGCGGAACTCGGGGCTGAAGAGCCGTTCGATCGCCTTGCCGCCCTTCTCGGCGTTGCTGCGCCCGCCGAAGCCGATGGCGGCGGCGGCCATCTCCTGCGCACCGGCGTTGGTCGTCATGATGAGGATGACGTTGCGGAAGTCGGCTTTGCGCCCGTTGTTGTCGGTCAACGTCGCGTGATCCATCACCTGCAGCAAAATGTTGAACAGATTGGGATGCGCTTTCTCGATCTCGTCGAGCAGCAACACCGCATGTGGCGTCTTGCGGATCGCATCGGTCAACAGGCCACCCTGGTCGAAGCCCACGTACCCCGGCGGCGCGCCGATGAGCCGCGAGACGGTGTGCGCCTCCATGTACTCGCTCATGTCGTAGCGGATGAACTCGATGCCCAGCGCCGACGCCAGCTGCTTGGCCACCTCGGTCTTACCAACTCCCGTTGGGCCGGCGAACAGGAATGACCCGACCGGCTTCTCCGGATGCCCGAGGCCGGCGCGCGCCAGCTTGATCGCCGACGCCAGCGTGTGCAGCGCCTCGTCCTGCCCGAAGACGGTGAGCTTGAGATCGCGCTCCAAGGTCTCCAGCCGCTCCCGGTCGGACACCGAAACGCTGCGCGGCGGGATCTTGGCCATGGTCGCGACGATGTGCTCGACATCCTTCGTGCGCACGGTCTTCTTGCGCTGCCCGGGGGCTTGCATCTGGAGCGTCGCCCCGGCCTCGTCGATGACGTCGATCGCCTTGTCGGGCAGGTGCCGATCATTGATGTAGCGGGCCGACAACTCGGCCGCCGCGCGGATGGCACCGCGCGTGTAGCTCACGCCGTGGTGCTCTTCGTAGTGCCGCTTCAACCCCTTCAAGATCTCGTGGGCTTCGTCGACACTGGGCTCCGGCACCTCGATCTTCTGGAAGCGTCGGGCCAGGGCACGATCGCGCTCGAAGTAGCTCTTGTAGTCGTGGTAGGTCGTCGCACCGATGCAGCGCAGCTCGCCGGACTGCAGCACGGGTTTGAGGATGTTGGACGCGTCCAGGGAGCCGCCGCTTGCCGCGCCCGCTCCGACGACGGTGTGGATCTCGTCGATGAACAGGATGGCTCCGGGCTGCTTGCCCAACGCCGCCAGCACGCCCTTGAGGCGCTGCTCGAAATCGCCGCGGAAGCGCGTCCCGGCCAGCAACGCCCCCATGTCGAGCGCGTAGACCTTCACATCCCGCAGCGCCGGCGGCACCTTGCCCTGGTAAATCTGCAGCGCCAGCCCCTCGGCCAGCGCCGTCTTCCCCACACCGGCTTCACCGACGAAGATCGGGTTGTTTTTCCGCCGCCGGCACAAGACGCGTGCGGTACGCGCCAGCTCCTGCTCGCGGCCAATCAGCGGGTCGATCTTGCCTTCGGCGGCGCGCGCCACGAGATCGGCCGTGTACAGCGCCAGCGGATCCTTCTTCGGCCGCGCCCCCTCGTCGTCGTCGGTCTCGCTATCGGTCGCGTCACCGTCGCCGACGCGCGGCTCCTCCGCGATCTTCGAAACGCCGTGCGAGATGTAGCTGATCACGTCGAGCCGTGTGATGCCCTGCTGCTCCATCAGGTAGGCGGCGTGGCAATCCGGTTCGCGGAAGATGGCAACCAGCACGTTGCGGCCGAGGATTTCGTCCTTTCCCGCCGACTGCACGTGCGCCGCCGCGCGCTGAATGACGCGCTGGAAGCCGATGGTCTGCTGCGGCGCCATGTCCATGCCTTCCGGCAGCTTCTCCAGATGCTCGTCGAGATAGCGTTCGAGGGAGCGCTTCAGCCCGCTCACGTCCGCACCGCACTGGCGCAGGATCTCGGCGACGTCGGTGTCGTGCAGCAAGGCGTACAACAAGTGCTCGATGCACAGGAACTCGTGGCGCCGCCGCCGCGCCTCGTTCATCGCCAGCGCCAGAGAGATCTCCAATTCCCGGCTGATCCGCATGTCTAGGCTTCCTCCATGCTGCAACGCAACGGATACTCGTGCTGGCGCGCCAGCGCCTCCACCTGCGCGATGCGCGTCTCGGCAACCTCGTACGTGTAGACGCCGGCGACGCCGATGCCGTTCTTGTGCACGTGCAGCATGATCTGCACCGCATCGATCTCGGAGCGGTGGAAGATGCTCATCAGCACGAACACCACGAACTCCATCGTCGTGTAGTCGTCGTTGTGCAGGAGCACCTTGAAGAGCTTCGGCTTCTTGAGCTTGCGCTGCGTGCGGGTTTGGGTGACGACCCCTGCGTCGTCCCCTGAGCCCCGCCGTTCTTCACTCATACAAACAGGATAGCACCATGGATTGCACGGACAAGATTTGCGTTGGAGCGAGCGAGTACCCGCGCCGCCGCGTTTCTGCCGCTCATTCCTTCGCGGCCGGCTCACGCGCGTCGCGCGCGGCACGTAACTCGCGGATGATGCGATCACTCTGCGCGGCGTGGAAGATGGCGAAGAAGTTGGCCGCCAGGGCTCCCACCAAGGCCGCCAGCGCCCAGTAGAGATGCGACATGACGTCGTTGCCGCCATGCAGGAGATTCAGTCCCTTGGTGAACGCTATCAGGAGCAGCGCGGTCGACCCGAGCAGCAAGACGATCGTCACCTTTCCCATGCGACTCCACCCGTACGGCGTGTCTCCCTTTGGAGGCGCAACTCGGCAAAGTCAAGGTGCGCATTACAGGTGCGGTCAGTTCTCAGTTTTGGTGGCGCCGAATTGAGTGCCCGCAAGCTGTCCTCTCCCGCGCGTTATTTCAGCGCGGGAGAGGGGAGGGTGAGGGTGCGCGATTGTGCCGTGAAGCAAGCACGCAGGCACCCTCACCTTCATCCTCTCCCGCGCGGAACAGATGCGCGGGAGAGGGCAGCTTCCAAGGCTTCCATCACCACCACGCCACCGCGGCTGAGGGGTTACCAAGTGCACCGCGCGTTCGGCTGGTCGAAAGCGCCGCGCTCATTTGGTACTTTGCACAGCGATCGCAGCCGCAGGAGGCAATGTGATGCGCGCAATGATGGCAACGCAATGGGGCGAACCCACCGACCTCACGTTGATGCAGATGCCGGACCCCGAGGCCGGCCCACGACAGGTTTCGATCGACGTGCGTGCCAGCGCCTGCAACTTCTTCGACATCCTGATGGTCCAGGGGAAATATCAGGTGCGCCCGCCGCTGCCGTTCGCGCCGGGTGGTGAGGTGGCCGGCATCGTACGCGCGGTCGGACCCGGCGTTGAACACATCCAACCCGGCGACCGCGTCTTCGCCATGCTCGGCTGGGGCGGCTATGCCAGCGTCGCCGTCGCGCCGGTCGACGCGGTTTTCCGCATGCCCGAGAGCATGTCCTTTGAGCATGGCGCCGCATTCGGCGTGGTCTACCAGACGTCCTACTTCGGACTGGTATATCGTGCCCAGCTGCAGCCGGGTGAAACCCTGCTCGTGCACGCCGCCGCGGGCGGGGTTGGCCTCGCCGCCGTGCAGATCGGCCGCGCGCTTGGGGCGCGCGTCCTCGCAACTGCCGGCTCCGCCGCCAAGCTGGAGACGGCGCGCGCGCACGGCGCCGACGAAGCGTACGACTACTCGACCCCTGATTGGGTCGAGCGCGTCAAGGCCGCCACGGGCGGCCGTGGTGCGGACGTGGTGTACGATCCGGTCGGCGGCGAGGTCTTCGACCTCTCCACAAAATGCATTGCCTTCGGTGGCCGGCTGTTGGTGATCGGCTTTGCCTCCGGCCGCATTCCGTCGATTCAGGCCAATCGGATTCTCCTGAAGAACATCGCCGTGGTGGGGTTGCATTGGGGTGCCTACCGGCAGCACGACCCACGCCGTATTCCGCAGGCGATGGAGGCGCTCTTCGAGTTGTACAGCCAAGGCAAGCTGCGTCCCGTCGTCTCGTCGACATGGCCACTCACGCAAGCCGCCGCGGCACTCGATGAGATCGCCTCACGACGCAGCGTCGGCAAGGTCCTGTTGTTGCCGTAGAGCACGTGCCGCTATTGTGTGTCTTCTGCGCGCCCCCTGTGATATCAGACCGAGAATATTGGAACCTCTGTTCTTGGAAAGTTAGCCTTGATGAGACAAGAGAAATCCACAGATGACGCAGATTACGCAGATGGGGAGACCCTTACCGGCGGCGCACCGCTCATACCGTAAGCTCATTGTTGGTGACGTTTTTCCAGGTCAGTCGAATGGACGAAGGGAAGTCGGAACGGCGTTGTGCGACAAGCATTTGCGGCCATCTGCGCCATCTGTGGATGAGCTTCTTTTGTCCGATCAAGGTTAGAGGAGGCATGCGCCGCGCACGGACGGCGGCTTACGCCGTCGGCACATTGATGGTCGTCATCGCGGCCGCCGCTGCCGACGGCCCCGAGGGTGCACCCGCTGCGGTGTCGGAGGTCGTCGAGCGCATCGTGAACGGCACCGTCACCGCGGACTTCCCGAGCGCCGGCGCCCTCCTCACGCCCGGCAACCCCGCCTCTGCAGGCATCCAATGCAGCGGCACGTTGATCGGGTGTCAGACCTTCCTGACCGCGGGCCATTGCGTGGCGGACGATCTCAACCCCGCCCACTACACCGTTTTCTTCCAACACGCCGGCTTCTTCAGCGTGGCGAGCATCGCGCTTCATCCGGACTTCAATTTTCCCGTCGGTGACGTCGCCGTCCTCAAGTTGGCCAGTACCGTCAACGGAATCCGGCCGACGCCGATCAACACGACGGCGGCGCCCGCGACGGGGCTGCTGGGCACGATCGTCGGGTTTGGCCGCACCGGCGGCTTCAATCAAGACTACGGGATCAAGCGGGTCGGCAGCGTCCGCACCGCAGCGTGCCAGGGCGAGGTGTCTGGCACTACCTCGGTGTGCTGGAACTTCAGCCCGCCCCTCGGCACGCCGGGCAGCAATTCGAACACCTGCAACGGGGATTCCGGCGGGCCGCTGCTCATCGACTTCGGCGCCGGCGCGCGTGTCGCGGGTGTGACCTCGGGCGGCAACGCCGACAACTGCTCGCCCTCCGACAACAGCTTCGACGCCAACGTGTTCTTCTACCGTTCTTGGATCCAGGCTCAAGGCGGGACGGATCTCAACAACACCACGTGTGGCAGCCAGACCCAGGTGGGTGACACGGCCACCACCGCCTTCGCCTTCAGCGGCCAAATCACCACGGCCGCGCCAATGGCCACGCACAGCTTCCAAGTGCCACCCGCGACAGCCGTGCTGCAGGTGACGATGAATGCCATCGACAACGGCAGCGACTTCGATCTATTCGTCAAGGCCGGGATCCCACCCACTCTGTCGAGTTACGACTGTCGCCAGAACGGTCCCGGCCAGTTCGCGTCGTGTACGTTCCGATCGCCGGCCGTCGGGACGTGGTATGCGCTGGTGGTACAATCCGTGGGATCAGGCCCCTATCAAGTTTCCGCCACCACGTTCAGCGGCGGCTGCAGCGATCCCGCGAACGCCGGGTCGCCGTGCGACGACAACAACCCA
>Ga0335082_10008491_pt1 | contig 11162 bp, 13 predicted proteins | sample Lox_Sample_41_FD_206718 | JGI IMG/M metagenome (GOLD analysis project Ga0335082, IMG submission 206718) | Soil microbial communities from Loxahatchee National Wildlife Refuge, Florida, United States - Lox_Sample_4.1 | ecosystem: Environmental > Terrestrial > Soil > Wetlands | place: USA... | reverse complement strand
CACCGCTCGCCAAGTCGACTATGCCGAAAGCAACCAGCGCCATGACGATCATGAGGATTACCCATAGCTTGAGATGCCTGGGCAGCCACCGAATGCGATGGCCGCAGTGCGGACAGTGGCGCGCCTCCGTGACCTTGAAATATCGACGGTGGCACGAACGGCAGCGCGCGTAGGAATCTGAGGACGTCATCAGGGGGCGATTATAGCCACGGCGCCGCCGCGCCGGCATCGAGCCGGAGGCGGTTCCGCAGAGGCAGGGAATCGGCGCCCAAACGTCCCATTCGGTTCGGTCCGGAGTGCAATCGGGAAGAGTCCCTAGCGGTTCCGCGCTTCCTGCATGCCCCTCAATGCGACCCGATCCATGCCACCAGCTCGCGATCGGCCGAGTGGATGTGGATCGCGAGCCAGCGCCACAGAAACGCGACCAATCGCGCCGGGTTCGTGTTCGACTGCTCGCGCACCTTGGCGCAGTAGGTGTCCAGTTCCATGAGCAGGGAAGCATGATAGTTCGCGTGGGATTCCGCCTCCGGATAGGCAAAGTCCTGCATGAGCCCCTCTTCGTAGGCGAAATGCTCGCGCGCGTAATCGATAAGCGCCTGCAACTGCTCATCGCGCGGACGCCGCTCCGCGTTGGTGAACAGCGACTCGGTCGCGGCCTCGGCCAGCGCAAACATCCGCTTGTGCTGATCGTCGATCTGCGCATGTCCGATCGCGACATCCGCGTTCCAATCGAAATAGGCCACGAAAAAACTCGGTTGGTTGGGGCGTGCAATTAGAATACCACCTCCTTTCCCTGCGCATACCCATTCGATCGAAATGGCCGAATCGCGGCGGCCCGGAAAACAAGGCCGCCGTGCCGAAACGGGAGGCATCGATGAACGACATTCATGTGGTCACCGGCGCGAGCAGCGGCGTCGGCCGCGCGCTTTGCAAGGAGCTCGCCGGGCGCGGGCTCGAAGTACTCGGCGTTGCCCGCCGCGGCGCCGAACTGGAGGCGCTGCGGGACGAGCATCCCGGCGCCATCCGCATCCTCAGCGCCGACCTCGGCCAGCCGCAGGGCTGGCGCAGCGTGGCCGAGCGCGTGCGCGGCCGGCATCGGGTATGCACGCTCACGCATAGCGCCGCGATCGCGGGCAGGGGCTATCTCAAGGACCTGAGCCCCGAATCCTATCGCGCAACGATGGCCATCAACCTGGACGCGCCGATCTTCCTGACGCAGGCGCTCCTGCCCGATTTCCGCCGCGGCGCGCGCATCCTGCATCTGTCCTCCGGCGCCGCGCACCGCGCCGTCGAATACAGCGGGCTGTACTGCATCACCAAGGCGGCGCTGCTGATGGCCTATCGCGCCTGGAACGCGGATTTTCCGAACGGCGAGATCGTCCTCGGCAGCGCGCGCCCCGGCGTGGTCGACGGCCCGATGCAGGACCAGGCACGCAGCGGCGACTACCCCGGCGTCGAACGCTTTCGCGAGTACAAGGACAAGGGCATGCTGATCCAGCCCGCGCGCGTGGCGCAGTTTCTGGCGTGGCTGCTGCTCGAGACGAACGGCCAGGAATTCGCTTCGCAGGACTGGAACATTTTCGACGAGTCGCACCACCGCCGCTGGCTGCACGGGCCGCTCACCGGCTGATGAGCGGCCGGGGGCGGCCAGCCGTTGTCGGGCCCCGTGGTATCATTATTCAAAATTGCCACGCCGTCCGGGCGCAGGCCGCCGGACGGGCGTTCCTATCTCTAGTCCATTGAACACCAAGATCACCTACCATTTCCGGCTCGAGTCCGGTGTCGTGCACAGCTTCGTGGTGGAATTCGACCGCCCGCCTGCGCGCGGCGAGCTGCCCGATTGGACGCTGCTCGAGTCGGACAAATGCCCGCATTGCCCGTTGCCGGACGCGCCCGGCGCGCGCTGCCCGGCGGCGGCGGACCTGGTGCCGGTGGTGGAGCGATTCTCTGCGCTGTCTTCGATCGACCAGATCGACGTGCTCGTGGTGACGCCGGAATACGAAGCGCGCAAGCACACCGACACCCAGACCGCCCTGAGCGCCTTGATGGGCCTGATCCTCGCGACCAGCGCCTGCCCGATCCTCGGGCGCCTGCGGCCGATGGCGCACACGCACCGGCCCTTCGCCACCCCGACCGAAATGGTCTACCGCATCGTGACGATGCACCTCATGGGCCGTTACCTGCGCGGAAAACCGGCGGGCCTGGAAGGACTGGAACGCATACTTGCCGACATCGACACGCTGAACCACGCCTTCGCCGGCCGCCTCAATCGCGCGGTGAAACGCGACGCCGGCACCAACGCGCTGGTGGTGCTGCATTCGCGCAGCATGCTGGTGAGCCTGTCCATCGATGCGGAAATCGAAAACATCCGCGCGTGGTTCCCGAAGCCTTGGGCGGGTGACCCGACCGTGACCCAGCCGGTGGTGCCCAAGACCTCCTGAATCAGCCCCGAGCGTCGATGCGCAGTTCGTGCAACTGCCGCGCCATGCGGCGGTTCGCGCGCTGCATCAACGCGGGGAAATAGCGGTTCAGAGCCCACGCCACCCTGGCGTGCCCGGTGATCGGAATAATCGCCTTGTTCTTCGCCACGCCGTCGAGAATGCGCGCCGCGCATTCCTCGGGCGCCATGGCGATGCTGCGCGCGCGTTCCTTCGCTGCGCCGTCGTCGCGCAGGCCCACCGTCTTGCTGTCGAAGATGGGCGTGCGAATGAATCCCGGACAGACGGCGCTGACCTTTACTCCGTACCCGGCTGCTTCCGCTCGCAGCGAAGTCGAGAGCCCGACGACCGCGTGCTTGGAAGCGCAATAGGCGGCGAAACCCGGCGACGGCACCAGGCCGGCCACGCTCGCGGTGTTGACGATGTGCCCCGCGCCCTGGCGAATCATGAGCGCATAGGCTGCGGCCGTGCCGGCAAACACGCCGCTCACGTTGACCTCGAGAATGCGCTTCCAGTCCGCCGCCGGCAAATCGCGAAACTCGCCGAAGACCGCGATGCCGGCATTGTTGAACATATAGTCCAGGCGCCCCTTCTCCGCGGCGACGCGCGCGACCAGGCGCGCCACCGCTTCGGCATCGGCCACGTCGAGATAGTGCGCGCCAGCCCTGCCGCCCGAGGCGACGATTTTCGCGGCGACGCCGAGCGCGGCGTCGATTTGAACATCGGCCAGCATCACCTCGGCGCCGCGCCGGGCCAGCTCGCGCGCGAGCGCCGCGCCGATGCCCGAGGCGCCGCCGGTGACGATGGCGGTCTTGTTCTGGAACACGTTCATCGCTCGCTCCCTTCATTCGGCGGACACCGAAGAATACCCCGCTGCGGCCATGCGCGCCGCTTCGCACTAGGGCGTCACCAGCACCCGCCCCTTGGCGCCGAGCGCGGTCTTGCCGTCGGCGCCGAGGATGCGCCCGCGCATGTCGACGATGTCGCCGCCGAGCTTCGCGTTCGGCGTGACCTTCACCACCAGCCACTCGAGGCGTATGGTCTCGTCGGCGAATATGGGCCGGCGAAACCCCACCTGGAACTCGAGGCCGACCACCGCGCCTCTCGTCGAGAAATGCGATGCGGTCAGCGCGAGCAGCAGCGCCGAGGTGTGCGGGCCGCTCGCGATCAGCCGGCCGTAGCGGCTCGCCGCGGCGAACGCCGCGTCGTGGTGCAGTGGATTGGTGTCGCCGACCGCGCGCGCGTAATCGCTGACGGCCTGTGGCGTGAGCGTGACCTCCTTCGAAAAGCGCTCGTGCGCATGAGCCAGCATCGTCGTCATCCCCTTTGAGCGCGGCGGCGCGCGCGAACGGATCTCCGCGCGCAAGCCGCGGGAGCGTCACCGCGATATGCGCCCCGGCCGCGCGGCGATGCCGCATGGTAGCAGAGCGCCCGGGCGCGTACCGGCGCGCGCGGTGCGCGGCGCGATGATTTCTGGCTAAACGGGGCGCCCCGACTTGTACCAGGCGATGCGCCAGGAGTACTTGAGGCGAATGTAGAAGCGCCAGGCGCGGGCGAGCCGGACGAGCATCGTCGGCATCGCGTCAGCGCGCCGAAGCCGGGCGGCGCCGGCGCGCGGCCGCATCGGCGAGGTTGCGGATGCCGATCGCATAGACCGGATGCGACATCATTTGCTCGAAGCTGAGGCGCGCCGACAGTTGCAGACGCGCATAGGCCGCGCGCAGCCGCGACTCGCGCGCGAGGTGGGCGGCAGGATCGAGGTCGAGCGGAATCTGTCTTGCGGTAGCGTGCTGTTTGCGTATGTGCATGTCAGTGTGTTTCCCGATTAACAACTCCCTGTTCGTCCTCCTCCTTGCATAGCGTCTGCTGCGGCGCTTGATGTAGTAACGCCTTGCCGCCGGCAGCAGTTGACCGGCGCGCCTGCCTGCGGCGGCGGCGATCACGCCGAACGTGACACGGCGGCGGTTCATGCGCGGCGAACGCTCCTACCCTTCAAGCGATCGATAACGTGCGCGCGCAGTGGTCGCGGGAATGCGAGCGCGGCAACCGTCGAGTGCTGGAGGCGATCCGCAAGGCGGTGCATGCGGCGGTGTATCGACGCTGAGGCGCCTGCGGCCGCGCACCTCGATTGCCAACGAGCGGCTTAGAATGTCGGCGCCGCCACACAGGAGCCGCGCCCATGCCCCGCCAGTATTTTCTCGACGCAAGCCGCGTCCACTACGAGTGGAACAACGCGATTACGCCGCGCCTGGAGATCGACCCCGGCGACATCGTGGTGTTCGAAACGCGCGACGCCAGCGACGAATTCTATACGCCGCAATCCACGCACGACGACGTGCTGCGCCGCCCGGTCAAGGGCCATCCGCTGACCGGCCCGGTGCTCGTGCGCGGCGCCAAGCCGGGCGACGTGCTCGCGGTCGAGATCATCGACGTCCGGCCGCGCGCGCCCTTCGGCTGGACCCAGATCCGCCCCGGCCGCGGCCTGTTGCCGGAGAAGGAATTCGACCGCCCGTTCCTGCAGATCTGGGACGTGACCGACGGCCGCTTCGCGCGCGGCATGCGCAACATCGCGGTTCCGCTCGAACCTTTTCCCGGCGTGATGGGCGTCGCGCTCGACGAGGCCGGCGGCCACAAGACGGCGCCGCCGCGCAAGAACGGCGGCAACATGGACATCAAGCAGCTCACCGCCGGCACCACCCTGCTCCTGCCGGTGTGGGTGGAGGGCGCCCTCTTCAGCGTCGGCGACGCGCATGGCGCGCAGGGCGACGGCGAGGTCTGCATCACGGCGGTCGAAATGAGCGCGCGCATCACGCTCAGGTTCGCGCTGCTGCCCGGCCGCAACCTGCCCGAAGCGCAGTTGCGCACGCGCGGCGCGATCGCGCGCGCAGCCAACTGCCCGCACTACGGGACCACGGCGCACGGCCCCGACCTGCACGAGTGCGCGCGCCAGGCGGTGCGCCACATGATCGATCACCTGGTGCGCACCCACGGCCTGTCGCGCGAGGAGGCCTACATCCTGTGCAGCGTCGCCGTCGACCTCAAGATCAGCGAAATCGTCGACGCGCCGAACTGGATCGTTTCGGCGTTCTTGCCGGAGGATGTCCTGGGCCTCGGTTGACTTACGCCCTGGTGTAGCCTGCCCCGTTTTGACCGCGGATGGCAAGCACGAATAACGCGTCAAGTTCTGTAACCTACCGATAAAGCGCAACATAGCCGCGTGCGCGGCGGCAGCAATCAATGGTTGGCGTCGTAGACATTGTCGCCTTCGTTGCTCTCCTAAACCATGTCCTTCGCATCGGCCCTGACGACGAGATTGGCGGAGGTGAGGGTAAAGAGGTCCAGCCCGCGCGGGGAGGAGAAGCTGCCGAACGGAATGGGACCGGAGTTCCATGAACTCCCGGCGGCTATGCCGGAGACCTGCGCGGAATATTGGGATTGCGGCTTGGCGGAGCCGGGCGCGTCGACTGCGTTGATTTCGACATAGGTAAGATGCGCTCCGGCATCCGCATTCCCCGTGTTCTTGACCGAGACGTCGACGGTCTTTGCGCCAAAGTCGATCGCCGCGCTGCGCACCACCAGATTCGGCGCGCAGCCGGTCAGCCCCGCCAGAGCAAATGCCAACGGTAGGACGAAGTATTTCTTCATGACTGCCTCCTGTAGCTGAGTGTCAGGTATTTCCTGGCAAGGGACCGCCCTGCCGCGCGCAGTCGCAGAGCGCCGCAGAAGGTGAGGATCAGCACGGCCAGGTGACGTGCCGTTTCGGGCGAACGCCTGTAGATCGCGGGGAGGAGCAGAATCAGCCCGCCCGGAATGAGGACGACGGCAAGGATGAGGAGCGTGGTACGGCCGATGTTCATGCTGAGCCTTATGAATGTGCGCTTGCCGTCGCGGAAGATCGTCCGGTGGATGGCATCCACTGTAAGGCAGAGGGCCCCCGTTCTCGCCCCGCTGTGACACATCTGTTTTGTGTCATGTGCACAGCTTGCGCACGTCCCGCCCCTGGGCCTCGATGGCGAGTGGCGGAGCGGTCCCCCAAGAGCATTCGAAACCTTCCGGGCGCAAGCTCGCTCCCGCGGGCAGCGTCGCGAGCGGTAGCGATGTGCGAGAATATGCCTCGGGCGACCCTGCGATGCATCCGCCGGCACGCGGCGGGCAGAATGGCGGCCAGCATATGTCGGACAAAACCTCCATCCGGATTCTCGTCATCGACGACGATCCCGAATTTGCCAACCTGCTGCGCATGCAGCTCACGATGGCGGGCTACACGGCCGAGGTGGCCGAGGATGCGATCGTGGGCGGCAAGGCAATCGTCGAGCGCCCGCCCAACCTGATACTGTGCGACATCAGCATGCCGCACCTGAGCGGCCTCGACCTGGTGCAGCTGCTGCGCACGGACGAGCAGGCCGCGAAGATTCCGGTGATATTCGTTTCCGGCAGCAACGACAACGCGACCATCGCCAGGGCGGTGGCGCTGGGCGCGGCGGATTTTCTGTCCAAGCCGATCTCGCACGCGGACCTGATGGCGTCGGTCGCGGCCTGCCTGAAGGGCGGGCGCCGGCCGTTCGCGCGCGACGTCGACTTTCCGCCGGTGGTGTGAGGGGCCTTTGCGGCAAGAGGTCTTGGGTGCGTGACGCAGCGCCGCGAGTTTCGGCGCCTCAGGGAGAGTAGATGCAGACGTCAGCCAGGCCCGCGGACGCGGGCGTGCGGGGACCACAGCGGCTGGTGCGCACGGTGTATGTCGCGCGGGCGTACTGCTTCGCCTACTGCTTCGTGGCGCTCGCCCTGCTGTCGTGGGACCGCGGCGCGGGGCCGGCGGTGTGGGCCTGCCTCGCCGTGACCTTCCTCGTCTATCCGCATGTCGCCTACCGCGTCGCGCTGGCGCTGCGCGATCCCTTGCGCGCCGAGCACATCAATCTGCTGCTCGACGCGGCGCTGTTCGGCGCCTGGGCCGCGCAGTTCGGCTTTCCGCTGTGGGTCAGTTATGCGCTGCTGTCGGGCGCCACGCTGAACAACCTGGTCAACCGCGGCCTGCCCGGCCTGTTGCCTGCGATCGCGACCTTCGCCCTCGGCGCGGGACTGTGGGGCGCGGTGCGCGGTTTCGTCTACCAGCCCGAGATCGGCGCGCTGGTCACCGCGCTGGCGATCTTCGGTGCGCTCGCCTACGCCTGCCTGGTCGGTCTGGTGGTGCAGCGGCAGACGCGGCGCATCGTGCTCGCGCGCGAGAGGCTGAAGCTGAGCGAGGAGAGCTACCGCCTGATCAGCGAGAATGCCGGCGACCTGATCGCGATGGTCGACGCCGAGGGCCGCTGGCGCTACACCAGCCCGTCGCATGCGCGCATCCTGCCCGCGGCGGACCTCGCGCCCGGGGCGGACGCCTTCCGCCACCTGCACCCCGACGATGTCGCGCCGGCGCGCGCCGCCTTGCGCCGGATGATCGAGACCGGCGAGACAGCCGAAATCACCCTGCGCCTCCTTTGCACCGACGGCGCCGTACGCGTGTTCGACTGCAGCGGACACGCGGTACGCGACGACACCGGCGCCTGGTCGCGCGTGGTGCTGGTCTCACGCGACGTGACCGAAGTGAGTCAGCAGCGCGAGCAGTTGAAGGTGGCCGCGCTCGCGTTCGAGAACATGGACGAGGCGATCATGATCAGCGCCGCCGACGGCCGCATCGTGACCGTGAACAAGGCGTTCAGCCGCATCACCGGCTTCGCCGCCGAAGAGGTCGTGGGCCAGTCGGAAGCCGAATACCGGCTGGCGATGCAGCCGCCGGAGTATTACGCCGAGGTGCAGGCCGAACTCGCGCGCAGCGGCCACTGGTCCGGCAACACCTGGAGCCGGCGCAAGGGCGGCGCCCTCTACCGCGAGCTGCGCAACATCAGCGCGGTGCGCGACGACGCCGGCCGCATCGTCTATTACGTGGCGGTGTTCTTCGAGATCGACCAGGCGAAACACGCCGCCGGCGCGAGCGCGTAGCCGCGCCGTGGTGGCCGACTCAGGGACAAACCGGGCTGACAGCAAGGCGGGGCGCGGCGCATGAGCTTCACCGCGCTCGCGCTGGTGGTGTTCGCCGGGCTGATCCACGCGATCTGGAACATCGCCGCGAAGAAAGCCGGCGGCGACGTGCGCTTCGCGGCGTTCAGCGCGCTGCTGATGATGGTAATCTGGGCTCCGCTCGGGCTGTGGCTGGGCGCAAGCGTCGTGCCGCAGTGGGGCGCGACCGAGTGGATGCTGGTGGCGGCGAGCGGCGTGGTGCACGTGTTCTATTACGTCGTCCTGCTGCGCGGCTACCGCAAGTCGGACCTGACCGTGGTGTATCCGCTCGCGCGCGGCTCGGGCCCGCTGCTCTCGTCCCTGGTCGCGCTGTTCCTGCTGGGGGAGCGCGTGACGCTGCTCGGCGCGCTCGGCGTCGCCGCCGTGGTCGGCGGCGTGTTCCTGATCGCGGGCGGCCCAGGCCTCTTTCGCGCGGCGCACGATCCAGCGCAGCGAGCGCGCGTGCTCACCGGCATGGCCTACGGCCTCGCCACCGGGGTGTTCATCGCAACCTACACGGTGGTCGACGGCTACGCGGTCAAGGTGGTGCTGATGTCGCCGATCCTGGTCGATTACTTCGGCAATTTCGTGCGCCTGGCGCTGCTCCTGCCGCCGCTGCTCTCCGACCGCGCTGCCGCCGCGGCGCTGTGGCGCGCGCAGTGGAAATATGCGCTGGCGGTGGCCGCCTTGAGCCCGGTGAGCTACGTGCTGGTGCTGTTCGCGATGCAGACCGCGCCTTTGTCGCACGTGGCGCCGGCGCGCGAGGTGTCGATGCTGTTCGCCGCGCTGCTCGGCGGCCAGCTGCTCGGCGAAGGCGACCGCGCGCTGCGCATCCTCGGCGCCGCCTGCATCGCCCTCGGCGTGATGGCGCTGGCGCTGGGGTAAGGCAGGCGCAGCGCGCCGGCGGTCGTGCCCGGGCCGGCGCTTCCGCGCGCGCTCAGGCCTTCTGCGGCCCCGGCCGGCCGTCTTCGACGATGTAGCTCGCGAGCGTGCTGCAGGCGGCCTCCGCGCTCTGCACCGATTCCATCGCGCGCAGGTCGGCGCGCAACTGCTTCGGCGTGATCTCGACGCGCACGTAGCCGCGCTTGTCGCCGCGGCCGTACTTGAGGTGCGGATTCTCGGCCAGCGCCGCTTCGACGAACTTCTGCGACGGACCCTGCGAGGTGATCGAGGTGCCGCAGAATTCGCTCGCGACCACCGGGGAATTCGGATCGTCGAAATCGGGCTTCAGGTCGGCGACCCAGTGCGAGTGCACGTCGCCGCCGATCACCACCGGGTTGGCCGGCCTGCGCGCGGCGACGGCCTCGAGCAGGCGCCGGCGCGCGGCGGGGTAGCCGTCCCAGCCGTCGGTCCAGACGCTCTTGCCGGGGCCGGCCTTGCGGTCGAGCTGCGCCATCAGCGTCTGCTGCGCGATCACGTTCCAGGCGCTGTTCGCGCCGGCGAAGCCGGCGTCGAGCCAGGCTTCCTGCTCGGCGCCGAGCATGGTGCGCGCCGGGTCGGCGAGCGGCGCGCACGCGGCGGCGTCGACCACGTTGCTGCCGCCCCCGCCCGGGCGCTTGGAGCAGGCCTCGTGCGAGCGGTACTGGCGGTCGTCGAGCAGATGGAAGCGCACGAGCCGGCCCCAGTCGACGCGGGTGTAGATGGTCATGACGTCGCCGGCGGGGCGCATGCGCGCCGGCAGCGGCATGTTTTCGTAATAGGCGCGGTAGGCGGCGGCGCGGCGCGCGAGGAAACGCTCGCGCTCCATGCCGTCCTCGGGCTCGTCGCCGGCGTAGTCGTTGTCGACCTCGTGGTCGTCCCAGGTGACGATCCAGGGGCAGGCGCGATGCGCCGCCTGGAGGTCGGGATCGGATTTGTACAACGCATAGCGCAGGCGATAGTCTTCGAGCGTGTAGGGCTCGCCGCCGGTGTGCTTGCGCACATGCCGGGTGCCCCAGGACTTCTCGTAGATGTAGTCGCCGAGGAAAGCGACGAGGTCGAGGTCATCGGCGACGATGTGCCTGTACGCGCCGAAGTAGCCCTGCTCGTACTGCTGGCAGGAGGCGAACGCGAAGCGCAGGCGCGCCGGCATCGCGTCCGGCGCGGGCGCGGTGCGCGTGCGCCCGACCGGGGTTTGCACATCGCCGCATTCGAAGCGGTACCAGTAGGTGCGGTCGGACTCGAGGCCCTTCGCCTGGGCGTGCACGGAGTGCCCCCACTCGGGCGCAGCCATGGCGGTGCCCGCGACGACGATGTCGCGCATGAGCTCGTCGGTCGCCACCCTCCACACCACCGGCACGCTCGCGCGGCCCATGCCGCCGCCGTCCTCATCGGGCTTGGGCGCGAGCCGCGTCCACAGCGACATGCCGTCGGGCACCGGATAGCCCGAGGCGATGCCGAGGCTGAATGGGTTCGCGCTGAAGCGCGGCTTCGGGTCGTACTGCGCGCGCGCGCCGGAGGCCGCGCACAAGCCGGCGGCGGCGAGGGCCTTGAGGAATTTGCGGCGGTCGATGGGCGGCATGGTCGATTCAGTATCGCACGACGGCGTGACAATTTTACGCTCGATCCCCCTCACCCCTGATGCGAGCATTTGCGCCGCATGTGCGCCCGAGACCGGGCATAGGCGATTACCCTAATTGGCCCGAGGTTCTTCGAGGGTTAGCATTTCTTTTGATCCTGGGATATTTCGGCATCAGGCGGGGCTAGGGCGCA
>Ga0335082_10008488_pt1 | contig 11163 bp, 10 predicted proteins | sample Lox_Sample_41_FD_206718 | JGI IMG/M metagenome (GOLD analysis project Ga0335082, IMG submission 206718) | Soil microbial communities from Loxahatchee National Wildlife Refuge, Florida, United States - Lox_Sample_4.1 | ecosystem: Environmental > Terrestrial > Soil > Wetlands | place: USA... | reverse complement strand
GGCCGGCATTTCCGCATCATCGACGCCTTCTCTCGCATCGTCCGCCTGGGCGAGGGCCTCGCCGGCAGCGGGCTGCTGTCCGAGGAGGCGATGGCCCGCGCCATCGACGCCCTCAAGGTCTGCGCCCACAAGATCCGCCGCCGCGCCGTCACGCATGTCCGCGGCGTCGCCACCGAAGCCTGCCGGCGCGCGCAGAACTGCGAGACGTTTCTGGCGCGCGTGCAGGCCGAGACGGGCTTGGCGATCGAGACAATCACCTCCGGCGAGGAAGCGGTGCTGGCCTTCAAGGGCTGCTCGCCGCTGCTGAGCGCGCGGCGCCCCCGCGCCGTCGTCTTCGATATCGGCGGCGGCAGCACCGAGCTCGGCTGGCTGCGCCTGCGCTCCGGCCGCCCGCCGCAGCTCCTGGATACGCTGTCGATCCCCTTCGGCGTGGTGAATCTGACCGAGCGCTATGGCGGCTCGCGGATCGCGCCGGAGGTCTACGACGCCATGGTCGCCGAGGTCTCCGGCCACCTCCGCCACTTCGCCGAGGCCAACGGCATCAACCAGAGGGTCGCCGCCGGCGCCGTCCAGATGCTCGGCACCTCCGGGACGGTCACCACGCTCGCCGGCGTGCATCTGGACCTGCCGCGCTACAACCGCGCCCTGATCGACGGCTGCTATCTCGATTTCCCGGCCATCCGCGCCGTCAGCAGACGCCTGGCCGCGATGACCTGCGAGGAGCGCACCGCCAACCCCTGCATCGGCGCCGACCGCGCCGATCTCGTGGTCGCCGGCTGCGCCATCCTCGAGGCGATCTGCGGCCTGTGGCCTGTCGGGCGCCTGCGAGTGGCGGATCGCGGCGTGCGCGAGGGCATCCTCGCCGGCTTGATGCAGTCGGATCGCGGCCGGCACGGCCGGCGGAGCTGGCGCCCGCAGTGAGCGAACGCCGTCGCGGCGGCCTGACCGGCGGCGGTCGCGGCAAGACCGTCCGGGTCAAGACCGCCGGCCGCCGCCGCCCGTCATCTACGCGCTGGCTCGAGCGCCAGCTGAACGACCCCTATGTCAGCGAGGCCCGCCGCCTCGGCTTCCGGTCACGCGCCGCCTTCAAGCTGATGCAACTGGACGAGCGCTTCCACCTGCTGGCGCCGGGCAAGCGCGTCGTCGATCTCGGCGCCGCCCCCGGCGGCTGGACTCAGCTGGCCGTGGCCCGCGTGGCGCCGCCCGGCAAGGCCCAGGGCCGCGTCGTCGCTGTCGATATCTCGCCTATGGACCCTGTGCCCGGCGCGATCGTCCTGCAGGGCGACTGCCGCGAGGCCGCCACGATCGCGGCGGCGAAGCAGGCGCTCGGCGGCCCCGCTGACCTCGTGCTGAGCGACATGGCGCCGGCCGCCACCGGTCACGCCCAGACCGACCACTTGCGCATCGTCGCCCTGGCCGAGATCGCGCATGAGAGCGCGCATGAGCTGCTGGCGTCCGGCGGCACGTTCGTCTGCAAGGTCCTGCAGGGTGGCGCGCAGGGCGACCTGCTCGCGGCGCTGAAGCGCGATTTCGCCGAGGTGCGCCACGTCAAGCCGCCGGCGAGCCGCGCCGATTCGTCGGAAGTCTATCTGGTCGCGCAGGGCTTCCGCGCGCGCTGACCCTACAGGGCCACAACCCTGGTCAGATGGTCGGGAAGCTCCCGGATCGTCACGTGCGTGAGGTCCTTGTCGATCTCGGCATGGATGAGCGAGCGCGCCTTCGAACCCAGCGCCGCCCGCAAGTCGCCGAGGCTGCGCGGCGGCGCGATCAGGACCAGCCGGTGGAAGGCGCCGCGCTCAGCCGCCGAGTCGAGCAGCGCCGCCATCTCCTTGCTGAACTTCTCCTTCTCGAATCGATGCCAGTCCACATGCGGCTGGATGGCATGCCGCCCGGCGGTATTGCGCTGTTGCGAGCGCCCGGGCCGGTCGGTGCCCATTTCCCGCGTCGGCGGCAACGCATGCACCATCTCGCCGTTGAGCGCCGGTTGCAGTCCCTTGCCGACGCCGTCGTTCATCAGCACCCGGGCCCGCGCGCCATCGGCCACCAGGATCCACGTCACTTTCTTTTGCATCGATAGACCTCCTTGCCGAATGCCGCTTGCCGCAAACCGGCAATGGCACAGCCGCATCCCCTGATGCGCGAAGTGGTCTCTCGAATCATGTGCCCTCTTGGCTCTCCAGTTCAAGTGCGACAAATCCCTAATGTATTGACCTTGGCTTTGAGCAAACGATGTGTATGATGGCGCGCCATTATCTGCCGGGCGAAACCGGAGGAGTGGCATGGAATTCCGCGAGGCCCTGTCGTTCGACGATGTGTTGTTGCGGCCGGCGGAATCGGCAGTCTTGCCCGCCCACACCGACACCCGCACCCGCCTCACGCGCTCGATCGAGCTCGGCATCCCCCTGCTGTCGGCGGCCATGGATACGGTGACCGAGCACCGACTGGCGATCGCCATGGCTCAAGCCGGCGGTATCGGCGTCATCCACAAGAACCTCGACCCGGCGCGCCAGGCCGACGAGGTGCGCAAGGTCAAGAAGTTCGAGTCGGGCATGGTCATCAATCCCGTGACCATCCATCCCGAGCAGACGCTCGCCGATGCGCTGGGCCTGATGCGGGAGCACCAGATCTCCGGCATTCCCGTGGTCGAGCGCGGCAGCGGCAAGCTCGTGGGCATCCTGACCAACCGTGACGTGCGCTTCGCCGACAACAAGGCCGAGCAGGTCCGCAATCTCATGACCAAGGACCGCCTGGTCACCGTGCGCGAGACCGTCGACCGCGACGAGGCCAAGCGCCTGCTGCACCAGCATCGGATCGAGAAGCTGCTGGTCGTCGACGCCGCCTACCGCTGCATCGGCCTCATCACCGTCAAGGACATCGAGAAGGCGCAGGCCTTTCCCAACGCCTGCAAGGACGAGAAGGGCCGGCTGCGCACGGCCGCGGCCGTGGGCGTGGGCGCCGACGGACTGCGCCGCGTCGAGGCTCTCCTCGAGGCCGAAGTCGACATCGTCGTCGTGGACACGGCCCACGGCCATTCGCGCGGGGTGCTGAAGGCGGTGCAGGACGTCAAGCGCCTCAGCAACGCGTGCCAGGTCGTGGCCGGCAACATCGCGACCGGCGAGGGTGCAAGAGCGCTCATCGACTCCGGTGCCGACGCGATCAAGGTCGGCATCGGCCCCGGCTCCATTTGCACGACCCGCATCGTGGCCGGCGTCGGCGTGCCGCAGCTGACGGCGGTTCTCGATGCCGTGGAGGTGGCGCGCCAAAAGAACGTGCCGGTCATCTCCGACGGCGGCATCCGATATTCCGGCGATCTCGCCAAGGCTATCGCCGCCGGCGCCGATTGCGTCATGATCGGCTCGCTGCTGGCGGGAACCGACGAGAGTCCAGGCGAGGTGTTTCTCTACGAGGGTCGCTCCTACAAGTCCTATCGCGGCATGGGTTCGCTCGGCGCCATGGCGCGCGGATCGGCCGACCGCTACTTCCAGCAGGAAGTCTCGGACTCCTTGAAGCTGGTGCCGGAGGGAGTGGAGGGACGCGTTCCCTACAAGGGGCCGGTGGCAAACGTCATTCACCAGCTGGTCGGTGGCCTGCGAGCGGCCATGGGCTATACCGGCAACGCGACGATCACGGACATGCAGCGCAAGTGCAGCTTCCAGCGCATCACCTCCGCCGGCTGGCGCGAGAGCCATGTGCATGACGTCACGGTGACCCGCGAGGCACCCAATTATCGACGCGAGATGTGACGCACGCCGCCGGCCGACGGCGCAACCTCCACTGAGATCGACAGGATGACTCCGGGTGCGCGCCTGCAGGCGGCGATCGAGCTGCTGGCCGCCATCCACGAGGGCAGCGCTCCGGCGGATCGGGCGGCAGCCGCCTATTTCCGTGGCCGTCGCTACATCGGCGGCCAGGACCGGCGCGACATCATCGACCGCGTCTACGCGGTCCTGCGCCACCGCGCCCGGCTGGAATGGTGGCTGGCGCGCGCGGCAGGCGAGGGACCGACTACCGACCGATGGCGCATGATCGCTGCCCTGGCGCTGCTCGAAGGCTGGCCGGCCGATCGCATCGCCGGTGCCTTCGACGGCGGCCAGTATCGGCCGGCGCCGCTCGACCGGCGCGAGCGCGAGGTTGCGCAGAAGCTCGCGGGCAAGCGCATCGATCATCCGGAGCAGCCGGATTGGGTGCGGCTGGAATATCCGCACTGGCTCGACCACCAGCTGCGCAATCTCCTCGGCCCGCGCTTCGAGGCGGAAATGGCGGCGCTCGGCGTCGAGGCGCCCCTCGACCTGCGCGTCAACACGCTGAAGGCGACGCGGGCTGACGCCGTCGCCGCGCTCGCCGAGTCCCGCGTTGCCGCGGAGCCGACACTGCTCTCGCCGATCGGGCTGCGCGTGCGGGGGCGGCCGCCGCTGGCCACGCTGCCCTGCTTCCGCGACGGCCTGATCGAGGTGCAGGACGAGGGATCGCAGATCGTGGCGCTGCTGGCCGATGCGCGGCCGGGCATGCGCGTGGTCGATTTCTGCGCCGGCGCCGGCGGCAAGACCCTGGCCATGGCGGCGGCCATGGGCAACAAGGGGCACATCGTCGCCTGCGACGTGCTGCGCGGCCGCGTCGACCGCGCGGCGACGCGCCTCGCACGCGCCGGCGTCCACAACGTGGAGCGCCGCGGCCTCTCGACCGAGCGCGATCCCTGGGTCAAGCGTCATGCCCGCAGCTTCGACCGTGTGCTGGTCGATGCGCCCTGCAGCGGCGTCGGCACCTGGCGCCGCAACCCCGACGCCAAGTGGCGGTTCGGGCGCGAGGACCTGACAGCGGTAATCGAGCTGCAGCGCCGCATCCTTGACAGCGCCGCCCGGCTTGTTAAGCCGGGCGGGCGGCTCATCTATGCCACCTGCTCCTTGTTGCCGTTGGAGAACGCTGCCCAAGTGACGTCGTTCGTCAAAGACCATCCGGAATTCACCCAGCGCCCGGTCGCCGAGGTGTGGGCGGACACGATCGGGCGGATGCCCGAGAGCGTCCCAGCGCCCGCCGCCGACCGGTCGCTGCAATTGACCCCGGCCGCGCATGAAACCGACGGCTTCTTCGTCGCCGTCCTCGAGCGCTCGGCCGACGTCGCCAGGGACGACGCCGCGTGAGCGCCACCTGCCGCATCCGCCGCGCCGTGCCCGGCGACGCCCGCGGCATCGCCCGCGTGCATGTCGAGACCTGGCGCTCGGCCTACGCCGGCATCCTGCCCGACCGCGTCATGGTGCAGATGTCGGTGGACGACAAGGCCGCGGCCTGGCGCCAGCTGATCCAGCGCCAGGATGCCGTCGATGCCGTGATCGTCGCCGAGGTCGACGACGGCAGCATCGTCGGCTTCGCCAGCTGCGGAGCAGCCGGGCCGGAGGGCATGCCCGATTTCGACGGCGAGATCCACACGCTCTACGTGCTGCCGGACTGGCAGGAGCGGGGCATCGGCCGCGCCCTTCTGTGCGGCTGCCTGCGCCTGTTGAACGCAGCCGAGATCGCAGCGGCTTATCTCTGGGTGCTGGCCGACAATCCCTCGCGCTTCTTCTACCAGGCGATGGGCGGCAAGCGCATCAGCGAGCGCGACGAGCGGCTGTGGGGCACTGTCGTCCACGAGGTCGCCTATGGCTGGCCGGACTTGTCCATGCTGCCGAAATCCTGCGAGGGCTTGCGCGATGATCGCGGCTAGCCCGCGCCCCCGCGTACAACTCATCCCTCATGTGACTGGTGCGCCTCCTCCATGACCGACCGCATCCTCATCCTCGATTTCGGCTCGCAGGTTACCCAGCTGATCGCGCGGCGCGTGCGCGAGCAGGGGGTCTACAGCGAGATCTGGCCCTTCAACGCGGAGCCCCAGCGGATCAGGGAATTCGCGCCGAAGGCGATCATCCTCTCGGGCGGTCCCGCCTCGGTGACCGAGGGCGCGTCGCCGCGCGCGCCGCAGATCGTGTTCGAGATGGGCGTGCCGCTGCTCGGCATCTGCTACGGCCAGCAGGCGATGTGCGCGCAGCTCGGCGGCGAGGTGCAGGGCTCCGACCATCGCGAATTCGGCCGCGCCTTCCTCGAAGTCACCGGCGACTGCGTGCTGTTCGAGGGGCTATGGAAGCCGGGCGACCGCGAGCAGGTGTGGATGAGCCATGGCGACCGCGTCGTGCGGCTGCCGCCGGGCTTCCGCGCGGTCGGCGTCAGCGACGGCGCGCCCTTCGCCGTCTGTGCCGACGATAAGCGGCGCTACTACGGCGTGATGTTCCATCCGGAGGTCGTGCACACGCCGCAGGGCGGCAGGCTGCTCGGCAACTTCGTACGCCATGTCGCGGGCTGCGCCGGCGACTGGACCATGGCCGCCTTCAAGGCCCAGGCGATCGAGCGCATCCGCCGTCAGGTGGGCAAGGGGCGCGTGATCTGCGGCCTCTCCGGCGGCGTCGATTCGGCGGTCGCCGCCGTGCTCATCCATGAGGCGATCGGCGATCAGCTGCACTGCATCTTCGTCGACCACGGCCTGCTGCGTCATGCCGAGGGCGACCAGGTCGTCGCGCTGTTCCGCGACCACTACAACATTCCGCTGGTGCATCGGGACGCCGCCGATCTCTTCCTGGGCCGCCTGGCCGGCGTCGTCGATCCCGAAGACAAGCGCAAGATCATCGGCGCGCTCTTCATCGACGTGTTCGAGCAGGAGGCCAGGAAGCTCGGCGGCGCCGATTTCCTCGCGCAGGGCACCCTCTATCCCGACGTCATCGAGTCCGTGTCTTTCACCGGCGGCCCCAGCGTCACCATCAAGTCGCATCACAATGTCGGCGGGTTGCCGGAGCGCATGCGGCTGAGGCTGGTCGAGCCGCTGCGCGAGCTGTTCAAAGACGAAGTGCGCGCCCTCGGCCGCGAACTCGGCCTGCCCGAGCGCATGATCCGGCGCCATCCGTTCCCCGGCCCCGGCCTCGCCATCCGCGTGCCCGGCGAGATCACGCCGGAGAAGCTCGCCATCCTGCGCAAGGCCGACGTCATCTATCTCGAGGAGATCGAGCAGGCCGGCCTCTACGACGCCATCTGGCAGGCTTTCGCCGTGCTGTTGCCGGTGCGCACTGTCGGCGTCATGGGCGATGCCCGCACTTACGATCACGTCTGCGCCCTGCGCGCCGTGACCTCGAGCGACGGCATGACCGCCGACTACTTCCCGTTCCCGCACGACTTCCTCGGCCGCGTCGCCACCCGCATCATCAACGAGGTGCGCGGCATCAACCGCGTCGTCTACGACGTCACCTCGAAGCCGCCGGGTACGATCGAGTGGGAATGAAACGAAGTGGTTCCAGATGTTTCGGACACTATCGGAAACACGGATTAATTAGCTGATATGAAATACTTTTCCTGCTAAGGTCTATCGTCATCTATCGGTGTCTAGCGCCTCAATCTGACGGTATTCCTGACGGTATCGATTTCTCTTGCCTCAACCTTCAATCTGGAGATACCGTCAGCTAATAAATGGCCATGACGGTATTTTTTATCGACCTAAGCGTCGGAAAGTGCTAGAGAAATGCCGGTTCTAGGTGGCCAGAAATTGGCTGACGGTATTTTTTGACTGATCCGCCGGTTTTTGGACCGGGAGGAGACGGGGCGATGCTGACGGACACTGCTCTTAAGAACCTGAAAATACAGGATAATCCATACAAGGTGGCGGACCGTGACGGTATGTATGTTGTCGTCGCGACTTCAGGTACGGTGACCTTCCGATACGACTATCGGCTAAACGGTCGCCGCGAGACATTGACCATCGGGCGATATGGGCCATCGGGGTTATCGCTTGCACGCGCCCGCGAGAAGTGCATCGACGCGCGACGGGCGATCGCAGAAGGGCGGTCGCCGGCACAAGAAAAGCAGCGAGAGAAGCGCCGCATCAAGGAGGCCAAGTGCTTTGGTGAATTTGGCGAACGGTGGCTCAAAGAGGCCAGGATGGCAGACAGTACGCGGGCGATGAGGCGGGCGATCTTTGAGCGCGATATTCTACCGCCTTTGCGAAACCGGCTTCTGACGGAAATTGCGTCGGGTGACGTTCGGGCGCTATGCGCAAAGGTGAAGGATCGTGGTGCTCCTGCGACGGCAGTCCACGTCCGCGACATCATCAAGCTCGTCTATAGTTTCGCAATCCTGCACGGCGAGAAAGTGCCGAATCCGGCCGGTGAGGTTGGACCGGCGTCGATCGCGACATTCGTGCCTAAGGATCGGTCTCTGTCGCCCAGTGAGATCCGGATAATGCTGAAGCAGATCGAACATGTTGCGACGCTGCCGACCATCCGGCTCGGAATGAAGCTCTTTCTGTTGACGATGGTTCGAAAGAGCGAGCTGCAAGACGCCACTTGGGATGAGGTCGACTTCGAAAACGCGGTCTGGTCGATCCCGAAGGAGCGGATGAAACGCTCCAAACCACACAATGTCTATCTTTCGCAGCAAGTCCTCGACATTCTAATTGCCCTGAAAACCTGCGCTGGCAACTCGCGCTATCTGCTGCCATCCCGCTACGACGCGGACGCCCCGATGTCGCGCGCGACCTTCAATCGCATCACGTATGCTGTAGTCGATCGGGCCAAGAAGGAGGGGCTGCCTTTGGAGCCTTTCACGGTCCACGATCTCCGTCGCACCGGCTCAACGCTGCTCAACGAGCTTGGCTTCAACAGCGACTGGATCGAGAAGTGCCTCGCTCACGAGGATGGCCGGTCGTCGCGTGGCATCTACAATAAGGCTGAGTATGAGCATCAGCGCCGCCACATGATGCAAGAATGGGCCGATATGATCGATGCCTGGGTCGATGGACGCAAGCACACACCGACGCTCTACCCGCCGTCGATGGAGTTGATGGTCGCTGAACCTACTGTCTGACCGGGCGGATTTTGCGTTGTCTAACGTCAGGGATTGGCGCGCGTTTCAGTTGAAAGGAATCGGACGCAAGGCGGCGTTCTTCGATCCATGCTTCGATCTCGGCTAGATCCCAGACCACGCAGCGGGGCGTGAGATGAAAGCGCCTTGGAAACTCGCCTCGTTGCTCCATCTCATAGATGGTCGAATCGGCGAGCGGCACGATCTCCCGCAAATGCGCCCGGCGGATCGTGCGCCGAATAGGGTGAGACTCGACGTGTGGAAGTCCGGGAAGCCCGTCCTTGGAGTCCTCTCGTCGCTCACCGGGATTGGCTGAGTGCTGCTGACGCTTGATCATGTCCCTGTCCAAATTCCCGCGGCCTCGCGCTGGATGTCCGGACCAAGGATCGCTCATAACGCCAGATTTTCTTGCAGCCTTTATGTACGACGATGCGCCTTTGAATGCGGCTGTGGTGCATAATCGCCAAATCGATTGGGCAGATTTGGGGGCGATCCGGTCATAACAAGGTGTAATGGAACGGCAATGATCGCAGAACTCATAACCTGAAGATCAGAGGTTCAAATCCTCTCCCCGCAACCAAGTAAACGCCGCCAGCACAATGAGTTGGCGGCGTTTCCTTTAGACATTCGCGCTCCAGATTCCCGCTCAGCTACCAAATAGCTGCCACCGGTCGGCGACCATTGTACGGCGCAAAATCCCCATCCGGTTGATCATGCAGCCAGATCGTAGATCTTATGGAGCCCACCCAGCACCAGCTTCGCAATGATGTTGCCACTGACTTGCTTTGGATAGCTCGCGGCGGCGCACGGGGCGCGGCGCGTGTGGCCCCCGTAGTTGAAATAGCCGGCATACTTAGGCCAACACGCGCGTCGTAGATGGCGCTCGCTGATGATGAACATCAGATCCAAACACTCGCTTCCGGCCGACCGGACCCATCGCTCGGTGCTCGGTGTTGGTACCGCTCACAACCACCGGCACGAGTTCGGGCAGTGCCGCCGACAGGGCCCTACGCTGCGAGCTCCGCAGGGTCGAGGTGGCGGAGTCGCGGATCAACGTGACGTTGGATCCCGCTGCGCCCAGCGAACCCGGCCACTCCGCTCGATTGAACGAGCACGGCGAAGGACTGACCACGATCGAGCTGCCGTTCGACATCGTTCGTCGCGACCGCGGCGCCCAAGTCCTGGCCACCAGCGGTTCGATGCCGTCGTGTGACGAAACGGATATTGGCTGCTCTAACTACCCTCCCGCCCGCCGGAGCCGGACCCCCCGCCTGCTCTTCGAGATACTCCGCCGTAGCGTAAAGATCAGCGCAAGAGCATCCCAATCGAGGCAAAATCGAGCAAGCCTCTTCGCTGACATCTCGCTTAAGTGTTCCATCGTGATTTTTTCCGACGAAGGAGAGACGCTGTGCGTGGGAATGGCGCGACTGAGAAAGTCATTGCTGGTGAGCTTGATCAACTCCGCCGAACGATGCCGGATCTGATGCATCAGGATCCTCTTTCGACCGAAGTCCGTGAATGGCTCGACAGGGCACATAATGCCGTGAGGAAAATTGATGAAGTGGAGGGCATCGTCTTACGCGTGCATCAACGACACCTTCTCGACCCAGTGCGGAAGCGCGTTGCCAGTGCCGAGATTGCGGAGACGGTCGAGCGCGCGGCAAGGACGAGTTCGGTCATACAACGGTTAGGAATCCCCGAGCTGCTCGCACAGCATTAGCCCCGATGCCATGCCCATCGGAAGCAAGGTGGGCATAGGCATCGAGCGCCTCCCATCCGTGACCATTTGGCAGCGGGTGCCATCCTGAAGCTCGAGAGGAGAGAAGAGCTATGTCTGCCGTCAATCAAGACAAGGCGGAAAAGTCCATCGGTCATACCCTGCAGGACGTCGTCGGCGCATTCGTGGCGCTGACGGCCGTCATCGGCAACGGCTTCCTGAGGGTCGTTCGCTGGCTCTACGATGAGTGGAGGCTGAATGCGACGATCCGCAACCTAGCTCAGCTCGATGACCGCCTCCTGGATGATATCGGGATTAAGCGCAGCTCCCTCCATTTGAGGGACGAGGAACTGATGAAGCTCGTACGTCGAAGCCGAGTAGGGATGCGGGCGAGCTGGTATGAAGTTCGCGGTCGCTAATCATGAGCACCCGGTAGCGTCATAAGGCAACGGTTGGCCGCATGACCGACAACGTAGTCCGTCTGCCCGTTCATCCTAAGCCCCGCCCCGTAGAAGACCCACACTGGTACGAAACAGCCATGCGCCAAGCCTGGGACCGCGCCCTCGCTGACT
>Ga0335082_10008486_pt1 | contig 11164 bp, 11 predicted proteins | sample Lox_Sample_41_FD_206718 | JGI IMG/M metagenome (GOLD analysis project Ga0335082, IMG submission 206718) | Soil microbial communities from Loxahatchee National Wildlife Refuge, Florida, United States - Lox_Sample_4.1 | ecosystem: Environmental > Terrestrial > Soil > Wetlands | place: USA... | reverse complement strand
TCCAATGCCCTTTGGCACCAAGATGCTTTGCATACCACACACCAGTCTGTGTGGTTTGAAGTAGTTGTGCCTTCGCACTCTCAATCTGAGTGATAGTGCTACAAGTCGCTGCTGGCTTTTGTCGAGAATGCGGCGAGGCAGAAGAACACCCAACGCCAATGATTCCGATGACAAAGAGGGCGGCGAAAACGATCCAGTACTTCATCCCCTCTTAAAGAGCCGAGGTTGTCTTTTGTTAAGTGACGGAAGACCGAGGACACGATCCCCAGGGCTCTCACCCCGTACCGGCTAGCAACCGGCCTCGTCGCCTTGACGATTGATCTTCCAAGTGAGCCTGGTAGGAATCGAACCTACAACCTCGGGGTTAAAAGCCCCTTGCTCTGCCTAATTGAGCTACAGACCCAAGTAGACGAGTACGGAGTCGAACCGTCTCTGCTTCGGCTCATAAGACCGACGCCAACTACCGGCTGGCACCTCGTCTAGAGTGCGCAGGGTGGGACTCGAACCCACAAACACCTGCTTCTAAGGCAGGTAGGTTTGCCAATTTCCGTTACCCGCGCGCATCCTTACGTATGGAGATTCCTTAAGTAAGGATAGTGGATCGAGTAGGGATCGAACCTACAACCTTGGGGTTAAGAGCCCCCTGCTCTAGCCTATTGAGCTATCGATCCAAGAGCCGGTCGCAGGAATCGAACCCGCTGCCTTCGCTTTACAAGAGCGTTGCTCATCCTCATGAGCTTGACCGGCATGAGTGTGCCGAGTTGGATTCGAACCAACGACCTCCCGCGTTTCAAACGGGCGCTCTACCGACTGAGCTACCAACACACGAAGGCGACGACTGGATTCGAACCAGTGTAGAGCAGCTTTGCAGGCTGCTACCTAACCACTCGGCCACGTCGCCTTGTCTTCTCTAGATTGTCAACGTTCTGTCTTGCTATGGGCTCCGGTGGATTCGAACCACCACCTGTCAGCCAGGACACCGAGGTTACAGCCCGGTACGTTATCCAGTTCCGTCAGGAGCCCTCAGAGGGTAGAGCGGGAATCGAACCCGCGTTCAACTCGTTCACAACGAGCGGACTTTGCCAGTTAGTCTACCTACCCGAGACCATTGCCAGCCGCCTTAGGCGCTGGTATGGCTCGGACAGGTACTGGTATAGCCCGTACGCTTGAGCCTGGACGTGAGTCCGAAGAACTCGGCTGCCGAATAGGCAACGAGAGCGCCACTGAGGACGCCTAACGCAAAGAGTTTTCTCATCTCACGATCCATAGTCATTACAGAGTAGCAGACACTCGGTTGTTAGTCAACCTCAACCGAATCCGGATCAATTCGGTACAACACGTCTATTCCAAGCTCGCTCATGTGACAGCACTTGCCCTCGGGCGGAAAGTGCGCCCCGATTGCACATCCTTCACAATGAGACAAACCAGGATGCTGGTTGTTCAGATTGACAGAATCCTTGAGCCGACCGTACCAGTAGTCTCGCTCGCCAGCCAGAACCTGATAGTGCTCATGGGCCAGTGTCAGGTTGCTCTGCAAAGTCTCGCGATCTTCCTCTAGTCTTTCGATGCGAGCCTTGAGGTTCTTGATCTGAGCTTCGAGTTCAGCCTTGGTTGCCTTAGTTGCCATCGTTCTTTAGGTCGCCGAATCGAAGCCTTCTAGTGGGGGTTGGTGGCCTTCGACCCATTCAAGTGGAAAGGTGTCTGGCACCTTCTCAAAGTGCATCTTGTTGTGCTTGACAATCGTCCCAAGCGAGTGTCGCGTCACCCGAGGCTTGCAAGGACAGTCCTCACTCAAGATGTGCGGGCCATCGTTGGGATCTATGCCCTGGTGGTGAGCCACTATCGCTTCTTGCGCTCGATCGCCTTACCAATGATCGTGCCCTTGGCCGCTTCGAGCAGCGAGATCTCTTTGCAAGTCTCAACATGCCAAGGTGTGGTCAAGCACTGACCACACTTGTCGCAACAACCGATGCAGTTGCACTGATGAGTTCTAACCGCAGCCTGACTGTCGCCACGCGCGCTGTAACCGTGACCGCTGTGCATCACCATTCTGGAAGTTCCAGGTGTTTGTAGTTCAGGTCGAGACCATGGTTGTGGCCCCAATAGGCATGGTACTCCTGGAAGCCCTGAACATCGTCGCCCTCTTCAAGCTCCCACAATCCTGTGAAGCCCACCTCGCGCATGCGCGCCTCGAACGAAGCACAGAGCTTCTTGTTCTCAGCATACCACTTGTTGTAAGCCGCTTTAGCTTCCTCGTGAGCATCCAAGACTTCCTGGACGGTCTTGTCGGGATACTTGGTGAACTCAGGATGCCAGGGTGGGTTAGGAACCTCTGGCACACCATCCTTTAGCACCTTGGCGTGGGCGATCAGTTCTTTCATCACCTGGTTGATCTGAATAGCTACTGCCTCTTCCGACCAGCCATTAGGTGCCATGAAGTACTCGGTGCCATCGTACTCGTCGCACCGACTGTGCTCGACCTTAACGAGTCGCATGTTGTGCCACCTCTTTCAAGTAGTCTTCACAAGCGGGACAACCTTCGACCAAGAACTTGTGCTCAGCGATGCAGCGGCGACGAGGCGGGGGATAGCAGTTCTCACATCCTGCCGACCGTAGAAGACCGCCATCGATCCTCGCACCTTCAACACCGTGTATGCACATCGTTCCCAAGAAAGAGCGGCTGTTCATTTCAGGTAGTCGGTGACCTTGTTGCCTGTAGCCTGGGCCAGCACCACAGCCGTGAGCCTTCGAGTGTCACCTGCACAAGCCGTGAGCTTGTGAGGGAAGCGCGAAGTACATGAGTTGTAGATGCCGTCCGCGAGTGTCTTAATGCAAGAGCTAACATGGGCTGTCGTGGCCACGCCAGATGACACACACGCGACCAAAGACTTAGAGGCAGCCACAACAGGTGCCATGCCTTTACAGATCTTGGCGTTATTCGAAACCTTCAAGTGAACACAACTCTCAACCTGCGAAACCTTTGTCTTGGATCGAGCCTTAGTTGCATGTCCGCCGCTGTCGGCATGCCAAGCAGATGCTAGTCCGATGATGAGCGCCCCAAAGACTGCAACGATGATGATGTGTGGAATGTACCTCTTCATGAATGTCCTTTCGGTGGGAGGTGTGGCGGGGGCAAGATATAGGGGATGAAGGTGGTAGTACGATGCCCGCGCTTCTTCGCCTGCTTGCGTCTGATTCCTACCGATCCAACTCCACTTTGCTGTACTTGCTTATCGGCCGTTTCACAGGCTTTGTGCAGCGATCTGGAATACGGAAGTCGATACGATCTAGGTTCGCCATGCTTAGGGCGGTAGTCTAGCACACCATGTGAACCACTTAGTGGGATTGCCCACAGGTAGATGTCTTTAGGCTCTTCCACGAGACAAGAGAGGAAGACCACTTGTGAGGGAACACCATTCAAGCCAGTGTGCTTGGGATAACCCCGATAGGAATTCACTGCTCCATACATGACCCACAAGACTACCGGAATTGCCAAGATCATCACAGCTTTGATGCCCCAGTGACCTCGTACGTGAATGATACTCCACACGGCCAAGGCGAATAGCAAGACAAAGAGAATGGTGACAGACATCAGTACTGGCCTACCAATTTCATCTGCAAGTGATTGGTGCTAACGATGTGACCGTGTTTGTCAAGCGTAAACCTGAACATGGTGTGTTCGTTGCCTTGGAAGTACAACACAACATCACCCTTGAGAACAACTTGCTTGTTCCAGCCACGGAGATTCCAGAGGGCCACATGTACCTTGACTGGCCCAGGTGTCACATGCTGATACAGGTGGACATTGACCACATATTCCCCGGTCTCGGTCTTCTGGATCATGACACGCTCACTGTTGAGCTTGGAAAATCCGTAGTAGTTGGGAATCACGTCATTCTCAAGATAGATTCCAGGATGACTACTGTCAGCAAAGTAGGTATCGATCCCATCAGGGGATCGAACATGAAGATCTACATCATCGTGATTCGAACCGGGCCACGTCATGATCACTGCATACTGACCATAGGTGGGAATCTGAGGCGGTGTGTGCTTGGTGGGCGGCGCGATCATGACGTAGATCACGAGCAGCAGCGCACAGAGCGTGTCGATCACCGCCCAAGCAAAAGCTGAGCCGCGCCTACTCGGTCTCGATGACATGCCTGATCACTTCCAGCACCACCATGGCTGAAATGCCAACGAAGGTTGCAGCCAGACCAGTCGAGGCACCAATGACTCGCTGCTGTACGTCGCCAGCACTTGAACTGAATGCGATCAGGAAACCGCCTACTGTGCCGAGCATCGCGAGCTTAGGCGCAAGCTCGATGGCGAAAGAAGTATGGCGCAGGCCCTTGCGAATGAAGGGATGGCCGTCTTCGTGTTGAACTCCAAGAACCCACGCCAAGTAACCAGCATGCAGTGTAGCGAGAACATAGACCCCAAGCACCAACGCGATGGCTAGCTTGCCAGGAGCTTCAACCTTGCCGTTGTACGCGATTGCCCCAACGACAAGCGCCAGGAGATAGACCACATTGATGAAGAGCCACTTGAGAAAAAGCTTGTGTTCGACCATCTTAGTTGCTCGGATAGGCGGCATCTGAATTCCAATCGATTGTCGGGATCTCAAGCTGAGAGTCATCGAGAAGCTTCACGAGATCGTTGCCGAAGATCTCTTTCTTCTCGACCAGCGTCTTGGCGATCATGGCGATCTGTGCCTTGTTCTTTAGGGCGGTGTTATAGGCGATCACATAGGCATGACCTACCAAGATAGCCTCGTCCTTGTACTTGTCACGCGGAAGCTGCACGTCGCCAAAGTTTGCCACAGCCAGCAGACGCTTACCAAGCTTCTCCATACGAATGCGAGCCTGATCCATTTCAGTCTGCGTAGCACCAAGCATCTTGCCGCCCTCGAAGTAGATCTCCTGGTCGATCGGAAGCGGCCACATACCCCACTTACCAACCATGGTGCCAGCAAGATTGGAAGCCATGCCCAGGTCACCACCGACGCCCATAGTGTTGTGTCCGAAGAAGACTGTCTCAGCGGCGTGAGCACCAAGTGTGTGAATGAGATCAGCGAAGAGTTCAGCGCGATCCTTAAAAGAGCGCTCAATCGCTTCGGCTGTCTGGTGGTGACCACCAGTCTGACCACGACGCTGAATCGACAGGCGCGTGCTCTCGTGATCAGGCTTGTACAGGTGAGCGCAGACAGCATGACCTGCCTCGTGGACTGCGGTACTGAACTCTTCCTGTTCAGACTCATAGCCCCAACCGAGAGCGGTGCCAGCTTCAACCGTCACCATGGCCTCCTGGATGTCGTCACGATTGAAGACAGGACGCCCGTCACTGTGAGCATAGGTCAGCGCGATCGAGCATACCTGCTCGATGTCAGCCGGACTGTAGCCCTGCGTGGTCTTGACCAGTTCATCGCGCGCAGCTTCGGTGTCAAGCTCGGGCTCATGAGCCACTTTGCCGAGGTAGAGATCAAAGATGTCAGCACGGTCACGCTTGGTCGGTGTGCGAAAGTGAATGTGTCGCCCCATGCGTCCCGGCCGCGTGAGCGCAGGGTCGAGATTTTCGAGCGGCACATTCGTGGCTCCCACGAAGAAGATCTGATTCGAAGTAGGCTTGGCCTTAGGAAGGCGTAGCGACTTCGAGCCGATCTTCTGTGGGATGATGTACATAGCATCAAGCCAGAGATTGAGCTTGTTGGTGAAGAGCTTGCGGAAGAATGGTGGGTTGTCGATGCCGTCCATGACAACCAGCAGAGACTGTAGACCCATCTGCCCCATGCCACCCATCATCCCACCCATGCCCCCACCGGGAATCTGAGGCTGAGCACGACCACCGCCACCAAGAGCAGCACGACGCATACCCACTGCGTCGATCTCATCGATGAAGATGATGCAAGAGCCACTCCACTTAGAAGCAAGCTTGCGTGCCTTGCGGGCCATGAAGCGGACGATGATCACGTCCATGCCAATGAAGGTCTGAGCAAAGCCCGAGCCCGGCATGAGAACGATCGGGCAGTTGAAGCCTGTGGCGATAGCCTTGGCCAGCATCGTCTTGCCTGTGCCAGGAGGGCCGAGAAAAAGGATGCCTCGCTCGCGCTTACCACCTGCGGCTACGAACTTGGCCCCGCTCTGCCAGAGCGTGACTACCTTGCGGATCTCAACCTTGGCTTCCTTCTGACCACGCACATCATCCAGCTTGACGCCAAAGTCGGCATCGCCGGGCTCTAGTCCCTGCATCTGGCTGATCCCCATCATCATCATTGGGCCAAAGAACAGCAGGAAGTTGGCGAGGAAGAAGATCGGCAGAATGATCATCTGCATCAAGATCTGTGGGTTGGCTAGCGCCTTGATTAGGTGTACCTCGTACGCCACAGCCGATGGCCAAGTACCTCCATGAATCTTCCAGACGATTGTTGTAACGACAAGCCAGATCGCAATCAGGCGGAACTTACGACTCCAGAAATACCAACGCCGACGCTGAAGAGCATCGGCTGTCATATCTTCAGGCGCTGAGTCGAGTGTCAGTTCAGGAGTGTCGATGACCCGCTTGAAGAGCAGATCAATTCCACCACGAAGCAGTCCGATCTCCAGTAGTGCAAGCAGAAACGCCCATACAGGACTGAGGCCAAGCTGATTCCAATTCCAGAAGAAGACAACTGGTAGCGTCAGCGCCGCGAGCACCGTGGCGATACGACCAATGCCTTTAGAGGTGCTCAGGTGGACTGTGGGCTCACTCACGTGGCCACAGTGTAGCGGGCACGTAGGTTGTTAGCTATGCCGTAATCCTAAGGGGCATTGCAGAAATCCACCTCTGCGCACTTGTCTGATCCCAGCCAGTCACACCGGCATAGAGTTGAAGATTGAGATCAGCCGTCAAGTCATACTTCACAACGGGAATCAGATTCATAACTCTGTATGCAACTTCCGCTGCACTTGAAGTTCGCCAGTAGTGTGAGTGTCTGTATACGCTGGTAGAGCCATACCACGTGAACTCATTACTGCCGTCTCCAATGAGGGTATACCACTGAACTGCTAGCTGATCTGAGTTAGAGGTAGCGTTAGCCTGTGACTGAAAGCCGATCTGATAGTCGCCTGCAAAAGGAAGGTTGAGTATCGGATCAGCCCACCAACCACTTCCTGAGGTGGTGCGACTCTGAATTGAAAGAGCTTCTGAAGGTAGCCCTCCCACACAGTACCAAGGATAGGTAGCTGATCGAGCACTGTCGTAAACAAACTCCCACTCTGTAATGAGGCGAGCCTTTACGTCATCGTAATAGACTGTTCCGTTAGGCGCATACAATCGAATAGATAGTGTTCCACCACTCACGGGCACAAGTGCTCGATGCTTTACCCACCCCGATGTAGTAGCTGTAAGGGTTGTGAAACCACTGTTGGTGTTAGCGCCAGTATCGTAGCCAAACAGACAACGATTGTTCACGGCTCCTGATGTGAAAGCGGTACAGTTGACCCATGCCTCAATTTCGTAGATTCCACCCTTAAGGCCAGAAATGTTCTGAGAGTAGTATGAGTCTTCAGTTGAAGTTGTGTTAACTACCTTCAAAGAGCCCGAGGCAGTATGATACGTTCCACTATCCCAGGTGCCAGTAACACTCGCACCACCTGCATCGGTCTTTGTCCAACTTGTGATGTCTGAATCGAAAGTGGCATTGACAATCGCTATAGGGTCAGGACGATAAAGCCATCGGTTACCGTCAAGGGGAGAGCTAGGGGGAGTGGCACCTACATAGGGTTCAGCCGCAAGCGCTCTGACCAGACCTGCATCATCAACGGTGCTGAGCTTCTTGGTGGTGGAGTCAACAAAGATGTTGGTCTTACCCGAACCAGGAGTCGAAGGAGTGGTACTGTTGACAAACTGAAAATTCCAAGACAGCCCATTGATGTAAGGCACCCCGTTTGCTGTCTCAAGACGCCACATCAGACTGGCCCCGCCATTACGTGCCAAGTGCCATTGGCTCGAACCGAGAAATAGGTCTTGCCCGCTGAAGTATCATAGTGGACAGCCCAAGCTCCATTGACAGGAGTTGAAGCAAAGTCTCCATCACTGACAGTTGTCTTACTGGCCCCTGAGAAATATCCCCAAAGCTGCGATGCCTGCCACGCAGATCCATTGTAAGTCAGTAACGCATTAGTAGGCGGACTCGTTGGTGCCAGGATCGCGTTAGCGAACTGAAAGTAGGGCTTACCGTTTACATCTAGATGCTGCCACATGCCACCTCTTAAGAGGCAGCAGAGACGCGTGAGCTAGCGACTGTTGAAGTAGTCCATGGCTTCAACATCCAGGCTGATCTTGATCAGCTTGCCTTTGTCAAAGTAGGCAATGTACTGATGCCATTGAGAATGCTTATCCGAAGAGTAAAAGGTTAGCGGGCCAGTGTAGTCTGTCAACCCCCACTCATCGTCGTGGCGCTCGAACCCAAGAAACTCACCTTCATCGTCGTACTTGGCCTCGATGTCAAAGCCTAGATAGAACAGACCGTCCTCGGTGATGCGGTAGTTGCCCAGGCCGCAGTCCATGTCCTTGGTCTGAAACGTGGAGTCGCCCATGTCGAAAGGCTCCCGGAAGTCATCCGGGGTGGCTCCATCAGGAAGCGGAACCTCCACCTGCACCCAATCGAACATACCCATGGGTCGGAGTGTAGCAGAAGATTAGGAGGTGTGCCAGTCGTCTGGCATGTAGAGATCACCAGGCTGGTCAGGCTCGGGCTGCTGCTCTTGCCAGGTAGCAGGCAGACCCTGCTCATAACGACGGTTCTCTTCGATCTGTAGCTCGATGTTCTGATACACCTCGTTCCAGTTGACCATCTCAGGATCGATCAGGTCAGGCATGGAGTCTGACACGTCTGGCCCGAAGCCCATCTGATTCACGATGTCGGCTGCGCCAGGGCTCTGATCCTTCAACTGCTCATAGTTCCAGTCGAGCCGTTCCTCAGGTGGCATGCTGTTCCACTCTTTGGCGCTGGCAATCTGCTCGCGGTTGTACGGGGCGATGATCTTCTGCGTCAGCCAATCCTTCAACTCTTGCTCCGTGCCTCCACGCTGGACAAGGTTCATGACAGCATCGTGCGTCTCGTGGTCGCTCATCCACATCTGATAGAGGTTCCAGGACTCCCAATTCGTCCAGCCCTCGAAATCGGCGAGCTTCGATAGCCCAGGGTGGATGTTGTACTCCATCTGGAGCAAGCGCACCATCTTGAGCAGTTCCATCACCTCGCGCTCGATCTCAGCCTCTTCTACCGGCTGGTAGTCCTGGGTGCCCTCGATGTAGCCACGCTCGTAGATCGGGTAGGATTGATCGTCCAGGGTGGCCCGCATGGTGGTGCCGATCTGCTTGATCACATTGGCCAGCGGTGCGTCCATCAGCTTGTTCTCATCGAGCCACTCGATGCACTTGCCAGCCAGATAACCCACGCGATAGTAGTTCTGCTGCTGCTGGTCTACATCATCAGGGTATGGTGTAGCCACACGTCGAGCCATGGGTGTAATCTCACCACCACCATAGGGGTGACGATTGGCTCCTTCCTCCAGGTGTTCACTGTAATAGAATTTGCGGTACGAATCAACCTGGTTCAAGCCCTTAGTGATGATCTGCTGAGCGATCTCTTCGTTGTAGGGGACACCCTGAGGCCAATGAAGCTCATAGCGATCATCGAAGATATTCATTCCACCTTGCAGCTTGCCCTTCTCTTCCCAATCAAGATCTTGCAGTCCTAGATCCTCAGCGATCCAACTATCCTGTTCCTCATAAGCATGTGACTGACCCGCTCCACCGAGAGCCCATCGTCCGTCCTTGGTGACGTAGAGAGGCATGGACATCCATCGAGGATCAACATCATCACCATAGGGAGAGTGAAACTGACTTTCGTAGTCGAGCCACCGAGGATCATTCCATGGCTGAGAAGCCATCGGTTCGGGAAGTGGTGTGCCAGCCCCGGCGGTGCGATAGTAGTTCTGTTCTGCTTCGCCCCAAGGAAGCGTGTCCGGCATCATGCCACCCTCTAGTCCTTGTACGAACTCAAGCATCCAGTCGGCTGCTACGACGCCTTGGCCATCATCCTTCCTCACGCGTACCCAGTTCGTGAAGGTGCCATCCTCTTCTCTCTGTGGGGGGTCAACCTCGGTGACTGTACCCATGCCACCCCCATGAGGCAGCATGACACGATCTCCTGGCTGAAACTTGAGGTCGCCTCCGTTGGGTGGGAGATCGGCTGCGATCTTGCCCCAAAACATCTGGCCACCAGCGGTAGGCCATTCGGGCCACTGCACCGGCTGCTCAGGCCCAATTGCCTGATGGCGGATCTGATTCCTAACCCACGCGGGCCACTCTTCCTCAGGCAGCACACGTGCGATGTCGCGAGCGAAGGCTGCGGCCTCTTCAAGTTCCTTGGCAGCCTGCTCGTGGAACTCTTCAAGGCCACCCGTCTTAGGTAGTGTGTCAGGCCAAAGCTCACCAGTGGGTTCGATCGAAGGCATGGCGTACAATCTCATCTGTGAGTATGGCAACTCTTCGCCCCCTTCGGTGCGGATGATCCACTGACCCTGACCCGCAGGCGCAACCAGAGTGACCATCTCTCCGCGTTGCAGCTTGTGGAGCTTGGTCATGTCGTAGGGGCCAGCGTAAGTGACAATGGCCTGGCCACCAGGGCGGAACTCCCCCTTGCCTGCCATGCCACGCACAACCTCGTCCCAATCAGCAGCCACACGTCGAGTGGGTTCGACCATCGTGCCAGCACCTTCGTGTGTTGTCCAATCAGGCATGAGGCCAGCCTTCTGATCAGCGTAGACTGTGTTCTCCTGGTTGGCCGTCTGATTCTGCTGGCCATACGGCCCGAAGTTTACCCAAGAGTTCTGACCACGTGTCTCTGATGTCATGGCAGGTCGAGCAGCCGGTGAGTACATAGCCGAGTGCTGACGCCAAGCGTTCTCTTCGCCATCCCACCTAAAGCCGACGCCTTCCTTGGCGTGACCGAAGGCATCATGGACACCACGGAAGAGATCGTTGTAGGTGACCGGCTTACCGTTCCAGCGATAGCCAGAGTCCTCAAGCAGCGGGTGATTCTTCGGCGAGTTGTCATCGTTGCCGTAGCCGACAGCGGTCGGATAGACGTAGAGGTGCCGGTTGTTCTTGAGATCCATGA
>Ga0335082_10008485_pt1 | contig 11166 bp, 12 predicted proteins | sample Lox_Sample_41_FD_206718 | JGI IMG/M metagenome (GOLD analysis project Ga0335082, IMG submission 206718) | Soil microbial communities from Loxahatchee National Wildlife Refuge, Florida, United States - Lox_Sample_4.1 | ecosystem: Environmental > Terrestrial > Soil > Wetlands | place: USA... | reverse complement strand
CGCGGGGGAACCGGAGGAATCCGCCCCGTGGCTTGCTTAACGGCATCGGGGAACTTGGCCGCATGGGCGGTGGATAGGACAACAATCGGGGCCTTGTCCCGCGGTGCGAGCCTGTCCGCGACCGCCAGGGCGACGGCGGTGTGCGGATCGACGAGGCGGCCCGTCCGGTCGAAAACCCGGCGCATGGCGGCGAGGGTTTCGCCGTCGTCGGCGCGCGCGGCGGCGTAGCGTTCGCGCAGTGCGGCGTGCACGGCGGGCGGCAGCGCGATCTTCTTCGCCGCGGCGAATTCGGCCATCACCGCGCGTACCCAGGCGGCATCGCGCCCCGAAGCCTCGAACAGCGCCCGCTCGAAATTCGAAGCGACCTGGATGTCCATCGAGGGGCTGAGCGTCGGCTGCGCCACGCCCGCGGCGTAGACCCCGTCGTTCAGCGCGCGCGCCATGATGTCGTTGGCGTTGGTGGCGACGACCAGCTTCTCGATCTTGAGGCCCATGCGCATGGCGGCCTCGCCCGCGAACACGTCGCCGAAATTGCCGGTCGGCACCACGAAGATCGGCGGCACGCCGAGCTGCGCCGCGGCGGTGAAGTAATAGACCGATTGCGCCGCGATCCGCGCGAAGTTGATCGAATTGACCGCGGTGAGGTTCACGCACTTGGCGAATTCCTTCTCCGCGAACAGCGCCTTCACGATCGCCTGCGCGTCGTCGAACGTGCCTTCCACCGCGATGTTGTGGATGTTGGCGAACAGCGCCGTCGTCATCTGGCGGCGCTGCACTTCGCTGATGCGGCCGTGCGGATGGAGGACGAACACCTCCACGTTCCCGATCCCGCCCAGCGCGGCGATGGCGGCGGAGCCGGTATCGCCCGAGGTGGCGGCCAGCACGGTGGCACGGCCGCCCTTCCGTTTCAGCGCGCGGGCGAACAGCCGCCCCAGCACCTGCAGGGCAACATCCTTGAAGGCGAGCGTGGGGCCGTGGAACAGCTCGAGCAGATAAAGGCCGTCGCCGATCTCGGCGAGCGGGGCGATGCGCGGATCGTCGAAGCCGGCATGAGCGGCGGCGATGTCGGCCGCCAGTTCCTCCGGCGCGAACGAATCTCCGGCAAGGCGGCCGATGACCGCCTGCGCCGCCTCGGCATAGGGCCGGGCGCCGAAGCCCGCGATCTGCTCCGCCGTGAAGCGCGGCCAGGTTTCGGGCAGATAAAGGCCGCCATCCGGTGCCGGGCCGGCCAGCAATATCTCGGTAAAAGACTGCGGCGGGGCTGACCCACGGGTGCTGATGTAACGCATGGCTCGGCAAGATAGCGGTTGTGGGATGGCGACGCGAACTTCGCCGTCAATCTAAACAACTCCGGCCGTCGGCCAAAATAGAGTGCCGACCCAGTCGGCAGTGTCCTATCGCCACCCCAGCCGCCCCTTGCTGATGTGATAGGCGAGCCAGACGCCGAGGAGTGCGGCGGCCAGGCCGAACCAGGTGATGGCGTACTGCAGATGCTCGTTGCGGAAGGCGACTCGCGTCTGTCCGCCTTTGGGCCAGCCGCCGGGATTGGGCGTGGCATCGGCCTCCACCACCGCCGGCGCGGCGAGCTTCAGATGCTCGAAGGCGGCGATGGACTTTGCGTCCGGCAGATGCCAGACGCGGCGATCGTAATCCGGCGCCGGCGTGAAGAGACCCGGCGCATCGGGGGTGCGCCAGACGCCCGCGACGCGCCGCTCGCCCGCAAGCAGTCCCGCCGCGCGCGTTTTCGGATCGCGCAATTCGGGCGGAACGATGCCGCGATCCACGATCATCACGCGGCCGTCATCGCCGATGAAGGGCACGAGCACATGATAGACCGGCGCGCCGTCGGCGGTGGCGTAGACATAGACTTCGCCGGCGTTGTCGAACCGGCCGGAAAGCGCCACGCGGCGATACGCGGCGCCCTTGCCCATCTTGAGCGCTTCGTCGAGCGACACCGGCGGCAGCGCGAGAGCGCGGTTGACCTGCGCGATCAATCCGAGCTTCCAATGCAGCCGTTGCACCTGCCAGACGCCGAGCGAAACCAGCAGCGCAAAGGCCACGGCGGCGCACAACGTGAAAACCGGCAGCGGGCGGAAGACGAGGCGCATGGCCATTTCTACCTCTCCCTTGCGGGGAGGTCGATGACATGAGCGCAGCAAACAACATCGAGGGGTCGTTCACGGTTCCCGATCCGGATTCGTATCGCCGGGCCGGATTGCCCTCCCCACGCAGGGGCTATCTCATTTGAGCCGGCCCTCGCCGGCTTTGTGCCGGTATTGCAGCACCAGCAGCAGCGATTTGACCAAGCGCAGCAGCCCAAGCGACAGAATCGCCGTCAAGGGAAGCCACAGCGCGGCATGCACCCAGTAGGGCGGCTGATAGGCGAACTCCACGAACAGCGCCGCGGCGCAAACCGCCGCGCCGACGATCAGGATGACGAACACCGCCGGGCCGTCGCCCGCGTCGAACATCGCGTAGTCGAGGCCGCAGGCGGCGCAGCGCGGGGCGATGCGGAGATATCCCGCGAACAGCGTGCCCTCGCCGCAGCGCGGGCAGCGGGCGAGCAGCGCGGCGCGCGCCGTGCTCACGCCGTCGTCATGCCGTGGCCGAACACGTAGATGCAGGTGAACAGAAACAGCCACACCACGTCGACGAAATGCCAGTACCAGGCGGCCGCTTCGAAGCCGAAATGCCGCGCCGGCGTGAAATGGCCCGCGATGGCGCGCGCCAGGCACACGGTGAGGAAGATCGTGCCGACGATGACGTGGAAGCCGTGGAAGCCGGTGGCCATGAAGAAGGTCGAGCCGTAGATGGCGCCGAAATTGCCCTGCCCCGCCGCCAGCATGGCATGCGCCGGGTCGGTGAACGGCTGCAGCGCGGCGCCGTTGAAGCCGAAGGTGAAGGGCGCGTGGCTGTATTCGTAGGCCTGGATGCAGGTGAACGAGACGCCGAGGATCACGGTGAGCAGGAGCCCGCGCACCGCGCCGTTCTTGTTGCCCGTCTGGATCGCGTGATGGGCCCAGGTGACGGTGGTGCCCGAGGTGAGCAGGATCAGCGTGTTGAGCAGCGGGAAGTGCCAGGGATCGAGGGTGACGATGCCGTCGGGCGGCCATTGGCCGATGGACACGTCCGCCGGGAACAGGCGGAAATTGAAATAGGCCCAGAACCAGGCGACGAAGAACATCACTTCCGAGGCGATGAACAGCAGCATGCCGAAGCGCAGGCCGATCTTCACCACCGGCGTGTGATCGCCGCGCACCACGGATTCCTGGATGACGTCGCGCCACCAGCCGGCCATCGCATAGAGGACGAGCAGAAGCCCCGCCCCGAACACCCAGGGCTGGCCGTTGAGCGGCAGGCCCCAGAAATGGGTGTAGCCCTTGTTCAGCCAGAACACGGCGCCGACCAGCATGGTGAACGCCCCGATGCTGCCGACGATCGGCCACGGGCTGGGATCGACCAGATGATAGTCGTGCTTCACGTCGCCATGCGCCATTCGCCGCCCCAATCCTCTTACGGATGAACCCGGACCATCGTCATCAGGTAAAACAGCACCACCACGCCCGCCAGGACCGCCGCAATGGCCCAGTTGCGCCGCTTGCGTTGGCGCGCGGCGCGTTCGTTCGCGTCCATTGTCTCAGAACCATGCATGGAGCGGCGCAATGCCTCCCAGATGCTCGGCCAGCAGGGCCGCAAACAGCAGGAACAGATAGACGATCGTCGCGGTGAACAGGCGGCGCGCGGCGGGCTCGCGCGCCTCGTCCGCTTCGCGCATGACCGCCTCGGTCCGCCACAGCAGCACGCCGCCGGTGCCGACCGCCGCCGAAACGTACAGCGGCCCGGCCATGCCGAGGGCGGCGGGCGCGATGCCGAGCGGCACCAGGATCAGCGCATAGACCAGGATGTGCCGGCGCGTGGAGCGCTTGCCGCGGACCACCGGCAGCATCGGCACGCCGGCGCGGGCGTAGTCGTCGCTGCGGAACAGCGACAGCGACCAGAAATGCGGCGGCGTCCACAGGAAGATGATGGCGACCAGGAGCAGCGGCTGCCACGACAGCGCGCCGGTGACGGCGGCCCAGCCGATGGCCGGCGGCAAGGCGCCGGAAAGCCCGCCGATCACGATGTTCTGCGGCGTGCGGCGCTTGAGCAGCAGCGTGTAGATGCCGACGTAGAAGAAGATGGTGAAGGCCAGCAGCCCGGCCGCGAGGTCGTTGACGAACAGCGCCATCGTCGCGACGGCGGCGACGGCCAGCATCCAGCCGAAGGCGAGCGCGTCGCCGCGCGCGATGCGGCCCATCGGGATCGGGCGGGCGGCGGTGCGCGCCATCAGCCCGTCGATGTCGGCGTCGTAGGCCATGTTGAGCGCGCCCGAGGCGCCGGCGCCCGCCGCGATGCAGAGCAGCGCGCAGAAGGCCGTCAGGATGTTCGCCGAGGCCGGCGCGATCGCCATGCCGGTGAAGCCGGTGAACACCACCAGCGACATCACCCGCGGCTTCATCAGGGCGAAGAAATCGCCGACCGTGGCGGCGGGGCGCGACGCGACGAAGGTGTCGATATTGGCCATCACGCGACCTTAGGCAGTTCGTTGAAGGTGTGGAACGGCGGCGGCGACGGCAGCGTCCACTCCAGCGTGGTGGCGCCCGCGCCCCACGGGTTGTCGCCGGCGCGGCGCTTCGTCGCAAAGGCTTCGACCATCACCGCGATGAACAGAAGCACGCCCGCCCCCGCGATGAAGGCGCCGATCGACGAGACGAAGTTCCAGCCCGCGAAAGAGTTGTCGTAGTCGGCGATGCGGCGCGGCATACCGGCCAGCCCGAGGAAGTGCATCGGGAAGAACGCCAGGTTGACGCCCACGAACGTCACCCAGAAATGCAGCTTGGCCAGCCCCTCGTGATAGGTGTAGCCGGTGAATTTGGGGAACCAGAAATACCAGCCGGCGAAGATCGCGAACACCGCGCCGAGGCTCAGCACGTAGTGGAAATGCGCCACGACGTAATAGGTGTCCTGCAGCACGACGTCGATGCCGGCGTTGGCCAGCACCACGCCGGTGACCCCGCCCACCGTGAACAGGAAGACGAAGCCGATGGCGAACAGCATCGGCGTCTTGAACTCGATCGAGCCGCCCCACATGGTGGCGATCCAACTGAACACCTTGATGCCCGTCGGCACCGCGATGACCATGGTGGCGAACACGAAATAGGCGCGCGTGTCGGTGGAAAGGCCCGTGGTGTACATGTGGTGCGCCCACACCAGAAAGCCGATGAAGCCGATCGCCACCATCGCATAGGCCATGCCGAGATAGCCGAACACCGGCTTGCGGGCGAACGTCGCCACGATGTGGCTGATCATGCCGAAGCCCGGCAGGATCAGGATGTAGACCTCGGGGTGGCCGAAGAACCAGAACAGGTGCTGATAGAGCAAAGGATCGCCGCCGCCGGCCGCGTTGAAGAAGCTGGTGCCGAAATGGCGGTCGGCGAGCAGCATGGTGATGGCGCCCGCCAGCACCGGCAGCGACAGGAGCAGCAGGAACGCGGTGACCAGGATCGACCACACGAACAGCGGCATCTTGTGCAGCGTCATGCCCGGCGCGCGCATGTTGAGGATGGTGGTGATGAAGTTGATGGCGCCGAGGATCGACGAGGCGCCGGCGATGTGGAGGGCGAAGATCGCCAGGTCCATCGCCGGGCCGGGCGAGCCGTAGGTGGAGAGGGGCGCGTAGAGCGTCCAGCCGCCGCCGACGCCTATGCCGCCGGAATCGCCCTCGACGAACATGCTGAGGACGAGCAGCGTGAAGGCGAACGGCAACAGCCAGAACGAGATGTTGTTCATCCGCGGGAACGCCATGTCGGGGGCGCCGATCATCATCGGCACCAGCCAGTTGCCGAAGCCGCCGATCATCGCCGGCATGATCATGAAGAACACCATGATGACGCCGTGGCCGGTGACGAAGACGTTGAAGGTGTGCGGATTGGTGAATATCTGCAGGCCCGGATACATCAGCTCCGCCCGCATCATCATCGACAAAAAGCCGCCGACGATGCCGGCCAGAATCGCGAACGCCAGGTACATCGTGCCGATGTCCTTGTGGTTCGTCGAATAGACGTAGCGCCGCCAGCCGTGCGGGTGTTCTGCGTGTGCCGTTTCCGCCATGAGGATGTCCCGTCAGTTCGAGGCGAGGCGCGTGGCGCCGTCGTCGGTGGCCACGAATTTCTTCTTCGCCTGGGCCAGCCAGGCGTCGTATTCCCGCTGGCTCACCACCTTCACTTCGATCGGCATGAAGGCGTGATTGGCGCCGCACAATTCGGAACACTGGCCGTAGAAGGTGCCGGTCCGCGTCGCCTTGAACCAGGTGCGGTTGATGCGCCCCGGAATGGCGTCCATCTTCACGCCGAAGGCCGGCACCGCCCAGGAATGGATCACGTCGGAACCGGTGGTATCGACCTCCACCACCTTGTTCACCGGCACGACCAGCGGATTGTCGACTCCAAGCAGGCGCGGCTCGCCGCGCTGGGCGGCCACCGCGTCCGGCAGCATGTTGGAATCGAACTGGACGCCGCCGTCCCTGGGATAGACGTAGGTCCAGTACCACTGGCGGCCGATCGCCTCGACGGTGACGTCGGCCTTCGGGATGGCGCCTTCGAAATACAAGAGCCGGAACGACGGGATCGCGATCACCACCAGGATGACGACCGGCACGATGGTCCAGGCCACTTCCAGCAGCGTGTTGTGATGGACCTTGGAGGGAACCGGGTTGGCGCGGCGGTTGTAGCGCAGCATCACCCAGCCGAGCAGGACCGCCACGAAGATGCAGATCGCCACGATGATGACCAGCAGAAGGCGATGGAAGTCCTCGATCTGCGCCATCACCGGGCTGGCGGCCGGCTGCAGCCCGATCTCCCAATTCTTCGGCGCCGCCTTCGCCAGGCCTGCCGGCAGCGCCAGCGCAGGGACCAAAAGGGCAACCTTCCTGAGGAACATCGAGGGGCCTCGCTGCAAGTCGGCTGGCCGGAATCGCGCCATGTGGGATTGAAATAGAATAATTCCAATTCGAGACTCTATGTGCGATTTAGATGCATGCGTGGCTGCGACCAGTCGCCGCTGCTGCCGCAAGGGCGTGGTTGCGCCGGCGCGCCGGCACACCATATGTTGACCTGGCGTCATGCCGCCGAAAACGGAAGGAAACGCAATGGCCGCCGACCTTTTCTTCGCCCGAACCGGGATGGACCGCAGCCGCGTGCAGGCGCGCATCGACGAAGCCCTGAAGGGCGCCGACGACGGCGAGCTGTTCCTCGAATACTGCCAGAGCGAATCATTCTCGTTCGACGACAACCGCCTGCGGGCCGCAAATTTCGACACCAGGCAGGGATTCGGCCTGCGCTCGGTGTGCGGCGAAGCCACCGGCTATGCCCACGCCAACGAGCTGTCGGAAGACGCCATCGCCCGCGCCGCCCGAACCGTCCGTGCGGTTGCCAAGGGCTACACGGGCGCGGCCGCGGCGGCCCCGGCGCGGACCAACGTGAAGCTCTATGCCGACATCGATCCGCTCGGGACCGCGGCGTTCGAGAACAAGGTGAAGCTGCTGCAAGACATGAACGCCTATGCGCGGAGCAGGGACCCGCGGGTGCGGCAGGTGTCGTGCTCGCTGGCCGGCGAATGGCAGAGCGTGGAGATCATCCGCGCCGGCGGCGAGACCTATCGCGACGTGCGGCCGCTGGTCCGGCTGTATGTCGGCGTCGTGGTGGAAGCGAACGGCCGCCAGGAATCCGGCGGCCACGGCGGCGGCGGCCGCGGCGGCTACCAGGCCTATTTGAAACCCGAATATTGGCAGGCGGCGATCGACGAAGCGCTGCGCCAGGCGCTGGTCAATCTTCGATCGGTCCCCGCCCCTGCCGGCGAGATGACGGTGGTGCTCGGCCCCGGCTGGCCGGGCATCCTGCTGCACGAAGCCGTCGGCCACGGCCTGGAAGGCGATTTCAACCGCAAGAAGACCAGCGCCTTCGCCGGGCTGCTCGGCGAGCGGGTGGCGACGCCCGGCGTCACCGTGGTCGACGACGGCACCATCGGCGGGCGGCGCGGCTCGCTCACCATCGACGACGAAGGCACGCCCACCTCGCGCACCGTGCTGATCGAAGACGGCATCCTCAAGGGCTACATGCAGGACCGCCAGAACGCGCGGCTGATGGGCATGAAGCCGACCGGCAACGGCCGCCGCGAGAGCTATTCCAGCATGGTGATGCCGCGCATGACCAACACCTTCATGCTGGCGGGCGACAAGGCGCCGGAAGAGATTCTGGCGAGCGTCAAGAAGGGCGTCTTTGCGACGCAATTCGGCGGCGGCCAGGTCGACATCACCAACGGCAAGTTCGTGTTCTCCTGCACCGAGGCCTATCTGGTGGAGGACGGCAAGGTCGGCGCGCCGATCAAGGGCGCAACCCTGATCGGCAACGGGCCGGACGCGCTCACCCGCGTCGCCATGATCGGCAACGACATGAAGCTCGATCCGGGCATCGGCACCTGCGGCAAGAACGGCCAGTCGGTGCCGGTGGGCGTCGGCCAGCCGACCCTGCGCCTCGACGGTCTCACCGTGGGCGGGACGGCTGCCTGACGGCTCGGGAAGCCATCGGCGGCTGACGGCCGACAGCATCGCATAGAGATCGAGCGGCGCGTGGGCGAAGACGAGCGGCCGCAGCCGGCCCGTCCGCGGGAACCAGCAGCCGAAGATCAGCCCGGTCGGGACGATCGAGACCACGCCGCGGCTACCACGAAGAGGAATTCCCCGCGCGCCGAAAGGCATTGCAGAAGTTTATGCGTCCCGAGGCTCGCATCGCTGGTCGACGGAGACTATAGCTGGGCGGGCGCCCGCGGCCGCGGCCAATCTCGCATCGGCGGGCGTGACAAGACTGACGGCAGGCCGGGACAGATGCCTCTCATCTACAAGATCTGCCACAAGGCCGAATGGGACGCCGCAGTGCGCAACGGCCTCTATGCCGGCTCGGCCAAGGACCGCGAAGACCACTTCATGCATTTTTCGACCGGTCAGCAGGTGACGGGCACGCTCGATCGGCACTACGCGGACGCCGGCGATCTTGTCCTGGTGGCCGTCGATCCGGCGACCCTTGGCCGGGCGCTTAAATACGAGCCTTCGCGCGAAGGCACGCTGTTCCCGCATCTCTACGGCACGCTGCCGCTTGCCTTCGTCAAATGGGCGCGGCCGATCCGGCGCGCCGCGGACGGACGCTTCGTGCTGCCCAAGGAATGCGTTTGAGGTTGGAAAGCGGACCCTCCGCTCCTACATTGGGCGAGCCCCCCATCGGAGAAACGGTCATGCGCTATCGGCTGCTCGGCAACACCGGCTTGTACGTTTCGGAAATCTGCCTCGGCACCATGACCTTCGGCGGCAAGGGGTTTTTCGAGCGCGTCGGCAAGGTCGATCAGAAGACCGCCACCGCCGTCGTGGAGCGGGCGCTTGCGGCCGGCGTCAACTTCATCGACAGCGCCGACGTCTATTCCGAGGGCCTGGCCGAAGCGTACCTGGGCCGGGCGCTGAAGGACATCGGCGTCAAGCGCTCGGACGTCGTCATCGCCACCAAGGCTTACGGCCGGATGGGCCCGGGCCCCAACGATGTCGGCGCCAGCCGCGGCCATCTGATGGACGCCGTGGAGAAAAGTCTCGAGCGGCTGCAGACCGATCACATCGATCTCTACCAGATCCACGCCCAGGACGTGCTGGCGCCGACCGAGGAAGTCATGCGCGCACTGAACGATCTGGTGAGCTGCGGCATGGTGCGCTATGCGGGCGTCTCCAACTGGCAGGCGTGGCGGATCGTGCAGGCGCAAGGCATCGCCGACAAGCGCGGCTGGGCGCGCCTCGAAACGCTGCAGGCCTATTACTCCATCGCCGGGCGCGACATCGAGCGCGACATCGTGCCGATGCTGGCGGACCAGAAGATGGGCCTTCTGGTCTGGAGCCCGCTGGCCGGCGGCATCCTCTCGGGCAAGTTCGGTCCCGGTGCCAAGGGACCGGAAGGCGCCCGCCGCACCGATTTCGACTTCCCGCCGGTCGACCGCGAGCTGGTGTGGAAACTGGTCGATGCCATGCGCGAGATCGGCAAGCCCCAGGGCGTCAGCCCGGCGCGGGTGGCGCTCGCTTATGTGTTGTCGAAGCCGTTCGTCACCAGCGTCATCACCGGCGTCAAGACGCTGGAGCAGCTCGACGACAATCTGGCGGCGGCCGAGCTGACTCTGACGCCGGCGGAACTGGAGAAGCTCGACGCCCTGTCGGCGCTCAAGCCCGAATATCCCGGCTGGATGGTCGAGCGCCAGAACGACGAGCGGCGCAAGCCGCCGACCCGATGAGGAGGAATCCCATGCGCATGCTTCTCGCCGCCGCCACGCTCGCCGCGCTGGCGCCCGCCGCCGGCGCCGAGGACTGGATCGCCGTCTGCTACGGCCGGGACGCCCAATACACCCAGACCATCGGCGGCGAAGGCTACTTCCACGTCGGCAACGGCGACCGCACCTACGACACGCAGAAGCTGCTGCAGTCGTTCCACGACGGCAACAGGGTGTGCGGCACCGCCGACACGCGCGCGCCGCGGGCGTCGTCGGGGATTTCCGAAGTGTGCGCCGACAAGGCCAACAAGACCGTCTCGGTGATGTTCCTGAGCGAGACCGGCAAGCGCATCACGCCCGAGAACGCCACCCTCTACTGCCAAGCCCGCATCAGCGTGCTGTGAGGGCGGTCAGAGGAAATTGTACTCGGTGAACAGCGGCGCCAGATCGCGGCCCCAGGTCGTGCGGTAGTTCTGCAGCAGCTCCTCGGCCCGCGTGTAGCCGCGCGTCACCAGCTCGCGAAGCGGCAGGAGGAAGCCCTCCTCGGTCATGCCGACGGCGTCCCGTTTGGCGCGGCGCTTGAGGCCCTCGGCGGAGATTTCCAGCATGCGGTGCGCCAGCTCCCAGACGTTCGTCCTGCGGAACGGCGTCTTGAAGGCCAGATGCGGCACCGCATCGCGCATCGCCTGGCGCTCCTCCGCCGTCCAATCGCGCACCATGTCCCACGCCGCGTCGAGCGCCGCCTCGTCGTAGAGCACGCCGACCCACAGGGCCGGCAGGCCGCAGATGCGCCGCCAGGTGCCGCCGTCGGCGCCGCGCATCTCGAGGAATTGC
>Ga0335082_10008484_pt1 | contig 11166 bp, 8 predicted proteins | sample Lox_Sample_41_FD_206718 | JGI IMG/M metagenome (GOLD analysis project Ga0335082, IMG submission 206718) | Soil microbial communities from Loxahatchee National Wildlife Refuge, Florida, United States - Lox_Sample_4.1 | ecosystem: Environmental > Terrestrial > Soil > Wetlands | place: USA: Florida... | reverse complement strand
AGGGAGGCCCGGTGCCGGGTCTGCTGGACTCCGTCGGGGCTTTCCGTCTATAAGCCTGCGCTTCTCTGCCGGCGCCCAGGTAGCTCAGTTGGTAGAGCACGTGACTGAAAATCACGGTGTCGGTGGTTCGATTCCGCCCCTGGGCACCAAAATCCTTGTAGCGCCTTGACGCAATTAGAGGGTGGCGTCCAGGGTTGGAAAGTTCGGACACCTCATCGGCAGTGGCATTAATCGTCCGAACGAGCCGCCAAAACTGCAACGGCCGCTTCGCCAATTCATGTCCGATCAAGCAGGTCGCAAACACTTGCCTGAGCGTCCGACGGCGTGATAACGGCGATCCTATCAAGTGTCGCCTATTTTCATTCGTCGTGGATACTCCGTGGGCAACGGGACGGCAGCCGGGTGAAATAGAACTCCGAAATCCGTCACCCGCCCGTCGTATTTCTCGATCGATACGAAGAATGCGCCCGTCCCTTCGATCTCGCCATCGCGGTTCCAATTTCCCTCGACACGCCAGTAGGTGTCCTTGTCCATTACGGAGAAAGGTTTCTGACGTGCGAGCTCCTTGTTGCCGTAGTGGGTCTCACAGAGAAGCTCGCCGATCCTCTGCGCGATGTCGCTATCGAAGACAACGCCGCCACGAGCGATATTCGTCAAGAACAGCATTCCTCTGCCGGACGGGTCGGCGGACGGGCTCTTGGGGTCGTCAGACATTGCGTTCCTCCCTCCTCACGTACCTAGATGCCCTCGCAAATTCACCACTGATTTGTGGAATTTCGGCGGTGGAAGCTTCGCCACTGCATAGGGCAGATTTGGTCCGGGCGCATAGAGAATGTACACATCCATCGGAGGAAACGGGACATTCGGAGTATGTGCCAGCCGCGTTATGCGCTCATCCGTCGTGTAGACGTGGCCGCCGATTTGAAATAACTGGAGGTAGAGCGATTGGTTCGGCGTCAATGTCGGGTTATCCCCGGTCTTAACCTCGATGACGACGAGACCCCCTAACTGCGTTACATTCGCCATGATATCCGGATAGCCGAAAACCTCACCCTCGGAGCCAACCAATCGAATCGCCGGATTCTTCACAGCTGGAACGCCAATCGTCGCGAAGTAAGCCATCCACGAGTCGACCACGGCGTCGTGAAAACCGCCACTGAAGTCGGCAACTGGGGTCGCAGCCGGTACGTTCGGCTCCGGTGCATCACTGTCATTCGGGCGGAACCTACCGCCCTGTCCGCCCGGTGTCCCCGCCGGCCAACCCGGATGTTTAGGATCGTCGACGCTCGCCTTTAGCAGGCGAATGGGTGTTGTGTCGATATCGAGCCCCTCAAGCAGTTCAAGTGGAGCAACTCCCGCGGAAAGCAGACGATCCGCACAGAAGAGACGGAAGAAATCTCGATGCCCACCCTCAATTCTCGGAAGCTTCGCGTGTGCGAGATGAATATACGCGAGCGTCTTCTCGTTACGCGCATATGCGCGGACTGCTCTGTTGATTGGCGTGAGGACGTGCGTTGGGATCGGTAGCCAGTATGCGACCGACAGAAGCGCGAGGATTCGTTCTTCCTCTCCTCCAATGTCGAATTCGAGCGGGCCGTCGTTCTTGAGTGCCGCTAGGCGCGTGCCGGCGCCTAGAAACAGCCCGTTGCCGACGAAGGACATCGAGTTGTAAGTCGGCGTGGGTTGTCGCCGGTGCCATTCCCTCAAGAGTTCGCTGTACGCAATCATAAGGACGCACCTCCACAGATCAGCACGCGAATATTCAAGAATGCCCGCAGATCAAGGCAATAATATATAACGTATTTTGCGTTTGCCGTCAAGAAGAACGTACGCTCTCCACGTTTTTGGCGCGTACGGGATGACGGCGGCTCATTAAGCCGCACGAGCCCGACAGAAGGAATTAGTAGGATATCGCCTTGCGGAGCGTGATGTCCCCTCGCAAGCACGGTGGGACCCCAATGCCGAAAAACATAAGAAAGGGGCGGAGACGGTTTGGGTCCCTCCGCCAGCTACCGCACTGATTTCAAAAAAAATGCCGGAGCCCGCATCTGGGCACCATCTTCGCATTCTCGCTCGGTTCCCTTCTTTTCACGCCCCGATGGCTTCGGGGATCCGCCGCACGGCGGCAACCGCTTCGTCGCGATGCGGCGGCACCGTAAGCGTCCCCCGCGACACAAACGCGGGCGCGCTTGCGCTTGCGGGGTGCAAGTCGGGCAACGACGAGGCTGTTACAGGCCTGGCAGCGCCAACGCGCGGCGGGGGGGCCAATACTTCGCCTAGATCGCCCCAAGACCCGCCTCGAGCACGCGGCCACTGAGATCGAGAGCAAGCTCGCGAGCCCGGTGCCGGCGATGGCGGCCGCCGCGCCCAGCCAGGGAATGTGATTTCGATCCAAGCGTCTGCACAGGGCTATGGGGGGTGACGAGAATTCATGCTAGCCTCGTTCACGAGTCCCGCGAGTAGCCGCCGGCGCGATTGATGATCGACCAATCCATAAGGCCGCAGCGCGAAACTCCGCAACTCTTGCCGAGCAAGATGTTCACTGTCGACCAATGGCGGGCTTTGCCGATCGGACCCGGGGGAACTTGGGCTATCGCCAAATTTGAGGCTGCTTATGCTGCCTGAGACCGGGCGGTTCGCGCGCCCCACATCGGTTCGTGATGCCGCGACGGCGCCTGTCCGCGATGCGGAGCGGCGGCAGCTCACGCTGATGTTTTGCGATCTCGTGAATTCCGTATCGCTGTCGACCCGTCTCGATCCCGAGGACCTTCGTGACGTCATCGGCAGCTACCAGCAAGCATGCCTCGACCCCATAGGAAGATACGGCGGCCACGTGAGCCGCTTCGTCGGCGACGGAATCCTGGTTTTCTTTGGCTACCCCGAAGCGCATGAGGACGATGCAGAGAGGGCGATCAGTGCGGGGCTTGAGATCATCACGGCCGTCGCTGGCCTCAATCACAAGCTCGATCAGCTCCAAGATTTCCTGTTGCAGGTGCGCATAGGTATCGCGACGGGTTTGGTCGTTGTCGGCGATATCATTTCCTCGGACGTGTCGGAGGCGAACGCCGTAGTCGGCCAGGCATCCAATCTCGCCGCCCGGCTCCAGGGGCATGCGCCGCCGAATACCGTGGTGGTGTCGTCTGTAACGCGGGAACTGGCCGGCGAGAGGTTCCAGTATCGTGACCTCGGCCTCCGAAGGCTCAAGGGGTTCGACGACCCAGTTGCCGCCTACGAGGTGATCGCGGAGAGAAGGATAAGCCGCTTCGAGGCGCGAAGCGCCACGCTGACGCCCTTCATCGGCAGACGGGAAGAAATTGGCGTCTTGCTTCGGTCCTGGGGCTCCGCGGTTTCAGGCAGCGGACAGGTAGTCTTCTTGACGGGCGAAGCCGGCATCGGAAAATCTCGCATAGTGGCCGAAGCGCTTGCTCGCCTCGGGGCCATGGACAGCGCTTTCGACACCGCGCGAACAATAACCTTTCAGTGCTCCCCGCATCACGCGAATGCGCCGTTTTACCCGGTGATCCGTGGGCTCGAGCTGTTTGCAAACATCCTCCCCACCGATACAGGGACCGAGAAAACTCAAAAGCTACGATCTGTACTCGGTGGAACGGAATCGCCCAACCTCGCGCTTCTCTCCGATCTTCTCGGCATCGAGGCGAGCGGGCAAGCACCGGCCCTCGTAATCGGCTCCACCGCCAAGCGGCATCTTACGATCAAGGCGCTGCACGACTGGTGCGCGTCCAATGCTCGAAACAGGACGCTGCTGCTTTGCTTTGAGGACGTCCAGTGGATCGACCCCACGTCCAAGGTCTTTCTGAGGCAGCTCATTGACTGGGCGAAGGATGCTCGGGTTTTGATCGTAATATCTCTTCGAACGAAAGGGGAGTACTCGCCGGAACTCATTCTGGAGGAGTTCGCCCCCCTCAAGGGAGAATCGCACGGCAATTCGCAGATCCGGATTTGCCAGATCGAGGAGCTCTCGGCGGACGAAGCGAAGGAGCTGATGAATTCGGTGGCGCAGGATAACGCCATCTCGTCGGCTGAGCGCGACATGATCGCGGAGCGAGCGGCGGGGGTTCCATTATTCCTCGAGGAACTGACGAAGGCCTTCTTGAAGGTCAGAGGAGTTCAGGAGGACAAGCCGAGGGCAACGCCTTTGCCCGTCCCGGAGACCATCAGCGATGCCCTCATGGCGCAACTGGATCAGCTCGGAAGGGCAAAGGAGGTCGCGCAGTACGCGTCCGTCGTCGGCCACGAGTTCTCGCTGGATTTGCTCGCTCGGATTGCCCTGAGATCTCCGGACGACCTGCTGCCCGACCTGAACCGCTTGCTCGAATCAAGGCTTCTCATCGCTAAGTCCTTCGATCTCTACGCATTCAAGCATGCCCTCGTTCGAGATTGCGCTTACGGGTCGCTTCTCAAGAAGCGATGCAGAGAAATTCACCTGAGAATCGCAAGAGAGCTGGCGCAGCGGGCCTCGGACGTAACGGACGACTTGATCGCCCAGCACTACGCATTGGGGGGCGCGCACAGCGAAGCGATCGTATTCTGGCAAAGGGGCGCAAGAAACGCGATCGCGAGATCCGCTCACGAAGAGGCCATGGGAATGCTCGATGCGGCGATGGAGCATCTGCCTTCCGTGCGTGGGCCTGCGTCGCTCGCGTTGGAGCTCGACTTAGTCCTGGCACAGGCGATGGCCCTGCGCTCCATGCGCGGCTACTCGGCGCCGGAGGTCGAGACGCGCTTGATTCAAGCGAGGGAGCTTTGCGAGCGGTGCGCGGACAGCAGCAATCGATTCAATGTGGAGTGGGGGCTGTTTCAGTGCGGCATCGTCAAAGGCGATATCGGCGCCGCCCGTGATATCGCCATTCAACTGCTGGAGCATGCCGCGGGTCACCCGGATAGACCGTTTGCCGACGCCCATCTCGCGAACGGAATGGCCGCATTCCATCTCGGGGAATTCGAAAGCGCTCTAAGCCATTTTGAGCACGGGGTGGGCCTGAGCCGGCCTGACGTAGATCAGCCGCATTTCCTCACCCACGGCCAGAATCCAGGCATCTTTTGCCTCTCCTATCTGGCGCGAACCGAGAGTTTGGTCGGATTTGCCGATCGCGCAAGGGCCCGAATTCAACGCGGGCTCGCGATCGCGAAACATCGAGCCCGAGATCCCGGGCACACCTACACCTACGTCAACGCACTCACGTTTGCGGTGCGAATATTTCAGCTATTTGGCGACCCCGCCCTCGAAAAGGAGTTGGCGAGCGAAATCATCGGAATCTCGCAACGCAACCACTATGCATATTACGAGGCCTTGGGCATCTGTCATCTCGGTTGGGCCATCGGTGCCGAGGGCTCCCACGCGGAGGGCATCGACAAGATGTGCGCCGGCATCGCTGCTGTGGAGAAAACCAGCACGGCCCTGGCGCTGTGGGGGATTCACACTTTCCTTGCTCAGTTGTACCTCCGTGCTGGACGATTGCAGGAGGCAAAGGAGACGTTGGAAAAGGCGCTGCCGGCGCATCACGCAAGGAGCTACGCATGGGACGCCGAAATTGAAAGGGTGCGGGGCGAAATCCTGGCGTCACCGGCGTGTTCCGATCTGCCTGGCGCGGAGTCTGCGTACCGGGCCAGCCTGAGGATCGCTCGACACCAAAAAGCTCATTGGCTCAGTCTGAGGGCGTCTTTGGCTTTGTCGCAGCTGCTGCAGCGCGTCGATCGGCCGATAGAGGCATACGAAGTTCTCGCAGCAAGCTTGGAGCCCATATCCGAGGGGTTCGACACGCCGGACGCGCAGACGGCTCACGCGGTCTTGCAGCGCCTGTCACAGCGAATCAGCGGCCCGCCGAGCGCATTGAGCTAGAAAGGCCGCCGAAGCAGAGTCCAGACGGAAGAAGGGAGGGTGCCATGGGTTTATCGCCAGTGCAGAGTGTACCGGTTCTGAAGGGTCCCATTCCGCATTGCTTGGAAGTGATATCGAAAGGAAGAGGGGCGAGCGAGCGTCTGAGGCGTTTGGCCCGCGCGATCGGATCGATCGCGCCCCGTTATCGAGGTCTGGAAAAGGTGTTCGACGAGCACTTGCTGTCCTTCGTGTTCAATAGCGCCAAGAGAAAGGCGATTACGGAGCACTTGCGGAGGCACTGGTTCGACCCGGATTCGCCGGAGGCCTATTTCCCGAACGAGCCCGTCGCCGAAATATATGCCAAGGGCGTCCTCAAAACGCTGGCCGTGGCATTGAAGGGGCGGCAGTCCGTTCCGATAGAATGTTGGTGGATATTGGACAGTGATTCTGTCCTCCTACTGACGCTTGCCGACGTAGAGAGGGGCACGGCTCCAAGCGGGCCGGTCACGCTACTCATTCATACGCCGAGACCCTCCGGCCGCCCCCGTCGGGGCAGGGCAATCTTGGGTAAAACGGGCAAGGCGTGGGTCAGTCGAGCAACGGGCGGACGGATTGTCACCAAGAGCGTCCGCTGACGCGGCCCTTGACAGCGCTCATTTCTGCTTCCGGCCAATTCTGTTGAGGACGTCGTCTCCGGACGGTGTGCTCGTGCGCGGCACGCCATTACAAGCTGGATTTGACGTGCGCTGCGTCCCTACGCTGCCGTGACCAAGCGCCGGTTTTTTCGTTTGAGCCGCTGAGGCTCGGAAGTGCAGCGGTGCGAGGCGCGACGCCCTGCAGTGGGCGCCTCGCCCCGCTGCGCCGCTGAGACGGTTGCGGCAGCGAAGGGCGAGGGCGGCAGCTTGCCGAGGCGGAAGTGAATCCGCCTCTCGGCACCGCCTCCGACCCTGTCGCGGCGTCGCGCGCTCCTCGCTCAGGCCTGGGAGGCAGAGCACGTCGGCAGGTCACGGTCCGAGGAGCGTGAGCCCGGCCGACAGCACCCCCGCGCATTCCGATCGGCTCAAATGCTGGCAGCCGAGCCAGATCGCGAGGTTAGCCATCAGAAGGGGCGGCAGGAGGATTACCCCCGCGCAGAAGAACGCAGAGCCAAAGGCTCGCGAAATCGTCGGAGCGTAGGCCGAGGGGACGCGCCAGAGGCTTGACCGCTGAGACATCGGACTCTCCCGTGAGAATCGCGCGTCCAGCTTAGAGGCCAGATGAATACCGGGGTGTGACGGATCTCACTCCCCAATATCGAATTCCGGATCGCCGCCTGATGCCCGGAGAAGGCCCCTGGCCGGCGGATGCCCTACTTGTCGAACACCTTCTTCGCCTTCTGCACCAGCGCCGGCGGCACCGTGACGTTCATCGCCGAGGCCGCGGCGGTGTTGACGTAGAGATCCCAGGCGCGATAGCGCACGGGCACGATGGTGCCGGGGTTGCGGCCCAAGAGGATCGGTACGGCCACATCGGTCGCCCAGTCGATGCCGGTCTGATACTGGTTCTGGGCGTAGGAGGCGATGGCGCCGCGCTCGACCGTCGAGGTGTCCAGCGAGAAGAGCGGGAGCTTGTTGTCGCGCGCGACCTTCACGACCGCGTCGAAGGCGGATGCCACCGTGTTGTCCTGCGGCATCAGCAGCGTGTCGACGCGACCCACCAGGGATTCGATCGCGGCCTTGACCTCCGCGCTCGAGGCGATCTGCACCTCGACCCAGCCCAGGCCCCGCTTCGTCGCTTCGGCCTTGGCGAGCCGGTTGATGACGACGGAGTTCGATTCCGAGGCGTTGTAGATCGTGCCGATCGTCTTCGCGTCCGGCTTTATCTGCAGCAGGATCTCGAACATCTGGTCGACGGGCGGGATACCGTAGATGCCCGTGACGTTTGTGCCGGTCGGCTGATCCAGCGATTTCAGGATGCCCGCCTCGATGGGGTTGGTGACGCAGCCGAAGGCGACCGGGATCGTCGAGCCCTGTGCCACGCGGATCGCCGCCTGGACGTTCGCCGTGGTGCAGGGCGCCATCAGATCGACCTTGTCCGCGAGGAACTTCTCCGCGATGTTGCGGGCATTGCCGACGTCGCCTTGCGCGATCAGGACCTGGAAGTCGAGGTTCTTGCCCTCGACGAAGCCCGCCTGCTTCAAGCCGTCGACGAAGCCGCGCCGGGTCTCGTTGAGCGCGGGGTGATCGACGATCTGCGAGAAGCCCACGTGATAGGTGCGGCCGGGCTCGGGCGCCGTCGCCTGCTGCGCCCATGCCGCGCCGGCCCCCGCCAGCAGCAGCGCACACAAAGACCACAGCCCCAGCTTGCCCGCGCGCATGACCCGATCCTCCCGATCGTTACTCCCCCGCGATGGTAGGTCGGCGGGTGCTACGGCGTCAAAAGCAGTCGATCCTCCGCGAGCGCCGAGCGGCTCGCCCGGTGGAATTTCTCGACGAGCGCGGCGACGGTGAGCTGCGGCTTCTCCGCGCCGGCGACGTCGAGGATGATCCGCCCCGCATGCATCATCACGAGGCGGCTCCCCCAGCGGATCGCCTCCTGCATGTTGTGCGTGACCATGAGGGTGGTGAGCTTCCCCGCGGCCACGATCCCCGCGGTCATCGCCATCACGGCCTCGCCGGTCTTGGGGTCGAGGCTCGCCAAGTGCTCGTCGAGGAGCAGCAGGCGCGGATGCGTGAGCGTCGCCATCAGGAGCGCGATCGCCTGGCGCTGCCCGCCCGAGAGCGTCCCCAAACGCGCATCGAGCCGGCCCTCGAGGCCGAGACCCACCTCCGCGAGCGCCGCCCGGAACCGCTCCCGGAGCGCCGGCGTCACGGCGCGGCGCAAGCCGCGGCGCTCGCCGCGCTTTCCGGCCATGGCGAGGTTCTCGGCGATGGTCATGACGGCGCAGGTGCTCTCCTGCGGGTCCTGGGCGATCCGGCCGATGAGGGCGGCGCGGCGCCAGACGGGATCGTGGGCGATGTCGCGGCCGTCGAGCTCGATGCTCCCGCGGTCGGGCTCGACGAGCCCCGCGATCGCCTTGAGCAGCGTCGACTTCCCCGCGCCGTTGGAGCCGATGACGGTGACGAATTCGCCGTCGCCGATCTCGAGATCGATGCCGTCGAGAGCGGTCGCGGCATTGGGCGTGCCCGCGAGGAAAGTCTTGGCGAGGCCGCGGAGGACGAGCATGCCGTCACCGCCGCAGCAGGCGGCCGCGCAGCCGCGGCACCGCGAGCGCCGCCAGCAGCAGAACGGCCGTGATGAGCTTGAGGTCCACGGGCTCGAGCCCCACGCGGAGCGCCACCGCGACCAGCAGGCGATAGAGCAGCGCCCCCACGATCGCCGCGAGCACCCAGCGCTCGATCGAGCGGTCGCCGAAGATCGCCTCGCCGATCAGCACGGAGGCGGCGCCGGTCACGAGGATGCCGATCCCCATGCCGATGTCGGCGAAGCCGTGGTTCTGCGCGACGAGCGCACCCGAGAGCGCGATCGCGCCGTTGGAGATCGCGAGCCCGATCATCTTGGTCCCGTCGGTGTCGACGCCGAGGGAGCGGATCATGGTCTCGTTCTCGCCCGTCGCGCGCACGGCGAGGCCGAGATCGGTGTGGAGAAAGAGGACGAGCGCCGCCGCGACGGCGATCAGCAGGACGAGCGTCGCCGCGATCGTCGTCGCCGCGTCCTCCCGCATCGGCACGCCCAGCGCGGTCAGCGCGCTCGCGACGTCCGCGAAGACGCCGGGAGTGCTCAGCAGCGAGACGTTGGCGCGCCCCATCACGCGGAGGTTCACGGTGTAGAGCGCGGTCATCACGACGATGCCCGCGATGATGTTGTTGATCCGGAGCTTGGTGTGGATGAGTGCGGTGACGGTTCCGGCCGCGGCTCCCGCTAGGACGGCCGCGAAGGTCGCGAGATAGGGATTGGCGCCGCCGACCAGCAGCGTCGCCGCGACCGCGCCGCCCAAGGGATAGCTCCCCTCCGCGGTCAGGTCGGGGAAGCGGAAGAAGCGGAAGGTCAGAAGCACGCCGAGGCCGAGGAAACTGAAAAGGAATCCCTGCTCGAGCATGTTTACGAGGAGGGAGTGGAGCTGAGCGAGCACTCCGTCCGCCCCGCGTTATCGCTTGCCGAGATAATCCGCGAGGCGGATTCGGTCTTCGCCGGGAATGCGGCGCCGCTCGAACTCCTCGGCGCGTCCCAGGGGCTTCGTCGCGTCGATGAGCAGGCGCCCCCAATGATCGCGCTGGGGATCGCGGTAGAAGCCGGGCACGTCGGGAATGACGGTGACGCGGGTGTCCGCGCGACCCCGCGTCAGGAATGCCCACCAGACGTCATCGAGATCGTGCACGTCCACGTCGTCGTCCACGACGATCACGGACTTGTTGTAATCGAGATGCGAGCCGACCGCCGCGAGCGCCGCGTGCCGCGCGTGGCCGGCATAGCGCTGCTCGATCGCCACGACCGTGCAGAGCAGCGCCGAATGGACGGCAACGCGCAAGACCCCCGTCACTTGCTTCTGGAGGTGCTCGTAGATGCGCGCGGCGGTCGCTTCCTCGAGGAGCCGCAGGTCCTCGGGCGAGCCGCAGAGGAGCGCGTGGTAGATCGCGTTCTCGCGCCAGCTCACATGGGTCACGCGGAAGACGTGGTTGTCGCCTTGCGGCACGTAGTAGCCCATGAACTCGCCGAAGGGTCCCTCCGGCCGCCGCACATGCGGGAGGATCTCGCCTTCGACGACGATCTCGGTGTCCGCGGGCACCATTAGGTCGATGGTCTCGCAGGGGCGCATCTCGACGGGACGGCCGCGGATCTGCGCCGCCGCCGAGAGCTCGTCGGTCTCGTAGGGAAGCGAGGCCGCGGCCGCGAGGAAGATGTCGGGAGCGGTGCCGATGAGAAGCGCCGCGGGCAAGGCCTTGCCGTTCGCCTCCGCTTTCGCCTGATAGCGCGTGAGGTCGTGGGTCGTGCCCAGGCGAATGCGGAGCTCGCCGTCGCTCACGTACATCGAGCGATGGAAGGAGAGATTGGCGACGCCGGTGTCCGGCTCCTTCGCGAGATAGATCGCCGAGGTGATGTAGGGCGCGGCATCGCGCTCCCAGTAGACGATTTGCGGGAGGTCGGAGAGCCGGCCCGCGCGGAGGTCGGCCGTCTCGGCGACGGGGCGCAGGAACTCCGAGGCGCTCGGACGCATCCCCGATTTGAGCTCGAGCCAGCGCCGCGGGAAATTGCCGTCGGCGGCGCCGATCGTCTCGCAGAGCCGGGCGCGGCTCCCATAGAGGTTGGTCACGACGGGAAAGGCGCTGCCTTTGACGCGGCGGAAGAGG
>Ga0335082_10008482_pt1 | contig 11167 bp, 17 predicted proteins | sample Lox_Sample_41_FD_206718 | JGI IMG/M metagenome (GOLD analysis project Ga0335082, IMG submission 206718) | Soil microbial communities from Loxahatchee National Wildlife Refuge, Florida, United States - Lox_Sample_4.1 | ecosystem: Environmental > Terrestrial > Soil > Wetlands | place: USA... | reverse complement strand
AAGAGATTAATTAAACCTAATTCATTCATGCTAATTCATCAATTAAGTTCTATAATGTGGGGTAAATATAGTGAATTTGAAGATGAAATGAAAAATATGAAAAAATTAATGGATATAATAAAAGATGTCTATTTAAAATATACAAAAGTACCATCAAATAAATTAGATGAAATTTTAAAACATGATCTTTATTTTGATGCTAAACAATGTCTTCGTTATGGATTAGTAGATGATATAATTAAATAATAAAGGAGAAAAAATAAATTGTCAAGAAAAGAATTTATAAAAATTATTGAAGATAATCAATGTAAAAGAATAGCTGAAGTGGGTGTAGGACATGGTCATTTTTCTGAATTTTTATTAGAAAAAATATCTTCAATAGAAAAACTTTATGCTATTGATCCATGGAGTGATAAATATCTTGAATTTAGAGAAGGTTCATATATGAGCACTATTAATGCTCTAGAAAAATTCAAAGATAGAGCTATGATTCTTAGAGAAACAAGCAAAGATGCTTCAAAAATGTTTGAAAATGAAAGTTTAGATTTTGTTTATATTGATGCAGAACATAGTTATGGTGCAGTAATAAATGATTTAGAAGCATGGTACCCTAAAATAAAATTAGGGAAAATTTTAGCAGGCCATGATTATGATAAGTCTCAACCAGATGTTGTAAAAGCAGTAGATGAATTTATCAAAAAATATAATTTAAAACTTAATATAATAACTCCTTCTAAAAAATATGACGAATTTGGAGAAGAAGCTTATTCTGCTAGTTGGTGGGTAATAAAACAATGATGAAATGTTTAAGTTGTGGATCTAATGAGTTAGAACTTGTTTTACAGCTTTGTAACACTCCATGGTGCAATGATTTTCGTAAAACATCTATTCCTAAATCTGAATTTTATCCACTTGATTTATACATGTGTAAGCAATGTTCTTTAGTACAGATTGGGACAATAGTTCCTAAAGAAAAGATGTTTTCTGAACATACATATGTTAGTGGAACAACTAAAACATTGGCTCAACATTTTTATGATTTAGCAAAAGAAAATGTAAATCAATTTAATTTAAGATCTACTGATTTAATTGTTGATATTGGTGGAAATGATGGAACTAATTTACTTCAATATAAAAAATTAGAAATGTATAATTTATGTAATGTTGAATCAGCTAATAATATCGCTCAAATAAGTGCTAATAATGGTATATATACATTAAATAACTTTTTTAGTGAACAATTTGTCAATAATACTTTTGCTTATATTGATGAAATAAAAAAAATCTCAGTTAAAGCAAAACTTATTAATGCATCTGGAGTGTTCTTTCATTTAGAAGAAATACATTCAGTTCTTAAGGGTATTAAAAAACTTTTAGATGAAGAAGGTGTATTTATTATCCAATTTATGTACTTAAAAGACATATTAGATAATTTAGCTTTTGATGCTATATATCATGAACATTTATGTTATTATAACTTACATTCTTTACAAAATTTGTTAGATCAATATGATTTAGAAATCTTTGATGCTTATAGATCTGAAATTCATGGTGGCAGTGTAATGGCTAAAGTAGTTCATAAAAATAGTTACAAAAATGTAAAAACTCTTAGATACTTTAATTTGTGGCAAAATGATATAATTACAATAGATCAAATGAAAAATTTTGGTATAGAAGTAGAAAGAATTGCTACTAAAATACACAAATTTATGACAGATTTAAAATCTACTGGAGTTAAAATTTATGGTTTAGGAGCTCCAGCAAAAAGCACTACTCTATTAAATTATTGCAATATAGATAATAATATATTAGATAAATTAGTAGAAATTAATGATTTGAAAGTAGGTTTATTATCTCCAGGAACTAATATTCCTATTGAAAAAGAATCAGAAGATGATGTACCCTACTATTACTTTATTACAGCATGGAATTTTGCAAAAGAAATCATAGAAAAGAACAAACATCTTATTGAAAAAGGTGTAAAATTTATAAAACCATTACCTGTTATAACTATTATAGACAAAGATAATTTATGAGTGAAATAATTATTGTTGGGCGTGAAGGATTTTTAGGAAGTCATATTTCTAAATATTTTGAAAAAAATGGAAATATAGTTCATCATATAAGAAATATTGAATGGTTTGATTTATTTACAAATAAAAAAATTGATTACATATTTCATTGTGCACTTATGAAAAATTTCAATTCATATAACGGAATGATTTGTAATGATATTTTGAATTCAAATATTATCTGGTATTGGCATGAATTATATGAAAAATTTGGAACAAAACTTGTAACTTTTGGCTCTGATGCAGCATATGATCCAATTTATTTAAGAAGAGAACAAGATTATTTAGATGGATATTGTAATGAAAATTGGAAATATGTAGGTGAATCTAAAAGAAATTTACTAAGAAAATTAAATTTAAGTAATTCTAAAAATTGGTATCATTTTGTTTTAACTTCTTTGTATGGAACAAATTTTACAAGAAATGATGAACATCTGATTCATTCTCTTGTTAAAAAAATTTTAAATTTTAAATATAAACAAGAGCCCATTGAATTACAAGGAAATTTAGGACTTTGCAAAGAAACAATTTATGTCAATGATTTAATCAATAATATAAATGCAGTTCTAAATACAGATTTTTCTGGTTTATTAAATATGGGTTCTGTAAATAAAAAAATGAATATTGAACAATATTTACATACAATATGTGAATTAGCTAATGTAGATATTTCTAATATAAAATCTTCTAATTATCATAATAATGATTTTATTAACAAATTTATGAATAATAATAAAGCTATAGAATTATTAGGTCAAGATTATAAAGATACTTTATTTGAAAATTCAGTTTTAGGGGTTATGGAGTATTATAAAAATGAAATTTTAGGAATTAAAGATTGACTATCGGATTAGTTATAACAGCTGGTTACCTTAATAATGCACAAAATAAATCATTAGAAAATGATCGTTTATTAAAATTTTATCAAGTTCTAAAAACTTTAAGAGCTATAAAAAAACAAGAAGACGATCAAATTGTTGTTTCTGAATTTGGTGAATCTAGTAAATTAAGAGGTTTATGTGATTCAATATTAGGAAAAAAATATATCTATGTATTTTCTTCTTCTAAAGAATCTATTTTTAATCAAGCAGAAGTAAAAAATGCCGGAGCAGAAAAATGTAATACTGATGTAGTTTTATTTATTAATTCAGATGTTGTACTATCTAGTAATGTATTTGATGTTTTAAGACAAGAATTTGAAAAAAATTCTAATATTTTTTGTACTTGTGCTAGAACCGATGTTTTTATAAAAAATAGTCAAGTAGAAGAATTATTAAAACAGATAAACAAAAATGGTTATCCTAAAATTAATATAGAAATAGATGATCCAGGCTGGCAATATGTTTTAAAAATTCCTCAGAAAAAAATATTATCTAAAATAAAAATATATGAACCAACTGGAAATATAACAACTGTTTTACATGATTTTAGAAATGGTTATATTAATTATGGAGAATTTATTGCATTATCAAAGGAAGTTTGGAATAGAAATAAATTTGATAAAGATTTACCAGTTCTTACAGATTCTTATATTAGAGATAAAGTATTTCATACAGAAAAAGATTGTAAATTGGTTTTAGTACACGACAAAGTAATATGTTGCCATTTATCTGGTTCTGATTTTATGGGACAAGAAATAAATGGAAGTGAAAAAGATTTAAGATTAAAAAAAGATTTAATTACTGCAGCAAACAAATATGAATACATGAAACATTGGTTAGTATTTTCATATAGACCTGAATTTGATAATTTAATAGATAAATTAAAAATACCTTTTAAAGAAATTTGGAATCAATATTCGACTGAATTTTCTAGAAAATATTTTAAGTATAATGAAGAAATAAAAAAATGGATAAATATGTGATTGAAATAATTGGAGCTAAAAATAAAATTGATAATTTGTATGAAGAATTAAATCAGTTTTATCAATGGAAAAATTTAGAATTTTATATAAAAGAAGACATAAAAGAAGAATTATTTAAATGTTTAGATTATTTTTTAGAATTTAACTCATCTAAATTTAAAATAAGAAAATTGATGCATCAAATGGGATATGATATAGAAATATTTAATTCTTTTTTTGATAGACATAAATATTTTTCTAGTTATGATAGAACTATAGATGATTATAAAATAGAACATATTTTTTTATTTAAAGTTCCATTAGAAAATGCAGATTTAGAGTTTAAATTAAGGATTGTTGAACAATGGTATTAAAAGCAAAATATACTCTTGAGTCAATAAGCGCAGAAGAACAATTATCAAAAAGTTTAAATGATTTTTCTAAAATGATACAAGAAGAAATAGATAAAGAAATCATTCAAGAATTAATTAGAATATATAATGAAAAAAACGAAAAACAAGTTTTAATAGAAACATCTTATAATGAATTATCAGTTAAAGATAAAATTAAATATTTAATGAAGAAAATAGGATATAATGTCTAATAAAAATGATTCTTTATCTGGAATTTTTGATGCAAAACTTTTTGAATCAATAGCTATTCCTTTAAAAAAATCTATAGATTATAGCAGTTTAAGTGGTCTAATATCTGTACAGCCAATGTCAAATCCTCTTTCAACAAATTATTTTTATCTTGATTATAAATGTTGGGAAAAACAAAAATCTTATGAACAACTATCTTCTAAAGAAAAAATAGAAATATTAATGAGAAAAATGGGTTATGATGTATGATTAAAGAAATAACAAAAGCTGTTAAAGATTATTTCTGTGTAAAAAATAAAACACAAAATAGCACAATAAATAATATTTGTTCATCAACATGGAACAAACAAAATATTAATCAAACACCAGGATGGCATGTTACAGCACATACTACTTCTTACTCAAGTAATACAATTAATAATCAAAAAATACCAGAAGTAGAAACAGAAAATGAAATACCTTATGAGCAGCTATCTTCTAAAGAAAAAATAAAAGTATTAATGAAAAAAATGGGATATAATACAACATGAATATTCAAAGTATAGATTTAACTCTTTTGTATTATGATAATCCAGAAATTTTAAAACATTGGTTTCATAGATTATCATTTTATTCAGATTTTATTGATTATTTAAATAGAATAAATGTTATTATAGCTGATTCAGGTAGCCCTTTAGATAGAGTTGGTGAATCTTTAGAAATAGTAAATCAACAACCAGAAAGAATAAAATCTAGAATTACTTATGCAAGAGCTGAAACTGAAGAAATTAGAAAAAATGTTCCTGAAGGTGTAGATGCTAGACCTGCTTGTCATGCTTATAATATGGCTCAATTAGATATTTCTAAAGCTGATCTAATAATAATGAGTGTAATAGGTCATATATTTACTCCAAAGTATTTTACAGGACATATAGCAGAACATATCAAAAATTCTAATGCTTGTGTTTTACCTAAAAGATTTGATCTAGATTGTAATGACTATCATACAAATTATTGGTTTAAATCTTTTGAAGAAGTAATAAAATTTCCATTAATTCCTTCAGGTGGTTGGCCTGATATGTCAGTTAGAAGAAGATATTTACAAGAAATTGGAGGTTGGGATGAAAATTATACTTTTATATCACCTCAGGATATGGATATTGGTTCAAGATTAACAGGAAAAGTAGATAATGGTCAATCATCAGAGATATTGTTTACTTTTAAAGAAAAATTTAATAATTTAGGATTAGAATTCATACAACCTTTTAGAGAAAATTTCTTTTCTTTAACTTGCAATACTTATGGAAATCATAGGCCTAAAAATGACCCTAAAAGATTGAAAGGACATGAAATAGGTACTAAATATTATTTAGAAAATTGGGGCAAAATAATTAGAAATGAAAATCGAAAACCAATTGATTATAAAATATTAGATTTTAGAAAGAAAATGGATTATGTACGAATTTAAAAAAGTAATAGATATTTCACCTAATATAAAATTAGCTAGAGATGAAGAAGATCAATTTCTTAGAATTTTAAGAAAAGATCAAAATTACGAAAATGCTAATACTAAAACTTATGGTGATAAACAAACTTATGATGGCACAGAAGCTTCTTTAGAAAAATTAAAATCTCAAATAGAATTATTTAAGACTAATTCTCAAGAAAGATATAAACCAAAGTCTGATAGAGATAAAACTAATATATGTGATGCTCCAGGTTTCGGCTCAGTTAGATTAGTTATGCCCTATGAAGATCCAAGTTTTGATTTTGAATATTTTGAATTTATTTCATCTTTAATTGATAAAGAAGATACTGTTATAGATTTTGGTGGTGGTATTGGACATTTTTTAATAATGTTACCAGAATGTAAGAAAAAAATATTAGTTGAAAAAAATGGAGTAGGAGATATAGTAAAAGAATTTGGAATTCAATATCAAGATATGAACAACAATGATCTTATTGGTAATGTATCTTTTTGTATTCATACTCTTGAACATTCTTCAAATCCCGAATCTCTTCTAAAAATGTTATCTCAATCAGATATTTCTCTTGTAATTACTCCAAGAGAAGAACTTATTGATACTAGTATTAATCATTATATTTATATGCAAGAAGAAATATTTAAAAAGCAATTTGAAAAATTAGGTACTATTGCATATATGAGAACTTCTAAAAATCATCCTTTAGATATTCATATTATTATGATTAATCCTAAAGCTATTAATAAGTTCAACAAAATAAAAGATAATGAGTTTTTTAAGAAAAATTTTACATTGTACACCAATTGGTATTAATAATATGAACATTTATGATGATAAATTAGAAAAAGAAAAACATGATTGTCCAATTTGTAAATCTGATGATACTATTGATATTTCACCAGGTAAAAGTAATGGTATTTTAGGACCAGGACATCATTTTTCAAAATTAGTAAATCTTTGGAAATGTAATAAATGTACAATAGTATTTAGTCCGAATGAGGAAATTTAAAAATGGAAAATAAATTAGGTTTATCAGATCCAACACCAACTAAAAAAGTAACAATTTATCCAATTAATTGGCTTTGGAATTTACTAATATATGGATGTTCTATTTACTTTTTTAATTGGTATGTAATTATTCCATTATTATTAATACAATTTACAAGATTAAAATTAAAAGATCAAACAACAACATAAGGAAAATAATATGATAAACGAAGATGAGTATGAAAATTGTGAAAGTTTAGCTCCTAAAATAAAAGAAAAAATAACTTTACTTGAAAAATTAAAATTTCAAAGAGAAAATTTACAAAAAAAGTTAAATGAATTAGATGATGCTATAAAAGCACTTGAAAATAATCCAGAATTTGAAAAAATGATAAATATTTTAGGAAAAGTAACACATATATAAAGGAGAATAATTAATGCCAAAGTCGGTGCTCTGTTTTGGAGCAGCGGGTTATATTGGCTCTGTTCTTACTCCTTTGCTTTTGAATTTTGGATATAAAGTAACCGCTATAGATAATTATTTATATAGACAAAATAGTCTATTAGATTTATGTCATCATCAAAACTTTAATATAATTAGAGGTGATGTTAGAGATAAAAAGTTGTTAGAAGAACAAATACCTAAACATGATGTTATTATAAATCTTGCTGCGCTAGTTGGAATGCCGTCTTGTAAGCGTAATCCTTTAATGGCTGAACAAGTAAATTATGAAGCTGTAAAAAATATGATGAAGTTAAAATCAAAAGATCAATTGTTTCTTTATCCTAATACAAATTCAGGATATGGTCAAGGAGAAGGAATAATATTTACAGAAGAAAGTTCTTTAAATCCAATATCAGTTTATGGTATCACGAAATGTAAAAGCGAAAAATTGATTAGAGAATATGAAAATACTGTTGTATTTAGATTAGCCACTGTATTCGGAGCATCACCACGCTTCAGACTTGATTTATTAGTTAATGACTTCACATTTAAAGCTTGGTCAGATAGATATATTACTCTATTTGAATCAAATTTTATTAGAAATTATGTTTACATTGGAGATGTTGCAGAATTATTCATTTGGTCAATAAATAATTGGAATTCTGTAAAAGATCAAGTATTTAATTTTGGTTTGTCTAATGCTAATCTTACTAAATTAGAATTATGTAATAAGATAAAGAAGCAAATATCTGATTTTTTGATAACTAGAGCTGAAATAGGAAAAGACCCAGATCAAAGAAATTATATTGTATCTAATGAAAAGATTGAAAGAACTGGTTTTAGTGCTACAACTTCAGTAGATGAAGGCATAAAAGAATTGATAAAGAGTTTTCAAATAATTAATCCTTATATTTATTCTAATTTGACATAAAAAATTATATCTATAAATTCTAATACTAATGTTCATTATGTTCCTAAAAATGCAATTATTGATCAAAAAATAAATTATTCTAGTGTTGTTTCTACTTATGGTTTAATATATACAACATCTACATCTTATATAGGTGGTATTCTTTCTTCTAATGGAGATATAATTGAACAACCAGAAGTAATTTATGAGAGACTGTCTTCTAAAGAAAAAATAAAAGTATTAATGAAAAGAATGGGATATGATACAAAAGATGAATAGTAATTTAAATGATCTACAAATAGAAATTATAAGAAAAGTAATATCTTTAATTAGAAAAAATCTAAATAGTTTTTATCTTATAAGAGAACAATTATTTATTATTGAAAGAACAATTAATGAAAATAGATAAAACAGATTTAGAAGATGTTTGTATAATTACTCCTGATATTTTTAAAGATTATAGGGGAGAATACATTGAAACATTTGATACAAATAATTATTTATCTTTAACAGAATTTGTTCAAGATGATGTTTCAATTTCATATAAAAATGTTATTAGGGGCTTACATGGAGATCAAAATACAACTAAATTGATACAGTGTCTTTATGGTAGAATTCTTTTGACAGTTTTAGATTGTAACCCTGATTCTAAAACATATTTAGAACATATTCAAATAATTTTAGATGACAAAACAAGACAACAAGTTTTAGTACCTTCTTTAAAAGCAAATGGTCATCTTTGTTTATCAGATCAATGTATTTTTTCTTATAAACAATCTACTCATTATAAAGATCAAAAACAATTTACCATAAAATACGATGCTTATGACATTAAGTGGCCTATAGATCACAAAAATATCATTTTATCTGAACGTGACAAATATGCAAAAAATAAATTGGAGAATTTGTAATGTTGTTTTTAAAAGTTTTAAGAATCATAATTTATGTAGGAATTATTTTATATCTTTTTCTTATATTTTCAAGTTTTATTAAATAAGAAACTTTTATGAATAAATTTTACTTTAATTATGATTTTGAAAATGATGTTATATTTTTCTAAAGATAAACCGATTCCTTGTAAAGGTAAAGAAATTGGCAATGGTATATACATAAGAATTGATCCAGAAACAAATAAAGAAGTGGGTTTTACTATAATAGATTATATGAAAAGAATTAATAATAATTTATTAAAATCAGTACCAGGATTTGAAGATATTGAATTACCTAAATATAAAATGAAGGAATAATTTATATGCTAGATGCTCTTATTATTAATGTCGGAAACAAAATAGAAGTATATCAAGATTTATCTAAAGAATTATCAGCATCAGAACCTCCTACTTATTTATTATTAGTAGCTAGGTATCTTTTAAATCTTGGATATAGAATAGAAGTATTAGATATTCCTGTATGTGATATGTCAAATGATCAAATTATAGATTATGTAGAAAAAAATAATCCTACTTTATGTATTGTTGGGGTATTTGGTCAACAACCTAGTGCATCTACACAGAACATATTTTCTGCTAGACAAATATGTAATCTTCTAAAATTAGCAAATATAAATCAACAAATTATGATTATGGGAGTACATCCTGCAGCTTTACCTGTTTCTACTTTAAGAGAAGAAAATGTTGATTTTATTTGTACAAGTGAAGGATTTAAAACAGCAGATAAATTAATAAAATATCTTAGAAGCGAAATAACTATTGACGAAGTTCCAGATATCTATTATAATAAAGAAAAGCCAACATTTACTTTTAAAGATAAACTTTTTAGTGAAACAGAATTAAATGTATTATTGTATTCTCCAGTATGGGACTTTGTTGATATGTCAAAATATTATTCTCATAATTGGCATGCTTTAACTAATAATAATATTAGAACTCCTTATGCTTCTATATATTCCAGCCTTGGATGCCCGTATAAATGTTTTGAAGAAAATACAATGATTATTACTGGTTTTGGACAAAAGAGTAAGAAAGCTAAAGATATAAAAATAGGTGATAAGTTGCTATCTTTTGATGAAAATCATGGAAAACTTGAAGAAACAGAAGTAACTTACATTTTTAATAATAAAACTAATGAATTATTAAAAATAACATTTGAAGATAATAAATCACTAAATGTTACTGAAGAACATCCATTTTACGTAAAACAACAGTGGATAGAAGCTAAAAATTTAAATGTTGGAGATGAAATTTATAGTATAACAATATATGATAAATTAAATAAAAACCCTGAGTACAATGGAAAAAAAATTATAAATATTGAAAAAATATATGGAAATTTCAATATTGTAAATTTTTCTTGTTCTCCTTATGAAAATTATTTTGCTAATTATATTTTATCACATAATTGTAATTTCTGCTGCGTGAACTCAATGTATGATGACATGTCTAAAGGTCCAAGATCTTATAGATTATGGGATCCTTCTTCTGTTATTCGTCAAATAACAGAATTAGTAGAAGAATATGGAGTAAAAAATATCAAAATTGTAGATGAAATGTTTGCTCTAAATTATAATCATGTAGAAAAAATTTGTGATCTTATTATAGAAAGAAGTTATGATCTAAATATTTGGGCATACGCTAGAGTAGATTCAATAAAAGAAGAATATTTAGATAAAATGAGAAAAGCTGGTTTTAGATGGTTAGCTTTAGGTATAGAATCTGCAAGTAAATTTGTTAGAGATGGAGCTAATAAAAAATATAGCAACCAAGATATTATAGATTCAGTAAAAACAATACAAAATCATGATATATGTGTTATGGGTAATTATATGTTTGGCTTACCTGATGATACATTAGAATCTATGCAAGAAACATTAAATTTAGCTCAAGAA
>Ga0335082_10008481_pt1 | contig 11167 bp, 9 predicted proteins | sample Lox_Sample_41_FD_206718 | JGI IMG/M metagenome (GOLD analysis project Ga0335082, IMG submission 206718) | Soil microbial communities from Loxahatchee National Wildlife Refuge, Florida, United States - Lox_Sample_4.1 | ecosystem: Environmental > Terrestrial > Soil > Wetlands | place: USA: Florida... | reverse complement strand
GCGGGAAGCTGCTCCGGAGCTACTGGCAGCCGGCGGCGCTCGTCGACGAGCTCGAGGGCGAGCGCCCGGTGCGGTCGGTCCGGCTCCTCGGCGAGGACCTCGTGCTCTTCCGCGACGAGCAGGGCCGCTACGGCCTGCTCGACCGAACGTGTCCGCACCGCCGCGCCGACCTTTCGTACGGGCGCCGGGAGGACGGCGGATTGCGCTGCGCGTTCCACGGGTGGCTCTTCGACGTGAACGGGCGTTGCCTCGACACGCCCGCGGAGCCCGAAGGCAGCCGGCTGTGCGAGTCGGTGCGCCAGCGGAGCTACCCGGTCGTCGAGCGGAACGGGATCCTGTGGGCGTACCTCGGTGAGGGCGCGCCGCCCGCCTTCCCCGAGCTCGACTGCTTCGTCGCACCGTCCGCGTACACGTTCGCGTTCAAGGGGTACTGGGACTGCAACTGGCTGCAGGCGCTCGAGATCGGGATCGACCCGGCGCACGCATCGTTCCTGCACCGGTTCACCGAGGACGAGGATCCCGGCGGCGCGGTCTACGGCCGGCAGTTCCGCGCCGCTTCGGCGAGCTCGGACCTGCCGATGACCCGGGTGCTGCGCGAGTATCACAAGCCGAAGCTCGACCACGAGAACACGCCCTGGGGCTTCCGCATCTTCGCGCTGCGCGGGATCGACGACGCGCGCATGCACGTCCGGGTGACCAACATGGTCTTCCCGCAGGCGTTCGTCATCCCGCTCTCGCCGGAGATGACGATCACCCAGTGGCACGTGCCGGTCGGCGACACCGGCTGTTACTGGTACGCAATCTTCACCGCGTTCGACCACCCGGTCGACAAGGCGGAGATGCGCCGGCAGCGCCTCCAGCTGTACCAGCTGCCTGACTACAAGCCGCGCGTGCATCGCGGCAACGACTACGGGTTCAACGCGGTCGAGCAGCGAGACCGCACGTACACCGGCATGGGCTTCGACATCAACGTCCACGACCAGTGGGCGGTCGAGTCGCAGGGGCCGATCCACGACCGCACCCGCGAGTATCTCGGCACCTCCGACCGGATCATCGTCGCGTACCGGCGGATGCTGATGAAGGCGATCGAGCAGGCGACGCAGGGTGAGCGGCCGCTGATGGTCCTCGACGACGCGGGGGCGAAGCACGTGCGCGGGCCGGTGACGATCGACGGGATCGGGCCGGCCGGCGACTGGCAGCGGTACTGGCGCGAGTACGATGGCGCGCGACGGCGGCGCTCGGCCTGGGCGGCCGGGCTGCCCGATCCGCTCGGGGGCTGAGTTCCCCGATGAGCTTCGTCGACCGCTTCGGTCTCTGGACCGATGCCGAGCGCGCGGCGGCCCGGTCGCTCTCCGCGGAGCTCGCCGGCCGCGGCGTCGAGGTGATCCGGTTCTCGTTCCCGGACCAGCACGGGATCCTGCGCGGCAAGACGATCACCGCCTCCGAACTCCCGAAGGCGCTCGCGGACGGCGTCACCGTCACCTCGACGTTGTTCGCGAAGGACACGTCGCACAAGACGGTGTTCCCGGTGTTCACCCGCGGGGGCGGGTTGGGGCTGGACGGGATGGAAGGCGGCGCCGACGCGCTGATGATCGCCGACCCGACGACCTTCCGCGTGCTCCCCTGGGCGCCAAAGACCGGCTGGCTGCTCTGCGATCCGTACTTCGCGAGCGGTGAGCCGGTGCCATTTGCGACCCGGCCACTCGCCCGCCGCGTGCTGGCGCGTCTGGCCGAGGCGGGCTTCGAATACGTCGCCGGGCTCGAGATCGAGTTCCACGTCTTCCGGCTGGTCGATCCGCGCCTGCGACCGGAGCACGCCGGGCAGCCGGGCGAGCCGCCGGAGGTGAGCCTGCTCACCCACGGCTACCAGTACCTGACCGAGCAGCGATACGACCTGCTCGACCCGGTCGTGGAACTGCTGCGGCGCGATCTCGAGGCGCTCGGGTTGCCGCTCCGCTCGCTCGAAGTGGAGTTCGGTCCGAGCCAGGTCGAGTTCACGCTCGGCGCAATGCCGGGTCTCGGCTCGGCCGACGCGATGGTGCTGTTCCGTAGCGCGGTGAAGCAGATCTGCCGGCGCAACGGCTATCACGCCACGTTCATGTGCCGGCCGCGCATTGCGAACGTGATGTCGAGCGGGTGGCACCTGCACCAGTCGCTGCGGCGCGTCGCCGGCGGGGCGAACGCTTTCACGCCCGCAGTGGCGGATGCGGCGCTGTCGGAGACCGGGCGGCACTTCCTCGCCGGGCTGCTCGCGCATGCGCGCGGCGCGGCCGCGCTCTCCACGCCGACGATCAACGGCTACAAGCGGTACCGGCCGTACTCGCTCGCTCCCGACCGGATCCTCTGGGGACGCGACAACCGGGGCGCGATGCTGCGGGTGATCGGCGGGCAGGGCGATCCGGCGACGCGGATCGAGAACCGGATCGGCGAGCCGGCGGCGAATCCCTACCTGTACTTCGCCTCGCAGATCGTCTCGGGACTGGACGGGATGGCGCGCAAGCTCGATCCCGGGCCCTCGGCCGACACGCCGTACGAGACGCGCGCGCCGACGCTCCCGCACACGCTCGCCGACGCGCTCGCCGCGCTGCGCGAGGACCCCTGCCTCCGCGACGGACTGGGCGGTGCGTTCGTCGACTACTTCTGCCGGATCAAGGAGGCCGAGCTCGCGCGCTTCAACCTCGAGGTGAGCGAGTGGGAGCAGCGCGAGTACTTCGATCTGTTCTGACGCCCTCTCCCGGAGTCTGGGGGAGAGAGCAGGGCGAGGGGCAGCGCGCCGATCGGGCGTTCACGAGGCGCGCGGTCTTTCAGACGCCTAGGTAGCGGTGCTGCACGTCCGTCGCGGCGGCGAGCTGGGTTGACGTGCCGCTCCAGACCACGCGTCCCTTCTCGAGGACGTAGTGCGTGTCGGCGATCTTCGTCAGCGCCCTCACGTCCTTGTCGATGATCAGGATCGAGAGTCCGGAGGCCTTCAGGTCCGCGACCGAGCGGTAGATCTCCTTGCGCACGAGCGGCGCTAGCCCCTCGGTCGCCTCGTCGAGGATGAGGAGCTTCGGGTTCGTCATCAGCGCCCGCGCGATCGCGAGCATCTGCTGCTCGCCGCCCGAGAGCTGGTTGCCCATGTTGCGTTGGCGTTCCGCGAGCCGCGGGAAAATCTCGAACACCTTCTCCAGCGTCCACGGGTCACCGCGCGCGCCGCGGTTCGCGGCGGTGGCGACGAGGTTCTCGCGCACCGTGAGGTTCGGGAAGATCTGGCGGCCTTCCGGGACGAGCCCTATGCCGGCCTGCGCCACCCGGAACGAAGGCAGCCCGCCGAGCGGCCGGCCTTCGAAGGAGATCGCGCCCGCCTTCGGCGGAACGATGCCCATGATCGAGCGCACCGTCGTGGTCTTCCCCATGCCGTTGCGGCCGAGGAGCGTCGCGACCTCGCGCGCGCGCACCGCGAACGAGACGCCGAACAGGACCTGGCTCGCGCCGTAGCTCGTTTCGATCGCGTCGACCGCGAGCATCAGCTCTCGTCCTCGCCGAGGTAGGCGCTCCGCACCTCGGGGTTGGCGCGGATCTCCGCCGGGGTGCCGGTGGCGACGATCCGCCCGTACACGAGCACCGAGATCCGGTCGGCGAGCGCGAACACGGCGTCCATGTCGTGCTCGACCAGGATCATCGTATGCCGCCCCTTCAGCGAGCCGAGGAAGCGGACAATGCGCTGCGACTCGTCGGTGCCCATCCCCGCCATCGGCTCGTCGAGCAGCATCAGCCGCGGCCTCGTCGCGAGCACCATCGCGATCTCGAGCTGCCGCTGCTCGCCGTGGGCGAGGTTGGCGGCGAGCACGTCGGCGCGTCCGCCGAGCCCCACCTCGTCGAGGATCGTCCGGGCCGGCTCGCGCAGCGTCCGGTCCCGGCGCGCCGGCCGCCAGAACCGGAAGCTCGAGCCGGAGTGGGCCTGCACCGCGAGCGCGACGTTGTCGAGCGCGGTGAAGTCCCGGTAGACGCTGGTGATCTGGAACGAACGCGCGAGCCCCTTGCGCGAGCGCGCCGGCGGCGCGAGCCGCGTGATGTCCTCGCCGGCGAAGCGGATGTGCCCGGAATCGGGCTGCAGGTTCCCCGCGAGCTGCCCGATCAACGTCGTCTTGCCCGCGCCGTTGGGCCCGATGATCGCGTGCGTCTCGCCCGCGCGCACTTCCAGCGTGACCTGATCGGTCGCGCGCAGTGCGCCGAATGCCTTGGAGAGGCTGTCGACGTGGAGGAGCGGGGCCTGCTCACTCATGGCGCCTCCCTCCCGGCAGCAGTCCGGCCAGGCCGCGCTTCGCGAACAGCACCACCAGCACGAGGACCGGGCCGAGGATGATCTGCCAGTGCTCGGTCCAGGACTGGAGCAGGTCCTCGAGCAGGAGGAGCGCTGCGGCGCCGAGCACCGGCCCGATGAGCGTGGCCATCCCGCCGAGGATCACCATGAACATGATCTCGCCGGAGCGGGTCCAGCTCATGAACGCGGGCGTGAGGTACGCCGTCTGATTGACGAACAACGCACCGGCGACCCCGCACATCGCGCCGGCGATGACGAACGCGGCGAGCTTGTAGAGATACGGGGAGAAGCCGATCGCGCGCGTGCGCGCCTCGTTCGACTTGGTCGCGCGCAGCACGATGCCGAAGCGCGAGCCCACCAGGCGGTGCACCAGGTAGAGGAGGCCCGCGAGGATCACGAGCACGAAGTAGTAGAACGGCGTCGGGTCGCGGAGATCGAGCAGGCCGGCGAACCGGGTGTGCGCGGCGAGCCGCATGCCGTCGTCCCCGCCGTACTCGTCGAGCGAGATGCCCAGATAGAAGAGCATCTGCGTGAAGGCGAGCGTGATCATGATGAAGTACACGCCGCTCGTGCGGATCGAGATGGCGCCGATGACGAGCGCGACCGCCGCGGACGCGACGATCGCCGCCCCGAACTGCACGAACCCGTCGTGGATGCCGTGGTGGGCGAGGATGCCGACCGCGTACCCGCCGATGCCGAGGTAGGCCGCGTGGCCGAACGACACCATGCCGCCGTAGCCGAGGATCAGGTTGAGGCTGAGCGCCGCGATCGCGAAGATCATGATGCGGCGGAAGAGGTCGAGGTAGAACGGCTGGCCGAGGAGCGCGGCGACCGGGGGCACGGCCGCGAGCGCGGCGAGGACGACGAAGATCGTGACGGTGCGCGCGCTCGACCGCATCGTCTATCCGCGGGGCGGGAAGAGGCCGGCCGGCCGCACCGCGAGCACCGCGGCCATAAGGAGATAGATGAGCATCGACGCGAGCGCCGGCCCGGCTGCCTCGGCCGCGGTCGGCGAGACGATGGTCGCGAGCGCGGGCTTGAGGAACGCGCGGCCGAGGGTGTCGACCATGCCGACGATCAGCGCTCCCGCCAGCGCGCCGCGGATCGATCCGATGCCGCCGATGACGATGACGACGAAGACCTCGATCAGCACGTCCTCGCCCATGCCGGGCTGCACGGTGTAGATCGGGCCGGCCATCAGGCCCGCGAGCCCCGCGAGCGCGGCGCCGAAGCCGAAGACGACGGTGTAGAGGAGGCGGATGTTGATGCCGAGCGCCGCGACCATCGTCCGGTTCGACGCGCCGGCGCGGATCAGCATGCCGAGACGCGTGCGCGTCACGACGTACCAGAGCAGCACCGCGACCGCGAGCCCGACGGCGATGATCGCCGCGCGGTAGGTCGGGTAGCGCACGCCCGCGAAGAGCTCGAGCTGCCCGGAGAGCCACTCGGGGAGCGTGGTGTAGAGCGCGGCCCGGCCCCAGAGGATCGCGACGAGTTCGTTGAAGAAGAGGATCAGCCCGAAGGTCGCGAGGACCTGATCGAGGTGGTCGCGCTCGTAGAGCGTGCGCAGCGCCACGAGCTCGACGATCATCCCGACCGCGAGGGTGCCGACGAGGGCGAGCGGCACCGCGAGCAGGTACGAGCCGGTCAGCTTGAAGAGCGCGACCGACAGGTACGCGCCCACCATGTAGAGCGACCCGTGGGCGAGGTTGACGAGGTTCATGATGCCGAACACGAGCGTGAGCCCGGCGGCCATCAGGAAGAGCATCACGCCGAGCTGCAGCCCGTTCAGCGCCTGCTCGAGGAAGAGGACGAGGTTCATCGGCCGACAAAAAAGGGCGCGACTGCGCCGCGCCCTTCTGCGTCTACGCGCTCCGGCGCGTCACCACTTCATCCCGCATTCCTTGTAGTAGGAGTCCTTGTGGTTCTCGAACACCGTCTTCTCGATCGCCATGTCCGGAACGTCCGCCGGCCCCTTCACCACCTTCAGCAGGTAGAAGTTCTCGATCGGGAAGTGGTTCACGTTGTAGGTGAACTTGCCGCGCACCGAGTCGAAGTTCGCCTTGCGCATCGCGGCGATCATGCCCTTCTGGTCGTTCAGGTTGCCCTTGACCGCGCGCACCGCCGAGTCGATCAGCATGATGCCGTCGTAGCTCTGCGCGCCGTAGAACGACGGCGTCTTGCCGTACTTCTTGCGGTAGTAGGCGACGAACTTCTCGTTCGCCGGCACCTTGAGGTCGGGGCTCCAGAAGCGCGTCTCCCACTGGCCGAGCGCGGCGTCCTTGACCGCCGGTAGCGAGAGCTCGTCGGCCGTGTACACCGAGTAGAGCGGGATCTGCTGCCGCAGGCCCGCCTGCGCGTACTGGCGCATGAACTGGATCCCCATGCCGCCCGGATAGAACACGAACAGCGCCTTCGGGTTCTTCGCGCGCAGCTGGCTGATCTCCGCCTGGTAGTCGGCCTGGCCGAGCTTGGTGTAGACCTCGTCGACGATCTTGCCCTTGAAGTAGCGCTTGAAGCCGGTGAGCATGTCCTTGCCGGCCGCGTAGTTGGGCGCCATCAGGTACACGTCGTTGATGCCCTGGTCGGTCATGTACTTGCCCATCGCCTCGGGCGTCTGGTCGTTCTGCCACGAGGTCGAGAAGAAGCGCTCGTTGCACTCCTTGCCGGCGAGCTGGTGCGGGCCGGCGTTGGTGCTGATCATGATCTTGCCGGCCTCGGTCACCGTCGGCGACACCGCGAGCAGCACGTTCGACCAGATCACCCCGGCGACGAAGTCGACCTGGTGCTTCTTCAGCATCTCGTCGGCGAGCTGCTTGCCGACGTCGGGCTTGACCTGGTCGTCGCCGTAGATCACCTCGGTGTCGAGGCCGCCGACCTTGCGGCCGAGGTTGTCGAGCGCGAGTTCGACCGAGTTCTTCATGTCCTCGCCGATCACGCCCTGCGGGCCCGAGAGCGTGGTGATGAAGCCGATCTTCAGCTTCTGCTGGGCAGCCGCCGGGGCGACGAAGAGCGCGGCGGTAAGCCCCAGGATCAGGGCGCGGAACGCGATACGCACGGGTATACCTCCTCGATTGCTGGGTGAGCGCCGGGCTTTCTCCGGGCCGGTCGCCGGCGAGTCTACCAAGGGGGCCTCCGCGGTGTCTAGAAATCCGCCGCCTCAGCTCGCGACCGACCGGAGCCAGGCCGCGGCGTCGCGCCCCGGATGGACCGTTCCGCACGCCTTGCACCGCCGCGATTCCTCCGGGGCATCGTAGAAGCGTGCGTACGCCTTCGGCAGATCCTCGACGATGCTCGCGAGCTGCACGTCGATCCGGTGGACGATGCCGCCGCAGCGCGCGCAGTACCACTCGAAGCCGTCGACCGCACCCTGCGGTCGCGTACGCTCGATGACCAGGCAGAGACTGCCGGCTTGCGGGCGCTGCGGGGAGTGCCGCACGTGCGGCGGCAGCAGGAAAATGTCCCCCTCGGCGAGATCGACGCGCGAGTAGCGCCCGGCGGCCCACAGCAGCAGGTGCGCGTTCCCCCTGAACTGCCAGAAGAACTCCTCGAACGGATCGTCGTGGAAGTCGGTGCGCTCGTTCGGCGCGCCGACCACGGTGACGATGAAATCGGTGTCCTTCCAGACCTGCTGGTTCCCGACCGGTGGTTTCAGCAGATGCGCGTGCTCGTCGATCCAGCGCTGGAAGTTGAACGGCAGGGTGTAGCGCGGGGGGAGGCTGGGCGCTTGCATGCGGTGGTCCTCGATCGTTCGTCAGCCGAGGCGCGGGCGCTTGCCGGCCCAGGGCCGCGCCGTTTCGAGCTGTGCGGCGAGCCGGAGCAGCGTCGCTTCGTCGCCGAACCGCGCGACGAACTGGATACCGATCGGCAGCCCGTCCTTCGACCACACGAGCGGCACCGTCGCCGCCGGCTGTCCGCTCATGTTGGCGAGCGGCGTGAACGGCGAGTAGGGCGCAATCCCGTTCGGCCCGAGGCGGTAGTCCATGAAGTCGGGATTCGTCATCACGAACCGGCCGAGCTTTGCCGGCGGCTCGGCGAGCACCGGCAGGAGGAGCACGTCGTAGTCGACGAAGAACCGCGCGACCCGGCGGCCAAGCGCATGCAGCGTCGCAAGCGCGATGAGGTATTCGGCGCCGCTCGTGCGCCGACCGAGCTCGAGCGCGCCGCGCGTGACCGGTTCGAGATCCTCCGGGCCGGGCTCGCGGCCGAGCACCTTGATCCGCCGCTCGATCGCCATCGCGGTGCCGCAGCCCACGACCTTCATCAGCGGGACGAGCATTTCCTCGGTGCCGAGCGCGGGTTTCGCTTCGGCGACCGCGTGGCCGAGCGATTCGCACAGCCGCGCGGTGTCGTCGGCCGCGGCGGCGACCTCAGGATGGATCGCCGTGCCATCCAGCGTCGTGCGCATGAACGCGATCCGCAGCCGCCCGGGCGGACGCATCGCCTCGTCGAGGAAGGACGCGGGCGCAGGCGGTGCGAAGTAGGGCGCGCCGAGGTCGGCGCCGTGGGTGGCGTCGAGCGCAGCGGCGCTGTCGCGCACCGAGCGGCTGATCACGTGATCGCCGGTGAGTCCGCCCCAGCCTTCGCCCGCGAGCGGGCCGGCGGGCGTGCGCCCGCGCGTGAGCTTGAGCCCGAAGAGGCCGCAGCACGACGCCGGGATGCGGATCGAGCCGGCGCCGTCGGTCGCGTGCGCCATCGGCACGATGCCCGCCGCGACCGCGGCGGCCGCACCGCCGCTCGAACCGCCGGTGCTGTGCGCGAGGTTCCACGGGTTGCGCGTCGGCCCGCCGTAAAGCACCGCCTCGGTCGACGGGTTGATCGCCATCTCCGGCGTGGTCGTGCGGCCGAAGATCACCAGCCCGCTCCGCCGATGGCGCGCCACGACCTCGCTGTCGACGTCGGTCGTCTGCCCGACGAAGAACCGCGAGCCCTGGCTCATCGGGAAATCGCGTGCGGCAGCGGTGATGTCCTTGAGCAGGAACGGCACGCCCTCGAACGGCCCGGCCGGCAGCCCCGCGGCGATCGCCTTCCGCGCAACGTCGTGGCGGATCCCGCACACGGCGTTGATTGCCGGATTGCGCACTGCAACGCGCTCGAGCGCGGCATCGAGCAGCTCATCCGCTGAAACCTCGCGCCGCTTGACCAGCGCGGCGAGGCCGAGCGCGTCGTGACTTTCGTATTCGTCGAGGGTCGTCATTCGTTCAGCGCGAAACCGATGCCGCAGGCACCGCTTTCCTGGTCTCGGGGGTGTGCCCCCTCGTGACGTCGACCATGCAAGGATAGCAAGGCCGGGGTGGTTTAAGATCGACGGCGGAGGGGTCCCCATGATCCAGCTCAAAGATCTGCGCTACGTCCGCCTCGGAACCCGCGACCCGGCGGCCGCTGCCGAGTACGCGCAGCGGATCCTCGGCCTCGAGCTCGTCAGGCGCGAGGGCGGTGTGGTCTACCTGCGCGGCGACGACCGCGACCACACCCTTGTCTACGTGAAGGGCGAGCCGGCCGATCATACCGTCGGGTGGGAGGTGACGGACACGGCGGCGCTCGAAGCGGCCGGCGCCGAGCTCGAGTCGCGCAAGATCGCGGTGCGGCGGGGCCGGCGCGCCGAGTGCGACGGCCGGCACGTCGAGGACTTCCTGAGCTTCGCCGACCCGAGCGGCAACCGCCACGAACTCCTCGTCCGCCCGCACCACAGCGGCCGCCGGTTCTTCCCGTCCCGGGACTGCGGCGTGTGGAGCTTTTCGCACATCGGGCTGCGGACGACCGACGCCGCGCGCGATGAAGCGTTCTGGACCGGCGTGTTGAGCGCGCGCGTGTCCGACCGGATCGGGGCGGCGCCACTCCTTCGCATCGACGAGGTGCATCACAAGGTCGCGCTCTTCCCGTCGGCGCACGCCGGCGTGCAGCACGTGAACCACCAGGTGCAGGGCGTCGACGACGTGATGCGCTCGTATTATTTCCTGCGCGAGCAGGGCGTGCGGATCGTCTTCGGGCCGGGCCGCCACCCGACCTCCGGCGCGGTGTTCCTGTACTTCGAAGGGCCCGACGCGATGGTGTACGAGTACTCGACCGGTGTGCGGCTGATCAAGCCCGAGGAAGAAGCGAGCTATCGGCCGCGGCAGTTCCCGTTCACGCCCGAGTCGTTCTGCATGTGGGGCTCGCGGCCCGACATTCCCGAGTTCCGCACGCGCGAGGACGCCTCGGCCCCGAAGGCGGCGTGACGCGAAATGGCGCGACCGAACTTCGTCTTCATGATGGCCGACGACCTCGGCTACGCCGATCTCGGGTCGTACGGTGCGCGCGCGCCGTTCACGCCGTGCCTCGATGCGATGGCGGCGGCGGGCCTGCGGTTCACCGACGGCTACTCGAACTCGCCGGTGTGCTCGCCGACCCGGTTCGCGCTGATGACCGGGCGCTACCAGTACCGGCTTCGCGGCGCGGCCGAGGAGCCGATCACCGGCAAGGCGCGCGGGCGCGACGACCTGGGGCTGCCGCCGTCGCATCCGACGCTGCCGTCGCTGCTGCGCGATGCCGGCTACACAACCGCGCTCGCGGGCAAGTGGCACCTCGGTTATCCGCCGCACTTCGGTCCGGTGATGAGCGGCTACATGGAGGCGTTCGGTCCGCTCGGCGGCGGGATCGACTACTTCAGCCACTGCGACCGCAGCGGCACGCACGATCTCTTCGAGAACGGCGCCGAGGTCCGGCGGACGGGGTACGTCACCGACCTCATCACCGACCGGGCGGTCGATTTCATCGGGCGGCAACGCGGGAAGCCCGCGCCGTTCCTGCTCAGCGTGCACTACACCGCGCCGCACTGGCCGTGGCTGACGCGGGCCGACGAGGCCGAGTCGCGGCGCATCCACA
>Ga0335082_10008480_pt1 | contig 11168 bp, 10 predicted proteins | sample Lox_Sample_41_FD_206718 | JGI IMG/M metagenome (GOLD analysis project Ga0335082, IMG submission 206718) | Soil microbial communities from Loxahatchee National Wildlife Refuge, Florida, United States - Lox_Sample_4.1 | ecosystem: Environmental > Terrestrial > Soil > Wetlands | place: USA... | reverse complement strand
CGTCATCGCGCCGATCTCGTCCGGGCCGGCGGGCGGGATCGGCACGTCGAGCTCGCCGCGCGTTATCCCCGCCATGCTTCGCTCCAGGCGGCGCAGGGGCCCGGTGATAGAGCGCACGATGAGTGCCGTTAGGAGCAGCGCGAGCGCAATCGCCACGATCCCGCCGGCGATCGATGCCGTGACCGCTCTCTTGGCATCGCGCGTCGCCGCATCGCGCCGCGCGAACGCCTGCTCCTCCAGGCCGTTGACGATCCCCTCGATCTCCTTGTCCACCTTGAGAATGTGCGCCTGCGCCTGCGCCATGAGCGCGTTGCCCCCGGCGCTGTCGTCGCTCGAATAGGCCTCGGCCGCCCGGGCGGCCAGGTCGGTGAGAGCGTCCACCTCCGTCTCGACGGCTGCGACACCGGCGGGATCGACGGGTGCGATCGCCTTGAGGTTCGCGGATAACAGCGCCTTCGCCGTCGCGGCGGCCTCTTTCGAGCTCGCGAGCTGAGTCACCGCGAGATCGGTCAGCCAATACTTCAAGTCGCCAAAGTGTCTGCTCGCGACGTTGGCGTTCTGGACGAGCGGAACGAGCTGCGCCTCCTCGGCAAGCGCCTGCGAATGGCGCTCCAGCTCTCGTGTCAGGAGCACGGACGAAACCGACAGAATTGCGAGCAGCACGACCGCCAGTAAAATCAGGCGCGCACGGATCGACAAATACGGCATCGGGTCTACCTCAATGCAGTATCGGTTGTCGGCTGTCCCTCCAGCCTGAGGGCGGCATTATGCCATTGCGGCTGTGTGCGTAATAGGACACGTAGCGATATGTGCATGGGCTTTGAACTTACGGTATTCTTGCTGTGTCATCTGTGGTCGTCGATCGTCGGGAGGACGAAATCATGAGTCATGCGATCTTGCGACGTCCATCCATCCTTTTGGTTTGCCTGGCAGTCGCCGCTTGGGTGGGATATGCGCAGGCAGCGGCTATGTCGTTCAAGGTGGCGCTTTCGGGTGCGCAATCGGTACCGCCCGTGGAAAACGCTGGCGCGGGCACGGCGGACCTCACCTACGATCCCGCGACGCGCGTGGTTACCTGGACAATCACCTATAGCGGGATGTCGGGTCCGGTCACGATGGCCCATTTCCACGGGCCGGCAGCACCGGGCAAGAATGCCGGCGTGGTGATCTGGCTGACCAAGCAGGGAAGTCCGGTCGAGAGCCCGATCAAGGGAGAGGCGACGCTCACCCCCGAGCAGGCGCAGCAGTTCGCCGCCGGCGAATGGTACATCAACGTCCACACGCAATCGCATCCCGGCGGCGAGATTCGAGGCCAGGTCATGCCGCCGAAGGGCTGACGGTCGTTACAGGAACTCGGCGACCGTCGCGGAGATAAGCGCGCTGCATGCGAGGAGGAAGGCTGCCCGCAGCAAGCCTACGATGCGGGGCTGCGGTACGTTTGCGGGCAGTGACTTTCGGCCGGTGATCATGGGCAGCAACAGGTTGTGTCCCTTTGCAACGGCATAAACGAGGATCGCCAGCAGATGCAGCGCAACTGCCGCCAAGATCGCGTCCCAGAGGATTGCATGCAGCGCCGAGATCGCGTTGTCGACGGATGCCGGAACGAGCGCCGAGAGCGGCCCTTCATCCGCGATATCGTTCGCGACGAAGCGCCCCGTCAGGGTCTCCCCCAGCAGCACCGCTAGAAACGCCACCACCATCCAGCCGCCGGCAGGGTTATGTCCGGCCCGCCAATCCGGCTCGCGGCGAAACATGGCGGCGAGATAGCGCATGGCGACTCGCGGCGGCGCGAGGAAGCGGGAGAACCGCGCGGTTTCGCTCCCAAAAAAGCCCCAGAGGATGCGAAACACGATCAGCGCGAGCAGCGCGTCGCCGGCGCGCGCGTGCCAATCCATCCAGTTCAGGCGCAAGGTTACATAGGCCGCCACCACGAGGGCTGCGGCGATCCAGTGAAAAAGGCGCGTCGATACGTCCCAGACGACGACCTTGCGGCTGGCTTTGCTCATGCCGCTGTGCCGGACGTCTCGCGCGAGTCGCTTCTCGACTTGCGTCCCAAAGTGGTGCGGAACCTGCCACGGCCGGAACTTGACGGTCAAGCATGGCGCACTATTCAATGAGGCTCGCGCAATGATGATTCGCAGGAATTCGGCGGCCGGCGGAAGATCGCTTCGGAGGGCAAGCGACGCATGATCACTCCCGACGCCCTGTCCAATCTGCGCCACGAGCTGCGCACGCCGTTGAACCACATCATCGGCTTTAGCGAGTCGCTGCTCGAGGAGCCCGACGCCGCAGCGCTCGCGGCGCCGCTCCGGCGCGTTCTGGCGATGGCGCGGGAGTTTCTCTCCGCACTCGACAGGACGCTCACTCCCACGGCAAAGGCCGAGGAAATCGATCCCGCGCGGATCTCCGCCGAGCTCTCGCCGGCGCTGGGGCGTCTCGCGGAGAGCACCGAGGCGCTCGAGGCGGCGCCCGATACCGACCGCTGGGACGAGGTCGAGCGTATCTGCGGCGCGGCACGGCGGCTCGCGAGCCTCATCGCCGGCGGCAAATCTTCGGCCGCCGCGCCGCAATCCGATGCGGATACGCAAGTAGCGGCCCGGCGAGGCACGATCTTGGTGGTGGACGATAACGAGGGAAACCGCGCGCTGCTTTCGCGACGCCTCGGCCGGCAGGGCTACGCGGTCGAGTTGGCCGTGGACGGGCGGACTGCGCTCGATCTGATGCGGAAGCGATCGGTCGATCTCGTCCTCTTGGACGTGATGATGCCGGAAATGGACGGGTACGAGGTGTTGAAGCGTCTCAAATCCGACGATGCGCTTCGGCATATTCCGGTTCTGATGATTTCCGCGCGCGATGAGATCGAGGGCGTGATCCGCTGCATCGAGCTCGGCGCGGAGGACTACCTCTCGAAGCCCTTCAATGCGGTGCTGCTCAATGCCCGCATAACCGCGTGCCTCGAGAAGAAGCGCTTGCGCGACCGCGAGGCGCATCACCTCCGCACCATCGCGGATTGGAACCGCACGCTGGAGCAGCGCGTGCAAGAGCAGGTGACCCAGCTCGAGCGGCTCGGCCGTCTGAAGCGCTTCTTCTCGCCGCAGATCGCCGAGCTCATTCTGAAAGGAGGCGCAGACGACCCGCTGCGGACGCGTCGCCGCGACATTACGGCCGTTTACCTGGATTTACGCGGCTTCACGGCCTTCGCGGAGACATCCGAGCCGGAAGAGGTGATGGCGTTGCTCCGCGAATATCATGGCGAAATGGGCAAGCTCGTCGTCGCGCATGAGGGAACGCTCGAGCACTTCGCCGGCGACGGCATGATGATTTTCTTCAACGACGCGCTCCCGATAGAGAACTCGGCGGAGCGGGCGGTGCGTATGGCGCTGCAGATGTCCCAGCGGATCGGCTCGCTCAGCAAAGAATGGCGGCAACGCGGCTTCGACCTCGCACTCGGCATCGGCATCGCACAGGGCTACGCGACGATCGGCGCGATCGGCTACGAGGACCGCTGGGAATACGGCGCCATCGGCACCGTGACGAACCTTGCCGCCCGGCTCTGCGCGGAGGCGAAGAGCGGGCAGACCCTCGCGACCTCGAGGGTGGTGGCCAGCGTCCGGAATCATGCTGAGGTCGAGGCGGTCGGCGATTTGAACCTGAAAGGCCTGCACCGGCCGGTTAAAGCATTCAGCATCATCAAGCTGAAGAGCCACATTTAGACGCCGCGACCTCAAATGAACCATCTCGTGATCTCGGAGAGGGGACGAGTGCGTTCGGCCTCAGAATTTTGAGCCGGGCCGTAATGATTGAGAGGGGCTCCGGGAGCGAACTTCGTGATTGAAGTGCGCGGCCTCGGGCGATCTGCTGATCCGCCAGGCTGGCGACCAACCGCCGACTGTCGCCATGCGGCGTGAGGCGTCGAGGCGGTCATCTGCAACATCGCCTGCTGTGCCAATCGCCCTGCCCCCAGGCTCTTCAAGCCGACTACTCCGAGGCGTGGGTCCGATCGAGCCTGCGAAAGGACGACGTCCAGACCTGGCGCGACAAAGGGAGCACGGCCGCCAGCAGCAAGCCGTTGAGGAACTCGGGCGGCGATATGCTGGGGTTGAAGACTCCTTTCCCGGAGCACAACAAAGATTATAAAATCCACGAAACGAACAGGCATGGCACGAGGCGGACTCAGATCCACATCGTTCAAGCCCGGCCAGTCCGGCAACCCGAGGGGCCGCCCGAAGGATGAGGTCGACGTGAGAGCCCTCGCCCGCGTTCGCACATAAGAGGCAATCGACCGCCTGCTCTACTGGATGCGCTCGGTCAACCCGCAATCTTCATGGGGCGCGGTCGCTCGGGCGGAGGCCCGCTTCAGCCGATCGCGAAGGACTTGCCGCAGCCGCAGGAAGAGCTGGCGTTGGGATTGCGCACCTGGAAGGAGGCGCCCATGAGGTCCTCGACGAAATCGATCTCCGCGCCATCCACCAGCTCGAGCGAGGTCGCGTCGATCACGAGCGCGACCCCGTCGCGCTCGAAGACGAGATCGTCGTCCTGACGGCTGTCGTCGAAGCTGAAGCCGTACTGGAATCCGGAGCAGCCGCCACCGGAGACCGCGAGCCTGAGGCAAGCCTCCGGCACGTTCTCCTGCAGCTTGAGCTCGGCAATGCGCTTGGCGGCATTTTCGGTAAGACTGATGCGCCGCGCGCTGCTGGTTCCACCTTCGGCCATGGGGCTCCTCGTCTAGGACTTCCTCAATGTAGGTACTGACCCCGGTTTGTCAAACCGGCCAGGCGTTGCCAGCCCCAGGGGAGCGCGAGTAGCTTCCCGGCCCATGACCGAAGGTTTCGCACTCGCGCCCTACGCCTCGCGGCCGGAGGCGAGCCGGGGCCGGCTCCATGCCGAGAGCCCGACACGCACGCCCTTCCAGCGCGACCGCGATCGCATCGTGCACTCGACCGCATTCCGGCGCCTCGAATACAAGACGCAAGTCTTCGTCAACCACGAAGGCGACCACTACCGCACACGCCTCACGCACAGTCTCGAGGTCGCGCAGATCGCCCGCAGCGTGAGCCGCGCGCTCGGCCTGAACGAGGACCTCGCGGAGGCGGTGGCGCTCGCGCACGACCTCGGCCACACGCCCTTCGGTCATGCCGGTGAGGAGGCGCTCGACGAGGCGATGCGTCCCTTCGGAGGCTTCGAGCACAACGACCAGACCCTGCGTCTCCTGACCTCGCTCGAGCGCCGCTACGCCGACTTCGACGGGCTGAACCTCACCTGGGAGACGCTCGAGGGCACGGTGAAGCACAATGGCCCGCTGATCGGCGGTGCGCGCGGCAAGCCCTTGCCCTCGACGATCGCGTCCTACGTCGAGCGCCACGATCTCGAGCTCGCGACTTGGCCGAGCGCCGAGGCGCAGGTGGCAGCACTCGCCGACGACATCGCCTATAACAACCACGACATCGACGACGGGCTCCGCGCCGGGCTCTTCGAGGCGGCGGACCTCGATCGTGTGCCGCTGGTGGGGCCGGTCTTCACGGAAGTGCGTTCGCGCTATCCGCGGCTCGAGGGCACGCGGCTCGTCCACGAATCGATCCGCCGTCTCATCGATCGCATGGCGAGCGATCTCATCGCGGAGACGCGACGCAGGGTGCGAGAGGGGCAGATCGCGAGCGCCGAGGCGGTGCGCGGTCGCGGCGCGGCCACCGTGGCTTTCTCCGAGGAGATGCGGGCCAACGACAAGGCGCTCAAGGAATTCCTCTTCGAGCGCATGTACCGGCATTACCGCGTCAACCGCATGTCCTCGAAGGCGAAGCGCATCGTCGCCGAGCTCTTCGCGCTGCTGCATCGCGAACCGCAATGCCTGCCGACGGAATGGCGGCAGCAGACCGACGGATCGGAAACTCCGGTGACGGCGCGGGTGGTCGCGGACTACATTGCCGGAATGACCGACCGCTTCGCTCTCGACGAGCACGCGCGCCTCTTCGACCGCTACGCCGCGCCATGATGAATCTCTTCGCGCATTTCCACGAGGTGATCGCGGCCGAGGTCAAAGCGTTGGCGGCGGAGGGATCGCTTCCCGCGGAGCTCGATCTCCAGCGCATCGCCGTCGAGCCGCCGCGCGATCCCGCGCATGGCGACATCTCCAGCAATGCCGCGATGGTGCTCGCGAAGCCCGCGCGAAAGAACCCGCGAGAGCTCGCAGGACTCCTCGCGGAGCGTTTCCGGCGCCATCCGGAGATCGTGAGCGCGGAGGTGGCGGGTCCGGGATTCCTCAATCTGCGTCTCGCACCGACGTTCTGGCACGCGCGTCTTGCGGAAGTGCTCCGCGCTGGACCGAGCTACGGGGATTCGCGGATGGGGGAGGGGCGCTCGGTCAACGTCGAGTACGTCTCGGCCAATCCGACGGGACCGCTGCATGTCGGGCACGGCCGGGGCGCCGTCTTCGGCGACGCCCTGGCGGCGCTTCTGGAGAAGGCTGGGTTTGGCGTCTGCCGCGAGTACTACATCAACGACGCCGGCGCCCAGGTCGACGTGCTCGCGCGATCCACCCATCTGCGCTACCGCGAGGCTCTAGGCGAGACCATCGGCGGGATCCCAGAGGGCTTCTATCCCGGCGAGTACTTGCGCGAAGTCGGGGCAGCGCTCGCTGCTCGCGACGGCAAGGAGTGGATCGATCGTCCGGAGCCCGAATGGCTCGCACCGGTCCGGCACTTCGCCATCGACGCGATGTTGGCGCTGATCCGCGCCGACCTCGAGGCGATCGGAATCGAGCACGCGGTCTTCTCGTCGGAGCGCGCGCTGGTTGAAGCCGGCGCGATCGAGCGGGCGCTTGCGACGCTCGAGGCAGCAGGCCTCGTCTATACCGGCGTGCCGGACCCGCCGAAGGGCATGCTTCCGGAGGATTGGGAGCCGCGGCCGCAGACGCTCTTCCGCTCGACCCAGTTCGGCGACGACGTCGACCGTCCCCTCAAGAAGTCCGACGGGTCCTGGACCTATTTCGCCGCGGACATCGCTTATCACCTCGACAAGTTCCGTCGCGGCTTTGCCGAGATGATCGACGTCTGGGGCGCCGATCACGGCGGCTACGTCAAGCGCATGCAGGCGGCGGTCACCGCGCTTACGGAGGGGAAGGGCAGCCTTGACGTGAAGCTCTGCCAGCTCGTCAACCTCTTCGACGCAGGACAACCCGTGCGCATGTCGAAGCGCGCGGGCACCTTCGTCACCATGCGCGAGGTCGTGGACGAGGTCGGCAAGAACGTCTTTCGGTTCATCATGCTGACGCGCCGCAACGACCAGCCGCTCGATTTCGACTTCGCGAAGGTGATGGAACAGTCGAAGGACAACCCTGTCTTCTACGTCCAGTACGCGCATGCGCGCGCGGCCTCGGTGCTGCGTCTGGCGCGCGATCAGTTTTCGCAGATCGAGCTTTCCTCCGAGTCGCTCGCGGAATCACGCCTGGACCGCCTGGAGGTCGCGGAAGAACTGAGCCTTATCAAGCAACTCGCGAGCTGGCCACGACTCGTTGAAAGTGCGGCGGAGACTCACGAGCCGCATCGTGTCGCTTTTTTTCTTCACGATCTAGCTGCGCAATTCCATATGCTATGGAATAAGGGCAAGGACGACGCGAGGTTGCGCTTCCTCATCACGGAAGAACGCGAACTCTCGCTGGCACGGCTGGCTCTGGTACAGGGAATCAAGCACGTGATCGCCTCGGGTCTGAGAATCTTCGGCGTGGAACCGGTAGAGGAGATGCGCTGATGGCGTATCTCGAACCGATCGGATCTCCCCGCGGCTCAGGCGTCCCCTTCCGGCGGATCAAGCGCCGCGGGCACCGCGGTCTCGCCGTCGCGCTCGCGCTTGCGGTGATGGCGCTCTGCGCCGGCGCATTGTGGATTGCCTATGAGTTGCGGCGGGCGCCGGAGCCGGGCGCCCATGCGCCGCTCATCCAAGCCGACAACGACCCGATCAAGGTGAAGCCCGGCGACCCCGGCGGCATGGAGATTCCGAACCGCGACCGGCTCGTCTTCAATCAGAAGGGCGACGGCACGCCTGAACACGTTCTGGCGCCGCCGGAAGCCCCCTTGCCGCGACCCGCGCCGGAACCTCCGGCGACACCCGCTCCGGCCCAGACGCAGGCGCAGACCTCTCCGGCAGCACCTTCGACGACCACCCCGGCGTCTCCGCCGGCCACCCAGCCGGCGGCGCCGGCAATACCGGCCTCGCCCGGAGAGGCCCGCGCGCCCAGCACACCGAACACGCCGCAGCAGGGCGTGACGCCTCCGCCGCCCGCTCCGGCTGCGAATGGCAAGGGCTATCGGCTCCAGGTGGCGTCGGTAAAGACCGAGGACGGCGCGAAGCAGGAATGGGAGCGCATCCGCAAGCAGAACGCGGACATTCTGGGGTCGCTCCCCTACCGGGCGGATCGTGTCGATCTCGGCGACCGCGGCGTTTTCTTTCGCGTGCAGATCGGGCCCATCGCCGACGCGATCGATGCCGAGCGCATCTGCAGTGCGCTGCGCGACCGCAAAGTCGGGTGCATTCTTGTCAAACCCTGAGACCCGCGCCGTCGTCCTCGGTTGCGCGGGCGCGAGCTTGACGGGATGGGAGCGCGACTTCTTCCGCGACGCCGCTCCTCTGGGATTCATCCTCTTCCGGCGCAACTGCAAGGAGCCTGGCCAGGTTCGCGGCCTCGTCGCGGCGCTCCGCGAGACAGTCGGCCGCGCTGACGCACCGATCCTCATCGATCAGGAGGGCGGCCGCGTGGCTCGGCTGGAACCGCCGCACTGGCGACGCTACCCCTCGGCGGCATGCCTTTCGGCGCTCGGAGGCGGGCGCGCAAGCGAAGCGGTGCAGCTCACCGCGGCCCTCATCGCCGATGACCTCGCGAGCCTCGGTATCTCCGTCGATTGCGCGCCCGTCCTCGACCTGCCAGTTCCCGGCGCCGACGCGATCATCGGCGACCGCGCTTACGGGAGCGATCCCGAGGAGGTGGCGCGCCTCGGCCGTGCGGCCTGCGAGGGACTGCTGCAGGGCGGCGTATTGCCGGTCATCAAGCACATTCCCGGCCACGGTCGGGCCGGCGTCGACAGCCACCTCGCGCTTCCGCGCGTCGCGGCCGATCTCCGGACGCTCGACAGGACGGATTTCGCCCCATTCCGCGCCCTTGCGGGAATGCCGTGGGCGATGACGGCGCACGTGCTCTACGAAGCGCTCGACGCGGAGCTTCCGGCGACGCTCTCGCCGCGCGTCATCCGCGAGACGATCCGCGGCAGCATCGGCTTCGATGGTGTCTTGGTTTCGGACGACCTCTCGATGGGGGCGCTCGGCGGATCGTTAGAGAAACGCGCGTGCATGGCCCTCGCGGCGGGTTGCGACCTCGCTCTCCACTGCAACGGGGATCCCCAGGAGATGGAGGCGGTCGTTCAAGGCGCAGGACCGCTCAGCACGGAAGCACGGCGGCGGCTGCGCCGCGCCGAGGCGCAGCGCCGACCGCGTTCTTCCTGGGATCGAGCGGCGGCCGAGGCTCGCCTCGACACGTTTCTTTCGGATGCGACGGCATGCTCGGCGGCGACGAGCTGATCTACAGGATATCCGTCTGGCTTCTTCCGGCGCTTCTGGCGATCACGCTGCACGAGGCAGCGCACGGATACGCCGCGCTTCGCTTCGGCGACGACACCGCGCTCCGCGCGGGGCGCCTCAGCCTCAACCCGCTCCGCCACATCGATCCCGTCGGGACGGTGCTTCTGCCGGGCCTGCTGCTTTTGACGGGATCGCCATTCCTCTTCGGCTACGCAAAGCCGGTTCCCGTGAATTTCTGGCGCCTGCGAAATCCGAAGCGCGACATGATCTGGGTCGCGGCCGCGGGTCCGCTCACCAACTTGGTCATGGCGACGGCCGCGGCCTTCCTCGTGCACGGCGTGCCTCTGCTGCCGCAGGCACTCGGCGATTGGGTGTTCCTCAATCTGCGCAATGCCGTCGCGCTCAACATCGTTCTCGCGGTCTTCAACATGATCCCGCTGCCGCCCCTCGACGGCGGACGAGTCGCGGTTGGGCTGTTGCCGCAGCCCCTGTCCATGGCTTTGGCGCGACTCGAACCCTATGGAATGCTGATTCTGATCTTCTTCCTGCTGGTGCTGCCGAGCTTTCCGGGCTTAGGAATCAATCCGCTCGGCGATATCATTGGCCCGCCCTCAAGATTCCTCTATGAGCTGATCCTGAGGGTGACGGGGCATTGATGATGCCGGGAACCGAGGAGCCGTTCGAGCAGCAGCCGGAGCGCCCGTCGCTCGGGGGAAGCGAGCTCGTGGTCGATCTCGACGGCTACGAGGGGCCGATCGACATGCTGCTCACGCTCGCGCGGGAGCAGAAGGTCGATCTGACGCGCATCTCGATCCTCCAGCTCGCGGATCAGTATCTCGCCTTCATCGCGGCCGCGCGCCAGCTCAAGCTCGAGATCGCAGCCGACTATCTCGTGATGGCGGCCTGGCTCGCCTATCTGAAATCGCGTTTGCTGCTGCCGGAACCGCAACCCGACGACGAACCCTCGGGATCCGAGCTCGCGGCAGCGCTTACCTATCAGCTCCAGCGCCTCGAGGCGATGCAACAGGCGGGCGCGCGGTTGATGGCACGGCCGCAGCTCGGCCGCGACGTCTTCCAGCGCGGCGCCCCCGAGGGAATTCCGGTCCTCCGCCATCACGTGTACGACGCGACGCTCTTCGAGCTCCTCAAGGCTTATGGCGACGGGCGCGCGCGCGCGGAGTCCTCGGTGCTGCATATCGCGCCGGCTGAGCTCTATTCCATGGACGATGCGCTGCAGCGACTGACGCCTTTCCTCGGACGCATGCCGGAATGGCGGACGCTCGTGAGCTTCCTGCCGCCGAACCTGCGCCTCGGTTTGGTGAGCCGCTCCGCGATCGCCGCAACCTTCGCCGCGAGCCTCGAGCTCGTGCGGGAGGGCAAGGTGCAGCTTCGCCAGGACAGGAATTTCGGCCCGATCTATCTCCGCAGCCCACCGTTCACCTCGGCGACATGAGGCTCTTGCCATGAATGCCATCGAACTCAATTCCCATGCCGAGGCGCTACGCCTCATCGAGGCCCTGATCTTCGCCTCTGCTGCACCTGTCGAGGAGGCGAGCATCGCCGAGCGTCTGCCAGAGGAGGCGGACGTGGCGACGCTCCTCGCG